>Ga0315912_10003662_pt1 | contig 15086 bp, 13 predicted proteins | sample VfabasoilMG_FD_204469 | JGI IMG/M metagenome (GOLD analysis project Ga0315912, IMG submission 204469) | Garden soil microbial communities collected in Santa Monica, California, United States - V. faba soil | ecosystem: Environmental > Terrestrial > Soil > Garden | place: USA: California... | reverse complement strand
GCTGGATCGCGCGCCGCTGGAACCAGACCACGCCGCTCGGCACCGCACTCGACCCGCTCGTGGACATCGTGTTCAACCTCACCACGCTCGCCGGACTCGCCGCGGCGGACCTGCTGCATCCCTGGGTATTCTGGATGGCGGTGATCCGCTACGGCGTGCTGCTCGTGGGCGGCTCGGCGATCTACGTGCTGGTGGGGCCGATCCGCATCCGGCCGACCTGGTTCGGGCGCATGACCGGCGTGGTGATGACCTGCCTCGTCGCGCTGTACATCCTGCTGGTCGCCGTGCGCGGCCCGGTGGGCGCCGGCCTCACGCGCCTCACCGAGATCGCGCTCGGCGTGATGTTGTCGGCCACCGTGCTCCAGGTGCTGGTGCTCGGCTGGTACAACCTCCGCCTGCTCACCGGGGCCGCCCGGCAGGCGGACCGCGTGGTGAGGGACGTGCAATGGCGCGCCTGACCGGGAGTGTCCGATGAGACCCACCGCGCTCGAGGGCGACCTCGCGCACTTCTTCCCGTCCGAAGTGCTGCAGCTGCTCCAGCTCGCGCAATCCTCCGGGCGGCTCGAGTTCACCCGCGGCGAGGAGCGTGTGGACCTGTGGTACGAACGCGGCCGTCCCGTGTTCGCGCGTACGAGCGGCCTCGCGGTGCGCTCGGGCGAGCTGCTCATGCATCGTGGCGCGGTCAGCGCGAGCGCGGTGGCACGAGCACTCGACCAGCAGCGCGCAGAGCCCAAGCGGCGCATCGGCGAGCTGCTCGTGGAGCAGGGCGATGCCTCGCGCGAGCAGGTCACCGACGCGGTCCACGAAGTGCTGCGCCGCATCGTCTACCACGTCATCCTGTGGCGCGACGGCCGGTTCCGCTTCCTGCCGGGTGAGCTGGCCGAGGGCGAGGACATCACGCTGGACCTGGACCTCGACCGCCTGATCCTCGAGGGCCTGCGCCTCGCCGACCAGGAGCGCGCCACGCGCGCGGCGGGGCCCGCCTGAGCGCGCGTTGAACGGGGCGTCGCTGCATCTCGCACCGAACGCGCCGTGGCTGCTGCTGGCGCTGGCCACGCTGGTCGTGGCCCTGGTCGCGATGTGGGCGTACGCGTTCCGGCTCCCGCCGCTCACCGCGGGCACGCGGCGGCTGCTGAGCGCGCTGCGCGCGCTGGCGCTCACCGCGCTGGTGTGGCTGCTCGCCATGCCGGTGCTGGAGCGCGCGCTGCCGTCCTCGGGAACGCGCGTGCTGGTGCTGCGCGATCGCTCGCTCAGCATGGACCGTCCCGAGCGTGCGGGAGCCGGCCCGCGCTCGGCTGCCGCCGAGCGCGCGATCGCCGAGTTGCGCGGTGCGCTGCGCGGCCGCGTGCGGCTCGAGGAACAGTCGTTCGCCTCCGGGCTGCTCGCCGACAGCGTGCGGAGCACCGGCGAGCGCGCGGCGAGCGCTCCGGGCAGCGCGCTCACCGCGCTCGCGCGCCTACCCGTCGAGCGCCGCCCCGATGGCGTGATCCTGGTGACCGACGGTGCGGTCAATGCGGGAGACGACCCGGTCGCCGCCGCGCGGGCGCTCGGCGTGCCGGTGCATGGCCTGCTGGTGGGCGAGGCGACGGGTGCGGGACGCGGCATCGCCGGGGTGGAGGCATCGAGCGAGGCGCGCGTCGGCGAGGCGACGCCCGTTCGCGTGCGCGTGGTCTCAGGCGAAGAGCGCGGCACGCCCATCGAGGTGCGGCTCGAAGACGAAGGTCGCGTACTTGCGCGCGCCACGGTCGCGTCTCCGGGGCCGGGGGCCGAGGCGGTGGCCGAGTTGCGCGTGACGCCTTCGCGCGCGGGGCTCGCCTACTGGTCGGCGCGGCTCTCGCCACTGGCCAACGATCCCTCACCCGATGACGACACGCACGGCGTGGTCGTGCCCGTGGCACCGGGGAAGCTGGGCGTGCTGATCGTGTCGGATGGCCTCAACTGGGACCTCACGTTCCTGCGCCGCGCGCTGGCCGGCGACTCCACCGTGGAACTCGACACGCGCGTCCGCGAGCAGGGAGGTTGGCGCTCGCTCGAGCGCGCTCGCTCGGGCGCGCCTTCGGCCGGGGACCTTGCAGGGCGCTCGGTGGTGGTCCTGGACGGGGTCTCCGGCGCCGAACTGGGTCCCGACTTCGACGCCGCACTCGCGCGCTTCGTTCGAGGCGGCGGTGGCCTGCTGCTCCTGGCCGGCGGCCCGCCGGGCGCGGCGCGATTCGCCACCGGACAGCTCGCGCGCGAACTCTCGTTCGCCATGGCGGGGATGGCACCCGCACCGGTCGCTCCCGAGCCTCGTTCGAGCGGCGCCGAACTGCTCGCCTGGGACGACGACCCCGCCCGTGGCGCTCGCGCCTGGCGTGAGGCCGCGCCGCTCTCGAGCGTGGCGGGCATCGCACCCGGTGGCGCCGATCGGGTGCTGCTCGCCGGCCGCGACGGCGGCCCGCCACTGTGGCTGGCACGCGCGGTGGGTCGAGGACAGGCGCTGCTCGTGAACGGCGGCGGCGTGTGGCGCTGGTCGTTGAACGCCACCGACGACCTGGCCGGTGAGCGCGGCCGCCGGCTGTGGCGGAAGACCGTGCGCTGGCTCGCCGAGCCCGTGCACGGCGAGCCGCTGCGCGTGACCGCCGAACGGCGGTTGGTACCGGGCGGCGAGCCCGTGCGCCTGGGCGCGCTGCTCCAGGACGCGCGTTTCCAGCCGGTCGCGGGCGCCGAGGTGACCGCGGAGCTCTCCGGGCCCGGCGGCGCGGCGCGTCGGGTCACATTCACGCCGGGTGGCGCGGGGGCCTACACGGCCGAGTTCGCCTCGCCGGGCCCCGGCCGCTGGCAGGTGAGCGCGCGCGCCACGCGGCAGGGCCGCGAACTGGGCCGCGCGCGCGGCGAGTTCGTGGTGGACCGCTGGACGCTCGAAGCCCTGCGCGCCGAGCCCGACAGCGGTGCGCTCGCCAGCATCGCCGAGGCGAGCGGCGGCCGCGTCGGCAAGGCCGCGGACGCGGCCCGCTGGGCGCGCTCGCTCGACCTGCGCTCGCTGGTCCGGCAGCGCACGACCAGCACGCGGCTGTGGGAATCGCCGTGGCTGTTCGCGCTGGTGGTGGCGATGCTCAGCGTGGAATGGGGATGGAGACGGCGGCGGGGACTGATGTAACCCTGAAGTGTCCTCAGCGGAAACGCCGCTTCAGCGTCCCCCAGTCCGTACGCTGCACCGGCACGAGCCACGCGCCCTCGAGCAGGAACACGGCGTCGGCGAAGTCCCCGTCGCCATCGCTCTCGAGCGCCAGCCACACACTTCCCAGCAGCGGGCCGGTGCCCGGGTAGGCGAGGATCTGGGTCGCATTGCCGGCGTTGAAGTCGTCGATCGCGTAGAACGTGCCGTTTACATCCGTGATCGCGAAGGTCAGCGCGAAGACCGGCAACGCGGACTGTGTCTGGCCCTGGACCACATTCGCCGCGTCGAACAGCGTCACGCCGATCGTGCCGAAGTTGGGGAACGTCACGAACGTGTACCAGCCTGCCGGCAGCGCGGCGGGGAAAACGGTCACCATCGGCAGGTTGGGGTCGTTGGCGTTCACCAGCTGCAGTGCTCCCTCGCCAAGCTCGAGCTTCGCTGCGAAGTTCGCGGAAGGCTGCGTGACGCCGAGGCCCGCGAACGTCCACACGTAGACCTGCGCCGTGTTCACGTTGATCGTCTGGCCGAAGCTGTTCAGCAGCAGCTGCAGCGCCGTGCCCTGCACCGGGACCTGGGGGTTACGCAGGAGCGCCCACGCGGGCGTGGCGGAGCACACGAGTGCCGCGCCCAGGAGCATCGAGATCAGTCGACCACGCATCGTCATCCCTCCGTTCGACACTACGCCTCAGCGGAATCGGCGGTTCAGTGCTCCCCACCTCACGCGTTCCACATCCACCGGTGCCAGGCCGAGGTTCACGAGCAGGATCAGGTCGGCGAAATCGCCGCCCGTGCTACTCCCGGTCTCGACGGCGAACCACGTGTAGCCCGCGCGCGCGCCGGTGCCGTTGAACGCGAGGATGCGCGCCGCACCGAGCGGGTTGCGGAAGTCTTGAAGATAGACCGGCCCCGAAGCGCCCTGGCCGAAGAAGCCGAACGCGCTCGCCTCGGCACCCAGGTATGTGGTCGTGCCTTGAAGTGCCGGCGTGCTGTCGAAGAGGTTCACCACCAACCGCGCCGGCCCGGCCCGGAACGAACTCACCGAGAACCAGCCCGACGCGGCCGCTCCCGGCCAGATCGTATAGAGAGCGGGTGAGGGCGAGAGCGTGTTGTAGGCCCCCGCGCTCGCCGCCACGTCCGGGCCGAACGCACGCATCTCGAACGCCACCCCGATGCCGACGCTGATCTGCTGGAGCTCCTGCTGGTCGGTGGCGGGATTGATGGCCTGCGCCTGCGAGGCGAAGAACGTGGCCAGTGCGGTGCCGGCGACGGGGACCTGTGGCGATCGCGGCGCGGCGGCGGCGGGTGCCGCGGTGAGCACCGCACAGGCGAGGAGCAGCGGCAGGGTGGGGCGGCGCATGCGGGTCCTGACCTGGCGTGGATCTCGGCACGCCGTTTGCGGGGCCCAGGGCGCCTTCCTTGCCCCTGATCGTCACCCGTGCCCCCGCGAGGAGCGGTCATGTCCGCGCTCGCGTCGATGCTTGCAGCCGCGCTCTCCTGCGCGCCCGCCTCCCATCCGATCGTCACCGAAGTCTACTACGACGCACCCGGTGATGACACGGGTCGAGAATTCGTCGAACTGTGGAATCCCGGCCCCGGCACGGCCGCGCTCTCCGGCCTCAGGGTCGAGGCCGGCGACGGGGGCGGGCCGGGCCGCTGGACGTTGCGCTGGATCGGGACTCCCGGCGACTCGCTCCGGCCCGGTCAGCGATTCGTCGTGGGCGGCGCGCTGGTGACACCCGCACCCCAAGTGACCGTGAACCTCGAGCTCCAGAACGGCCCCGACGCGCTGCGCCTGGTCTGGCCCGATGGTGGCACCGAGGTGGTCGGGTGGGGAACGCACGAGTTCACCGAGTACACCTGTGGTGAACCCGCGCCCGACGTCCCCGCCGGTTCGTCGCTGTCGCGGATGCCCGATGCGGCGGCCACGGGCAGCAACGCGGGGGACTTCCGCGCGGCCACACCGTCCCCCGGCGTGCCCAATCTGCGCACCGTGGACGCGGCGCTGGCACGCGGCCGGCTGGCGCTGGAGCCCGCGCAACCCCCCCGCGGCGGCAACGCGACACTCTCGCTCCAGCTCGTGAACGCGGGGGCCACGGCCTGGGGCTCCGACGACGCCAGCATCCGTGTGAACAGCGAACTCTTGTCGGCCACCGTGTCGATCGTCGCGCCCGCGCTCGCCGCGGGCGAGACCCTCGCCGTGAACGTGCCGCTGCTCTCGCTGCGCGAAGGCCGCGGTGCACTCGCGGTGCGTGTCGCACTGGTCGGCGACGAGTCCCCGGGAAACGACACCGACACGTTGCGCGTGCGCGTGGGGCCCGGGCCGCTCGAGATCTCGGAGATCCAGTTCCATCCCGCCGCGAGTGAGGGCGAGTGGATCGAGGTGCGCAATCGAACACGCGACGCGCTGGCACTCGAGGCCTTCCGGCTCGGGGATCGTTCGGGGGCCACGGGGCGCGTGGACGCCGGAGCGGCCCTGGCACCCGAGAGCCTGGCCGTGCTGAGTCAGGACCCCGCCGCACTGATGCTCGCGCACCCGCGCCTGGACCCCGCACGTGTGCGCCGTGTTTCGCCTTGGTCCGCGCTCAACAACTCGGACGACGCCACCGGCGTGGCGGACGTGGTGACCGTCACCGAGGCCGACGGTGTGCCCGTCGAACGCGTGTCGTACTCAGCCGAGGGCGTGGCCGCGGGTGCGACGCTGGAGCACGCCGGCGGCAATTGGCGACCATCGCCCACGCCGGGCGGCACGCCGCTGTCGCCGCCTCGCGAGCTTCCGCCCACACCCGGCGGGTTCCGGGCCGATCCTCGCCGTGTACACGCCGCCGGCGAGACGGTGATGTTCGCCTGGGAGTTGCCGTGGTCGAGTGCTCGCGTGACGCTCGAGCTCTACGACATGAGCGGCCATCGCACGCGCCGGCTCGCGGGCCCCGTGGACTCGGGCGCACGCGGCGAACGGCCGGTCACACTGGAGGCCCTGGCCCCCGGGCTCTACCTGGCCGTGCTGCGTGCAGAGTCCGAGGACGGCACGTTCACGCGCGTCACACCGTTGCGGGTCGAGGGTGCTGCGCGATGAGCACGCGGATACTCGCCCCATCGCGCATACGAAGCCCACGTCGTCCGGACGGCCTCCTGCTGGTCCTCGCATGGCTCGTCCTCGCGGCTGTCGCGCATGCGCAGGACTTCGCCGGCACTGCACCCGCGGGGGATCGCGACCTCATGGCACTGCTCGAGCATGCGCTGCCGCCGAGCGAGCGCGGGCTGGCCGCCGCTGCCGCCAGCACGCGCTGGTGGGGCCTGCGCGAGCTCGAGACACGCGCGGTCGCGCTGGGCGGGAGTACCGGCGCACTGCGCGTGGCGACGGGCCTGTCGCAGACCGGAGCGCCCGAACTGGGCTGGACCACGCTCGCGCTCGCCGTGGGTGGCGTGACACCCGGCGCGGGCGCGGCCGTGCGCGTCGTCACCCGGCATGACCGCGACCAGCCGTGGAGCCCGGCGCTGGCGGTCGAGCCGCGCGCGAGTCTCGCGCTGGGCGCGGGTGCCTGGCTCGAGCCCGCGCCCGGCGTGCGCGTGTGGGCGAGTGCGCCGCAGATGCGCGCACGCGGCCAGCCGCCGCCGCTGGACCGCACGCTCGAACTGGGCGTGCGCGCCGGTCGCGGCTCGGCAGTCTGGTGCACGCTGCGTGCACCGCGTGCGAGCGATGACGGCGAGCGCGCGCTGGGTCTCGTGCTCGCGCTGTCGCCGTTCGAGGCCTGGGGAGAGGTTCGCGATGCGCCGCTGCGCGGTTCGGCCGGTGTGCGCGTGAGCGTGGGCGTACTCCGGGTCGGCGCGCGCGCCGACGCACATCCCGTGCTGGGCGAGACGCTGCGCGCCGCGATCGAATGGCGCTCGAGTGTGGGGAGTTCGCCGTGAGCACCCGGCGTACCGCGAGGCGCACCGTTCTCGCTCCGCTCGTGGGCCTGCTCCTCGCGGGAATCGCGCCAGTGGGAAACGCCGACGAAGGTGCTCCCGCACCCGAGCCTCCACCCGAGGCGGGCGAGGGCGACTACGCGTGGGAGCTCCCCGACTCGCTCGCCGAGGACGAGTTCGAACTCGCGGTCGGAGCCTCGAGCCGCGGCACGGGTGTGCCGAGGCGTTCCCAGCGCGTGAGTTTCCAGGGCGGCGGCGCGCGCGGCACGTTGCGCGACGGCGACCCCGAACTGGGCGGCGGCCGGGTCGAATCGCCGTTCGTGGGTGGCCGACTGGCGGCCGGGCAGCTGTCGCCACTCTGGGGACGCGGACTCGTCCTGGGGGGCGCGGCAGAGCCCTGGGCACGTGCACCGGAGGACCGCGGCCAGCGCGCGCGATTCCGTGGCCGCTCGGGCTCGGGGGTGCTGTTCGACGCACCGGACGGCGGACTGCTCGCCGGACGTTTCGGACGCCGCGACCTGGCCGGGGTGCGACTCGGGGCGGGGCCCGTGTCGCTGGGAGCGCTCGCTTCACGGGCCGAACACCAGACGAGCCTCACGTTCGACAACGGGGTCCACGCCGCCGAATGGGCCAGCGATGCGCGGGGTCGCTGGCGTGCCGAGGGCAGCCTGCGTGCGGTCGCGGGCGAGACCCGGTTGTCGTTGCGTGTGCGGGGCGGGCAGGCGGGCTTCCGTTCGCTCGCCGAGCCCGCGCGCAGTGGCCCCGCGCGCGCACTCGCGGCGTCGGCCGCGCACGATTGGGGCGTGTTCCGCGCCACCGCGTTCGGCGCGCTGTGGGCGTGGCGTGCGGGCGAGGATGGGGCCCGTGCCGCGCTTGAAGTGGATGCAGGTCTGGGAAACAATGGGTCGCTCGCGCTGGGGATGTTGGAACAACACGGTCCCCGGCGCGATCCGGCGCCGAGCGCGCGCCCCATCGGGACCCGGCAGGGCTGGTGGTGCGAGTGGCGCGGCGGTCCGCCCGGCGCGAGGCTCGCGCTGCGCCACGAACTCTGGGGCGCACGCGCGTTCGCACGGGATGCCGTGCGGCGCGTGGCTGCGGCGCGCGGCGAGTGGAACCTCCCGTTCGGTGCGCGCGTCGTGGTCACGCACGCGGTGTGGCGGGCGAAGAGCGGCGAAGGACTCGTCCTGCCGGAGGCCGGGACCGACCGGCTGGTGCTGCGTTCGGTGAGCGGTGCGGGCAGCCGCACGCTGCCGGAGCTGCGCCTGCCGTTCGCCTCCGGGCAGTTGCGTCTCGCCGTCACGCTGGTCACGGGGGGCACGCGCGCAATACCGCCGCCCGCATGGACGGTGGAGTGGTCCCGCCGGTCGCGGCTCACGCCGCGCGCTGCTGTCCGTCACGAGGGGAGCCTGCATGAGATTCGCGGAGCGCATGGGCCGCCTGACCACCGCAGCATCGTTCGACATGCTGGCGCGCGGCCGGGCGCTCGAGGCGAAGGGGCGGAGCATCATCCACCTGGGGATCGGTGAGCCCGATTTCGACACGCCGGCGTACATCCGCCGAGCGGCCGACGAGGCGTTGTCGGCCGGCCACACGCACTACGGCCCCGCGGCAGGGTTGCCCGAGTTCCGCCAGTTGATCGCGGCCACCTGGCGCGCCCGGCGCGGCCTCGCCTGCGAGGCCGCCAACGTGGTGGTGACCCCGGGCGCGAAACCGGTGTTGTTCTTCGCCATGCTGGCCCTGCTCGAGCCCGGCGACGAGGTGCTGATCCCGAGCCCGGCGTTTCCCACGTACGCTTCAGTCGCATCATTCGTGGGCGCGCGCGTGGTGAACGTGCCGCTCGACGCCGCGCGCGGCTTCGACCTGGATCTCGCCGCGCTGCGTGCGCGCATCAACTCGCGCAGCCGCATGCTGGTGTTGAACTCGCCGCACAACCCCACCGGCGCGGTGCTGCCGCGTGCCACGCTCGAAGGCGTGGCCGCGCTCGCGCGCGAGCACGACCTGGTCGTGGTCTCCGACGAGATCTACGCCGGCATGGTCTACGAGGGCGAGAGCCCCTCCATCGCCACGCTGCCGGGCATGGCCGAGCGCACGGTGGTCGTGGACGGTTTCTCCAAGACGTATGCGATGACCGGCTGGCGGCTGGGCTTCGGTGTGATGGCCGAGCCGCTCGCGCGCCACATGGCGGCACTCATGAACAACTCCAACTCGTGCACCGCGACATTCGTCCAGAAGGCCGGCGAGGCCGCGCTCACCGGACCTCAGGACGCGGTGGCGGCGATGGTGGCCGAGTTCCGCGCGCGCCGCGAGGTGGTGCTGGACGGACTCCACGCGATCCCGGGGGTGACGTGTGACCGGCCCTCGGGGGCGTTCTACGCCTTCCCGCGCGTGCAGGGCACCGGGCTCGCGTCGGTCGAGCTGGCCGATCGGCTGCTCGAGGAAGCCGGCGTGGTCACGCTGCCCGGCACCGGGTTCGGCCCCGAGGGCGAGGGTTACCTGCGGCTGTCCTACGCCAACTCGCCGGAGAACCTGCGCGAGGGCCTGAGCCGCATGCACCGTTTGCTGGGTTCACTCGTTCGCGCCTGAGCGGTCCGCTTCGTCGAGCCCTCGACGCCCGCGTGTGCGGCCCGGACACGCGCGCCACACCCCCCGCGCGGGGACCGTTCGCCAGATGACGGCCCCGCCGTGCGCGGCCACTCGGCACGCGGCGTGCAGTGACACTCGCGCACGCGGCGGCTGATCCGGCCGCTCGCCCCGCTGCACCTGCCCTCGAGTACCCCTGCCCCTGCGAGGAGCGCTCCATGCGCCATCCGCGACCTTTGTTCCACGCCCTGTTCCTGCTGTTGCTCGCCTCCGGCTCGCCCCGGGCCGCCGCACCCGATGTCCGGCTCTCCGAGATCCTCGCTGCGCCCGCGCGTGACTGGGACGGCAGCGGGGCGTTCAACTCACGTGACGACGAGTGGGTCGAGATCGTCAACGGCGGCAGTGTCCCCGCCGACCTCTCGGGCTACTTCCTCACCGACGGCGATTCCATCCCGCGCTTCGCGTTCACCGGCACGCTGGCCCCGGGTGAGGTGCGGCTGGTCACCGGCACCGAGTCCGTGGCGTGGGAGCGCGCCACGTCCCATCCCGTCTTCGGGCTCTCGCTCGGCAACACCGGCGACCAGGTGCTGCTGTGGAAGATCACCGGCAGCGACACGACACTCGTGGATGGCTACACGTACAAGTCGCACGAGTCCGCCGCCGATCGCGCCTCGGGCCGCACGAGCGACGGTTCCGAGTGGAAGCTCGAGGACCAGTTGAATCCCTACACGGGCAGCACGCAGCCGGTGGGTACCGGCTGCCCGCCCACGCCGGGGGCGCCCAACTCGTGCGGCGTCACGCCCACGCGGCACGAGACCTGGGGCCGCGTGAAGTCCATCTGGCGGTGAGTCACCGCGCGCCCGGACCGAGCCGCCGTGATCATGACGCGGCGCCTCGGCCGGGCACGTGGAACGCCTCGCATGCGCGCGTCGGCCCGCGCGCGGCTCAAGGCTGCGTGGTCACCAGGTCGGGGGTGAGTTCCGCCAGCGTCGCGGCGCCACACTGCGCCATGGCCATCTCGAGCTCGGTGACGAGCATGCGCACCACGCGCTCCACGCCCGCGCTGCCCGAGGTCGCGAGCCCCCACAGGTAGGGCCGGCCCACCAGCACCGCGCTGGCACCCAGCGCCAGGGCCTTCACCACGTCCACGCCGCGTCGCACACCGCCGTCCAGCAGCAGCGGCACGCGGCCGGCGACCGCGGCGGCGATGCCCGGCAGGACATCGATCGTGGCGGGCACCGTGTCGAGGTTGCGGCCGCCGTGGTTGCTCACCACCACCGCGGCCGCCCCGCGTTCGATCGCGCGCCGTGCATCGTCCGCGCGGAGCACGCCCTTCACCACCACGGGCAGCTGGGCCTCGCCCACCAGCCAGGCGAGTGAATCCCAGGTGAGCGACGGATCGAGGAACGCGTTCGAGGTGTCGTGACGGAACGTGGCCTCGCCGGGAGGCGCGAACGAGTGTCCGCGCAGGTTCGCGATCTCGAGCCCGGGCGGAAGCTCCAAGTGGCTGCGCTGGTCACGGTCGCGCGCGCCCAGCACCGGCGTGTCCACGGTGAGCACGATGGCCCGGCAACCGGCCGCTCGTGCACGCCGCACCAGTTCCAGCGTGAAGCCGCGGTCGCGCTGCACGTACGTCTGGAACCAGAGCGGCCCGGTGGAGACGGCCGCGATGTCCTCGAGGCTCGTGGTGGCCACCGTGCTCAACGTGTAGAGCGCACCCGCGGCACCCGCGCCGCGCGCGGTGGCCAGCTCGCCCTCGGGATGGAACAGGCGCTGGAACCCCGTGGGGGCGAGCAGGACGGGGTGGGGGAGTTCGAGTCCCAATAGCGTGAGCCGGGTGTCCAGCCGGCTCACGTCGCGCAGCACGCGCGGCATCAGCATGTGCGCGTCGAGCCGTTCACGGTTCCAGCCCAGCGTGCGCTCGTCACCGCTGCCACCCGCCAGGTAGTCCCACGCCATGGCCGAGAGTGCGGCGCGTGCGAGGGGTTCGTACTCGTGCAGGTTCACGGGAAGCGCGGCGGCCATGCGAAGCAGGGTAACGTGAACCGCATGCGCGCGGGCAGTCCGCCCGCGTGCTCGCGCTCGGCCGTGCCGGGTCACTGGCGGGCGATGCCTTGCTCGATCTGCCCGCCCGATCGCCCTCCGGCATCGATTCGGCGCGCGCACAGGGGCGCTCAGGGACGCGCGTTCCGTGCGGTCGCGCAGGCTTTGACGGCGTACGGGCGCTGCAATAGCATGCTCGGCCCGACTGTGTGCGGAAGTGGCGGAACTGGCAGACGCACTAGATTCAGGTTCTAGCGCCCGCAAGGGTGTGGGGGTTCAAATCCCCCCTTCCGCACCATCACCTCTCTCGAAGCGCCCCCTCGCGCCCCACCCGGGCGGCCCGGCTGCCAGACCGCACGCCGCCCGACGGGCCCAAGCGGGGTCGCCGGAGCCGCGGCCATGCCCGACGCCTCCGCATCCGCCGACCGGCTGGTCGCGCAGAACCGCAAGGCCTCGCACGACTATTCCATCCTCGACACACTCGAGGCGGGGATCGTGCTCGCCGGCACCGAGGTGAAGAGCCTGCGCAGCGGCAAGGCCAGCCTCCAGGAGTCGTGGGCGGCGATCGAGAACGGCGAGGTGTTCGTGCACCAGTTGCACATCCCCCCCTACGAGCAGGGAAACCGCTGGAACCTCGACCCGGTGCGGACGCGCAAGCTGCTGTTGCACCGCACCGAGATCGAGAAGCTGAGGAAGGCGGTGGAGCAGAAGGGCCACACGCTGATCCCGCTCAAGCTCTACTTCACGCGCGGACGCGCCAAGCTGCTGTTGGGGATCGCCAAGGGCCGCAAGTCGCACGACAAGCGCGAGGCCATCGCCGAACGCGACGCCAAGCGCGAGATGGACCGCGCCAAGCGCCGCGCGAGCCGCGGCGAATGAGACGCGTGATGCCGGCCGTCGCGCTGCTGCTGGGCGCGCTCGTCGCACCCGCCGCGCCCGCCGCGCCCGCCGCGCCCGCCGCACCCGCGCACGCGATGCGCGCGGTGGCGGACAGCGCGCGCGTGCCCGCGGGTCTCGGCGTGCCGTCGGCACCGGTCACCCGCCAGGAGGGCGTGCCCATGGTCGGGGCCAACGACCTCGCGCGACTGCTCGGCGCCACGCGGACGTGGCGCGCCGACGTGCGCAAGCTGGTGCTGCGCGCGGGGGATCATCGGATCACGCTCACCGCCGGGAATCCGTTCGTCCTGGTGGACGAGCGCACGCTCCGACTCTCGCGTCCGGTGACGACGCGTTCGGGCGAGTTCCAGGTCCCCGTCGAGCTGGCGCGGATGCTGCCCGAGGACGGCTGGCCGCGGCTGGCGTACGACGCCGATGCGCGCCAGCTGCGCGTCGCACCCCGCGACGGGTTCGTGGGCGCCCCGCGCGTCGAGCTGGCCGCGGGACTCACCACGTTCGTGATCCCGACCGAGCGCGCCGAGGCGGCCGCCGTGGTGGGCCGCAGCCGGGCACGCTTCCGCGTGCGCGTCGCGGGAGCACTCATCGGCGCACTGCCCGATTCGCTGCCCGACCCGGGGCTCGTGCGCGACATCGGGGTGTCGGCCGCAGGGGGAGGCGTCACGTTCGAGTTGGCGCTCGACCCGGCGGTGGCCGGCTACCGACTCGCGCGCGACCCCGAAGCCGGCCGCGTGACGGTGTCGTTCTCGCGCGCGAGCGAGGGCGGGTTCGAGTCGTTCGCCGCCGAGGGCGCGCCCGGGCCTCGCGTGCTGCGCACGCTGGTGCTGGACCCGGGGCACGGGGGCGACGACGCGGGCGCGACGGCCGAGGGCGCGGAGGAGAAGACGATCGCGCTCGACCTGGCGCTGCGCGTGGCCGACGAGTTGCAGCGCCGCGGTGGCGTGCGCGTCCAGCTCACGCGCCGTGACGACCGCGGCCTGGCGCAGGAGACACGCGCCGAGACCGCGAACCGGCTGCAAGCCGATGCCGTGCTGTCGCTGCACATCGGCGACTACGTCACGCGCGACGCCACCGGCTGTGTGGCGTGGGTGGCGCCGGCCGACCGCGCGAGCAGCGCGGAGGCCGCCGCGCGTGTCGCCGGGCTCGCGAGCCTGACCCCGTGGCGCGACGTGGCCTACCAACGCGCGGTCGAGAGCCGTGGACTGGCCGAGGCCGTCACCACCGCACTCGAGCGAGCGGGCTTCGGCCCCGGCACCGTGCGCGAGCGGCTGCCGCTGCCGCTGGTGGGCGTGACCGCGCCCGGTGCGCTGCTCGAGTGCGGCTCGCTCGCCAATCCAGAGGAGCGTGCGCGGCTCCAGTCGCAGTCGGGCCTGCGCGACCTCGCGCGCGCGATCGCCGATGGCGTGCTCGCCTGGCAGAAGGGGGACTGAGGCATGAAGCGGCTGTTGATCCTGATCGGTGTGGTGCTGGTCGCGGGCGCGCTGGCGTGGAAGTCGTGGACCGAGCGCGCCACGCAGACCGTCCCGCCGCCGGCGTGGTCGGACTCCACCGGCACGGGGCTGCGCGCGGTCACGCTGTGGTTCGGCAGCGCCAGCGGCGACAGCCTGGTAGGGGAGGTGCGCGAGCTGCCGGAACTGACCGGCGTGCACGACCGGGCCGCGGCCGCCGTGACCGCGCTGGAACAGGGCTCCCGTGCGGGCGGTGCGCGGGTGCTCCCGGCGGGCACCAGCCTGATCCACGCCTATCTGGACGAGTCCGGACTGCTCACGCTCGACCTTTCGCGCCCGTTCCGGCAAGGTTTCGGCGGCGGGGCGCGCACCGAGGAGCTGGCGATCGCCTCGCTCGTGCGCACCGTGTCGGCCTGTGTGCCGGAGGCGAAGCGCATCCGCATCGTGTGCGGTGGAGCCGAGGTGCCCTCGCTGGGCGGCCACTTCCCGCTCGACCGACCACTGGATCCCGAGGATTGGCTGTGAAGCTCCGCCAGGAGGAGGTTCTGTGCCCGTGAACGGTGACTCGCGTCCCATCGGCGTGTTCGACTCCGGCATCGGCGGACTCACCACCGTGCGCGAACTGTTCGCCCGCCTGCCGCGCGAGTCGGTGATGTACTTCGGCGACACCGCCCGGCTGCCGTACGGCAACAAGTCGAAGGAGACGGTCACGCGCTTCTCGGTGGAGATCGCCTCGTTCCTCGTGCGCCAGCACGTGAAGTGCGTCGTGGTGGCGTGCAACACCGCCTCGAGCCACGCGCTCGAGGAACTGCGCGAGCGCTTCGGCGTGCCGGTGATCGGCGTCATCGAGCCGGCCGCGAGGGCGGCCGTGAGTGCCAGCAAGCGGGGTCGCATCGGCGTCGTGGGCACGCTCGCCACCATCGGCAGCAATGCGTACGCCGACGCCATCGCGCGGCTCTCCACGCAGGCGGTGGTCATGCAGCGCGCCTGTCCGTTGTTCGTCCCGCTCGTGGAAGAGGGCTGGCTCGACCACCCGGTGACGCGCATGGTCGCCGACG
>Ga0315912_10003661_pt1 | contig 15089 bp, 10 predicted proteins | sample VfabasoilMG_FD_204469 | JGI IMG/M metagenome (GOLD analysis project Ga0315912, IMG submission 204469) | Garden soil microbial communities collected in Santa Monica, California, United States - V. faba soil | ecosystem: Environmental > Terrestrial > Soil > Garden | place: USA: California... | reverse complement strand
CAGATCGCCCGTGCAGAACGGTTACTGCCCACCCTGCCACCCGACCAGAAGCCTGCATTCGAGGCATTGCTTCAACAGTCAGTGCGTGACCGGGATGAAATTCAAACCGAACTTTCCGATATTTATAAGACCCTCGACGAACTCAAAGAAAAATAAATTGTACTCAGCGATGGGAAACCATCGCTGAATTTTTGAAGGGATAAACATGCAACTCACCTTATCTTATGTAGAAAATCTTGCACGCCAGGCTGGAGAGATTCTGCGTGGCGGTTATAGCAAGGAACACGAAGTGAATTTCAAAGGGGTGATCGACCTTGTGACCGAGGTGGATCATCAATCGGAAGCCTATCTGCTTGGCGAAGTCCAAAGGGATTTTCCCGATCACCACATCTTTTCGGAGGAGAGCGGGATCATTGAAGGGAACGACGATCATATCTGGTACATCGACCCGCTGGATGGGACGGTCAACTACGCCCATCACATCCCCCTTTTTTCCGTTTCGATTGCTTATGCCTATAAGGGGAAGTTGACACTGGGCGCTGTCTATGACCCAATGCGTGACGAGATGTTTCTTGCCGAGCGCGGTAAAGGCGCAACCCTCAATGGGAAACCCATTCATGCTTCCTCTGCCACCGAGTTACAAAAAAGCCTGTTGGTCACCGGTTTCCCATACGACGCATGGAATACCGAACAGGACAACTTCGCCAACTTTGTGAAGTTTGCCAAACTATCACAGGGGGTACGTAGATTAGGCTCCGCCGCGCTTGACCTGTCCTATGTAGCATCCGGTCGCTTTGATGGCTTTTGGGAACTTGCCCTCAAACCCTGGGATGTCGCCGCGGGTGGCTTGATCTGTGAAGAGGCGGGGGCAAGCATCACCAATGTGAATGGAACGGGTGATTACATTTCGCCACCCCAATCTGTTCTTGCAACAACTCCCGGAATTCACGCGCGTATGCTCGAGGAATTGCATAAGAAATAGTCGTTTCCATCTTCCTCATAAATTGGTTTTGTGATGAAATTCAGATGAAATCTGTTCAATAGCTATGTACAATAAGAGCAGGTTCGTCGAAATCAATGGTAGACCAATCCATTCCAATCAGCAAAACCAAGATCATCATACCCAGTCGTCGCAAGGAATTATTCTCCCGCACACGCCTGTTGGACCGTCTTACCGCGTTGCTGGATAATAAACTGTTACTCCTTTCAGCGCCGGCTGGGTATGGAAAGACGTCTTTATTGATCGACCTGGCAAATCATGTTGAGATGCCTGTGTGCTGGCTTTCCCTTGACCAGCTTGACCGCGACCCCCAACGTTTCATTGCCTACTTGATCGCCTCGCTTGCCGAACGCTTTCCCAAGATCGGTGAGACTTCCCGTCAACAACTCAACCAATTGAAATCCATCGAGCAGGATGCCGAAGCCCTGCTCATTATGCTCACCAATGAGATATACGATTATGTCGAAGATGATTTCCTCTTTATCATCGATGACTTCCACTTACTGGATGATATTCCGGTTATCTCCTCCCTGCTCAATCGTTTTCTTGAATTAGCGGTCGAAAACTGTCATGTTTTGCTTTCCTCACGCACGTTACCGTCATTGGTGGATGTGACCCTCATGGTTGCCCGCGAGCAAGTAGCGGGTCTTAATCACGTTGACCTGGCGTTTTTGCCGCATGAAATCCAGGCGCTTTATACTCAAAACTACCGCCGGCATTTGTCAGATGAGGATGCTCGAAAGATCATTGAGGAAACCGACGGCTGGATCACTGGATTGGTCCTCTCGAATTCTCCCGAAACGACCCGCGTCTCCGGTGTGAATGCCTTTGCCTACCTTGGCAAACAGGTCCTTGATCAACAACCCGAACATATCCGTAAATTTCTCATGCGGACATCCATGCCCGAGGAATTCAATGCCAGTTTTTGTGAAGACATTCTCAGCCCGCTTCACACCGAACCTCAAAACTGGTACGACCTCATGAGTTTTATCCTTGAGAAAAACCTTTTTGTCCTCCCCCTCGGTTCGGACGGGCGCTGGCTTCGTTATCATCCTCTCTTTCGCGAATTTCTACAGTCCCGTCTTAAGGATGAATGTCCGCAGGAAGTGCAAACCATCCTTGAACGAATGGTTACCTATTATGAGGAGATGGGCGAGTGGGAAAAGGCATATTTCACCTGCCAGCAATTGGATGATCCCTATGCCTTGGCGGATGTGATCGAGCGTGCAGGCACTCCCATGTTACAGTCTGCGCTCGTTACATTGGAAAGTTGGGTCAACAGCCTTCCCCCGGCTATTGTTCAAACGCGTCCGGGTTTGATCTCTCTGCGCGGTCCGATCCTAGCAATGAAAGGCAATTTCCAGGAATCGAAGGAGTTTTTGGATAAGGCGATCTCCATCTATCGTAAGAAACAGGATATAGAAGAATTGATTCGTACTCTGATCCGCCGCGCCAACACACTGCGTTTTTTGGGGGATTACACAGCATCCCTTGAAGACATACAGGAAGCGCTGCATCTGTCGGAAACAGATGTATCCTATCAATCACATTATGCTGAGGCTCTCCGGCTTAGAGGCTTGACGTTATATCGCCTGGGAGAATCCAGGCAGGCAGTTGAATCGTTGGAACATTCCCTGTCCCTTTTTATGGCATTGAAAGAGGCGGCAAGAATCCCAACCTTGCTGATGGAGACCGGCATGGTGCATGGAGCTGTCGGCGATGTGGAGGCGGCTCGTCGCTCATACCAGGAGGCGCTGAAAATAAGGCAGGCGGAAAAGAATCTATACTCCCAGGCTGAGATATTGAATAACCTGGGGGTTCTCTATCATCAAACCGGGGAATATGAGTTTGCCTCTGAGGCATTTAAATACGGTTCGCTTTGTGCGCGCAAAAGCCGCAACTATCGAGCAGAATCGCTGATCCTGACAGGGTTGGGCGATCTGTATGGCGAGGTGGACGAGTTTGACGCGGCTTTGCATGTGTACCGGCAGGCAGAATCCGCCGCCGCCAATATTTCGGTGCCTTTTATTACAAACTACCTGATCATTGCCATGGGAAACCTTGCCCTTCGACGCGGGGATTTGAATGATATGAGTCAAACCCTGAAGGCATATCAAAAGAAAATGCGAGCAACTCAATCCGCGTATGATCGGGGGTTGTGGATGTTGCTTGAAGGCAAATATTATTTGATCATGAACGAATTGCAAGAAGCAGTGGATTCATTGACCAAGGGCAAGGAGGTCTTCTCCCAGGATGGCAGGGAATTGGAACTTCAATGGTGCAAAGTCTGGCTTGCCGCTGTCCATGCCCAGGCAGGTGACATGGAAAAGGCTCGAACGGAGATCCAATCCTTCTTTCCTGCTGGCGCAGTTCCCAACCATGCGCTTCTGGTTACTCTTCGGCATGCCTCTCCATGGTTAAAGAAATTGCAGAGTGATTCAATCGTCGGGCGGCAGTTGAGTAGCTTGATCGAAAGGTCGCACCGCCTGAATGTGCAGTTGCCTGCCATACGCAGAACCCTGCGCAGGCACTCAGGCTCCATTCAAGTGCCTTCTGCCAGCATGATGATCCAAGCCTTTGGACATCCTGAAGTCAGTGTCAACGGGCGCGTGGTTGCCATGTCTGAATGGCGCACACAATCGGTGCGTGATCTGTTTTTCTACTTTTTACACAGGCAGGATGCGGTAACCAAGGAGCAGGCAGGAGCGGTGCTCTGGCCCGAGGCGCCCGATGCACAAACCCTGAAAGCGCGCTTCAAAAATGATATTTATCGTCTGCGGCGTGCGGTTGGGCGCGATGCCATCGTTTTCGAAGATGAATATTATCGTTTTAACCGCGAAGTGGATTACGAGTACGATGTCGAAGCATTTGATTCTCATCTGGATCTTGCACGCAAAACAACCGATACCGAAGCCCGCATCGACCATCTTCAAAAGGCTGTGGACCTGGTCCATGGACCGTATCTGGCTGATGTGGATGCCGACTGGGTGGCTCCGGAACGAGAGAGGCTGGGGCTGGCTTATTCCTCGTCCCTGGAGGAATTGGGGAATCTCTATCTTAATGTCAATCGCCTGAAGAATTGCCTGTCCATCTGCCAATTGGCGCTTAACAAAGACCGTTTTCATGAAGTCATCTATCAAATTGAGATGCAGGCTTATGGAGCCTTGGGAGATCGTTCCGCGGTTGCGAAGCGGTACCAGGCTTGTAAAGCCGCCATGCAGGAACTGGGCATCCCACCATCGGAGGAAACAGAACGAATCTATCGTGATTTGACCAGTTAATCCGTATTTTCAAGCTTTCAGCGGGGATTTTTGCATCCTGTTTTGCATCCTGGGGGTGAATAACATTCGGGCATATCCAATAAGAAAGAGGTATGCCATGAAAAACAAACTTGCCCAATTCATTTTCTTTGTCAATCAAATTGACCGCCGTCACCTTCAATTTGCCTACTTTGTTTTGATGCTGGCTGTCAGCGTCATCCTGCGAAGACCGTCGGATGGCGGTAGCGACCCTTATTAATGTTTGCCAGGATTCCTCAAAGGAGAAACTACAGATGACCATGCTGGCAATGGATGCATATCCATCCTCATCCTTTGATTTTCCCAAACCTGTTACAAAGCGCTCAGGCTTACATCGCTTATTCGCGGCGGCTGTTGTCAGCGACCAGTTTCGAAAGGTTTTGTTAAGCGAACCAGAGCTGGCATTGGCAGGCGGGTACCTCGGTCAAACGTTTACCCTGACCGACAAAGAAAGAACGATCATCAAGAATGTGCGCGCAGAAAACCTGACTGATTTTGCCCAGAAGGTCAACCAGGCGCTTAAGAACGAAAAACCATTAGCATAAACGCATCAGAAAACATTAATGCACATGTAATACTGATGAACTGGGTGACGCGGCGGAGCTGGGGACGCAGTGATAAGGGAATCGCTGTGCCCCGCGTCCGCTGTTTTAATCACGCTGGAGATGATCTTGAATGTTGTTACAGGATGGCAAAAGTGTGAAGAATTGTTTCAGGCTTTTGCCGATCTATTGTTCATCATTAATAAAAGCGGTACCGTTCTGGAGTGCGGAGCCGGCGGTTTATATTTGCCTGAGGCGGCTCTCGACGGTTTCTTAAACAAAAAAATGCAGGACGTTTTACCGTTTGATAGCGCGGATCAATTTGAAAATAACATGCGCGGACTTTTTGATCATGGCAAACCTGATTCGATGGAGTTCTCATTGCCTATATTGGGGCGGGAACGCTGGTTTGACGCGCGCCTGATCCCCGATTCCCCTTCGCAATTCATTCTTGCCGCCAGGGATATTACAAAATACAAGGAGACAGAAACCCAGATGCGGGCACAGGTACAGCAACTGTCGGCATTACGTTCTGTGGATCTGGCTATCGCTTCCGGCTTGGATTTGAGCCTGCTCCTGTCCATGTTGCTTGATCATGTCACAACGTTATTACGAGTGGATTCAGCGGCGATCCTGTTGCTCGAAGCAGAAACAAACAAACTTAAGTTTGCTGCGGGCAAGGGCTTCCGAACCAATATCTTGCAACATACTCACTTGAAAATGGGGGAGGGCTACGGCGGACGGGTGGCAATGGAACGCAGAATGATCCATATTTCCAGCCTTGCGCAGAACGAGGTCGAGTTTGATAAATCGTTGTTATTCGGTAGTGAAAATTTTGTCGCTTATTATGGTGTGCCGTTGATGGCAAAGGGGCGTGTGTTAGGTGTACTTGAAATATTTCATCGCTCTCATCTTGACCCTGACCCTGAGTGGTTAAACTTTTTGAATATTATTTCCGGCCAAGCCGCAATTGCCGTTGACAGCGCCATGATGTACAGGGAATTACAACGTTCGAATATAGAACTCAGCCTGGCTTATAACGCCACGATTGACGGCTGGTCTCGGGCTTTGGATTTACGCGACAGGGAAACAGAGGGACATACCCGCCGCGTGACCGACATTACCTTGCGGCTCGCCGCGTCCATGGGGATTGAAGATTCGGAACTGATTCATATCCGGCGCGGCGCGGCATTGCATGATATTGGCAAAGTGGGGATTCCCGATCACATTCTCTTCAAACCGGGTCCTCTTACCAATGACGAATGGGAAACCATGCGTCAACACCCTCGATATGCTATTGAATTGCTTTCGCCCATCCGATATCTGGCTCCTGCCATGACCATTCCGCACTGGCACCATGAGAAATGGGATGGTTCTGGCTATCCCGATCATTTGAAGGGCGAAGACATACCGTTTTCTGCGCGCCTGTTCGCTCTGGCGGATGTGTATGATGCCTTGACATCAGACCGACCCTATCGCTCTGCGTGGTCAAAGCAGGATACTCTTGAATATATTTCCATTCAGTCCGGGAAGCATTTTGACCCGAAACTGGTGCCCGAGTTCCTGAATTTGGTTCATCAAGACAGCGGATAATGGAAGAAAAGAAAAAAATAAAAACGCAAAGAGCGAGCAAAAGTCTTACCTAAATCAATTGCAATATATGGCAGTTTTTGGCGGTTAATTGCCTTGAAATGGCAGTCGGGATATGACACAATGAAACCATCATTCAAAAGGAGAATAAAATGAAAACCGCAAAAATGAATTCCGTAGTATCTCTTCCATTGATCCTCGCCTTCGTTCTATCTGCTTGTAGTTTTTCCACGCCAGAGCCCACTTCCGTGCCGACGGATACACCGGTGCTCACTGCAACCATTACCCTGACGCCAACGAATACGCCGCGACCATCTCCTACACCCAGACCTACAAATACGCCAAACTTGGCGGCTACCCAACATACAGACGAATTGAACGCTGAAACAAAGAAATATTTCGACTTGGGTTATCTTACAACCGATAAGGGCAGGTTTATTGAATATGATGATTTAAAAGAGGAAACGGCACAAATTACATCATATAGCTGGTGGATACTCGATGACAAAGCCAGTGATTTTTATATGAGCGCTCATTTTAAATGGTCCAGCGCCTATCGAAATGCAGAAACATCCGGTTGTGGATTTGCCTTTGCCATACAGGACAACTACGATCATTATGCAATATTCCTTGATCGATCCAAAATCTACTTTGTTGAAACGGACCGCTTTTACCGACCTGTTGGTTTAACACGTGGAACCGGACGTGTAAAATTTGAAAACCCATTTGATAAACCAGCGGAAGCGGATTTCACCCTTATTGTGAAAGGCACATATTCCTATGTTCTGGTCGATGGTGAAGTCGTAGGCGAATATACCCTTTCAAAAAGCAAAATATTGAATGGGAAACTTGGTTTTGCACTTCTTTCAGGAACGAATAAGGATTACGGGACTCGCTGTGAAATGACCGATATCCACGCATGGATCCCGGACTAGGTTCTTGATAACCTACACTTTTGAAAAAACCTCCGTGGGTATGTCGCGGAGGTTTTCATTTCCCTCCCAAATAAGGGAGAGTGGGGGTATCATTCATGCCATCCACAAGGAATCAACACGGAGCAGACCGCATGCCCAATCCCACGCTGACGGATGTTCTTGCCAGCTATGTCCCAAAGCTCATACAGAATAGGATCATTGCCGATCCTGCGCCTATTGAGTCGCCGGTTTCCGAGCAGGCTCATGCGGCAATTCTTTTTGCCGATATTTCGGGTTTTACATCCCTCACTGAATACCTTGCGGAGCGCGGTCCTGCCGGTGTGGAAGCGATTGCGCGCGTCCTCAATGAATACTTCGGTCAATTGATCGATATTGTCCATGCCTATGGGGGTGATGTGGTGAAATTTGCTGGTGATGCTGTGATCGCGGTTTGGAACATCGAATCGGACACAGGGACGGTTGATCCTGTTTCGAGAGCGGACCAGTGGCAATGGACCATGCGTGCCGCAGAATGCGCCATTGAGATCCGTAAACGACTCAGCAACTATCAAGCCGAGGATAAAAGCCTTTACTTGAAGCTTGCCGTCAGCACTGGGACGATTGTCACAGCGCATGTGGGCGGCGTATTCAACCGTTGGGAATTTTTGCTGACCGGCAGTCCGCTTGTAGAATTGGGTATTGCGAACAATCTTGCGAAAGCAGGTGACATTCTTGTCACCCCCTCGGCGTGGAAGTTGATCCGTAATGATAGCGTGGCTGAAACAGTGGAATTTGAGCTTAAGGATGCCATTGCTCAGGGTGGACGATTGAACAGCCTCAATAAGCCATCCTCCATATTCACTTCAAATCAAAAACCTCTCATCCCTGAGACAGCCGAAAGTTCATTGCGGGCTTACATCCCTGGCGCCATCATCAACCGCCTGACAGCCGGTCAATCCAGTTGGATCGCCGAATTGCGAAGGGTGACCGTTCTTTTTATCAATCTTCCTGATGTCGATCAGGATACCGAGTTGATGGCGGCGCAGAATATTGCGCGCTTGATTCAACGCTCCGTGTATCGTTATGAGGGAAGCATCAACAAGATCAATGTGGATGATAAAGGCATTACCATAGTTGCCGCGTTGGGACTGCCGCCCTTTGCACATGAAGATGACCCTGCTCGCGGCGTCCAAGCCGCTTTGATGGTCCGCAAGGAATTGACGAAGTTGAACGTTCGCAGTTATATTGGCATTGCGACGGGTCGCATTTTCTGCGGGTCAATCGGGAACGAGTCCCGTCGTGAATACACCACTATCGGAAATGCCGTCAACCTTTCCGCCCGTTTGATGGGCACCGCAGGAAAGCAGGAGGAGTTAATTCTCAAGTACGGCATTCCGATCCTGTGCGACAGAGCTACGTTCGACGCGGCAAAGGATGCGGTGGAGTTTGTTCCTCTTCCGCCTCAGCAGGTCAAGGGTCGGAGTGAAGCGGTGGAAATCTTCCATCCAATGGATGTGAAGAAGAGTGTCATCCGCCCAAAGACCGAGTTGATCGGACGTCAGGAGGAGAAAACACTTCTTGCAAATGCCCTGCAGGAGTTGTCGCGCGGTACAGCCCATCAGACCATTGTTTTGCAAGGGGAGGCGGGAATTGGAAAATCCCGTTTGTTCGAGGATCTTGTACGGCAGGCGGAAACACTGCATGTGAAAATGTTCATGGGCGGCGGCGACCCCATCGAAAGGTCGAATCCATATCACGCCTGGCGAAACATTTTTTATCAGATCTTCGATATTGAGGAATTGGCAGTTAAAGTGGCAACGGTGGATGAAGCCCGCAACACGATACAGAATAAAGTCATCTCAAAACTTCAGGAGATCGACCCGGACATTTTTCGCTATTTCCCCTTGCTCGATATCATTTTGCCGATCCAGATTCGTGATAATGATCTGACCTCCGCGATGACGGGCGAGATCCGCAGTAGTAATACGCGTGAAGTGTTGACGCGTGTCCTGGCTCATGAAGCAAAGTGGTCACCGCTTTTGATCGTGCTGGAAGACCTGCATTGGTTTGACTCTGCCTCCTGGGCTTTGCTTGTGGATGTGCAACAAAAAGTAAGGCCGATCTTCCTTGCCTTGAACACACGCCCGTTGCACGACCCCATACCTTTACAGTTCAAACAGGTCATGGAGATGTTCGAGTCGCGGCTGGTCAAGCTGGAAGCCATGATGCTCGATGATGTGGAATCGCTGGTTTGCCAGCGTTTGGGTGTCAAGTCGATACCGCCGATGATGGGAAGGTTGATCCGCGAGAAATCGGAGGGGCATCCCTTCTTTGCTGAGGAACTTGCCTATGCCCTGCGTGAGTCGGGCGTTCTGATCATCGAGAACGATGAATGCAGGGTTGATTCAAAACTGATGACGCTGGAGGAGTTGACTCTCCCGGATACGCTTCAAGCCGCCATTACGAATCGTATTGACGGTCTCGACCCATCCCAACAGTTGACTCTCAAGGTCGCGAGCGTGATCGGGCGTATTTTTACCTATCGGGTTCTTGAGGCGGTGCATCCCATTGAAACAGACAGGCCCCTGCTTCGAAATTATATGGAGTCCTTGAATCGCCTGAGCCTGACGATGACCGAATCGGAATTGCCCGACCTGGCGTATATCTTCAAGCACGCGGTCACCCAGGAAGTGGCGTATAACCTGATGTTGTTTTCACAACGCAGGCAATTGCATCAGGCTGTGGCGGAATGGCTGGAACAAAGCAATTCACACGATCTTGAAGCCTTTTATACGTTGCTTGCCTATCATTGGACACAAGCCTCGGAAGCGGTGGAGAGGGAGCAAAATGAGCTCTCTTTGATGAAGGCGTTAGGGTATCTTGAAAAAGCCGGCGAACAGGCAATGCAGAATTATGCCAACAAGGAAGCCATTCAGTTCTTTTTACAGGCGTTGGAATGGGAGAAGAAACTTCCCAAGCCGGTGGATAAGGCATCGATCCGCGAACGGCAGATTCGTAGAGCACACTGGCACAGCCAGGTGGGATTGTCCTATTATGCAGTTGGACTGTTGCCCGATTGCGACAAACATGTGCGGGATGCTTTGAAGTTACTCGAATCTCCCATTCCAAACTCGAGCCTGCAATTTGCGCTGGGTCTTCTTCCGCAGGTCATCCGTCAGGCGCTCCATCGCTATTTCCCTTCACGTCATATCGGTTCTGTGAAGGGATTGGATCGGGAAGCCGCGATAGAGGTTGCGCGCCTGTATGAGTTGATGTCGCGCATTTATTTTTACTCGAATGAAACACTCCCCATTCTGTATACAGCCATCCGCTTCCTGAACGAAGCCGAAAAGGCAGGCACATCTCCTGAACTTGCAACTGCCTATTCGAGTATGGCGGTATTGTCTGGTTTTGTGCAATTGCACAAACTCGCCGAATCCTATGTGGAGCGCGGCACAGTCATTGCAGATGAGGTGAACCAGCCATCCAACCGGATCACCATTGGTGTGGTGACCAGCGCCTATGAGATCACGGTGGGTAAGTGGGATGAGGTGCGCAATCGGGTGGAGAAAGCCAAGGCATTGTGCGAGCAGTTGGGCGATTATCGCCAATGGGGCGATTGCACCGCCATGCTCGGAGAGAACGCCCTGATTTCCGGCGACATTCACTACTCATTGAGAAGGCAAAAGGAATTATTGGACGATGCACGCCGCCGTCGAAATCCTTTGCATGTGGGGTGGGGCTTGCTTGGCGTTGCCAGGAACAATATCCGGCTGGGAGACCCCGGGAGCGCCATACCCATGCTGGAGGAGGCACTGCGAATTTTGGAAGAGACTCCCAACCTCGCATCTTCCATCGAATCGAACAGCCAGTTGGGGCTTGCTTATTTACATTTGGGAAATGACGAAAAGGCGCTTTTGTATGCCGATAAGACCCTGGCGTTATGCGCCAATATTTCACCCACGGTTTATTCCATGGGTCTTGGATTTGCGGCGCTTGCCGATACCTGTTTTGGATTGTGGGAAAATGTGCTTTCCGCTTCATCCCAGCCGGTAGCTGATTCTGAACAATATAAAGTGCGCGCCGGGAAAGCGATCAAGGCTTTGCGCGCGTTCGATGGAGTCTTTCCCATTGGCAAGCCAGTAACGCCGCTGTATCAGGGTTGGTATGAGTGGCTGACAGGCAAACAGGATGCCGCTTTGAAATCCTGGCGTAAAGGTTTGGAAACCGCACAAAAGTTCAACATGCCATACGAGGAGGGGTTGATCCGTCTGAAACTTGGCGCTTCTTCAAAAGAAACGATTGAGAACCGCCGGGAGCATTTTGCACAGACAATCCTGATTTTTGAAAAAATGGGACTTGTAAATCTGCTGAACAAGGCAAAGGAACTGGCGAACCAGATATGATGCTTTGGTGTTCCTAATTAATAGGTGACAGTCACTTCCGATTTTGAGAGTGGCTGTCATATTTTTATATTAGACCTCTTGCATAAGTAGATCAAACAGCCACAGAGTGCACAGAGACCTTTGAGAAAAGCTCTTAAAACTCATTTTCTCTGTGATCTTTGCCTGCACTGAGCCGCAGGCACAAGTGTGGTAAAAAAGGACTTTCGCAAGATGTCTATTGAAAATCCAAACCTGGAGGACAGATGACGACGACCATTTTACGCGACTGGGGCAGGAATATTCCAGGTCCATCACCGCTACCCGTGTTGGGATGGCTCCCAACGCTCCTGCGATTCGCTTTTCGCCCATTGGAAACAATGGAGGCTTTGCGCAAGCAATATGGAAATATGGTGCGGCTTGGGTTTGGAAAATACCCGGCTGTGATGGTGTTCGACCCGGAATCCAACCGCCAGATCTTGCGCGACCCCCATTCTTTTTACGTGTACGATACAGACCTCGTCCCGGTGGAATTCCCAAAAGAGAGTTCGGTCAAGGCGGTCACCACCGGTATGCCGTTAATGAACGGAGAGCGACACGATGATCATCGCTCGGCATTGCTCCCATACTTCCATAAGAAATTTGTCACCCGTTACCATGATTCCTGCGTGGATGTGACCTTGCGCAGGGTCGCTGGTTGGAAACCTGGCACAGTGTTGGACATGCGCGCAGAAATGGAACGCCTTGCAATGTGGCTGGCAACTGAACCTGTCCTTGGGTTGGACCCGGAGAAGGAAGGGGAAGCAGTGGGCACGCAACTCGAACGCTCCATGAAAGCCATGTTCAACCCCTTATCACTTTTGCTTCCATATGACATTCCGGGTTTCCCTTTCCATACATTAATGAAACAAGCCGGCAGGATGGAACAAGTGATACGCGCTGTGATCGCGCGTAAAAAGGAAGAAGGTCTTATCGGAAATGACATTCTCTCTGTCATGATTCGGATGCGCGAAGAGAATCCCGAACGATTGAGTGAGGATGAATTGATCGGACACACCACCACCATGTTCCGCGGCGGGTACAACCCGAACGGCATGGCGCTCTACTGGACGATCTTTTTGTTGAGCCAGCACCCCGAAGCGTTGAAAGAGGTTTGGGAGGAGTTGGATCAGGCAATGGGTGGAGGAAATCCAACGCCCGAAGTTGTGGAGAAACTTCCATACCTGGAAGGCGCCATCAAGGAGGGGATGCGTCTCTTCCCTGCCGGTACATGGACGGGGCGGCTTGCCATGCGTGAATTTGAATTGGGCGGGCATCCCCTGCCCAAAGGCACATGGGTGGTCTTAAGCCCATATGTGAATCACCGCCTGCCCGAAGTGTACCCGGACCCATACCATTTCAAACCCGAACGCTGGTTGAGCGAATACCACACGGCGTATGAGTTCATGCCGTTCTCGGCGGGTCCCCGGTATTGCATTGGCACATCGCTGGGCATGATGCAGTTGAAGATCGCGCTGGCGATCATTCTTCAACGTTTTTCATTTTCGTTGAAACCTGGCACACGGGTGGATGTCTCCGGTTTGAACGCCATCCGCCCGAAAAATGGATTGCCCATGATCGTGAGTGAAAGAAATCAGGAGCCGATTGCGACGCCTTTCAAGGGGGATGTCCATTCTGTTTTGGATTTTGGCTGAGTAATCCATCTTACACAAAACGTCCCGAAGGCTGGGTTGAAAAGTAAGCCTAGACTACGGGAACTTTCGGGGCGGTCCTTTAAGTGATCAAGTTCTAAGGGTGGTAACGCGGTTGGGGCAGGGCAGGCAAGGGTTGGGAAAGAGGCGGTGTTCATCTCATCCTATCGTTTTTGAGAGTGAACATCAATGTTTCTCAAAGGTATAATTCATTAAAATCTACCGAAACATTCACCCCATTCTTGGTAGAGGAAAATATGAAAAACAAAATTGCTCTCATTTGCACCATCGTTCTTTCCATTGTTTTGGCTTCCTGTGCGGGGAGCCAAAATGTTGTTCCGACAGAAGCTCCCAGTCCCGCACCTGTTGAGACGCGAGCCATTGTTCTTGGCGACATCTCCGACGACCCGGCTGAAGTGATCGAAGGGACGCAACCTCTGGCAGATTATCTTGCCAGTCAGTTGGGCGACTACGGTATTACAGAGGGGCAGGTACGAGTTGCCTCCTCCACAGATGAAATGGCGCAATTGCTTGAGAGTGGCAAAGTGGATCTGTATTTCGACAGCACCTATCCCGCCACATTGATCAGCGATCAGGCGGGCGCAAAGATCGTTCTGCGTCGCTGGCGTTTCGGTGTGGAGCAGTATCAAAGCGTGATCTTCGCAAGCGTTGTGAGTGGTATTAAATCCATTGATGAGTTGCCCGGTCACATGGTTGCGATGGATGCGCCGTATTCCACTTCCGGTTTTCTTTTGCCCTCTGTTCATCTTATGGAAAATGGACTGACACTGACCGGCAAGAAAAGCTCCGGTGACCCGGTGGCAGAGAACGAGATCGGGTTCGTGTTCAGTTATGATGATGCGAACACACTGCAATGGGTCTTAAGCGGGTTGACCGATGCAGGCGTGACCGATGATTTTCATTTCGATGTGGATTTCCCCGATGACGCGACTTCTCAACTCGTAGAACTGGCTCGCACGGAATCCACCCCGCGGCAGGTGGGTTTGATGCGTTCGGGGCTGGACGAGGAACTGGCTCAAGCCATTGTAGCTGTTCTTACCTCCATGCATGAGACGGAGGCAGGACAGGCAGCACTGGAACCCTTCCAGACTACCAAGTTTGATGAATTTCCTGAAGGTCTGGATGCGGCAACCACGCGCATGCGCGAGATGATGGAACTTGTGCAGGGGATACAACTTCCTTGAATACTTTTTAACAGATGAGACGCGCCTCTTTACGGATCCAGAATTACTGGCAGAAACTGTCATTGCAGGGCAAGATCGTGAGCCTGATGAGTTTGCTCGTCATGGTTACAGTCTTTGCCCTGACTTTTCTTTCGATCCAGCGTGAGCGCGCCAACTTTCAAAGCGAACTGATGGAGCAGGCAAATTTGTTGCTGGATACGGCTTCCCTCACTTTGCGTGACCCACTTTATAACCTGCAGATCGATGAGTTGAGCGATGTTGCAAACGTTGTAAGCAGAAACCCCGATGTGACCTGGTTTGTCGTATACGATCAAAACGGGAAAATACTGGTCGATTCCTCCACGACGGGAAGCATCTTTTCGCAAAACGCCGACCCGTTGGGATTGCAATTGATCGCTCTTGATGAAGGTCAGCCCTATTCCGAATGGCAGGATGGACAGTTGCTTGCCGGGCGTTCGGTCATCCT
>Ga0315912_10003660_pt1 | contig 15091 bp, 13 predicted proteins | sample VfabasoilMG_FD_204469 | JGI IMG/M metagenome (GOLD analysis project Ga0315912, IMG submission 204469) | Garden soil microbial communities collected in Santa Monica, California, United States - V. faba soil | ecosystem: Environmental > Terrestrial > Soil > Garden | place: USA: California... | reverse complement strand
GCTCCATCCCGCCGCATCTGGTCGCGCGGAGCGTACGCTGTTGGGTAGGTGGCAGGAACCAAACCGCCGAATACTGGCAAAAGTCGAACGACAAGCTGCTCGATGAATTGGAGAAATTGGTGGTCCTCTTCGGGCAGCGCGTCCCCAGTGTGCTCACGGGGCAGGACGATCGAACACGAAGTTCAGCGCCTGAGCGACGACCCTTGGACCCTCGGGGCCATAGTTTCCGTGATGCACCCGAGGTAGCAGAAAGAAGCGGGCGTGCAGCCCGTGCGCGATGAGATCTGTGGTGCCCTCCAGCATGTGCTGGTGCTCTTCGAGCTCGCCGCCGAGCACCGCGACAGCCGTGGCCGTCTTGAGGGCGTCGTAGCTCGGCGGCGTGGGCGGCCCGCCCAGGATGGCCCGGGGGTAGCGCCCTGGAAACTGACCGATCAGCTGCTCAGCGCGGTAAGCGCCCTGTGAGTATCCAATGAGCGAGGGGTGTTCGACATCAAGCAGGCCGTTTCTGGCGTCTTGAACGCTCTTTAACGCTTGATCAATGCGCGCTGCAATGGCGTCGAGGTCCTTGGGCCACTTGTAACCGGGACGATCGAGGCAGGGCTCGTCGGCCCGCACCACGATCAGTGTTCCGTAGCGGGTGGCTTGGTCGGACCATGGATCGGCCCCTTTTGAATCCCCGCACATGCCATGCAAATAAATGATGGCGTGTCGGGTAGTGGGACCCGCGTGACTGATGCGCAAAGGACGATCGGCAACGAGCGGAAGCTCTACCGGGCGGTCCAGGATGAGGTCTGGGGGCAGCAGCGCAGGGGAAAGGGCAAGTGGTACCGGTTCGATCTCGGCTGTGGGCGCGGGCGGAGCCGGGCTAGCAAGACGTTGCGGCACCACCGAGTCAGCCGTTTGCTGAGCCAAGGGTTGCGGCGCGGGTGCTGGGCCTTCAGCGGCGGCAGGTCGACTACAGCCCCCGAGGTAAGCCAAGGCGAGGGCGGTAGCAACAGGCACAAAGGTATGGGTGATCAAGTAGCGTCGCACGGCTCAGGACTTTCGCGTGAGCTCGACGCCGGTCGCTACAATGCGCACCTCGAGCGCGCTGCCATCGGCGCGCTTGGTTTCGAACGTGGCCCCTTCGCTCTCGTAATGTTGAACGGCAGCGCTGGGGATCACCGTGACTTGGACCTTGCCGAGCAGTCGCGCCCAACTGCCGGCTGCGTCGGTGGGCACGAGGAAAGCGTAGTCTTTGAACGTCACACGACAACTCTGTGGCTGGCGCGACGTGCTGGGGGCAATCTCCATCCAGCAGCCGCGGCGCGAACACGCCCGGCGCACCTGTCCGCTCACGATCACATCCTGTTCATGATAGGTCTGCGGATCGGCGAGGACCTTGTCCAGAGCCACGACAGCGGCCTCTGTCCCGCTGAACTGAGCGCCAAACCACTGGCTGAGTTGATGTTGGGTCGTCGAGGCGCCGTCTTGACCATGTGTGCAGCTTTGTCCGTCTTGATGGGGACAACCTGGGTCCAGCACGGCTGATGGCTGCGCCCGCTCGCTCGGCGCATCAGAAGCGCGACAAGCCCAGACCGAGCTGACCATGAGCAGACAGCCGCCCCACGTGAGGGGGGATGAGAGGACGAAGGGCCGAGGGGGTCGCGGCGTGACCATGACACATTGAAGCGCTAATTAGCGACGAGTCAACGGCCACCCCATCGGGCAAACAGCTGGCCAAAGCTGTCGGGTCACCGGGACTCGAGCGCTTGGGCCATCGCGAGCGCCGCCGTGCGATCGAGCTTTCCAATGCCGAGCCGCGGTAGCCGCGCGACGACCCGCAATTCTTTGAACAGAGCGAATGGCGGTAGATGCTGCCGCCCAAAGCTCTGCAGGTCGGACGTCAGGCGATCCATGGGGGCATCGGCGCTGGGGACCACGAGCGCGACCAGGCGCTCACCCCAACGGGGATCAGGTAGGCCACACACGGCCACCTCCTGGACCCAGGGGTGTTCGCCCAAGATCTGTTCAACCCACTCCGGGTCGACGTTCTCTCCACCGGTGATGAGAAGGTGGTCCGTGCGCCCTAGGATCTGCACTCGACCATCGGGGTGAATGATGGCGCGATCATTGGTCATGAACCAGGGCGGCTCGGCCGTGGCGCTGCTGCGCAAAGCTGGGTCGCCCAAATAGCCCAGCATCAGGCTGGGGCTACGCACCCACAAGCGCCGCTTTTCATCCAAGCGCAGGTCGACCCCATCGAGCGCATACCCGGCATCCAGCGCCTGGGGCTCAGCAAGCGTCGCGTCCGGTCGCTGGGTAGTGATTTGTGAGCCCGCTTCCGTCATGCCGTAGGTGAACAGAGCCCGTAGGCCGTGTTCATGGGCCAGGCGTCGCAGCCGCAGGGTGGCGGGGGCTCCGCCGACCAGGACGTGGCGCAGCCCTTTGGGGCGCGTGCCCCAGCGCTGGCAGTAGCTCAGCAAATCATGCAGTTGCGTCGGAACGAGTGAGTACAAGCTACAACCTTGTTGTTCGACCGCCTGGATGAAAGCAGGGTCCGCGAAGGAGCCGTGGGCCACCACCACGGGCTTGCGTGCCAGAAGACAGCGCACCAGGACGGACACGCCCCCCACGTGCGCATAAGGGAGAGAGAGAAGCCAGCGATCGCTGTCGGCAAAGGGCAGATTGCACGCGCTCATCCGCGCGGCTGCGCGGAGGGTGGCGTGGCTGTGCTGAACGAGCTTGTATTGGCCGGTCGTGCCGCTCGTTGCCAGAAGCAGGGCTGCTTGGGGATGCACGCCCTCGACCTGCGCTGCGGTGGTCGCCGTCCAGGTTTCCCCGTCGAAATAGGCCCGGGCTCCGGCGGTGTCGATCAAGTCAGCCACTTGGCGAGGGCTGAAGCGAGGGTGAATGAGCAAACATGGCGCATCGAGCGCCAGGGCCGCATAGAAGTGCACAAGGCCACGCAGGGTAGGCACGGCGCGCAGCGCCACGGGCGCTCGTGGCTGTTCGGGGTGGACGGGCCAAGAGGCCAGCGCCTGATCGATGAGCTGGGATAATGCTCGAAAGGTGTAGGGCACTGCGTCCACAACCAAGGCACACTGTTCATCTACGCCGGCCGAGCATAGGCGAAGGTCCAGGGGGGCATCGTCAGTGGGCGCTACCATCGCACGTTACCCGAGATAAATTCCCAGCGCCAAGAGCAGGGAGAACACGAAAACGAGCCCAGCGGTGGCCTTCAAAACGTGGTTGAGTTGGCGCCCCTCTTGAGTCCGCACACCGTGCCACAGCTTGAGCGCGAGCGGTAGCGAGAGCCACGGCAACAGCACCCAGGCCGAGGCCTGTCCGAGCAGGTACAACGCGAGCGGCAGCAAATAACTCAGACTGAGCTGCGTAGCGTACTGAGCCAGCGCGCCGCCTCGGCCCCAGCGTACGGCGAGGGTGCGCTTGTGCGCCAACTGATCCGTGTGGCGATCCCGCAGGTTGTTGACGACCAAGATGTTGGTCGCCAGCGCGCCCACGGGAACTGCACACAAAAAACTCATGAGCGGCGCCGAGCCGAGCTGTACGTACGTGGTGCCCACCACGGCCACCAATCCAAAAAACACGAAAACAAACACATCACCAAAGCCGTGGTAACCGAGGGGATACGGCCCGCCCGTGTACGCAATCGCCGCGACGATGGACGAGAGACCGATCACGACGATGGGCCAACCGGCATGAGCCGTGATGTAGACGCCCACCACGAGCGAAAGGACGATGACGGTGAGCAGCCCCAGCTTCATCTGCTGAGCGGTCAGGAGCCCTGCCTGCACGGCGCGCGTGGGTCCCAAGCGCTCCTTGGTGTCAGCGCCTTTTTCAAAGTCGAAGACGTCGTTGGCAAAATTGGAGGCAATCTGCAGCAGCGCCGCGCCCAGCAGGGTGGCCAGCAGGGGCACGGGGCGCAGCGGGGCAAATTGGCTGGCCACGGCGGCCCCCACGAGCACCGGTGCGACCGCAGCACTGAGGGTCGCCGGACGCGACGCCAGCAGCCAGGCTCGAAGTGAACCAGGAGTCGGCCCGGACAGGGTGGCGGCAGAAACGTGGGCAGGGCTTGTGGGCTGGTTCATCGATCGTGTCCGATGGATGGGGTCATGGGATCCGTCGCCGCTGGCAAGAGCAAGGCGCGCACACGCTCCGGGGCTTCGAGTACGGGGTTGTGCCCCACTTGGGGCAAGCACGTGACCCGAAAGAGCTCGGAGTGATTGGACATCGTCTGGGCAATGTCCAAAAATTTCTGATCGAACTCACCCACAATCAACTGGACCGGGAGGCGCAACTGGTGGAGCTGTGGCCACAGGTTGGGCATGGAGGCGAGCCCCAACACCGAAAGTGCGTGAGACAGCCCCCAGGCGGTGTTGCCCAGGCGCTCGGCGCGTTGGGCTGCCTGCACCGCTGCGGGTAAACGGGCCTGTGAGGCAAATAAGGGCAAAGCGGACCACTTGTGCTCAAACACGGCCAGTCCGTCCACCTCGAGCACATCTTGCCAGCGCGACTCCCAATTGAGGCGCTCTTGCCGCTCCACCTCCGTTTGAAGTCCAGGATTGACGCCAAGCAAACTGAGCCGCTCCACCAGAAGAGGGTGTTGCAGGGCCACACCCAGCGCCACTCGGGCCCCCATCGAGTAGCCCACCAGATGCACCGGGGCGGCATGGCGGCTCAGGGCGCGGGCGATGCGCTCGACCTCTTGGTCAAAGGATTGACTGGTCAAGTCGGGCGATGGACCGTGACCCGTGAGCAACGGCGTGTGAGCGTGTTTGAGCCCGAGCGCGGAAAAGCTGCGCGCGTTGCCCGTAAATCCGTGGAGCAACACCAGCGCTGGCTCTTGGGTCACGCGCTGGCCTCGCCCACGGCCCGCAAGAAATGGTGGGTGGTTTGTGGGTCGGTGCGGGCAACCACCACGCTTGCGCCAGGGCGAGCGAAAGCGGCCTGTAGGGCTTGCTCCAGCTCCTTCAGGCTGGCGCAAACTGCTGCCGGCACTGCGTAGGCCGCTGCGGCTTGGGTCCAATCCACCCGGGGTGGGGTGAGAAAGAATTCGTCGCTGCCCAGATGCTCGGGCCACAGTTGGGCGCCAGGCAGATGCTCGAAGATGCGGCCACCCTGGTTGTCGATCACGCAGATCACGAGCGGGACCTTGCTCAAGCGAGCCACGGCCAGTGCACTCAGATCGTGCGCGGCGGCGACGTCGCCGAGCAGGACCAAGGTGGGGGTCGATGTGGCGCAAGCTACGCCGCTGGCCTGGGCGATCCAGCCGTCGATGCCGTTTGCGCCGCGCGAGGTGTACGCCGGAGCACGGCACAGCCCTGGACGTTGCACCCAGGCGGCGAGGCGCAAGCTCAAGCTGTTCGCCAAAAGGAGCTGATGATGAGGTTGAACGCTGCGCAGCACACAGCGCACAGCGCCGGGTTCACTCATGCAACCCGGTTGGCAAGGGGCGTCCAGCTCAGCGAGGGTCGCTTCTGGGGACGCGGGCTCGTTTGCCGGCGCAGCCACTGTTGCCAGGGCGGGCGCTGCACGGGACATGAGGGCCTCCAGCACGAGGGAGAGCTCACCGGGCAAAATGCTGGTCGCCACGGCGCTGGGTTCAAGGTAGCTCGGCCCAGGGAGCACCCACTGCTCGATCAGGCGCTGGGTGACGAGCCCGGTCCAGCGCGCCGAGACGAGTGGCGGACCGATGTGGAGCGCCTGCACCGGAGTGGGGTGCGCGCCGCGCGCCACGTCCCTGGCCAACGCGTCGGGACTGAGCGCCCCGGCGAGCGCTGGCAGCTCCGAAACGACAGGCAGGCCAAAGTGTGCGGCGAGCGCCGGCACCAAACGTGCGATGTGCGGCTCGACCGGGCCCACGCTGATCCACTTGGAGCCCGAGGTCTGCGCAAAACTCGAGACGAACCGCTCGAGATCGTCACCGGTAGGGACCAGGCGCGCCGCAGGACAGGTGGGCAGCGCGGCGAGCGTCGCCTCGACGTGGCGGGCGAGCTCGAGCTCGACTTCAGAGCTCGGGGGCCACGGCTCGAGCGGCTTGTCGAGCGGGACATTCAGATGCACAGGTCCCGGAGAGGGTCCGAGCGCAAGCTGATACAGTTGCGCGATCTTGCGCGCGAAATGCAAGAGCGCGCGCGGCGCGGCCGAGGCCTCGTCCCAGCCGGCCAGGCTGCGCGCAAAGGGGCCAAAAATGCCCACTTGATCGATGGTTTGTGGGGCGCCACACGCTTGGAGTCGGCTTGGTCGATCGGCGCTGATCACCAGCAGGGGTACGCCGGATTCATGGGCTTCAATCACGGCGGGAAAGTAGTGAGCCACGGCTGAGCCTGAAGTGCAGATGAGCACCACCGGGGTGCGCGACGCGCGCGCGAGACCCAGAGCAAAGAATCCCGCCACGCGCTCGTCCAAGACCGAATGGCAATGCAGGCCGGCCTGGCGCAAGGCGCCGTGGATCAACGGCGCGTTGCGTGAGCCAGGCGAAATGACCGCGTGCTGGGTCCCCAGCTGCCGAAGTACGCCAAACAACAGACGCATCCACTCATGCAGCAGCACTTGCGGGCGGAGGGAGGACACTGCGTCATCGGGCATTTTGCCGCTCCTCCTAGCTGGCCAATCCTAAGCTCCGCAACACGGAGCCCATTTTCAGTTCAGTCTCGGCGTACTCGGTGGCGGCGTGCGACCGCGCGACGATCCCGGCCCCGGCGTAGACGTGGACCTTGTTGCCGGACAGCAGCGCCGAACGCAGCGCAACGACGAAATGGCCGTCGCCTTCCTGGGTGCACCAGCCAAACGGAGCCGCGTACCAACCCCGTTCGACGCGCTCGTGACGGCCGATGAAATCCAGCGCTGCCTCTTGAGGTACGCCCCCCACGGCCGGCGTAGGATGGAGGGCATCCACTAGCTCGAGGACGTGCGCAGAACGGGACAGCACCCCGCTGAGCGGCGTGCGCAAATGCACCAAATGGGGGAGAATATGGGCGCTCGGCTGCTCAGCTGCGCTGAGCGAGAGACAGAATGGTTGCAAGGTCGAGCGGATCGTTTCGGCGACGAAGGCGTGCTCGCGACAGTCCTTCTCACTGCCCAAGAGCAGCGCGGCGCACTCGGCGGGGGATTGTTGAGGCAAGAGGGCGCGCGTTCCGGCGAGGGCTTCGGTTGAAATCTCGCGATCGGTTTTTTTGATCAAGGTCTCTGGCGTGGCACCAAAGAAGATGCGTTGACCGAGGCGCAGGGCAAACGCGGTGCACGGTGCTTGCTCGATCAGGCGCGCAACCACCTCGGCCAGGCGCGGCGCGCTGGAGAGTTCAAACGTGACGCGGCGCGCCGTCACCACCTTATCCAGCGTGCCAGCGCTGATCTGTTGCTGCGCCTCCCCGAGTAAAGCTTCCCAAGCTTGCGCGTCGACGCTCTCCTTTTGGCCCAAGACCCGCAACGGTGGGGAAGGAGAGCGCTCGCGCTGTTGATCCGGCGCTAGGACCGCGTGTTCAAACGGTCCTGTCAGGAGCTCGCGCACGCGCGAAAACACGCTTGCGCATCGGGCTTGGGTGCTGACCACGACCAGGACGGCGTCGCGCCCCTGCTCCCAATAGCCCAACTCAGGCAAGAGCAGCGTCGCGTTGCCAAAATTGACCCAGCACGATTCATCGTGGCTGCGCCGTGGATCGAAGGCGCCGCCACCAAAAAACCGCACATACGGCCGCAGCTCGGGGCTGCACAGCAGCTCGACGTCCGGCAATTGGTTCTGCACGTCGGAAAACGGATGCAGCGACTCAGAGCGCAGGCGCATCGCGCAGCCTAGCCCGATGAACAGAACATCGCCGTCGGTGCGGTAAACGACGGTCTCGTTGTAGAGATGCGCGGCTGCGTCACTCAACAACTGGGGGCTCAAGCCCGCAGGCACACGCAGCGCCACGGCGGCCAAGGCCTGGGGCTGTGCGCTGTGCTCCACAAACAACTGCTCACACGCGCGCTCGGCGCTCGTCCAATCGTTGTATGCAGGTAACGGCAGCTGACTCACGGAGCACCGAAGATCATGGTTGGGGGGTGGCGACATACAAGTGAGCCACACCAAACGTCAAAGGAACGACTTGTAGAACCTGGAGCCCTGCCTGCTGCATGAGCTCGGCAAATTCGCTCGCGGGCGGGAACGCCGCGATGCTTTTTTGTAAGTAGCGGTACTCTTTGCGTCCGCTGAGCAGCGCGCCCAGCCAGGGCACCACGCTGTGCACGTGAAAACGCGCCAGGGCGCCCATCAGGCCACCTTGAGGCTCAGACAGCTCCAAGATCACCACTCGGCCGCCCAGCTTGGTCACCCGAGCCATTTCGGAAAGGCCTTGTTTGCGATCGGGCACGTTGCGGATCCCAAACGCGATGGATGTGCCATCAAATGTGCGACTGTCGAAGGGGAGCGCCTGGGCGTCACCTTCAATCAGCCGAATGCGCTGGTCCAAGCCTACGCGCTCCAGCTTCTTGTGCCCCACCCCGAGCATGTTCACGGAGGGATCTACGCCGGTGACCTGAACGTCGGGGCACAGCCGCGCGATCATGATGGCCAGATCGCCCGTGCCCGTCGCCAGGTCTAGGCACTGTCCGCGTGCCCCCAAGTTGAGGGAGTGCACAGCCTTGCGGCGCCAACTTTGATCCACGCCCAGGGAGATGATGCGATTGAGTAAGTCATAACGATCAGCGATGTTGTCGAACATCGCGCCGCTGCCAGCGAGGGGCTGGGGAATCAGTTGAGTTGATGCGGTTTTCATTGATTTGGGAAAGCGACCTAGGAGTTGCTGGGGGCAGCAGGAGTCAAAAGAGCACTGGGGTTGACGGGCGCGCCTGCGACGAGAGCCCCGAGCAGCGTCTCACCCGTTTGACTCAGGTGGCGCAGTTGTTGAATGCGCGCGCGCTTATACTCAAGTTCTTGTAATTCAACGACCTCGCTCGGGTCGCGATCGCTCAGCTGCAGTTGCGCCTGGGTATAGCTGTGGTCCGCCTGTTCGAGCGCCTGACTGAAGTCGCGGATGAGCCGCAATTCTCGCTCGCGCATGACGCGTTGGACCAGCTGCCAGATGTCAGTCTCGGCCGAAAAAAAGTCGCGCCGATCTCCAGGGAGCCAGCTCCGGTGCACGGCTCCCCATTTCTCCAGTTCGGCCAGGGCCATGCTGATGGCGCCGGCGCTCATTTTTAGGCACTGGGCCAAGTCAGGGGCCGTGAGCGGCTGTGGATGCAGGTACAGGACCGCCCAAACGCGCCCCATGGGCCGTTTGAACCCCCAAAAATGCATCAGTCGGCCGATGGCTTCGGCGACCGCCAGTTCGGGCGCGGCCGTGCCCTCCAGAAGGGCGTCGGGTGCTTCAGGGGAGCTCATCGGAAGTTTCAAAACTTTTTGAAACTTTACCCGCAACCCCGCGCGGCGCAAGCGGCAGGAGAGCTTCTGGGGCGGGCAGTTGCCCGCGGTCTTTGTCGTAATGATAGGAGATCTGCGCGGGACTGTAACGATGAGCGGCGCCGAGCGGGCACACGTCGCGCACCGCCAGCCAAAGCCGCGCCCGTCGGCTGAGTTGGGGAAAGACGGGACCCAGGGGCAGACTGGGCTCGCGGTGGGTACGAGCGGCGGCCAAGCCGCGAGCACGACGCGCCTGGACAACACAGGGCGCCGCGCAGCCTTGGCAGGGGTGGGCACCGGGCGGCTCAATCTGCGCGGTCTGGGCGCGCACCAGCACCACGGCACGCAGCGCGATCCAAGGCCCGTACTCCGGATGCACCACCAGGCCGGCAGGACTCAACCGTCCCAAGCCGCAGGTGTCAGCGAGCCGCGTCATGGGCAATGGAGCCGGGCTCAGCGTGTGCGCGTAGCCGACCCACAGCTCGAGGGGCGGGTCGGTGTCTGCGCGCAGGGGCAATACGGCACTCTCGACCTGGCTGACGGTATAGGCGTCGAGCGGGTGGCGGTGGGTAGCCAGGGCGGGGTCGCCGCGCAGCGCCTCCAAAAACGGCTCCCACAACTGGCGCGTGTTGCCGATCAATAGGCCGTGGACCGCTTCACGTTGCGCCCAGCTGGGCAGGAGCGTCGTGGCCCAGGGTTCGTGCCAGAGCGGGCTGCGCTCCTTCGCTGAGCCGACAGCCAAGGACTGGACGAGATCAAAACCCGCCGCCTGCAAGCGTTCGGCGCAGGCGGCCCAGCTGGACGCGGGCGGGCGCGCTGCAGCCTCTTGGAAAGTTTGCGTTGAGGATTTCATTTTCCTGGCTGGCTTCGCAATACTTACATTGACCTAAGGCGTCGTGCGATAAGACTTGAACTAGTTTTCCGGTCTACAGGACCCGCACCAACGTTTTCTGCGTGTTCTCGCTCCCCCATGCCTCGTCTTGCTCCCGTTCGGACGCCTTTGCTCGAGTGCAGCGACCCTGCTGCACCACGATCATGGGTCCAGTTGCTGCCGCTACCCCAGCTGCGGTGGTTGGTCCAGCTGCGGTGGTTAGCGACCAGCTGAGACGCCCGGTCATGGCCGCCGGCTGGTCCAGTGGGTTGCCGGGACAGGCGGACGTTTGCGAACTGGTTTATTGGGTCCCAACACTTTTGACGCACTTCCCCATCAAGTTTCTATGAATTTTCTTCAACGCCTCAGTTCCCTCGGCGTTTTGCTTCAGTTCTTCGTGACTTCGCCCCTTTTGGCTGAGGAGCCTACTGCCGCCCCGGAAGCGGCCCCGTCCACCAACGCGACGTCCGAAGCCGTGGCTCGTCCTTCCGCGCTCGATCTCCAGCTCGGAGTGGGAGCGTTCTCGCGCTCCTTGCATTTTACGGACACGGCCCAGGACATCGGTGTCGCCGCGCCCAGTGACGTCCACGACGACACCGTGGACGTCGCGCTCGCAGGCACGGTCACTGCCCATTGGTACCCGCTGGCCCATTTCATGGCAGGTCCGCTGGCTCACGTCGGGATCAGTGCTGATTTTGCGCGCTCGCTCCAGCAAACGAGCCACTACACATTTTCTGGGGTCGAACAGGACTACAGCCACGCCTATCAACGTCTTGCGGGCGGTCTGCGTGGGCGCATCCCGCTGCCCTGGCTCACGTTGGGTGTGGAGGCCAAATACGCCTCACAATCGCTGTGGGTACGACCGGAAAGTGCCGGTGCCGACCCCGCAGCGTTCGCGGATGTGAGCTACGGCCTGATCGAGGGACATCTCGACGGCGAGGCACGGATCAACCGCGTGATCCTGGCTGGCTACGCCGGATTCAATTGGGCATTGAGTGTGGGGGAATTGGGAGAGGAACCCTACTTCAAGAACGCCAAGGCGTACGGATTCAGTTACGGGGGGCACGTTGGCTACCAAGTGCATGAGATGTTGGACGTGCTGGTGGGCGTGGATGCCCAACAATTTCGCCTGAATTTCAACCCGATCGCGCCCACTGACCCGCGCATCGCGGGCGGCGCTGCGGATCGCTACGTCACCTTTTGGCTGGGGCTGCGCTTTGTCCTACCGGGCTCAGGGGGCAAAGGCGGACCCGCTGCGGAGGCGGGTGGCAAAGCCAAGGCGGCAGACGACGGTGGCTTTGACGACTTCGATAGTTTCGACTGATCAGTCGCCGAACAAGCTCACCTGTTTGTAGCTGGCGCTGACCGAGCGCGGGGAACTCGCTGTGGGGGGCGTGGCGGGCGGCGCTAGGGGAGCGGGTGGAGGCGCGATCGGCTCTTGGACGCGCGTCGACGGCAGCGCGACCGCGGGCGGCTGCGCTGCGACTTCTGGGAGCGCTGGCGCGCTGGGGTTGTTGGAGTTGGCCTGTGGGGGTGCGGGCTTGGCCGGGCTGGTCGCCCGGGGTGGCCGCGCCGCCGGAGAACTTGAGGCGGCCCGCGGCGTGCGGCTACTCAGTTCGATGGCGGGTCGCTCGGGTTGCTTGTCCCGGGATGCGCCGCGTTTGCCCTTGGATTTCTTGGCCTTGCCGGCTTCCTGCTCTTTGTTGGCTTCGCGGGTCTCGTAACGTTCAATGTCTTTTTTGAATTGCTCCTCGGCTTGAGCTGCTACCGCCAGCGCCTTTTGCGTTTCGCCGCGCATCTCCAGCAGAAAGCGACTGGGGATCTGCGGACGTAGCTTGCCCCACTTGTGGCGATTTTTACAGAAGCTCAAGGTCAACTTGGTCTGTGCGCGGGTCACCCCCACGTACGCCAGCCGACGCTCTTCCGGAATCGTACTTGCGTCTTCCAAGAGCGATCGCTTGTGAGGCAACAAGCCCTCTTCCAGACCAACCAAATAGACTTCGGGGAATTCCAAACCTTTGGCGCTGTGCAACGTCATCAGGGTGACCGCGTGCTCTTTGCGGGCGTCGTCATCGTCGCCATCATCTCGATCAGCCAGGGTCGATTCCTCCAAGAACCCGATGAGCGAGGGGAGCTCAGCGCGCTCTTCGTAGGCCACCACGCCGTTGACGAGCTCCTGGACCGCGTTCAGCCGCGCCTCTTGTTCGTCGGTCTCCTTGTATTGTCGCTCCAGCTCCGCCTTGTAATTGACGCGCACGATCAGTTCGCCCACCAAGGCCGACAGCTTCTCGTGACCGAGGCGCCCCCGAAATTCTTCCATGAGTATCCTGAAGTCGTCCACCGCGCGCACGGCCGAGACGCTCAAGTCAGGATACTCCTCCGCAAGCGGCAACACTTCCCACAGCGGACGTCCGCGACGCACGGCGTCATCCATGAGCACCTGCACGGTGCTGTTGCCAATGCCGCGCGGTGGCGTGTTGATGACGCGCAGCAGGGACACCTCGTCCGAGGGGTTGGCGATGACCCGCAGGTAGGCCAAAAGGTCTTTGATCTCCTTGCGATCATAGAACGATTGCCCACCCACGATGCGGTAGGGAACCCCGGCGCGGCGCATCTCTTGTTCGAAGGCGCGGGGTTGCTCGTTGGTGCGAAACAGGATGGCGATGTTGCTGGCCGCGACCCGCTCCGGGTTGCGCTGGTCGATCTTGTGAAAGATCTCCGACACGACCGATTCAGCCTCGTGATTTTCGTCCTCGAACGGGATGAATCGGGGCGGATCGCCCTGTTCGCGCGCGGGCTTGAGGACTTTGTCGTTGCGCACGGTGTTGTGCTTGATGAGCGTATTGGCCAAGTGAATGACCCAACCTACGGAGCGATAGTTTTCCTCCAGTTTGACGACACGCGCCTCGGGCCAATGATTGCGAAAGCCCAAGATGTGCTCGACTTCCGCGCCCCGCCACCCATAGATGGACTGGTCGTCGTCGCCGACGACGCACAGGTTGCGATGTCGTTCAGCCAGCGCCACCACGATGCGGTACTGCACGCCGCTGGTGTCTTGATACTCATCGATCAGTAAGTGATCGTAGCGCGACGCCTCAGCAAACCGCGCATCGGGGTGCTCCACGAACAAGCGCTCGGTGTTGGCCAAGAGGTCGTCGAAATCCATGGCCCCCGACAGTTTGAGCGAGACCTGGTACCTGTCGTAGGCCTCCGCCGCGAGCAGCTCAGCGTCGTCTCGAGCTCGGTCGCGCGCCTGCAAGGGAGACAAGCCCTGGCTCTTCCAGGTGCTGATTTGCGCGATTAAGTCGCTGGGTTTGAGCTTTTGGTGTCCAACACGGATGTCCCGCAAGGCGGTGCGCGCCACGCTCTCCTGGTCGCCCCGATCGTAGATGGAGAAGTTGTCAGGGTAGCCTAGCTTTTTGGCATGGCGTCGCAGGATGCGCACACACAGTGAGTGAAATGTGGAGATTTCAGGAGTTTTTTGCTGTTTGTTCCGACGTCGGCCGAGCAAGGCCATGGCCCGCTGCCGCATCTCGCGCGCGGCCTTGTTGGTGAAGGTGACGGCCAGAATGCGGTGCGGGCTGACGCCGTCTTTGATCAGCTCCGCGATGCGGAAGGTGATGACCCGCGTTTTGCCCGTGCCGGCTCCGGCCAGGACCAAGAGCGGCCCCTTGAGCGTGGTTACGGCGGTGCGCTGGGCGCGATTGAGTCCGTCTCCGCTCGCCTGGGACATGCTGCACGTTGCTTATACAACAGATGTTCAGGATCAAGTCTTGACCGGTCTTTAATTAAGAGGGCTTCCCAGCCCCCGCCTCCGTGCTGCGCATGTTCAGGGGGCTGGGGTTGCTCAACTCAAACTGAGCGCTGCGAGCAGGATGAGCCACACCACGAGCAGGAAGTCCCAGTACTGCCGCACCAGGCGCACCCCTTCGAAGCGCGAGCTGGAGTACAACCGATCCGCCGCTCGCCGGTGGGTGATCCACAGTGGGATCAACCCCGCCAGCACGTGCACCACGTGCAGCGCAGTGAGCATGAAGAAGGTGTAGGTGTAGAGGCTTTTGACCTCCACCGCGAGCACCGCGACAAGTACGCGCCGCCAATTGTCAGCTTGGACCGCGCAAAAGGATAGGCCGAGGAGAAAGGCTGCGAACAGGTGACGGGTCAGACGCACCGACTGGTTGCGGGTGATGGACGCCACAGCCTGCCGTAAGCACCACGACACCGCGACCAAAGTGACCGTGCTGACCCAAAGCCCCCAGGGCAATTGGGGTAGGTCCACGGAGCGCCAGGTCTTGGATTGGGCGCGAGTCACGAAGTAAGCGACCAAACATGCCGCAAACAGCACCGACATCGACCCCATGCCGACGTAGAGCGCAAGTTGTGGGGCGCTCATCGTGCCTGGACCCAGGGTTGGGCGTCCGCTTCCACCAGAAGAGCGAGGAGGTGACGAGGGAGGGGGCGAACGGTCCACGGGAGCCTTGAGTGAGTGCGCGCCAGGATGCGCCGAGCAGCGGGCGAGGTGAGGCTACTGCGGGAGCGCCAACAGATCCACTTTGAGCAGGATGGGATCGAAGCGGCTCACCACGACCGCGTCGTAGGGAAAATAGCCCGTCTTCTCGATGCTGACGCGGTGTTTCCCCTCGACGATGCGCACCCCACGCGCGGCCACCGCCGCCAAGCTACCGATGTAGTGATCATCGATGTAGACCAACGCGCTCTCAGGAGAATGGCGTGTGACCTCCACGTGGAGGTCCACCGCCGCGCGCAGACCCATGGTGGCGCAACCCGTGCTGAGCAGGACCAGGGCCAGCAGACCGAGGCGGCCCAAGGTGCGGGGCTTG
>Ga0315912_10003659_pt1 | contig 15093 bp, 15 predicted proteins | sample VfabasoilMG_FD_204469 | JGI IMG/M metagenome (GOLD analysis project Ga0315912, IMG submission 204469) | Garden soil microbial communities collected in Santa Monica, California, United States - V. faba soil | ecosystem: Environmental > Terrestrial > Soil > Garden | place: USA: California... | reverse complement strand
CGTGCACGCCCGGATGCCAATATTGACGAGCTTAGCCAACTTAGCGACGAACAAAAACAACATGCCGCAGCACTAATGCGCATTAACCACGTAGGAGAGGTATGCGCACAAGCTTTGTATAGCGGTCAAGCCTTTACTTCGCGTAATAAGCAAATTGTAAATGCGCTAAAACATGCTGCCAAAGAAGAAACCGATCATCTTGCATGGTGCGAAAGCCGCATTAAAGAACTAGGTGGCAGAAAAAGTCTGCTCAATCCATTTTGGTACACCAGTAGTTTTGCATTAGGTGCCATCGCCGGCGCTATAGGTGACAAGTGGAATTTAGGATTTTTAGCAGAAACAGAACTGCAAGTAAGCGCGCACCTTAGTAGTCATTTAGAAAAATTGTCATCTGATGACGTTAAAACAAGAGCTATCATTGAGCAGATGCATGCTGACGAAACTTCGCACGCAATTGAAGCGAAAGAATTAGGCGCCGCAGATTTACCTGAGACGATTAAAACTGGCATGAAACTCGCTTCTAAAATCATGACTACAACCGCATACTACGTGTAGAGATTTATAGAAAATGCAAAAATTTAGCGATGTATTACTCACTTTAGATAACGCCGATGATGTGCAACGTATTGAGCTTTATTACGAAGATGGGGAACTTGCTGGCACAATCGAAAATAAGCCTGGAAGCCAGGGATCTATTAAAGTCTATCATCATCTCTACAAGATGTTTGGCAGCATCACTCTAGATGCGGCAGTAGAGGGCTTGGCGTTATATGCGGAACATACGGAAGATGCAGAAAACTGTCCAGGCAAACATCCAAATGTAGATAGATTGATTCAAGTACTGGAAGAAGAAGCGCCGCTTCAAGTAAAAGTAATTATTAACTAATTATTTTAGCTATGGGGGGATGGTAAATTAGCTCTAGCAAATGCCCAACCGAATCTAAACAATAAAATCCCCTTGATCCATCACGATGTGTTTTAGGTGCTTCAGTAATTCTCACTTTATTCTCAGCAAAATACCCATACCAATTATCTACATCTTCTAAGCTTTTAAGCACAAAACCAATGTGGTCTAAACGCTGTTCACCCTGCGGCTCATAATCCACACGGTGCAATGCAAACACATCACCACCGTTAGTTAAGTATACATTGTCAGCATCTGGCTGCCATTCAATCTGCATACCCATCAGACGTGTATAAAAATCTATCGCTGATTCTAAATCTTTGATAAAAAGCGCAATATGCCGTATGCCCAACATGCCGCTTGGCTTATTCATTAGACCTTATCTCATAATCATGACTAATTTCAACGCTTTTGCTCAGCATGATTGAGGCAGAGCAATATTTTTCTGCGGATAATTTAACAGCACGTTCTACTTGAGTTTCATTCAAGTTATTACCAGTAATCACGAAATGCACATGGATTTTGGTAAACACTTTTGGCACTTCGTCTGCGCGTGCTGCATCAATTTCTGCCACACAATCTTCAATAGGCTGGCGTGCTTTTTTCAAAATCGTCACCACATCAAACGAAGTACAAGCGCCCATGCCAATAAGGAGCATTTCCATTGGTCGCATACCGATATTACGACCACCATTCTCGGGTGCACCGTCTAATACGACAGCATGACCAGTCTCCGATTCACCCATAAAAGAAACACCTTCAACCCATTTGATGCGTGCCTTCATTACTTCACATCCAACAATTCAACATCAAATAAAAGTGTCGCATTTGGAGGAATAACTCCACCTGCACCCCGTGCACCATAGCCCATTTCCGAAGGGATAATTAGAGTGCGCTTGCCTCCTATTTTCATGCCTGCAAAACCTTCGTCCCAACCCTCAATCACTTGACCAGCACCCAGATCGAATTTAAAGGGCTCATTTCTATCTAACGAGCTATCGAATTTCTTACCCTTGTGGTCAGGCGCATTTTCATCATAAAGCCATCCGGTGTAATGTACGGTAACATTAAAGCCTTGTTCTGCTTCACGTCCTGTCCCTTCAACGGTGTCTTTTTTAATTAGCTGTGTAACGCTTGATGTCATAGCAGTAGCTTCCTTATTAGTTGTAGATGATTCTGCCTGACAAGCATTGAGTGTGAATAGGCAAAAACTTGCGAGCAAAATATTAAACGTTTTCATATTCTTAATTCAAAAATGTTAAGTCGTTATGATACTGTAAAAATATGTAAGTTCGACGCTTGTAATTCAAAATCAAGATTGTTGGCCAACCCATTGAATAAGTGCATCCTGTGCACTTTTGTTAGCGCCAGCCTTAGCGTGATTTATAAACATCACTACCACATGAAGATGATCTTGTGCATCCAACACATAGCCTGCAATTGCACTAACACCTTCAATCGACCCTGTTTTCAGGTGTGCCCGACCGCTCACTGTAGTATTTTTAAGTCGCTTTTGTATCGTTCCATCAAGCGATAATATAGGTAGAGACGCCATAAACTCTGGCATTACAGGACTTTTGTATACGCTTAGTAGCAATTGCCCCAGATGCTCTGCACTTATACGCTCTATTCGCGACAATCCAGAGCCATTCTCAATGACCAGCTCATTGAAGTTAAGATTTTTACTCACAAGCCAGGTCTTGACTGCAGTCGCGCCATATAATTCGGTTGCAGGCACACCCTCTTTTTCTGCAGCCACAGTCAACAATAATTGCCGCGCCATCAGGTTATTGCTCCATTTGTTAATATCACGCACCACGCTGCCCAATGGTTCAGAAAGTTGTTCCAGTATTTTTACTGTCAATGATGACATGCTCGTTTGTATACGCAAATTCCCACTGAATGTACCGCCCAATTCACGCCAAAGCTTTTTGAACATAAAGAATGCATATTTTTCGTCATCAAACAAACTTAACTCTAAATACTTTTCGCCACAATCCGTCGAAAAGTTACCTTTAAATGTCACTACTGCATTTGTTGCAGAGGCTTTAACGTTATAACTTATACCGTCACGCCATGTATCGCATGGCGTTGTTGAAAGTTTCATATTATTAATAATTTGCACTTCAGGTAACTCGAATTCTTGCGAAATATTCACTGCACTTTGAGCCGCCATAAACTTAAAACTTGTATTTCTGCCATTCACCAAGAAGGCACTAGGCTGTGCATTATAGGCACGCCAAGTTTCATTATCGAAAGTAGTATAGCTTCCATGGTTCCCTATATTTTTGGCAAAATAGGTTTTATCAATTACCAAATCACCTTTAATTTCTTTAATATTGGCTTGTCGCAAACTGATAAGCAAACGCCAAAACTCGGCCGCACCAAAGCTCGGGTCACCATATCCTTTAATAATTAAATCACCCTCAAGTACGCCATTTAGGAGCGCTCCGTCACGATAGACTTCCGTTTTCCATCGATAAGCTGGTGTTAATAAATCTAACGCTGCCTGCGTAGTTATCAACTTCATCACTGAAGCTGGGTTCATACTTTTATCCGCATTCAGGGTAATTGTCGGAACATTGCTATCCATGGATTGCACAAAAATCGCCACACTATTTTGCGGTATACCCGCTTTTTTGAGAGCGTCAGTTATTGTGCTTGGCAGCTCTGCATTTGCGTAAAAAGCATAAAGCGTTAGAGCGAAGAAAATTACTATTTTATTCATAATGCATTTTTAATAGCCAAATAGGTTTTTTCGACCATAAAGTCTATTTCATTCTCGCTGATAATATAAGGTGGCATCCAATATACGACATTACCTATCGGGCGTAACAGCAAACCTTGTTCTAGCGCTTGAGCATAACAGGCTGTGGAGAATTTAGAATTGTTAGCCTCTACATCAAATGCCCATATCATGCCCTGATGCCGTAAATGCTTAATTGGCAAGTCAGTAAGCACTTGCATTTTATTATTCACATAAGCTGCTTTTTCTTCATTCTTGACTAATATATTGTCCGATTCAAAAATTGCCAGGGTCGCCAAAGCGGCACTACAGGCCAGCGGATTACCTGTGTAACTATGACTATGCAAGAAACCACGTGTAACATTATCATCATAAAACGCTTGATAAATCTCATTGCTCGTTAGCACCACTGACAAAGGCAGATAACCACCTGTGATGCCTTTGGATAAGCACATGAAATCAGGTCTATTGCTTTGCCCACACGCAAACATGGAACCTGTGCGACCAAACCCCACAGCGATTTCATCGGCAATTAAATGCACTTGATACCTCGTGCAGATCTCTCTGGCACGTTGCAAATAGATAGAATGATAGATGCCCATACCCGCAGCGCATTGAATCAATGGTTCAATGATAAAAGCTGCGAGTTCATTCGCATGTTCGGCTACATAAGTTTCCAACGTATCAGCGCAACGCAAGGCATAATTTTCAGGTGATTCCCCATTCTCTGCTAAGCGCCAGTCCGGGCTGGGCATTTGCATAGATTGTCGCAAAAGTGGGGCGTAGCTATCTTTAAAAATGGGCACATCCGTTACACCTAATGCACCTAATGTTTCACCATGATAGCTATTTTGCAAGCTAATGAATTTGGTCTTTTTAAATTCACCCGCATTACGCCAATAATGAAAACTCATTTTAAGTGCAATCTCTGTCGCGCTTGCGCCATCACTTGCATAAAACGCGTGCCCCAAACCAGTGAGGCTAGCTAATTTTTCAGATAGCTCGACGACAGGCTCATGTGTAAATCCTGCCAAAATCACATGCTCTAATGTGTCTAGCTGCTGTTTAATCGCCTGTTTGATGCGTGGATTATTATGCCCAAATAAATTGACCCACCACGAACTCACGGCATCTAAATATCGCTTGCCATCTACATCTATTAGCCACGCGTCCTCGCCACGACTGATCGGCACAAGTGGAAACGCTTCATGTTGCTTCATCTGCGTGCATGGATGCCATACAGCTTGTAAGCTTCGATTGAGTAAATTCTGCTTTGTCATTCTCTAAATTGTACGTGCTTTTACAAAAAATAGTTTCTTTGCAGTGATATCACGGCTGTTATACTGCATGTGCAAAAACTCCTACTTATAAAAAAATATATGGAATTTTTAAATCTATTATCTAATCTAGATACACACATTGCAGGATTTATCGCAGCGCACGGTAGTTTAGTTTATATGTTGTTATTCTCTATTGTGTTCTTGGAAATTGGTATCTTTCCTTTATTTTTTTTACCAGGCAACCCCCTCATTTTCATTGCCGGATCATTTTGTAAACTAGGTTCACTTAATTTGTGGCTCACTATCATTACACTTACGACAGCAGCAATATTAGGAAATATTGTGAGTTATCGACTAGGTAAATTTTTTGGTCATACCATTAATAAGCATCAATCGGGCTGGGTGAATCAAGACGCACTCCATAAAACTCAAAACTTTTATATTCAATATGGGCAATTAACCCTTATGCTGTCGCCATTCATTGCAGTAGTGAGAACATTCGCACCTTTGCTGGCAGGCGTCAGTGGAATGCAATTCAGAAAATACCTATTTTCATCAACTGTTGGCGTAACGCTATGGGTAGTGATTCTTGTGCTCGCGGGTTATTTTTTCAGCAGCATTGCTATTATTCAAAAACACATGGCGACCATCATTTTGGCTGGGCTGGCTATCGGCTTAGGGTTTTTGGGTTATGGATATATTAAATCCAAAGTTAAAAAATAAGTCTGTTTTAATGCAACACTTTTGGCTCATCCGTAACCAGCAAAGGAATAGAGAGCGGTGCGCCGATATCCCAACTCGCTTCTTTGGTAGAAAGTTGCAACATATTGCATATGGCAAGAATCAATTCATGAGTTAAATTCATTCGCACCGATACTCCCTCTAAGCAACCAATATCCAAATGCTTCACTCCATCATCTGTCAACTGCAGGCTGGTTGCAAGCATGGCGCCATCATTACGTACCACCTTTCGCTGTTGATATTCTGTCGTGAAATCCATCTTTAGCAATGTTTCGGTAGCCTGTATCTCTTGTTTAAATTGTTTTACTGCTTGGGTCGGTGGCGTTTCTATCTGAATGGAGTTAGCCGTGGGTAAGTGCGTCTCACTATTTAGCAAAGCCCATAATTGTTTGGAGATACGGTAAGTAAGCCAAATCATAAGTTCGGTATCGTCACTTAATCCCACACGAAAAAGCAAACGATCCTGCTCTGCACTATAGCTTAAGTTAAGCTGCTGTATAGCAGCCTCGGCCTTAGGGATTGTTGATTCTGTCAAAATAAACCTTCAGAAAATAATTAATTCAGTGCTTGAAAAATACAAAATACAACTCAATATTAGCAATCTACATGTGAGAGTGCTAAAATCGCATGTTGCAAACTTTATATATATATTAAGCATAACCTAAGGAGAAATCTAATGAAAATTCGTCCATTACATGATCGCGTGATTGTAAAACGCTCAGAAGAAGAACGCACAACCGCATCAGGCATTGTCATTCCGGATTCCGCCACCGAAAAACCAGACCAAGGCGTGGTAAAAGCGATTGGCGCAGGGAAACGTGATGATAGCGGTAAATTGATTGCGCTAGACGTGAAAGTTGGGGACAAGGTTTTGTTCGGTAAATACGCAGGCCAAACCGTTAAGGTCGATGGCGATGAATTACTCGTGATGCGCGAAGAAGACATCATGGCAATCGTTGAATAATTTCGACAATTACTAAAAATTAAAGAAAATTAGGAGAATTTAAAATGGCAGCAAAAGACGTAAAATTCGGCGATGAAGTCCGCCAAAAAATGACCAACGGCGTTAATATCCTCGCCAATGCAGTGAAAGTGACCTTAGGTCCAAAAGGCCGTAACGTAGTATTAGAGCGTTCATACGGCGCGCCAACCATCACCAAAGATGGTGTTTCGGTCGCTAAAGAAATCGAATTGAAAGACAAGTTTGAAAACATGGGGGCACAAATGGTGAAAGAAGTTGCCTCAAAAACTTCTGACATCGCAGGCGATGGCACCACAACCGCAACCGTTTTAGCCCAAGCGATCATCCGTGAGGGTATGAAATCTGTAGCCGCTGGCATGAACCCAATGGATTTAAAACGCGGTATCGACAAAGCAGTTGCTGCTGCTATTGAAAATCTAAAATCACAATCAAAACCATGTACTACCAGCAAAGAAATCGCTCAAGTAGGTTCTATCTCAGCAAACTCCGATGAATCTATTGGAAAAATTATTGCTGATGCTATGGACAAAGTGGGTAAGGAAGGTGTGATTACCGTTGAAGACGGCTCTGGTTTAGAAAGCGAATTAGACGTAGTTGAAGGGATGCAGTTCGACCGTGGCTACCTCTCTCCCTATTTCATCAATAATGCTGACCGTCAAATCGCACTAATGGATAACCCGTTCGTATTATTGCATGACAAAAAAATCTCTAACATTCGTGACCTATTACCAACTTTAGAGCAAGTAGCTAAAGCGGGCCGTCCATTGCTAATCATCGCAGAAGAAGTCGACGGTGAAGCTTTGGCAACCTTGGTTGTGAACAACATTCGCGGTATTTTGAAAACAGTGGCAGTTAAAGCACCTGGCTTTGGTGACCGTCGTAAAGCCATGTTAGAGGATATCGCTATCTTGACTGGTGGTACTGTCATCGCTGAAGAAGTCGGTCTGAAACTCGAGACCGTAAAATTGGAAGATCTAGGTCAAGCCAAACGTATCGAAGTGGGTAAAGAAAATACCATCATCATTGACGGTGCCGGTAATGAAAAAAATATCAAGTCACGTATCGCACAAATCAAAGCACAAGTCGAAGAATCTAACAGTGATTACGATAAAGAAAAATTGCAAGAACGCGTGGCTAAATTAGCTGGCGGTGTAGCTGTAATTAAAGTTGGTGCAACCACAGAAATCGAAATGAAAGAGAAAAAAGCGCGCGTGGAAGATGCATTACATGCGACGCGCGCCGCAGTAGAGGAAGGTATCGTGGCTGGGGGTGGCGTAGCATTGATTCGCGCCCGTGAGGCAATTGCTAAAGTCAAAGGTGACAACCTCGACCAAGAAGCTGGCGTAAAGATTGTATTACGTGCAGTGGAAGAACCATTACGTCAAATCGTACAAAATGCAGGTGTAGAGCCATCAGTCGTAGTAAATAACGTAGCAGCTGGTAAAGACAATTATGGCTATAACGCAGCGAACGAAACTTATGGCGATATGGTAAAAATGGGTGTGTTGGATCCTACCAAAGTAACACGCTCCGCTTTACAAAATGCAGCATCTGTTGCTGGCTTGATGCTGACAACCGACTGCATGGTTGCTGAACTTCCAAAAGAAGATGCTCCTGCTATGCCTGATATGGGCGGTGGTATGGGTGGCATGGGCGGAATGATGTAATTCACAACTTTCTTTTGCGTTTTGAAAGTTAAAAAAGCCTCGCAACTGCGAGGCTTTTTCATTGTTAAATTAGATGCTCTGAAAGGCTCATGGATATTGGTTTCCAGGGCAGCTTATTTATGCAAAAAAAGCCCCGATTAAGGGGATTAAATCGGGGCAAAAGGCCTCATCGTCTAAGGCTTCCGCTCAGGGAGGATAGAAGCGGAAAGATAACAAAACGTTAATTTTGTTATCATGCAATTTAAGACTTATATTGGTTATCGAAGTTCATGCTTTTTTATGATAATTTGTAACCAATTGTTTCATTGTAAACGCCTGATTTTTACATTAGCCATGCGATAATATTGACATGGATTCTCAGCAAAATTTACTCGCCAACCTCAATAATAAACAGCTCGAAGCAGTCACTTTACCGCACCAGTCCGCGCTGATTTTAGCTGGTGCCGGCAGCGGTAAAACGCGCGTATTAACAACTAGAATCGCTTGGCTCATTCAAACTGGGCAGATTTCGCCCATGGGTTTAATGGCTGTGACGTTTACCAATAAAGCGGCTAAAGAGATGCTCACGCGACTTACCGCGATGATGCCGATCAATACACGCGGAATGTGGGTGGGTACATTTCACGGATTGTGTAATAGATTACTGCGGGCGCATTACCGCGAGGCGGCCCTTCCTAGCACTTTCCAGATTCTGGATACATCTGACCAGCTTTCCAGCATCAAGCGCCTGATGAAAGCCATGAATGTAGACGACGAGAAGTTTCCACCCAAACAAGTGCAAGGTTATATCAATAGCTGTAAAGAAGAAGGCTTGCGTGCTGATAAAGTTGATGCCTATGACGGTCACAGCCAGAAATTGCGCGAGATTTATGAAGAGTACGACAAACAATGCCAGCGCGAAGGTGTAGCAGATTTTGCCGAACTTTTATTACGCTGCTACGAGCTGCTTGAACGTGATACACATATCCGCAGCCATTACCAAAATCGTTTTCAATACATTCTAGTGGACGAGTTTCAGGATACTAACCGCTTGCAATATCTATGGTTGAAGTTATTAGCAGGCAATCAAAATTGCATATTTGCCGTTGGCGATGATGATCAATCGATTTATGGCTTTCGCGGTGCACGTGTAGGCAATATGCGCGATTTTGAAACAGATTTTAATGTTCAGAATATCGTCAAACTGGAAGAAAACTACCGCTCACATAGCAACATTCTGGATGCTGCCAATGCCATTATTTCGCATAACAAAAATCGCTTAGGCAAAAATTTATGGACTTCTGCGGGCGAAGGCGAGCCGGTACGTGTTTATGAAGCCTATAACGATACCGATGAGGCCAGCTTTATCGTTGATGAAATTAACATGTTGATCGCCGAAGGCAATGCGCTAGGCGACATCGCACTACTTTATCGCAGTAACGCACAATCGCGTATTTTGGAACATGCATTATTTTCTGCCAATCTGCCTTACCGTGTGTATGGTGGCCTACGCTTTTTTGAGAGGGCAGAAATTAAGCACGCCCTAGCCTACATGCGCTTGATGGCAAACGCCAATGACGATACTGCATTATTACGAGTAATCAACTTTCCCGCACGTGGCATTGGAGCGCGCAGCCTCGAACAACTTCAAGAGTTGGCTCGTCAGCAAGATATCAGTTTGTGGGCTGCCGCTTGCCAAGCCACTGGTAAAATCGCACAGTTCGTAACGCTAATTCGCGAGATGACTGACCAAGCTTACGGCATCTCACTGGCTGAAGTCGCTGAATTGGCTACAACGGTTTCTGGTTTAAAGCTGTATTATCAGAATGAAAAAGAAGGTGAAGACCGCATTGCCAACTTGGAAGAACTCGTAACAGCAGCCGTGGCATTTACCAATCAGGATTTTGGCAATCATAACAATGTAGATGGTGAAACAGAACAAGATTTGCTTACTCAGTTTTTAACTCACGCCAGCCTCGAAGCAGGTGAACATCAAGCTGATGTTGGTAAAGAAGCTTTGCAACTGATGACGGTTCATGCTGCCAAAGGGCTGGAATTTAAAGCCGTATTCATCAGCGGTCTGGAAGAAGGCCTGTTTCCGCACGACCAAAGCATGTTTGAAAACAATGGTTTAGAAGAAGAACGCCGTCTCATGTATGTAGCAGTGACACGTGCTAGACAACGCCTATATTTGAGCTATGCTCAAAGTCGCATGTTGCATGGTCAAGTACGCTATGGCATCCCATCGCGCTTTATGGATGAAATCCCGGAAAAATTATTAAAGCGTTTAAACAGCAAACCTATGCCTAAATCTGGCGCAAGTCGCGATTACAATGAATTGCCTGCCATAATGAGCACACAACAAAGCGGATTACAAAAAAATGCCATGCCATGGAAGATAGGCCAAGCGGTGCAACACGCCAAGTTCGGTAACGGCGTGGTAGTAAGTTATGAAGGTAATGCGAGTGACATGCGTATACAGGTAAATTTTGGCCGAGAAGGGCTAAAATGGCTTGCGTTAGAATTTGCTAAATTAACTGCTATGTAGTTGTGCTGCTCTAAAAACATCTCGATAACTTACATACTGAAAAGCCAGCATTAAAGCACTTGCTAACAGTAAGCAGCCAAACACTAGAAATGACATAAATAATTGCGCGATGGCAGGCATCATCGCGCCGATAACACCAACCAAAACCCCTACGAGGAGCATCAATGTAACAATGCCTATTGTAATCAATAGCCATGCTACTGCCATCGCAATCATATATTGCAAAAAACCCGCAATGCTCGATTTGATGGCTTTTATTAAAGAATAATTATTGAATGCGATGAGCATAGGAGCAAACCAAGTTGCCATTATCAAAGGAATGAGAAACAAAGTGAGTTTCAGTAAGAATGGCATCATTTTTTGCAACAATGATGCCAGTTGCGATTCACTCATCTCTGCATTGGCTTGTGTAAATATCGCTAATCTCTGAATATCAGCGCTTAGAAAATAATTAACTACCACACCGTAAAACAAACAAGCCAAGCCGAGTAACATCAAAGTTGTTATTTTAGGCTGCACAACCGCTATCAGATCAGAGATGTTTTCTGTATTGTTGTATTCGGCATTCTTATACATACGCATCGCTAAAGTAATAAAGACTGGCCAAATCAATACTGTCACAATTGCTAACACTTGAAAACCCGGTAATGAGGGCAACATCATAAATAAACTTACATAAACTAACGCAAGCAATAACCATTTTTTTGGTGATAGCTTAAATAAGGCTAGGCTTTCTTTTGCCCAACTAGTGCCAGTCTTTGTTCGCGATTCTAAGATTGCCATTTATAACCCTTATATTTAATGTATGCCTTGCGGCGCAATTTGCTTCGCTCTATGCAACAAAATCTGCTTAAAGTGATCAGGATCTTTTGCATGGGTAAGCTCACCGACATGCGGATAATGCCAATCATAGAGGCGCGACAACCAAAAGCGCAAAGCCGCAATACACAACAACCCCTGCCAAGCCTGTTGCTCTACTTCATTAAAAGGGCGAATTTTAGTATAAGCATGCATAAAGGCATTTAAACGTGGCTTATCAAATTCAGCCGTCTCAGTAAGACACCAATCATTAACAGCCACCGCTACATCAAAGGCTAAAACATCATCGCAAGCATAATAAAAATCAATAAAACCGCCCAAGCGCTCACCATCAAACAAGACATTATCACGAAATAAGTCACCATGAATCACGCCTTGGGGCAGAATACTTAAATCAAGCTTAGCCTGATAATCCAATACTTGCTTGAGTAACTCCTGGTCTGTAATTGATAACTTATCCTTCACTTTAGCTGCGGTAGCAATACGCCAATCCGCACCACGCAAATTATGCGATTTATGCTTAAATGATTGTCCTGCAATGTGCATCTGCGCTAATGCATGTCCAACCTGTGCGCATTGATCGACACTAGGCAGCTCAGTATCTTTACCATTTAAACAACTTACTAACAGTGCTGGTTTATTCTTTAGCAAATGCAAACTTATGCCCTGTTTATCAAAAATCGGCTTAGGGCAAGGTACATTATGCTTTGCAAGGTGCGTCATTAAATCTACAAAATAAGACAACTCCGCCATCTCATTTTCTTCAAAAATTGTGAGCACATAACGCGCCTTATCTGTTGTCACAAAGTAATTAGTATTGGTAATACCCGCTGCGATACCTTGAAGTTCATTGACCTCGCCAATACTAAAATCGCGCAACAACGCTTGTACTTCTACTAATGTGATGGTGGTGAATACAGACATACTTTGCGCTATAACATAATTAAGAGGGCAACGCCCTCTTAAGTTTAGAATCTAAAAATGATCCACTTGGGAACACTTAATGGTTTGTTTGGGCCGGCATTTACCCAGCCCCCATCTTGGTCTTCTTTGTGTAAATAATAAGGCACACCATGCTCTGGGGTTACTTTCATCATATAAAGTTCACCATTAATACGATACTCCTCTATGGTGTCCTTGCCTTTTTTGCGTATAGTCACTTCGGGTTCATCCAAAGCCTCACCATCCGTTACTTTAGGTGGCGATGGTACTTCTTCGAGCGGCAAGGCATTCGCTGGCGTTGCAGCAGACACAGCATGCGGCAATAAAAATATGAACGACGCGCACAGTAACCAAGGTGACAATTTTATTTTTTGCATGCTGTTCTCACTTGTAACCATATGGAAACTCATTCTACCAAAAACCACGACAAAAGACGTGTCTGGACTACAAATATAGCTGAATTTTCCGCTCTTCTGGACTCAGCTTAAATCCTCTGGATTCATAGTGTTTAAATATGGCCGCAACAACATCCTTAGGCTCATCAATTACCTGCATTAAATCCATGTCCTCTGGCGAAGCCATTCCCTCAGCAATCAGAGTGTTCTTAAGCCAGTCAAGTAAGCCACCCCAAAAGGTTTGACCTACAAGAATGATCGGAATTCTCCGTGATTTGCCAGTTTGCACTAATGTCAACACCTCCATGAGTTCATCTAACGTCCCGAAACCGCCAGGCAATACCACATAGGCCGATGCATACTTTACAAACATGACTTTACGCATATAGAAATGATGGAAAGTCAGACTGATATCCTGATAGGGATTGCCAGTCTGCTCATGTGGCAACTCTATATTCAAGCCGATGCTAGGCGCAAGCCCATTGAAAGCACCCTTGTTGGCAGCTTCCATAATGCCTGGCCCACCACCGGAGATTACGCTAAAACCCGCATCTGAAAGCTGCTTGGCTATTTCTTCGGCCAATTTATAATAGACATCATCTGCCTTGGTACGCGCACTACCAAAAATCGAAACCGCGGGGGTTATTTCTTTCAGGCGCTCGGTAGCATTCACAAATTCTGCCATAATCTCAAATGCATGCCAGGATTCATGACCGCTGGCATTACGATTTAAAATTTCCGGATTGATGACTTTTGGAAGTTTTTTTGCGACAGACATAAATGGATATCCAAATTTAAAATGAAAACATTGTTACTGGTTGATGGCTCGTCATATTTATACCGCGCCTTTCATGCGCTGCCAGATTTGCGCAATAAGGCTAACGAGCCTACAGGCGCAATCTATGGCGTACTTAATATGTTACGCCGATTACATAAAGATTATCCAGCGGATTATAGCGCGTGTGTGTTCGATGCCAAAGGCAAAACGTTTCGCGATGACATTTATCCAGCATATAAAGCCAATCGCGCCAGTATGCCTGAAGAGTTACGCTCCCAAATCGCACCCTTGCACGAAGCCATTATTGCCATGGGCTGGCCTGTCATTGTAGAAGATGGCGTAGAAGCCGATGATGTGATCGGTGCACTGGCTAAACAAGCAGAGCGCGAAGGTATAAAGGTCATCATTTCCACAGGCGATAAAGATATTTCACAATTAGTGAATGAGCATGTAACGGTAGTAAATACGATGCGCGACGCCTTCAGAAAAACCGATGAAATACTTGATATCGAAGGCGTAAAGAATAAATTCGGTATCCCGCCCAGTCTAATGATTGATTACCTGACCTTGATTGGTGACACCTCAGACAATGTGCCCGGCGTAGAAAAAGTTGGCCCTAAAACTGCTGTTAAGTGGCTCACGCAATATGGCTCGCTCGATAACATTGTTGCGCATGCAGATGAAATCAGTGGGGTAGTGGGTGAAAATTTACGCAAAGCACTCTCATGGTTGCCAACCGGGCGTGAACTTATCACGATCCGCTGCGATGTGGGTGTTCAAGAAAATTTACATGATTTAGCACTCAAGCCACAAGATAATGCAAAACTCGTCGAACTTTATACGCGGTTTGACTTTAAAACATGGCTGCGTGACGTGGTTAATAGTGTTTCAACACCTGCCTCACAACCCAATACCTATGCTCCTTCCGAGCCTGTTCTTGCCATCCAGAATGAATTGCCAGCATTTCAAGCAGTGACTACGCGCGCCTACGAGACCATCCTTACCACCACGCAATTGGACGCATGGCTTAACCGATTGCAACAAGCAGAACTTTTTTGTTTTGATACTGAAACCACTTCACTCGACCCGATGCAAGCCAAATTGGTCGGCATGTCGTTTAGTGTAGAGGCCGGCTCTGCCGCATATTTACCACTCAAGCACGATTACTTCGACGCTCCGGAGCAGTTAGCGTTTGAGGCAACATTAGCCCGCATCAAACCAATTTTAGAAAACAACAACATCAAAAAATTGGGGCAAAACCTTAAATACGACAAACACGTATTAGCTAATCATGGCATCGCTTTGAACGGTA
>Ga0315912_10003658_pt1 | contig 15095 bp, 14 predicted proteins | sample VfabasoilMG_FD_204469 | JGI IMG/M metagenome (GOLD analysis project Ga0315912, IMG submission 204469) | Garden soil microbial communities collected in Santa Monica, California, United States - V. faba soil | ecosystem: Environmental > Terrestrial > Soil > Garden | place: USA: California... | reverse complement strand
CGCCCCATCCCCAAACGCATCGTGGTCGAAGAGCAGGTCTTCCCGATGGAAACGGCGAAGCAGCACATCCAGTCGCGCAAGTACTGAAAGCAGTCATGAACGACAACGCGATCGTGCTCACGGCACGGGACATCTCCCGCGCCTTTCCCGGCGTGCAGGCACTGGCGGGCGTGGAGCTCACGCTGCGCGCCGGAGAAGTGCACGCGCTCATGGGACAGAACGGCGCGGGCAAATCGACGCTGATCAAGGTGCTGACCGGCCTGTATGCGCCCGACACCGGCAGCATCGAATTGCTGGGACAAGCGGTCACACCACGCTCACCGCTGCATGCGCAGGAACTCGGTATCAGCGCCGTGCACCAGGAAAGTCACCTGCTGCCGAACCTGTCGGTTGCCGAGAACATCTGTGCCGGCCGATATCCGCACCGTCCCTGGCTGCGCGGCGGCGGCATCGACTGGCGCGAGACCCACCGGCGCGCGCGTGAACTGCTCGCGGGACTCGGCATCGATCTCGACGTCACGCAACTCGCGGGCGGATTGCCGGCAGCGTTGCAGCAGCTCGCCACCGTGGCGCGCGCGGTCTCGACCGATGCGCGCGTGCTGATTCTCGATGAACCCACCTCCAGCCTCGACGCCGATGAAGTCAAGGCGCTGTTCGCATTGATCCGGCGATTGCGCGACAAGGGCGTGGCGATCCTGTTCGTCACCCACTTCCTCGACCAGGTCTACGAGATCTGCGATCGCATCACCGTGCTGCGCAACGGCCGGTTCGTCGGCGAATATCCCTGCGCCAGGCTCGACACGCACGGACTCATCGCTGCGATGGTGGGCCGTGAGCTGGTGAGCGCGGAGCGGCCGGCGGCCCACGAGGTCGCCGCGTCCGGCAGCACGCCGGCAGTGCTCGCCGCGAAAAACATTGCGCGCCGCGGGCAACTCAAGCCCATGGATATCGAGCTGCGCGCCGGTGAAGTGCTCGGTCTGGCGGGCCTGCTGGGTTCGGGTCGCACCGAACTCGCGCGGCTGCTGTTTGCACTCGACGCGCGCGACTCGGGCGACATCACCGTGGACGGCAAGCCGGCGAAACTCGAACAGCCCGCGGACGCGCTCAGGCTCGGCCTCGGCTTCTGCCCGGAGGATCGCAAGGAGAGTGGCATCGTCGCGGAATTGTCGGTGCGCGAGAACATCGTGCTGGCATTGCAGGCCCGCATGGGTCTCGGAAGTTTTCTCAAGCCCGCCGAACAGCGCGCGCTCGCGGAGAAGCTGGTCGCGGCGCTCGGCGTGAAGACCGCCAGCATCGAGACACCCATCGCGCAGCTTTCCGGCGGCAACCAGCAGAAGGCCATCATCGCGCGCTGGCTGGCCACGCATCCCCGCGTGCTGATTCTCGATGAGCCGACTCGCGGCATCGACATTGCCGCGAAGCAGGAACTGATGAACGAGGTGCTCGAGCTCGCCAACGGCGGCACCGCGGTGTTGTTCATCTCGGCCGAGATCGAAGAAGTCGTGCGCCTCTCCGATCGCATCATGGTGCTGCGCGACCGCGCCAAGGCCGGTGAGTTGCCGCGTGGCGCCGATGAAGACGCGGTGTTCTCGATGATCGCGAGCCACTCGTGAACCGCGCGCAGCGACTCGCCCGGCACGCCTTGTTCTGGCCCGCGACCACGCTGGCGCTGCTGCTGCTGGTATGCGCGTTGTTCAATCCGTCCTTCCTCGGTATCGCCTGGCAGAACGGACACCTGTACGGAAACCTGGTCGACATCCTGAATCGCGCCGCGCCGCTCATGATCGTTTCGATGGGCATGACGCTGGTCATCGCGGTACGCGGCCTGGACATCTCGGTCGGCGCGGTGGTGGCCATCGCTGCGACCGTGGCGGCGCTCATGATCGGTGGCAGCTTCAGCGCCAGCGGCGATGTCGCCAGCCGCTTCCCGCTGTGGATTGCGCTCGTCACGGCGCTGGGCGTTGCCGCGGCCTGCGGCATGTGGAACGGACTGCTGGTGGTGAAGGCCGGCATGCAGCCCATCGTCGCCACGCTCATCCTCATGGTGGCCGGACGCGGCATCGCGCAGTTGCTCACCGGCGGCCAGATCATCACGGTCTACTACGCACCGTTCTACGCGCTGGGGAATGGATTCCTGCTGGGCATTCCCGTGGCGTTGTGGATCGCCGCGGCACTGTGGGGCCTGCTGCACCTGGTGCTGTCGCGCAGCGCGCTGGGACTCTTCATTCGCGCCATCGGCGGAAATCCCGAGGCGGCCCGCGTGGCCGGCGTGCGTTCGTCGGCCATCACCCTGTGCGTGTACACGTTCTGCGGCCTGGCGGCGGGCGTCGCGGGTCTCATCATCAGCTCGAACGTCAAGAGCGCCGATGCCAACAACGCCGGTCAGCTCCTCGAGCTCGATGCCATTCTCGCGGTCACGCTCGGCGGCACCGCGCTCACCGGCGGCCGCTTCACGCTGGCCGGCACGGTCATCGGGGCGCTCATCATCCAGACGCTGACCTCGATGATCTATTCGCTCGGCGTGCCGCCCGAGGTCAACCTGGTGGTCAAGGCCGCGCTGGTGTTCGCCGTCATGCTGCTGCAGTCGGCCGAGTTCCGCGCGCTGGTCATGCGCCCGGTGCGCAATCCGCGCGCGGGTGCCGCATGAATCGCCGCCTGCTGCCGCTCGCCGTCACCATGCTGTTGTTCGTCGGCATGGCGGTATTCGGGGCGATTCGCTACGACGGGTTTCTTTCACCGCAGGTGTTCCTCAACCTGCTCATCGACAACGCCTTCCTGTGCGTGGTGGCGGTGGGCATGACCTTCGTGATCCTCTCCGGCGGCATCGATCTGTCGGTCGGCGCGGTCATCGCACTCACCACCATGATTTCCGCGGCACTGCTCAACGCGGGCTGGAATCCCTTCGCGGCCATGGCAGTGGTGTTGTTGTTCGGCGCGCTGTTCGGCGCCGCGCAGGGTTTCCTGATCCAGCGCTTCGCGCTCGCACCTTTCATCGTGACGCTGGCCGGCATGTTCCTGGCGCGCGGCTGCTGTTATCTCATCAGTACCGAGTCCATCCCGATCAACGACGCAACCTACGCGAGCATCGCGCAGGCGCGCATCCCGGTGGGTCTCGACGCCTCGCTCACGGTCGGTGCGCTCATCGCGCTGCTCGTGGTCGCGGCTGGCATGCGCATCGCGCATGCCACCGAGTTCGGCCGCACCGTGTACGCCATCGGTGGCGGCGAATCCTCCGCGCGGCTCATGGGCCTGCCGGTCAGCACCACCAAGATCGGCGTCTATCTACTCAGCGGCTTGTGCGCGGCGCTGGGTGGCGTGGTCATGACCTTCTACATGCTCTCCGGTTACAGCCTGCACGCCGTGGGCCTCGAGCTCGACGCAATCGCGGCCGTGGTCATCGGCGGCACGCTGCTGGCCGGCGGCGTGGGCTACGTGGCGGGCACGTTGTTCGGCGTGTTGATTCTCGGCATCATCCAGACACTCATCGCCTTTGACGGAACCCTGAGCTCATGGTGGACCAGAATCGTCGTCGGAGCCTTGCTCTTGCTCTTCTGCCTGTTGCAACGGCTTTTCGAGGGGCGTACGCGCAGGACGGCATGAGGCGTGCATTCGGCAGGCTCGCCGACGGCAGCGATGTCGACGCCTTCACCCTGGGCAGGGCCGGCGGCCTGCAGGCGGAGATCCTCACGCTCGGTGGCACGCTGCACAGCCTTTCGCTGCCCGGCCCGCGCGGGCGAATTCCGCTGGTCCTGTCACTGCCCGACCTGCCGGCCTATCTCAAGGACACTTCATATATTGGCCAGCTGGTGGGCCGTTACGGCAATCGCATCGCCGGCGCCTCCTTCGAACTCGACGGCAAGCGTTATCCGCTCACGGCGAACAATGGTCCGAACACGCTGCACGGCGGCGACGTGGGCTTCGGCAAGTACGTGTGGCAGGTGCTGGGCAGCGCCGGTGGCAGGAACAGCTTCGTCAAGCTCGGGCATCGCTCTCCCGCCGGCATCAACGGGTTTCCGGGCAACCTCGACGTGTCCGCGCTGATCAGCGTCTACGACGACACGCTGACGCTGGCGTGGGAGGCCGCGAGCGACGCACCCACGCCGATCAGCCTCACCTGGCATCCGTATTTCAACATCTCCGGGGATCCGGCCCGCAGCATCGACGAACAGCAGCTCAAGATGCGCGCCAGCCGCTATCTACCCATCAACGATTCGCGCGTGCCGACCGGCGAGATTGCGCCGGTCGCCGGCACGCCGTTCGATTTCCGCAAGCCGAAGAGCCTGCGTGTGCCACCACCCTCCTCGCATCCGCAGATCAGACTCGCCGGCGGTTACGATCACTGCTGGGTGCTCGACCCGCCTCCTGGATCGAAGACGGGACCGGTGGCGGCGGAACTGTATTCGCCGGCGAGCGGCGTGCGCATGGCAGTTCGCACCAACCTGCCCGGCCTGCAGGTGTACGGCGCCTATCACCTGAAGGCTGTCTACCCCGGCTGGCACGCGGTCTGCCTGGAGCCCGAGAATTTCCCCGACGCGCCCAACCACGCCAATTTCCCGAGCAGCATCCTGCGCCCGGGCGAGACTCACCGCTCCTTCATGAGCTTCCGGTTCAGCGTGTGACGGCGAAAATCGGGCCGAGCTTCGCGTGACGGTCCGCGCGCCCGAGTTGCGGCGCGTACAGGCTCGAGATTGATCCGTCCAGGTACAGCGCGTCCCGGCAGGCCAGGTGGTCGCGAAAGAACTGCGCGAATTCGAAGAACGTGACCGGTTCCTCGCTGATGGCGAAGGCCACGGACTGCGGCGACGGTGCGCAGACTCCGTTGCGTACGAAGCGAGAGTTCGAATTCCTGCGAAACGCGGCTATGTCCGGGATCAGCCCGCGATCGACCAGCATCGGTCCCGACTGCGTGGCGATGACCGGTGCGGCATCGCGATACTCATGCGTGGGCAACACGTGCGCACCGCCCTCGTCGAGCAGGAAAACTCCGTTGGGTTGCATGAAAAAGTTGCCGAAGCCCGAACCTCGATTGATCGGCGCCACGGAATGGCCCTCGATGACCAGCAACCCCACGGGACGGAAGTCCGGATGGAACATGCCGGCGTTCATGGCGAATGTCAGCGTTTCGCCGCCCCGCGCCAGTGCGGAGCGCAGCGTCTCGAAGTCCTGGTAACGCTGGCCCTGCGCATCGGCATGGAAGAGCCGCAGGCGTTCGGTGCGCAGGTCCACGCGGCATACGATTACCGTGCTCCCGCCCGCCGGTGCCTTCACGCATTCGACGGCCGGCGCGACGCGCGCCGTCGCCAGCAACCACAGCCCAAACAATGTCGCCGCCGTGCGCGCATTCATGGGAGCGCAGCATACCGGGTATCATCGGCCCCGCGTGAAAGCCACCTTCCTGCATCCGAAATACTGGCCCACCTGGCTGGGGATCGGAATCCTGCGGCTGTTCGAACCGCTGCCGCATACCCTGCTCTATCTACTGGGCCGCTGGCTGGGCGGGTTCATCCACCTGTTCCCCACGCCGTTCAAGCGCATCGCGAGACGCAACATCGAGCTGGCGCTGCCCGAGCTCGACGAACCGGCGCGGCGCAGGATCCTGCGCGAACACTTCGCGGGACTGGGTTGTGCGCTGTTCGAGACCGCGATCAGCTGGTGGTCGTCGGATGAACGCATCCGGCGCATCACGCTCATGGCCGGAATGGAACATCTCGAGGCGGCCCGCGCCACCGGACGCGGCGTGTTGCTGCTGTCGGCACATTTCAATTCCATCGAGATCGGCTGCCGTGCGCTCGCCGCGCGCATGCCGCTCAACGTGATGTACCGGCCGACCAAGAACCTGCTGATCGGCGATTTCGTGCACTCGCGTCGCGCGGTACAGACCAGGCGCGCGATTCCCCGCGACGATGTCCGCACCCTGATCAAGGCACTGAAGGACGGTGACGTGGTGTGGTATGCGCCCGACCAGAGCTTCCGCAAGAAGGGCGCGGAAATGGTCACGCTCTTCGGCATCCCCGCGGCCACCAATACCGCCACCTCGCGCATCGCCCGCATGACCAATGCGCAGGTACTGCCCTATTTCTTCGAGCGGCTGCCGAATGGCGGCTATCGCGGCACCATCCACGCGCCGCTTGAAAATTTTCCCACCGACGATCCGGTGGCCGACACCGAGCGATTCAACCGCATCGTCGAGTCCGAGGTACGGCGCATGCCGGCCCAGTACCTGTGGATTCACCGGCGATTCAAGGGTTTGACCCCGGACTATCCCAACTATTACGCCGGGGTCTGACCCCATTTCCGTGCAAGGAAATTCAGCGCTGAGCGAAATGACTACATAAGGAATCGCCCCGGGCCGCGATGGCGCGCGTTCTTATGGCTCCCCGGCGGACGCGTGACTAAGATAGCCCCCTTCTCTCGAAACACCGACACGGGGATCCCTTTCATGAAGCACTTTTTCGCCGCGCTCGTCCTGACGAGCGGTCTCGCCGCCGTCCAGGCCAACGCAGCCTGCCCCTATCCGGTTGCGCCCGGAAAATTTCCCGACGGCAACCAGGCCTCCAAGGATGAAATGCTCGCGGCCAAGTCCCAGGTGGTGAAGTACAACGCGGACATGGACGTCTACCTCGGCTGCATCAAGACCGAGTACGACACGCGGCTTGCCGAAAACGCCAACGCGTCCGCGGACGACAAGGCCAAGATGCAGAGCAAGCAGGACGAAATGCACAATGCCGCCGTCAAGGAAGTCCTCGACGTGACCGAGCGCTTCAACGAGCAGCTGCGCGCGTGGAAAGCCAAGAACGGCGCGGAGAAGAAGAGCTCCTGATCGCGACGCCCGCGGGCGCCGCGACACACTGAAGTCTATGTCGCTGCTTACGCCCGCCCAGGCAGAGTCCCTGATCGAGCAGCACCTCGTGTGCCTGCCGATCGAATCGCTGCCGCTCACGCAGGCGGCGGGCGCGGTGCTGCGCGAGAACATCTACGCCGAACGCGATCAGCCGCCGTTCGATCGCGTCGCGATGGATGGCATCGCACTCGATTCGACGGGCGCGGCCGAAAACGCCGGACGATTGCGTGTCGCCGGTTCGCAGGCGGCGGGCGATCCGCCCTCGACTCTGGCGGACACGTCGAGCTGCATCGAAATCATGACCGGCGCCATGTTGCCGCGCGGCTGCGACGCGGTCGTGCCGGTGGAAGTGGTGCAGCGTAACGGCGAATTCGCGGAAATTGGTCGCAAGCCCGTGCAGCCGTGGCAGAACGTGCATCGGCGCGGTTCCGATTGCCGCCAGGGTTCGCTGTTGCTGGCGGCCGGCACGCGGCTGACGGCGCCGGAAGTGGCCATCGTGGCTGGCGCCGGCATGGCACGCGTGCGCGTGAGCGCGCAGCCCATGATCGCCGTGATCTCCACGGGCAACGAACTCATCGAACCGGGCGAGAACATCGAACCTCACCAGGTGCGCCGCTCCAATGCCTACGGCATCACTGCATCGCTGCGGCAGCACGGCTTCGCGCGCGTCGCAGACGATCACGTGCGCGACGACGAGGCGCAGCTCACCGAGCGGCTCAGCTTTCACCTGCACACCCACGACGTGCTGATCCTGTCGGGCGGCGTGTCCATGGGCCGGCTCGACCTGGTGCCGAAAGTGCTCGAGAAGTTAGGCGTGAGCCTGGTGTTCCATCACATTGCGCAGCGCCCCGGCAAGCCCATGTGGTTCGGCGTCTCGCAGTCGGGCCCCGCGGTGTTCGCACTGCCCGGCAACCCGGTGTCGACGCTCGTGTGCCTGGCGCGCTACGTGCTGCCGGCGCTGCGCGCGGCGATGGGACAGGCGCCGAAGGAACCGCCGCGGGTCGCGATTACCGCGCCCGTCGAGGTCAAGGTGGCGCTCGCCTGCTACCTGCCGGTCAAGCTCAAGACCGACGACTGGGGCCGCACCTCGGCCGAACCCTGCCCGACCAATGGTTCCGGCGATTTCACCGCGCTCGCGGGCACCGATGGCTTCATCGAGCTGCCACCGGGTCCCAACACGTTTCCGAAGGGTTTCGTGGCACGTTTCTTCCGCTGGTGAGTCACAAGCACCATGGACCCTCGTGAAAAAGTCGTTCCGCTCACCGCTCTCGTCAGCGGGGGCGGCCGCGCGCCGCTGGACACCCTGCGGCGGCCAATCCACGACCTGCGCATCTCGGTCATGGACCGGTGCAATTTCCGCTGCCCGTACTGCATGCCGCGCGAGACCTTCCACGAGTCGTACCGCTTCCTGAAGAGCAGCGAACGCCTGGATTTCGCGGAGATCCTGCGCCTGGCGCGGGTATTCGTGCGCGCCGGCGTCAGGAAGATCCGCATCACCGGGGGCGAGCCGCTGCTGCGGCCGAATCTCGCCGACCTGATCGGCGATCTCACCCAGCTGCCCGACATCGAAGACATCGCGCTCACCACCAACGGCATGTTGCTGGCGAAGTACGCCACCGAGCTCAAGGCCGCCGGACTCAATCGTATTACCGTCAGTCTCGACACGCTCGACCCGGAGGTTTTCGCGAAGATGAGCGGCGGATTCGGCGGCGTCGCCGAGGTCCTCGACGGCATCGAACACGCGCGTCGTGCCGGGCTCGCGCCCATCAAGATCAACACCGTCGTGCAGCGCGGCGTCAACGATCACACCGTGCTCGACCTGCTGGCGCATTTCCGCGGTACCGGCGTCATCGTGCGCTTCATCGAATACATGGACGTGGGAACGCGCAATCACTGGAACCCGGCACTGGTGGTTCCCTCGCGCGAGCTGGCGGCAACAATTGCGGCGCGCTGGCCGCTGGAACCGCGCGATCGCGGCTATCGTGGCGAGGTCGCCGAACGGCACGCGTTCGCCGACGGCTCCGGCGAGATCGGTTTCATCTCCTCCGTATCGCAGCCCTTCTGCGGCGATTGCTCGCGCGCGCGAATTTCCTCCGATGGTTCGTTCTATACCTGCCTGTTCGCGACCCAGGGCATGGACCTGCGCGCACCGCTGCGCGCCGGCGCCACCGACGAGGAACTGTACGAACTGGTCCGCGGCGTGTGGACCGGTCGCCGTGATCGCTACAGCGAATTGCGCGCCTCGCTGCGCGACGCGTCCGGCCTGCACAAAGTCGAAATGAACTACATCGGCGGATAGGGACAGGTTTATTTATCGCCTCCCACGCTCAATCTCATATCCCGGACCCCCGTCGATAAATAAACCTGTCCCCATGCCGAAACTCACACATCTCGATCCTGCCAACCGGCCGACCATGGTCGACGTCGGCGCCAAGACCGCCACGTTTCGCGAAGCCAGCGCCGAGGCCACGGTCAAACTACCGGCGGCCGTGGCGCGCGAGCTCAGGCGCACCGGGCATCGCACCAGGAAAGGCCCGGTGTTCGACACCGCCATCGTGGCGGGCGTGATGGCGGCGAAGAAAACCCACGAGATCGTGCCCTTCTGCCATCCGTTGCCGCTCGAACGCTGCACGGTGGACATCACGGACCGTGCCGGCGGCAGCATCCACATCGTGTGCAGCGTCGCCGTGCATCACAAGACTGGTGTGGAGATGGAAGCACTGGTCGGCGCCAGCGCCGCGGCGCTCACCATCTACGACATGTGCAAGGCGATGTCACATGACATCGAGATCGGGCCCGTGCGCCTGCTGACCAAGAGCGGCGGCAAGCGCGATTTCAAGCGCAACGCCAAGGGCAAGCGCAACGTCAACAGCAAGCGCGGCGGCGCTGCCCGCGCGGCGCGCAAGCGACCGGCATGAACGCCGCGACCCAGCCGCCGTTGTTCGGCCTGGTGCTCGCCGGCGGCCGCAGCACACGCATGCAGCGCGACAAGGCGGCCATCGAGTACCGCCCGGGTGAAACGCAACTCGCCGCCGCGATGAAGCTGCTCGAATCCCGCGTGGCGCGCAGCTTCGTTTCGGTGCGCGCGGAGCAGCGGGCCGATGGCGCGCGCGCATCCTGGCCACAGATCATCGATCGTGGCGGAGTCGAAGGCCCCATCGCCGGCATCAGCGCGGCGCTGGCCGAACATCCCGACGCCGCCTGGCTGGTATTGGCCTGCGACCTGCCCTTCCTCGACGCACGCACGCTGGACACGCTCATCGCCGCGCGCGATGCCGGGGCCGAGGCCACGGCCTTCCGCTCGAGTCACGATGGACTGCCCGAGCCGCTGTGCGCCATCTACGAGCCGCGTGCGCAAGAATCCATGGCGGCGCACATCGCTGGCGGCCGCAATTGCCCGCGAAAATTCCTGATCAATGCGAACACCCGCCTGCTCGAGCAGCCGAATCCGCACGCGCTCGACAACGTGAATACCGTGGCGGAGTATGGAGCGGCCATGTCGGCCCTCGGCACATCCGAAACACCCCAGGCGCGCGAAATTCGCGTGCAGTACTACGCACTGTTGCGCGAGCAGGCCGGGCGCAGCAACGAGACGCTGCACACCCGGGCACGCACGCCGCGCGAGTTGTACGTCGAACTGCGCGCCAGGTATCCGTTCACGCTGCCGCCTGAAATGTTGCGCGTGGCAGTCAACGAAGAATTCGGCGACTGGTCGCAGCCGCTCGCGGCCGGCGACGCCGTGGTGTTCATTCCCCCGGTGGCCGGCGGATGAACGCGCGCACCATCCCGTTTTCTTTCAGCGATGGGCCCCTGGAGCCCGCGGCGTTGCAGCGCGAACTGCGCGACGACACCTGTGGCGGATTCGCGGCGTTCGAGGGTTGGGTCCGCAACCACAACGAAGGCCACGCGGTCACGCGCCTCGAATACGAGGCGTTCGTGCCGCTCGCCGAAAAGGAAGGCGCCCGCATCGTCGCGGAGGCGGTGCGCCGCTTCGGCGTCACCCGCGCCGCCTGCGTGCATCGAATCGGTTCTCTCGGGATCGGTGACATCGCTGTCTGGGTGGGTGTGAGTGCCGCACATCGCGACGAGGCATTCCGCGCGTGCCGATTCATCATCGATGAAGTCAAACACCGCGTCCCGATCTGGAAGAAAGAACATTACGTCACCGGCGATTCGGGCTGGGTCAACTGCGAACGATGTGCGCTGCCCGGTGAGCATGAACATGAGCACGACCATGGTCATGCCCACCATGACGCGCACGCCGCCCCGCCGCCGGTCGCGCCTGACTACTCGCGCCAGGTCGCCCTGCGCGAGGTGGGGCCGCAGGGCCAGGCGCGCCTGCGGGCCGCGTCCGTGCTGGTGGTGGGCGCCGGCGGACTCGGCGTTCCGGTGCTGCAGTACCTGGCTGGTGCCGGCGTGGGCCGGCTCGGCATCGTCGATGGCGACAAGCTCGAAGCCTCAAACCTGCATCGGCAGACCTGGTACGCGCTGGCTGAGTGTGGCCGTGACAAGGCCGTGCTGGCCGCGGCGCGCGTGCGGGCGCTGAATCCGGAAGTTCGCGTCGAAAGCCACGCGTTGCGGCTCGACGCCGGCAATGCCGCGCAGCTGGTGCGGGACTACGACCTCGTGCTCGACTGCACGGACAACTTCGGCAGCAAGTTCCTGCTCAACGATGTGGCCCTGCGCACCGGCAAGCCGGTGTTGTTCGCCAGCGTCTACCAGTATGAAGGGCAGTTGCAGCTGGTCGCCGGTGACGATACCTCGCCCTGCCTGCGCTGCGTGTGGCCGGAAGCGACACGCGATGGAATCGTCGGCAACTGCGCCGAGGCCGGAGTGCTGGGCCCGGTGCCCGGCGTGTTCGGCAGCCTGCAGGCGCTGGAGGCGCTCAAGCTGTTGCTGGGCCTGCCGGGCCTGGCAAAGAACGAGATGCTGATCTTCGATCTCATCACGCTGAGCACGCAGCGGCTGCGCGCCCGGCGCGCGGACAATTGCGTGGCGCATCAACGCGCCGCCAGCCCCGCTGCGACGCAGGATGCGGAACTGCCGCCAGGACAGGTCGAACAGCCGCTCGAGCCGCAGTTCGGCTCGCTGGCGGACGCCGTCGCCGCCGGCTACACGCTCATCGACGTGCGCGACATGAACGAGCGCCAGGCGGAGCCGGTACCCGCCACCAGCCTGCACCTTCCCATGACCAAACTACTGACCGAAGCGGTCAACCTCGACATGCACGGTCGGTACCTGTTGATCTGCGCTACAGGCAAGCGCAGTGCCGCTGCTGCCGGCCTGCTGCGTTCGCAGGGATTCAGCGCCTGTGACTCGCTGCGCGGCGGTCTCAAGGGTCTGAAAGCGACCGCTTGAAACGCTTATTGCCGCTGCTGCTGGGCGTCATCCTCATCTCGCCGGTGTCGGCGCAAGGCGTTGGAGACGACGCGGCGAACGACGCGGCGAACCCGCCGCAAGGCATGTACCCGTTGCTCGAACGAGCGCGCGAACGCGAAGCGGAGCGTGCCCGCGCCTCCATGGACGGGAAATCCGGTGGCCCGGAAATCAGCTTCGGGTACCTGACCCTGCGCGAAGCCCTGCACTCACGCGATCAGGCGCACGTGCCCGACGATTCGTCATGCGCAGGCTCACTGGGCGCTAATCGCTACGCCGCGCTCCACAACGATGTCGCGGCATCACGCACCCTGGAGGGGGATTTCCCCGGCGCTGCGGCCGACTTCCGCCGCGCGCTGGCCTGTCGTCCGCGCGACGCAGAAATCCTCGGTGCGCTCGCCGGCGTGCTGTTCGATGCCCGCGACCTTGCGGGCGCGCGGGCGGTGAACAATGAGTCACTCTCCATCAATCCGCGCTCGGTGAGCAGCAACCGTCTCGCCGGGAATCTCGACTACGTGGAAGAACGCTGGGCCGACGCCATTGCGCGTTTCCGCTACGTGGCCGCGAGCGATGACGATCGTGTGCGCGCCGGATACGGCCAGCTCATGCTCTGGTTGGCGCAGCGCCGCGGCGGTGTGGCGCGGCCCGAGTTCGTGGTGCGCACGCCCGGGGACGGATGGCCGCAGCCGTTGCTGCTGTACATGCGGGGCGAGTACACCGAGGCCGAGCTCATCGACCGGATCAACGAGGGAGACTCCGAAGACAACACTCAGCCAAACACCAGCACCGACGAGCGGCTGTGCGAAGCCCTCTTCTACGTGGGTGAGGAGTACTGGGCGCGCGGTCAGATCGATGTCGCGCGCCTGTATTTCGCCGCCCTGGTGAACATCCGGGTGTTGTACTTCCTCGAGCACGGTCTCGCGATCGCCGAAATCGCCAAGCTGCAGGTAGAACGGGGGCAGCCCCCGTTTCCTAGCAAAAGGGGTCAGCCCTCACAGGAGGACTGACCCCTTTTGCTGGGAAAGGGGGGCTGCCCCCATTCATTTATCGGCGGCCTTGGGCGATAGCTCCGCGGTCACCAGGTCAACGGCGGCGACATCGCGCGCCGGATTGCCGAACAGGCGCGACTCCGGAACGTCCACGATACGTCCCTTCTCGAATTGCGACATCGGCTGGATGCCGCCGTAACTTTCGTAGAGCGTCGCATTGCCGGCGTCCACGATGCGCAACTGCAGGGAAAGCGCCGGAAACTCTGCGGTGAGGTATCCCGCAACCGTGAAAAAGGCGCCGAACTTCGAATCCGAATCAGCCACGAGCTGCTCGGCACCGTCCCACTTGGCCACGCCCGAGACCACACTCGCGTCGCGGGCCACGACGGCCGGAAACACCGCGCCGCGGAGGTCGTGCCGTTTTGCGAACTCGGCCAGCGCAGTGCGCCGTGCCGCATCGAATCGTGCCTGGTCCAGTTCGCCCGTCACCGGGTCGTAGAAGCCACCGGCGTCGCGGGTAATTTTCTCCCAATCACTGGTGTAGTCATCGCCCGTGACCACTTCGAATCCCGCGGCTGCGAGGCGCGGGCGCAGCAGATCCGAGTAGCGCGCGATGACGGCCTCCCGTTGCGCAATGGGTCCTGTCGCCAGCGGGATCAGTGCCACGCGCCGGTGATCGGCCAGCAGGCGCTCGCGCGGCACGCGCAATGCCACGCCGCCTTCGCGCAAGGCAGTGGGCGCGAGCGCAACCTTGACCTTGTCAGCCTTGCTCTTCACGCCGGTGAGGCGTTCAAAGACCACCTGTATTGCGCGCACGTCCCGGGCGGTATCGGTCAGCAGGTACGCCGGATCGACGTCGTAAAACTTCGGTACCCACCCCATCCGCACATAGGACAGCAGCTGCAGCCCGCCGATGTCCGAGTAGATTTCCTTGCCCTCGAGATCCTCGAGCACCAGGACCAACGACAATGCGGGAACGACACCGTGGCCGAGCTGACCGGCCGACATGTTCAGGATGCTTTTCATGCTGCTCTGGCCGGTGACGTTTTCCTTCACGCCGTCCCACTCGGCGGTCATGGAATACGAGTTGGCGCTGCGCTCCGCGACGGCCAGCCGCACGAATCCATTGACCGGGTGCGCTTCGAGATACCTGGCACGCGCCAGCCGTTCGCGCTCGCCGACTTTTTCCCGGGTGGTCGCCCCGGTCAGCGGATCGTAGATGCCGCCCAACTCGGCGCCGAGTCGCGCGTGGATGTCGCGCATGGCCTGTGCGCCCACCACCTGGAATCCGGCGGCGCGCAGGCGTTCCTCGATGCCCGCCTCGAAGCGGCGCGCGACACTTTCACCATTGGGAATCAGCGAGGGCACTCGCATGGGCAAGACGCCCACCGAATTGAACGCTGCGCGAATCGCCACCCGGTCCACCGGCCGGGGGTCGCTTGCCGACCATGCCAGCTGGGTGCTGCCCAGCAAGACAACCGCGCACAGGGCTGCAATACGCATGGATCTCCTCCCTCGTCTCGGATCAGGGTCGAATCTGGCCGTTGCCGTGCACCACGTACTTGTAAGAGGTGAGCTGTTCGACCCCCACGGGGCCGCGCGCATGAAAGCGGTCGGTGGAGATCCCGATCTCCGCGCCCATGCCGAATTCGGCGCCATCGGCGAACTGCGTCGAGGCGTTATGCAGCACGATGGCGCTGTCGACACGTTCCAGGAAATGCTGCGCGGTGGCGGCGTTGGCCGTGATGATGCTCTCGGTGTGCGACGAGCCGTACTTGCCGATGTGCTCGATGGCCGCCTCGACACCGTCGATCACGCGCGCGGCGATGATGGCGTCGAGATACTCGGTATACCAGTCCTGCTCGGTGGCGGGCTTGACGCGCGCGTCC
>Ga0315912_10003657_pt1 | contig 15103 bp, 10 predicted proteins | sample VfabasoilMG_FD_204469 | JGI IMG/M metagenome (GOLD analysis project Ga0315912, IMG submission 204469) | Garden soil microbial communities collected in Santa Monica, California, United States - V. faba soil | ecosystem: Environmental > Terrestrial > Soil > Garden | place: USA: California... | reverse complement strand
CTGCCCCGCCGCTGCAAGCGTCCGGGGTGTCTATCGGTGAGGACGAGCAACTAACAGTGCCACTCAAAACAAACAAAGAGACAAGAATAAGCCGCGTGTACATGCCTACCCAGCCTAGCGAACGGCGGGCACCACGCAACTGTCGAGTCTACCGTCGAGCGAACACGACTCACGGACTCGGTGCTGCACTCTTGCGCACCCGCATCGACCAGCGCGGCGACGGCGCCTGAAGCTGGGCCATCAGCCACTCCAAGGCCGCGGTTCGGCTGACAAAAGCCCGCATCTTTTGATGGCTCGACAGGGCCATCGTGGAGACCACCAAATGCCACAACTCGTTTTCGGTGATCACGGCAACCGCGTCGATATCCTGACGGTGCGCTGTGTTCCAATCGATGAACAGCTGACGCGCTTCAGGATCGAGATCGATCACCTCCGCACAATCCACTAACAGCAGTTGCGCGCCACCAGGCCGAACTGCCCCCCCGAGCTGCTTGGCAAGATCAATCGCGTTCACGCGACCCGTGAGGTGGATGCGCACCAAACTGTCCGTCTCGTAACCCTCGAATGTGGTCGCTGGCCTCGCACTGCGCATCTCGGGCCTATAGAGCTGCGCGCGGGGGGCCGCTAGTCTGAACCTCTTGGCTCACCTGTCTCGTCGGAGCAAGCAGCGGGAGCTGGCGGGTTTCAGCGACCGATCAGCAGGGCCTGGCGGCAGAAAATTGTCGTGACCCTGTGGTCAGTGGTCACCTGATCCCACTAGGACATCACCAAATCGATCTGTTTTACCTCGGGGGTGTGCTCCCCCAAAAACAGATCGGCCACCGCTTGGAACCCACCCGGCAAGTCCGTGACCAGCAACTCGAGTGGCGCGCCGCGCGCGGCTTTTACAACCGGGATGGTCCCCTGTGCAATCATGTCGCGCACGGTGTGAGCTGTCGCCAAGGCACTGTCCACCACCGGGACCGCGTGCCCCGTGAGTTCCACGAGCACCTCCTCCACCACCGGCCGCAGCAACGGATAATGGGTACACCCGAGCACGATCACGCCCGCACCAGCCTCCAGCAACGGTTCAAGATAGCGCCGTACGGCCAGTCGCGGCACCTCACCCGTCAGCCAACCCTCTTCCACCAGCGGAACCAAGAGCGGCGCCGTCTGCCCCACCACCTCGAAACGCGTGGAGAGCTGTTGCACATGCCTGCTGTAAGCGCCCGAACGGATCGTGCCCGCCGTGCCGAGTACTCCAATCTTGGGTGGGGGTCCCCCCGTGCGATCCGCCTCGGCTTGCGCCGCGGAAACCGCCGCGTGCGCCCCGGGATGCACCACGCCGATGACCGGCATGTCCAGCTCGGCGCGCAGCATGTCGACCGCCACCGCGCTCACCGTATTGCACGCGATCACCAGCGCCTTGATGCCACGCTCGGTGAGCACCCCCGCGCAGGCCCGAGCGTAGCGGATCACCGTGGAGGCAGAGCGGGTCCCATACGGAACCCGCGCGGTGTCTCCCAGGTAAATGATCGGTTCATGCGGCAGGGCTTCACGCAATGCATGCACCACGGTGAGCCCACCCAGTCCTGAGTCAAACACCCCGAGGGGAAGGCTGCTCACGTCAGATGTCCTCGACGCGAATGAAGCGCGGTGGACCGTTGAGCACCTTGGAGGGCCCCAACTGATCCAGCGCCCTGTGCAGCGCACCTTCCTTACAGCGATGAGTCATCATGAGCACCGTCGCCGACTCGTGCGCGTCCTCCTGCACCATGCGTTCGATGCTCACCTTGTGAGCTCCGAGCGCGCCAGCGATTTCAGCTAAGACTCCCGGGGAATTCTTGACCTCGAAGCGCAGATAATAGCGCGATTCCAGCTCGCTGAGCGGTTGCAACTTTCGCGTGTGAGGGCGAATGGCCCGCGTGGACAAGCCGCGATGGTCTTCGATCCGCGAGCGGGCCACGTCGGCCAAGTCGGCCACGACACTGACCGCAGTGGGCAGGTCACCTGCGCCGCGTCCAACGATCACGCAGGGGCCCAAGCCGCGCCCACGGATGAACACGCAATTGAGCACGTCATCGATGTTGGCGAGCACGCTCTTTTTGGGAATGAACGCCGGGTGGGTATGCAGCGAGATCTCCTCACCCAAATCGCGCGCCACGGCCAAATGCTTGATGGTGTAGCCAAACCGTTCAGCTGCGGCAAAATCCGTCGTGTCAATCTTGGTGATCCCCTCCACCGGGGACGCATCAGCGCTGAAGTTGGAACCGAACGCCAACATGCTGCAAATGATGAGCTTCTGCGCGGCGTCGTGCCCATCCACGTCCAAGCTGGGGTTGGCCTCGGCGTAGCCGAGCTGCTGCGCTTCATACAGCGCCTTTTGGAAATCCACCCCTGCTGAGCGCATGCGGGTCAAGATGTAATTGCAGGTGCCGTTGAGGATGCCATGGATGGACTCCACCTTGTCGCCGGTCAATGACTCCCGCAGGGTACGAATGATGGGGATCCCACCGCCCACGGAGGCCTCAAACGCCAGGTCCACTTCTTTCTCAGAGGCACGCTTGAGCAATTGGGGCCCGTAGGTGGCCATGAGAAATTTATTGGCCGTCACCACGGTCAGACCACGATCAATGGCGCGCTCGATGTAGGCCTTGGCCGGCTGCTCGCCGCCCATCAACTCCAGTACCACATCGAGCTCAGGGTCGTTGAAGATCACCTCTGGGTCGGTCGTCAGCCACTCTCGATTGCACTCCGCGACGCGCGGGCGGGACAAGTCGCGCACCAGCACGTGTTTGACCACGAGCGGGGCCCCAATCTTTTGGGTCAGTGATTCTTGGTTTTCACGGAGCAGGCGCAAGACACCGCCACCTACGGTTCCACAACCAAGGAGGGCAATTTTCACCGGTGGGTTTGAACGCGGATCAACACTACGCCGCGACAATTCTGAGTCATTCACGCCCCCCGTGTACCCCGAGACCAAGTCCGGCTCAACCACGAGCTTCTGCCCCCCAGGGCAGCCAAAAATGGCGGCTAAGGCACCTTGCCAGCGCCCTATCGCCCAAGGAGACTGTAGGATTGACCCATGAAGCTCTCCCGTCACATCCACACCTGTGCGCTCTCGTTCATCTTGGCCGCTTGGACCCAGAGCTGCACGCAAAAGCCCTCTCGCGTCCCCGTGCTTACGGCTGACGACCTCCCTCGCGTCAAATGGCCCCACGTGAAGCCGCGCTCCACCTGGCTCACGGCCAAGGACGAGCGCCAAATCCCGATCAAGGAATCCGATGCGGCGGTTGCCACCGCGCGCGATGCGCTGACCGGTGCGCTCCAAAAGAGCCAAGTATCGGTCGCGGCTGACAGCCCCAATCGCCTGGAGTTGATCTTGGATTACGCCGATGAAATGCCCGTCGGTAACTCACAAAACTCCGAGTGCATCAAAACTACGTTGCGACTCAAGTTTGCTTGGGGCAAAGCGGAGACCTGGGGCGTGGGCTGTTATCAGGCACGCGACATTGCGCTTGGCCCCGGCGCGGACGCCACCGATGCGCTACGCGACGCGCTCACTGAGGCCATGAAGGCGCTGGACGATCAGCTCGGACAATTCAAAGATCGCGACGGCGACGGAAAGTAGTGGGGGGCCGGCCAGTGTCGGTCTGCACGGCCGAGGCCATGTAGCCCCCCTTCTGCTCACTTCATGGTGGAGACGCCTCTGCTCCATCCACGCCGCCGGCCTGCTCGGACTGCCCAACCATCGGCAGCGTGGCCACGGGTGGAAGCGGCGGAGCCAAGGGTTCACCAGGCAGGGACTTGGCCTGTTCGTAGGCGCGCTTCAAGATCTCCGACCGCAAGCGGATGCGCGCCACCAGCGTGCGCAGCGGCGCATTCTGCATTTCGCCCTCGATGGTGCGCGCCTGGGGCGGGCCCGCGTTGGCCATCACCAACATGATCATGCCGGTCAGCGGATCTTTTTCGTCCACCAAAAACGAGTGGTAGTGAAACTTTTCGTCGTCCCTGAGGCCATAGATGAACACGACGTCGCCGGGACGGTACATTGCTTGGGTGCGAGCCAGCCACGCAAAGAACTTCTCGCGGTGAACAATTTTGACCTGCTCGGCTTTGTCAGTGAAATGCACATCAAACCAGGCGGGGGTCGTCGCTGCGTAGTTGAGCAAGCTCTCCACGCTGCGTTCGTTTTCGATCCCCAAACTCTCGAAATTGACGGCGCCCTTGACGCGCTGGGCCTTCCTTCCCCGACCCGACCACTGCCCCCCCGTACCCCAGTCGAAGGCATCATTGATGAAATCGATGCACACCTCGGGCAAGCGCGGTCTCCCAAAACCATCATAGGTGTAGTAGCTGTCGCCATTGAACTCGTACGTCTCACGCCGCTCGCGGTGCGCCTTGCGAAACGCGATGCGCAGTAGGCCATCCTGTTGTCCGTCCTCGGTGCGTGGCTCATCGAAGGGCAAACCACGTGCGATGATCTCCCGCGCCGCCGAAAGCACGGGCTCCACCAAGCGTCGTTCCTCCAGCGCTTGCTCACGCGCGCGCAAGAGCGCCGCCTGCTGACCCGGCGCGCTCGATTCACAGATCAAGCGCGCCTCCACCGCGCCCACATCCACCACGGCGGTGGACAGCACCCCGCGCGTACTTAGCTCAAACGCCCAACTGGCGCGACCCTGCACCATGGGTCGCGCACTGTCGAACCCCAGCTCCCGCTGCAACGCGCTCATGCCAAACGCAATGGGTGGACTAAGGGATGGCGCCGCGCTCTGCACTCGATCAAACAAGATCAAACCTGCCGGCGGCCCATGCTGCAGACGCTTTGGGCTGACACCCACCACGGGCTCGTCCGGCAAGTAATAACGTCCCTCCTCCAACTTGGCGGACAGCAAGAACTCGCCCCGCTGCACCAGGACGTCCTCATCATCGAAGAGCTGGTCCAATCGCAAGGTCTGCGCCAAACGCAACGCCAAGCGCGGCGTCTCCGCGTAGAGATACCCCTCCGAAAGAAAGATGGCTCGCCGCAGCGCGTAGCGATTGGCCGTGCGCCGCAGCACGGTCTGAATGTCCACTGCGGGGTCTTGGCTCTGCTCGAGTACGGCGCGGTACTTCTTAGCCAACCGGATCTCGTCCTCGGTCAGGCCCGTGGGGTCCAATTGAGGCCGCCTCGTGAACACCAACGGAACGGCGCGCGCGCGGCCCAAGATCTCCGCGCGGTGCTCGGTCAGGACAGGTGCTCCAGGCACTTGGGGCTCTCTGGCTAGGGCTGCAGCCTGGAGCAGGCAAGCGTCCGTGGGTGCGGGCAACTGCGGAGGTGCGGGAGGACTCGGCGCAAGCTCCACGCTGGGCGCCGCTGGAGGCGCCTTCTTGCGCTCCACCTGACGCCCACAGGCGCTGGTCCCCAGCACCAGCAACATGGTCAATGTCACTTGTACAGGGCGCATACTGGGCAGACAAAACAGGAGGCCCAAGCGCTGACGCTCACGCCTCCTGTTTGCCAAGCACTCCCTGGTCGTCAATTGGGTCGCGGAGGTTTGCTGGCTTCACGCTGAGCCATCTCGTCCAAGTAAGCTTGGGAAGGCTGTGGCATTTCCTCGAGCGCCGCCTCGAGCACCTCTTCCACCTTCTTCACAAACACGAAATCGAGCTCATCGCGGACTTCTTTGGGCACCTCATCCAAGTCCGCCTTGTTGCGATCCGGCACGATCACCCGCTTGATGCCGGCGCGGTGGGCCGCCAGGGTCTTCTCTTTGAGCCCGCCGATGGGCAATACCCGCCCGCGCAGTGAGATTTCACCGGTCATGGCCACGTCGTGACGCACGCGGAGATTGGTGAGCAACGACACGATGGCGGTGAACATGGTGATACCAGCGCTCGGTCCGTCCTTGGGCATGGCGCCCGCCGGAATGTGAATGTGGATGTCACTCTTCTCCAAGAAGTCGCGTGAGATCCCAAAGCGTTCAGCATTGGCGCGCACATAAGAGAGTGCTGCGTGCGCACTTTCTTTCATGACATCGCCCAACTGTCCGGTGAGCTGCATCTTGCCCGATCCAAACATGCGCGTCACTTCGATGAACAGGATCTCACCGCCCACGCTGGTCCAAGCCAAGCCCGTGGCCACACCTGTCTCTTCCGTGCGCTCCGCGACCTCACTGGTGAATTTCACCGGGCCCAAGAACTCATGCAGATCTTCCTCAGTCTTGACCTCATGAGCTGATTTGTCGCCCTCCGCGACCTTCACCGCCACGCCACGGATCACGCTGGCGATGGTACGTTCCAGAGAACGTACGCCGGCTTCGCGGGTGTAGTGCTCGATGATTTCCTCCACCGCTTCATCGGTGATCTTGAGCAGCTGCTCAGTCAGGCCGTGCTCTTCGAGCTGCTTGGGGATCAAGTGCTGACGAGCAATCGCCAGCTTTTCCCGGCGCGTGTAGCCAGGGATCTCCAAGATCTCCATACGATCGCGCAAAGGAGGTGGAATGGGGTCCGCCACGTTGGCCGTCGCAACGAACATCACATTGGACAGGTCGTAGGGGATTTCCAAGTAGTGATCGGCAAACGTGTTGTTTTGCTCGGGGTCGAGCACCTCGAGCAACGCGGCGCTGGGGTCACCGCGGAAGTCGTGACCGATCTTGTCGATCTCGTCCATCATGAACACTGGATTGACCGTGGCCGCCTTCTTCATGCCCTGAATGATCTGGCCCGGCAAAGCGCCGACGTACGTACGCCGGTGTCCGCGAATGGCCGCTTCATCGTGCACACCACCCAGCGATACGCGCACGAACTTGCGCGCCAAGGACTTGGCAATGCTGCGACCCAGCGACGTCTTGCCGACACCGGGCGGACCAACCAGGCACAAAATCGGGCCCTTCTTGTCCTTCTTCAACTTGCGGACGGCCAGGTACTCCACGATGCGCTTTTTGACCTTGTCGAGGCCATAGTGGTCCTCATCCAGCACCTTGCGCACCTCGAGGATCTCCAAGTTGTCCTCGGTCGATTCACTCCACGGTACGTCCAAAATCCAATCGAGATAGGTGCGCACCACGGTGTACTCAGCGCTGCCCACCTGCATGGACCGCAAACGCTTGAGTTGCTTCTTGGCCACGTCGTCCGCCTCTTTGGGCAGCTCGGCCTTGGCAATGCGCTCTTCGAGGCCGTCCAGGTCGCCTTGGTCGCCGTCGTCCTCCCCCAACTCTTCTTTGATGGCTTTGAGTTGTTGGCGCAGCACGTACTCGCGCTGGTTCTTGCCCATCTCCTCTTTGATTTGTGAGTTGATGCGCTCGCGCATTTTGAGGATCTCAAGTTGCCGCGTGAGCAAGCGCAGCACCTTACGGATGCGGTCCTTGACCTCCACGGTCTCGATCAGCTGCGCCTTCTCTTCCACCGGCGCATCCAAGTTGGCCGCCACGAGATCAGCGAGCGCGCCAGGCGCCTGAATGGAGTCAATGAGGCTACCGGCTTCGCGCGGGAGCTCAGGCATCAGTTGAATCACCTGTTTGGCCACGTCACGCAAGCTCATGGCCAAAGCCTCCGCTTCCACGTCGTCTTTGCCGGTGGGCACGACGCGCTGCACCTTGGCCTTGAGGAACGGCTCGGTCTGCGTCACCTCCACCAACTTGATGCGGGTGAGGCCCTGCAAGATGAGGGAGTAGTTGCCCGAGCTATGCTTGAGCGCTTTGAGCACGCGGGCTGCACAGCCCATGTTGTGCAGGTCACCGTGCCCAGGATCATCCGTGGACGGATCCTTCTGGGCGAAGATGGCAATGACGGGGCCATCTTGGCTATGCACGTCCTCAACCAGGGCTACAGATTTGTCGCGACCCACATCGAATGGAGCGACAGCTCCAGGGAACAAGACGGCGTTGCGAATGGGAAGAACTGCAAGCTCTTCACCAAAATCGATTTCGTCGTCAGCGGGTGGCGGCGGGGGAACTGCTGGATCTTGATCGCTCATTGGTCTCTTCGTTTCTCAGCCCAGTAGGCCTTTGCCTCAAGCTAGCCACTCTTTTGCCATGCACAACCGTGACAAGGACGAATCGAACCGTGATAAGAGAAAACTGTGCGCGCAATCTTTTGTGGTACCCCCGAAATCGCCGTCCCGTCCCTCCGCGCCCTGAGCGAAATCGCGGAAATTGCGGGGGTTGTATGCCAACCAGACCGCCCCGCGGGGCGGGGCATGAAACTTACACCACCGGCCGTGAAGGTGGCCGCGCAGGCGGCGGGGTGGCAGGTCTATCAGCCCCACAAGGTGCGCGACGGCGCGCTTGAGCGTTGGATGCTCGACCAGCACGCTGACCTCGCGCTGGTGATTGCGTATGGCCGCATTCTCACCCAAGAGGTGCTCTCTGCACCCCGCCTCGGCTGCGTCAACCTCCACGCCTCCCTGTTGCCGCTCTACCGCGGGGCCGCACCCATCCAGCGTGCTCTGATGGACGGTGTAGACGTCACGGGCGTGTGTCTGATGCAGATGGATGTCGGCATGGACACGGGCCCTGTGCTAGCGCGGCGCGAGCTCCCCATCGCAAGCGAGGACGACGCAGGGTCGCTCGCCGAGAAGCTGGGGCAGTTGGCCGCCGCGATCACGCGTGAAGAGGTTCCGCGCTTTGTGGCAGGACAACTGCATCCCGAGCAGCAAGATCACAGTCGCGCTACTTACGCACCACCCCTCACCAAAGAGGACGCCTCACTCGATTTCGGGCGGAGCAGCGCACAACTCGTGGCGCACATCCGCGGCCTCAGCCCGCGGCCCGGGGCAGTGTGTTTCTATGATGCAGCCCAAACCAAGCGTTTGAAAATCACGCGCGCCACCCCGGTACCCCGTGCTCAGCTGTCCGCTTCCGGTCTTGGGCCTGGCGTCGTCGCCGCACTGCCGGACACCTCCGGCAAAGTTGGCGACCAATTGGTCCTGGGCACGGCCGACGGCGGCATCGTGGTGCATGAAGGACAGGTCGAAGGGAAAAAACCGCAGACCGGCGCGGAGCTGCTGCGTGGTCGTGCCGTGTCGCCTGGCCAACAATTGTTCGGTAAGCGCTGATGTAATTGAGGCCAAGCTGGCATGTAGACGGTACAATGAGTGGAGAAGGGACAGAGTCCGCGCTAGGCGTGGCGAGTAATCGTTCCACCAGCAGCCAAGCGCTGATATGGTCGGGACTCGGGACGTAGAAGGGCGCTCATGGCAGTTGTCGGCATCGACCTTGGTACCACGAACACCGTCATTGCAGCAGTTCGCGACGGACGCGCTACGTCACTCAAAGACAAGACAGGGCGCGCGCTGTTGCCCAGCGTCGTCTCATTTGGCCCCAAGCCACCGGCCAAGGTGGGATATCCAGCCAAGGACCGCCGCACTATCGATCCAGAAAACACTGTCTTTTCGATCAAGCGCTTGATCGGGCGCACGTTTGATTCGGAGCCGGTACAGAAATCCATCCCTCGCTATCCATTTCGGCTCAAGGAGGGACCGGGCAAGTCCACGATGGTGAGCTGTTATGAGCAGGATCACACCCTGCCCGAGATCAGCGCGCTGGTGCTGCAAGAAGCCGTGGCCATTGCCGAGCACCGCTTGGGTGAGCGCGTGTCGGATGCGGTCATCACCGTTCCGGCCAACTTCAATGACCTACAGCGCGCCGCCACGAAAATCGCCGGGCGCACTGCAGGGCTTGAGGTGCTCCGCATCATCAATGAGCCCACCGCAGCGGCACTCGCTTACGGCTTCGGTAAGACGGGGCGTGAGCGGATTGTGGTGTATGACTTCGGCGGTGGCACGTTTGACGTGACCCTGCTCGACCTACACGACAACGTTTTTGAAGTGCTGGCCACGGCTGGTGACACATTTTTGGGCGGGGACGACATCGATCGAGCCATCATGGACCGCATGGCCGAGGTCCTGCTCCGCGAACAAAAGGTGGACGCCGAGCGGGACATCCTCGTGCGTGAGCAACTCCGCGTGGCCGCCGAGCACCTCAAGGTCGAACTCTCGACGCGCAGCATGGCCAAGACCCGCATCGAGGACCTCGAGTTCGAATTTCCCATGCGCCGCTCCGAATTTGAGGCCATGGCCGAGCCGCTCATGGCCAAAACGTTAGCGGTATGTCAGGAGGCGCTCGACATTGCCGGTCTGTTCGTCAAGGACCTCGACCAGGTGCTCTTGGTAGGTGGGTCCACCCGCATTCCCTTGGTGCGACGTCGAGTATCCAGCTTTTTCGCCAAGATGCCGCAAAGTCGCATCAACCCGGACGAAGTGGTGGCGATTGGCGCCGCCATTCAGGCGGCTTCGCTCGAGGCCAAACTAGGCCCGTCGCTGCTGCCTGCCGCTCCCCGACCACGTTCTACCGCCACCAGCACACCTAGCCCTGCGGAACGCACCCTCACCGCCACCCGCTCTGGTTTGGCTGGCTTGCGCAATTCTCTATCTCCTGCTGCCGGCGACGCAGCGCGGCCCGGCTCCGTTCTCTCGGCGCTCAAGCCCGGCCTGTCTTCCGTCAATCCCCAAGCGTCGGCCCAACCCACCATCACTGGCGTCGGCCAGGCGCGCCCTTCACTGCCTGCGCTGCGCAGTTCCCTATCGAACGCACCATTACCAACCGCACCGTTGTCTGCCGCCCCGTTGCCCGCCACAGCGCCAGAGGACAAACCCTTCGAAGACGACTACGAGGCGTCTCAACGCACGCGCGGCAATACCAATCTGGGCTTGGGGCAAGCGCCTGACGCTCCACCTGCAGAATTGGGGGCGGCCCCCCCACGCGCCGTGACTCCGGCGCCACCTGCCGCGACTGCGCCCACCGCGACCGCACCCACCGCGAAACGGACGGTTCCTGGTCTTCGGGCCGCAGCACCTGCCTCACCCCCCGCACCTGCTCAGGAGCTGTCCTTCCAAGAACAGATGGACGCGCTCAGCGCGGCCAGCGACGACCAGTTGGAGGATGGGGACGGATCGGTGCGTTTCGATCTCGACGATCTCGAAGCCCAGGCCGCCTCCACAGCAGCACTCCCACGCCTGGCTGAAGCCAGATCCGACCTAGAGGTGGATGAATTTGGCGAAGAGCCAACCCAGGTGTTCGATCGAGTGCTTCGGCCCCCCACGGCCGACGTGGCCGTCAAGCCGCCCCCACAGAAACCTCCCCAGCGCACGCGCACCTCGCCCGGAGGGATGGTGGTGGACCCAGCCCTGCCTGCCGCGCTCGCGCCCGGCCCCCTGCACGCTCCAGTCGAAGAACTGAGCAACAGCGCCTTGTTCAGCTTGCAGGATGAGGATGAGGACCTACCAGCGCCGCCTGCTGCCGCTCGGACGTCTGCCGACAGTGATCTCTTGGCCATGCAAATGTTGGCCGAAGAAAACGACGACGAGCTCGATCTCCCCTCGCCCGCGTGGTCACAAACGGCCACGTCAGCTGAGGCGGACGTCGAAGGCCAGCGCGACAGCGACTTGCCTCTCCCCGTCGTGCGAGCGGATGAGGCCGACTTGCCCAGCTATAGAACCTCTCACGGGGTCGAACGTCGAGCCCAAGCTCACGATGTAGACCTCCCTGCCGTTGGCACTATCCCCGGTCTACCCGTGGTGGGGCGCGCAGTCGGCCTGCCTGGACTCGGTCCAGCTGCGGCCCCGCCCGTGCGCAGCACGGCCGCCCACTTGCCTCAAGCGGTCACCCAACCGGGCCTGCCGGCCCCACGCGGCCTGCCCGGCGTAACCGACCCGGGGCGCACGGCGCTCGGGGTTGCCCCACCCGCTCCGCGCCCTGGCGCGGCGGTCTCCCCTCAGCCTCCCACTGGTGCACAGCACGTTCAGCCCACTGATGAGGAACCAACTCATCGCCTTCGTTCACAGGCGCCGATGCTGGAGGTGGACGACGAACTCGCGGAGGACGGCCCCAACTCGCCGGCGCGCACCACTGGTCCCTTTGCAACCGCTGCGTACCCCATTGCAACCACAGGGCCTACTGCGCCCTACGGGCGCGCCGCGCTGCCGGCAAGCCCCCTTCTCTTGGACGTCACCCCGCTTTCCCTCGGCGTAGAAGTGGTCGGCGGCTATGTAGATCGCCTCATCGAACGCAACAGTCCCGTACCTTGTGCTCGGACGCGCACCTTTGCCACGGCCTCCGACAACCAGTCGCAGGTGGTCGTCCGAGTGAGCCAGGGCGAGCAAGGAAGGTTTGAGGAAAATACGGTCCTCGGCGAGGTGCTGCTTTCGGGGATCCGTCGGGGTCCCCGCGGCAGCGTGAAGATCGACGTCAGTTTCTCCTTGGACGAAAGCGGGATGCTCCAAGTTTCGGCTCGCGACCCCACCACGGGCGCAGCAGCCAACGCCCAGCTGATGCTCGTGGGCGTTCAATCTTGATTGAAGGTGCTACACTCCTCTGCACGCAGCCGCAGGAGAGGATAGAAGTCTTGGGCACTCTACAACTTTTGGACCAGGTGGAAGCGTGGCTCGATATCCTGGACCACGCCAGCTACTATGAGCTGTTGGGTATCTTAGAAATCGCCGACGACACCGCGATCAAGACCGCGTTCTATGAGTTCTCGGAAAATTTTCATCCGGATCGCCACCGCTCACAGCCCGCTGAGTTGGTCGCAGCTATCACAAAGATCTACCAACGTGGCGCGGAGGCCTATGGGGTCCTTCGCAATCCGCGGACCCGGGCGCAATATGACCTAGCCCTCACCCAGGGGGCCCTGCGCTTCAACCCGGGTCAAACCCAAAGCGAAGGCTCCGGGACGGACTTGGTGTCGTTGGCGGTGACCAAGGCGGGCCAACTGCACGCACGGCAGCTCGAACGAGCCCTGGCTGCCGGCTCAATGGAGGAGGCGCTGGACTTGTTGCGCAAGGCGCTGCTTTCCGACGGGGGCAACCCCGCCCTGGAGCAACGCGGACGCGATCTGTTGGCCTTGGTGGAGCAGGGTCAGCTTCTTCCGCACTGACCCGTTTTGGGCACTGCGACTGCGGGCTCGCCGCAGCTGGGGGATGACCCAGCCTCCCCGCAGTTCCAGAAATCCCTCACTTATGCGCTGGTTTGGGTGGCTCGGCGGGCCAAAAGCAAAAATCGCACCCTCGGATCCGTCCCCCCTGGAAAAACAATCAATCGATGTTAAAAGAGCCCGGCGAAAACCTCAGACTTTGAGAGCACAAACGTGAAGATCTCTTGCCCCACCTGTTCAGCCAAATACTCGATCGCGGACGAAAAAGTTCAAAATCGTCTCGCCAAGATCCGTTGCCGCAAGTGCGGAACCGCCATCGTCATTGACGGAAATGTCTCTCCTGCTCACGTCTACGCCGCAGAAGGCGGCGGCAGCGCAGCCGACGCAGATCTGGGCGGCTCCAGTGCCGCAGCGGCGCCAGCCGCGGTCAGCATTGGTTACGCTCCGGCCGCTTCAGCCCCCGCGGCTAGCCCCACCTACACTGTAGACCTGGGAGAGAACGATCAACGGCAAATGACCGTGCAGCAGTTGGTCGACGCCTACAACACGGGCGCCGTGACGGCGGACACCTACGTGTGGACAGACGGTTTTGCCGACTGGACTCCACTCGGGCAGGTGGACAGCATCGTGGCAGCTCTGCACGCGGCAGCCGCGGCCACGGGCCCTTCGGCCCCGGTGGTCGATGAAGCATCCGCAACGGGAGCGTCCACACACGTGGACGAAAAACCGTGGAACTCTGGCCCGTTTCGCGGGGCCGCAGCTGCACCCGGCCCGGGCGGTGCGGACTTGTTTGGTGGCGTTTCTGACGCCGGAAACGAGTCGGATGGTGTGTCCGTGGGGACCGCGGCCAACCCGTTTTCTGGTGCAACCACCGGAGCACGCAATGAGTCCTCGGTGTTGTTCTCACTGAGCGCGTTGACGTCCGGTACCGGGAGTTCGCGCTCCAGCGCGCCACCGCCCTCGGCGGCCAACACCAGCAGCGATGACTCCGGCCTCATCGATCTCAAGGCCCTCACGGCTATGGCCCAGGCTGCCCCAGCTATCCCCATGGCGCCCGCGCCCGTGGCGGCTGTCAGCCCGTTCGGGGCGGCACCCCTCGGAGGACTCCCCTCGCACGCGCCCAGCTACGGCGGCGCCAAGGGCTCCATCCCCGCACCCAAGCGCAACAATACGGGCCTGATCATTGGTATCAGCATCATCATCGCCGCGGTGGCCGTGGCCGCCATCGTGACCTTTGGCGGGAGCGAAGAGCAGCCCATCGCTCCGCCGGCACCAGCACTGACGTCAGCGCCCATCGCTGCGCCTGCGCCGGCTCCAGCACCGGAGCCTACGCCAGCAGCAACTGCGGCGGAGTCCGACGCCAAACCACCGGCAACCGGCGCAGCCGAGTCGGAAACCGCGCCTGGTTCCAAGAAGAAGACGGCGACCTCCACCAAGCCCAGGCCGACCTCTGGTCCGTCTCCGTCGGCGGCGGGTCCCTCGCCTTCACCAGCGCCCGCTCCCAAGCCCAAGTCTTCCGGTGGTGGCAAGTGCGGATGCCGCTCAGACGACCTGATGTGCTTGATGAACTGCGCGAAGTGAGCTCAAGCGGGGCGCAGCCAGCTACGCCCCAGCGCTCCGCTTACCCGCTGACGTGCTGCATGAGCACTTCAGCGGGATGACGCGGCACGAAGCCCGAGAAACGTTTGATCTGGCTGCGACAGGAGTGTCCGGTGACCACAACCTGGTCTCGCTCCTGTTTGCCCTGGGGGAGCTTGGGCTTCCAACTCATCTCGAAAATGCCGCGAGATTCAGCCAGGTGTTCTGCTTCGTGGCCGAACACTCCGCACATTCCGCAGCACCCCGTGGTCTCCAATTTGAGCTCAGCCCCCAGCTGTGAAAACACAGTTTGCCACAATTGTTGGCTCTTGGGCTCAAACGTTCGTTCCGTGCAGTGTCCAAACAAGCGGTAGGTTTTGCGACGCTCAATGACGGGCCCTGTCCGGGCAGCGAGCTGCTCACTCAGGTACTCCTGCAGCAGCTGGACCTTGAAGCCCAAGGCTCGATCGAGTTGGTGGCGGTACTCGTCACGATACGTCAGCGTTGTGGCGGGCTCCACGCCCACGAGCGGGATCCCCAATTGGGCCAGACCTTCCAAGTAACCCGTGTTGCGCTCGACTACCCGGGCAAATCTGCGCAAAAACCCCTTGATGTGGAGGGCCTTGCCGTTCTC
>Ga0315912_10003656_pt1 | contig 15115 bp, 14 predicted proteins | sample VfabasoilMG_FD_204469 | JGI IMG/M metagenome (GOLD analysis project Ga0315912, IMG submission 204469) | Garden soil microbial communities collected in Santa Monica, California, United States - V. faba soil | ecosystem: Environmental > Terrestrial > Soil > Garden | place: USA: California... | reverse complement strand
ACAGCGCGGCGGCGTAGATGTTGTGTTTCCACTTGTCGCCTTCGTGGGTGATGTCGAGCTTGGCGTTGGCGGACTTCGACTCCGTGTTGCCGTCGGTGAGCAGCACGCCGAGTTCGGCCTTGCCGGTCCATTGCGCCTGCGCGGCGGGAGCCGCGAGCACCACGGCGGCGTAGAGAATGCTCGTGAAGATAGAACGCACGACCTGTTCCTTGGAGTTGGGATTGTTATGGCCGAGGATTCTAGCGGCCGGCCAGCGGGTCAATGAGGCTCAGGTCCTAGTTTAGGAAAGGTCTGACACCGACTACCGCAATCGGCGAAAGCAACGTTCGCTGCGCTGCACTTACGACAGGTGGTAGTTCACCTTGGTTCCGGACTGGCTCACGTACTTGAGGTGGATGAGTTCGTCGATGACCTGCTCGATGGCGCTTTCGGTCAGCGCACCGCCGTGATGCCGGAAGTAGATGGCGATGACCTGCGCCAGTTTCCTGCGCGTGGCGGGTTTCCCGGACAATGAATGCAGCTGCTTGATGATGGGAGCGAGCTTGTCGCTGTGCGGCTTCTTCACCGGCGGCGCGCCCTTCGCCTGCCGGGAAACCGGCACGGACCGCGCCTTGACCTGCGCTTGCTTGGCGATTTCCGCCTGTTTTGCGATTTCGGAAATTGACTTTGCGCGCTTGCAGTTCACGCCATGGGCGCGCAGGTATTCGACCAGCGGATCGAAATCCCGGTCGCCCGAGATGATGTGGATGACGGCGGCGGGTTCCTTCTCGACGAGGCGGCCGACGTAGTAGGCAATGTGCATGTCGACCGCGTTGCTGCCGCTGCGCATGACCTTGACCGGTTCGACGTTGCCGGCCAGCGCCAGCATGGCGTCGAGCAGCTTGAACGGCACGCGTCCTTCCTGCTGCCGCGCGCCGAAGAACACCTTCACGCGGTAGGCGCTGTTGGCGAGCAGCGAGAGATCGGGCTGCACGTTCTCGAAGTCGACCAGTACGTAGTTAGTTGGCATGGCGGATTATGGGTGCAATCCGCGCGTGCCAGCAACCGGCGGATGCGACTATTTGCGTTACAACGCCGCGCGGATCAGCGGCTTGAGATCCTGCGCGAGATCCACCGAGAACTCGACGATGCCGGACTGCGATTCGGTGACCTCCATCGCGATGATGGCGTAGTAGCCGCCGGCCCGGTCGACCCAGGGTGTGTAGCCGAACGCGCCGGGCGAGGACACCACGCCGCAGTTCATCGCCGGTGGCGCGCACTCCAGCCAGGATGCCAGGCCATAGTGATAGTCGAGCCCGATCGAGGCAAACGGCGACAGGCCGATCGCCGCGTTCGGGTACGGCTCGGTTCCCTGCGCGGTGAACAACGCATCCGAGATCAGCCGGTTCCCCTGGTACACGCCACGGTTGAATTCGAGCTGCAGGATGCGCGCGTATTCGTTCATGGTCGCGCGCAGTCCGCCCGCGATCAGCGGATTGCTGGTGCCCTGCGACTGGCGCGGCGCGGTGTAGAACACCATGTCCGCTCCGAGTCCCAGCGGATTCTTCAGCTGCGCGTCGAATATGTTCGCCCACGGTTGTCCGGTCACGACTTCGGCCATGCGCGCGGCGACGTGCAGGTGCGTGCTGCCGTAGTCGAAGCGTGTGCCCGGCGCGGCCACCGGCGACATCTGCGAGATGCTTTCGACGCACTCCGCCAGCGAGATGTTGGGCAGCAAGGTGCACGGCGCCTCGCGCGGCAGGCCCGAGGTGAACGACAGCAACTGGCGCAGCGTGATGCTGGCCTGCGGGCCGGTCCAGCCCAACACCGTGCCGGTGGTCGAATCCAGCGTGAGAAATCCCTGCTCGACCAGTCGCAGGATGGTCAGTCCGGCGACCATCTTGGAAGACGAAGCGATCGCGACACGCTGATCCGGCGCAAACGTGCCGTACATTTTTTCGAAACGCCTGACGCCCTGCGCGTCGTAGATGACAACGCCCATGCCGGTGAGGCCCTGTGCCGTAAAGGCCGCGCTCGCCGCGCGGTCGACGTCGGCGAAAGGATCGGGCAGCGCGGGAGGTGCCGCCGGGGGAGGCGGGGGAGGAGGCGCCGGCGAATCCCCGCCGCCACCGCACGCGGCGAGGCAGCCCGAGAAAATGCCCAACAGCAGCAGGCGTGTCACGACCATGGCCCGTTCAACGCACGCGAGCGTGCACGGTTGACCTCAGCCAGGGAATGCGGGGTCCGCTTCACATATATATGAGTGCCGGGAGCGGCACGCCGGCCCCGCCTAAGACCAATTGCCCCTGTGCAGCGGCGGGCGCTACCGATAAATTCGCGCCTCAACAAGAAGAACGGGAAGTGCACAGTGCCCATCGCAAAACGCGCCGTCGCCGAGATGTTAGGAACGTTCTGGCTGGTCTTCGGTGGCTGCGGCAGCGCCGTGCTCGCCGCGAAGTTTCCGGAAGTGGGCATCGGGCTGGTCGGCGTGTCGCTCGCCTTCGGTTTCACCGTCGTCACGATGGCGTACGCGGTGGGCCACATCACCGGCGGGCATTTCAATCCGGCCGTGACCCTCGGTGCATTCGCCGCCGGCCGCATCCCGGCCGCGACCATCGTGCCGTACATCGTGGCGCAACTGATCGGCGCGGTGCTGGCCGCGTGGCTGCTGTCGTGCGTCGCGGCCGGCAACGGCACCGACGCCGTGGCCGCGGGGCTGGCTTCCAACGGCTTCGGCGAGCACTCGCCCGGCGGGTACTCGCAGTCCGCCGCGTTCATCGTCGAAGTGCTGATGACCTTTTTCTTCCTGCTGGTGATCCTTGGCACCACCAGCGAAGGAGCACCCGCGGGCTTCGCGCCACTGGCCATCGGACTCACGCTCGCACTCATACACCTGGTGAGCATCCCGGTGACCAACACTTCGGTGAACCCGGCGCGCAGCACCGGACCCGCGCTCATCGTCGGCGGCTGGGCGCTGCAACAGCTGTGGCTGTTCTGGGTGGCGCCGATTCTGGGCGCCGTCGCGGCCGGCGGCCTGTGGAGATGGCTGGGGAAAAAGTAGCTGGCAGGCCGCGCCCGCAGAACGGGGCCCGCGGCGCGGGCCCCGGGGGGACTCAGGTCTTCTTGATGTCCAGCTTGTCGTAGAGCTCGTTGCCGAGATTCCGGGCCGACTTGGCCTTGTCCGCGGCGGCCACCGGCTTGCCGGCCTGGTGCTCATCGCTGGCCTCGGACCAGAGCGACTTCATCGACGCCAGGGACGATTTCGCGCTCTCGAAGTCTTCCTTCTTGATGCCGCGGAACACCTTGCGCTTGTCGAGTTCCGCCACGCGCGCGTCGAGGGTCTCGACCATCTTCGGCACTTCGACGCTCAGGGACTCCCATTCGGTTTTCGCGACCGCGAGCGCCTGTTGCGCATGTTTCTTGCCGAGCGCGACCGCATCCTTGAGCGAGTCCACCGCCTTCTCGAGCTGCGGCGTGCCGGCGACGACGTCGTCGTATTCCTTGGCTTCGTAGCTGGCCTTGAGCCGCGCGAGCTGCGAATCGATGCCCTTCAGTCCGTCCGGCGCATAACGCTCGGCGTCGGCGCGCACGTCCTTGAGCGATTCCTCGATGCCTTCCACGGCCTTCTTGGCCGGCATCTGGTTCTTCGCGCAGCCGGTGACCAGCAAGGTCGCCGCGCACAGCGACAGCAGCAAACTGGATATACGCATGGATTTCTCCTTTCTTGTCCTCGTGATCCTGTTAGTCAGCGTATGCGCCGCTCGACTAACAGGTACGTAGGACAGCAGGGAAGGAGAGCGCCGGAAAACGCCGCTTCGCGCTTCTTCCGGGGTGTTTGACGGTCAGACCGGCGTCATGCCGAGCTGTTCGCTCACTTCCTTCGCCTTGACCTGCACGCTGCGCCCCTTGTCGGCGGCCTCGGTGGTATTGCCGGCCGTGGCCGCGGCGTTGGCCTCGGCCCAGGTCGCCTTCATCGACTCCAGGTCGGCCTTCACGTTCGCCGGCACCTTCGATGCCTTGAGGTTCTGCACCTGTTGTTCGATGGCGTCGACCATCTTCGGCACCTGCTCGCTGAGTTCATTCCATTCGTTGGCGGCGGCGGCGAGCTGGCTGGCCTTCGCGATGGCCGTATCCTCGAGCGTGTGCATCTCTTCGCGGAACTTCGGCACCGTGGTCAGCACGGCGTTGTAATCCTTCTTCGCGAAATCGCTCTTGATCGCGGCGAGCTTCGCTTCGGCCGGCGGCATCTGGTCCGGAACGTATTTCTCGACGTCGGGCCTGACTTCGTTCAAAGAGGCCTCGGCCGCTTCCACGGCGAGCCGCGCGGGCTCTTCCTTGCTCGCGCAACCGACGGTCAACAGTGCGCTGGCGCCGAGCGCCAGCAATGCAACGGGTATTCTCATGGTCATGATTCACTCCTGCGTGAGCACGCTGCTAGGCTAAGCGCTGCACCGCGATGGCCAGAGTAGGACCCCTGGCAGAATCCGGGCAGGAGAACACCATGTCCCCAGACAAGACCCCACGCCGCGGCAGCGCGCTGAGCGTGCTGCTCGTTGCGATGTCTTCGATCACCAACACCTTCGCCGCCGATGATTGGGACTCCTTCTGGCGTTCCGTCAAAGTGAGTCCGGCGCCGTCGCGTGATTTTCTGGAGGGCCAGGACGACGTCGTCGTCCGCAACCTCACCGTCGGGCGGCTGTCGGACGATACCGCGAAGGCCTGGGTCCTCGCCGATCTGCGCCGCAGCCGTGGAGACAACTACTCGCTGTACAACCTGCGGCGGGACATTGCCGATGCGGGCATCTTCGGGCCGCCCGGGCTCAACGGCACCAGCGAAGAGATCGACCGCCTGCGCGGGCAGGGCATCGAGAAGTTCACCGGTGACCTGAGCATCGACGTCGTTACCGCGGCAGTAGTTTGGGTCTCGCCCCAGCAGCGGCGGGAGCATCCCGACATCGGTCTCACCGAATACGTGATCGTGCTTCTCTACCGGATGCCACCGGGCAGGCGCGCGAAGCAGTACGCGGATGGACGATCGGAACCGTTCGCACTGGCGGATGCAATTCAGCTGCGCTGGCAGCTCGACAGCGGACATTTTTTCGAGCATCCGGCGCTGGGGCCGTTGTGGTATCAGCACCGCGGCTGGACCTGCGTTCCGCACGACGGTACGTTGACCGGTGAGATCTGCGGGCGCCTCAGACCCTGAAAACGGGGTGGTCACGAGCCTGTCGACCGGCGGTCCGCCCGATTCCAGCGATGACCCGAATCCGGCGACGCTGTATCCCACGGTTGGCCGGTCTATCCTCCGTTACGAACATTCAAGGAGGCCACGTGGTTTGCAAGTTCCCCCTCGGCGCGATCCTTTTCGTGCTCTCCCCGTTCGTCGTCGCCCAGGTGCCGGTCGAGCAGCTGGCCAAACCACCGGCCGACGCCACGCACTACGTCATCCAGTCCACGGCCGGCAAACACGGCGACTCGTGGATGTGGACCACCGCGGACGGCACACGCCTGGGACGCGAAAGCATGGTGCTGCGCGGGCAGGTATTCGAGCTGGATGCGCGCGGCCGGCAGGGTGCCGACGGCATGATGGCCAGCCTGGAGATTCGCGGCTCGACGCCCAGTGGTGACGCCGCCGAGACCTTTTCGATCAGCGACGGCAAGGCGAGCTGGAAGAGCCCGGTGGACGCGGGCAGCGCTGCGTATTCGAAGCCGGCGTTCTATTCGACCTTCGGCGGGCCGATGGAGGAGACGGCGTGGTTCCTGGAGCGCCTGCTGGCGAGCCCGGATCACACCATGGCGCTGCTGCCCGGCGGCGAGGCGCGCGCCGAGAAACTAACTACCGTGACGGTGGGTGCGGGCGCGGCGAAGCAGCAGGTCACCGCCTGGGCGGTGCACGGCATCAGCAACTCGCCCATCCCGATATGGGCGGATTCGAAGAACCGTTTCTTCGGTTTCATCTTCTTCCTGAGCTGGCTTCCCGAGGCCTACGCGGGCGAACACGCGCGTCTCAACGATGCGCAGACGCAGGCCATGGCGGCGCAGGCCCCGGCTCTGGCGAAGGCCCTGGTCAAGACGCCGCCGGGGGCGGTGGCGTTCACCAACGTGCAGCTGTTCGACGCCGAAGCGAAGAAATTTGTCGCCGCCCAGACAGTGATCGTGGAGAAAGGAAAGATCACGGCGGTGGGCCCGGCCAGTGCGGTGAGCGCGCCGGCGGGGGCGCAGGTGTTCGACGGCCGCGGCAAGACCCTGGTGCCGGGACTTTGGGACTGTCACCTGCACGTCGGCAACGACTTCACGGGCATCCAGGAACTCTCGATGGGCGTGACCTCGGTGCGCGATCCGGGCAACGACGATTCGCTGACTCTCGATCGCCGCGCGCGCGTCGCGAAGGGCGAGCTGCTGATGCCGAACGTGTATCCGTCTTCGCTCATCGACGGCAAGGGCCCGAACTCGGCGCAGGTGGCGAACGTCGCCCTCAGCGAAGCCGAAGGCGTCGCGCTGGTCGACAAGGCTAAACAGAAGGGCATGACCGGGGTGAAGTTCTACGGCACGTTGAACCCGGCATGGGTCGCGGCCATGGCGGCGGAAGCGCACAAGCTCGGCCTGCACGTACACGGCCACATTCCACAGGGCATGCGGCCGCTGGATGCGATCAAGGCGGGCTACGACGAAATCACGCACATCAACTGGGTGATGATGCAGGCCATGCCGGACAGCGTCATCGCGGTCGACAATGGCATCGCGCGTTTCGAGGGGCCCGGCCGGTACGCCAAGGATCTCGACATCGCCAGCAATGCCGCGCTGCAGGAGATCGTCGCGACCATGGCAGCCCGTGGCATCTACAACGATCCGACCATGGTGGCCTTCGAGGGGCTGTACGTTCCCGAGAACGGCGATCTCTCGCCGGCATACGCGCCCTTCATCGGCACGCTGCCGCCGACGGTGGAACGCGGCTTCCGCGCCGGCGGATTCCAGGTGCCCAAGGACCTGACCCGCGCGGACTATCGGGCCAGCTGGGCGAAGTTCCTGCAGCTGCTGGCCAAGATGCACGCCGCCGGGGTGCCCATCGTGGCCGGAACGGATGGCGCCGGTATCGAGTTGATCCACGAACTGGAGATATATGTAGAAGCCGGGTTCACGCCAGCCGAGGCCCTGGCCGCGGCCACGCTGCAGCCGGCGAAACTCGTGGGCCAAGACCGGGTCACCGGTTCGATCCAGGTGGGCAAGGCGGCGGACCTGGTGCTGGTCGAGGGCGACCCCTCCCGGAAAATTGGCGATTTGCGCCAGACGCGCATCGTGATGCTGGGTGGTAAGCTCCTCGACGCCGACGAGCTGCGCAAGGCAGCCGGATTCTCAGGGAGGCCGAAACCATGAAAGCCCGACATTTCACCGCGATCGCGCTGTTGATGCTCGCCCCGGCCGCCTGGGCCGGCGATGACGTCAGCCCGTCGGTCGCGACCCCGGCCGCGGAATCACAGACCCAGCCGAAGAATTCCTGTTCGGTGCCTTGCCTGGTGATGCGCGTGTCGACGACGACCAAGTGCGAATGCACCGTGCGCAAGACGCTGCCGGCCTGACGCCGGTATCCGGAATACCGAACTAGTCGGAACAAAGTCGCAGTTTGCGACGGGTGCATTGCGGCAACCGTCTGGCTGATCCGCGGTAGTTAAGGCAAATTGCGGCCGGATGGCTGAAGACAAGGATCGCAGGCAGCCCGGCGCTTTGCGCCGCGCATTGTTCCAGGACGTTCCATACATCCTGGACAGCCTGTGGCGCTGGGGCGAGTTCCGCGCCAACCGCATCGGCACCGTGCAATTCGAGGATCCGCATCACTTCGTGGTGCGGCCTGCGTGGCAATGCGGCGCCTACCTGCTGTTCGTGCTGATGTGCCTGTTCGCGGTGTTCGGTCCCACCTCGGACGCACTCTGCTCGCTGCGCGGCTTCGGATTCGCCACCACCGCGCGCACCGCCGCCAGCATCGTGCTGTTCGTGATCGCGGCTCTGATCTTCACGCGGCTGCTGAACTCGGTGACCTTCCAACTGACGCGGCGCGCGGAAATCCTCGCCGCGGATCGTCCTGGTCCGCCGGAAAGCCAAAGCCCGTTCGCAAAGCTGGCGCAGAACCCGGAAAACGTCGAGCGCCGCCTCAGCCCGGTGCGCGTGGCCTTCGACCGGCGCGCGGAACGGAGCATCGGCAACCTGAGCCGTTTCTTCCGCGCGCTGCCGAAATTGCGGCGCAACGACGCCTGGGGCCTGATGTTCGGCCTGTACGTGCTGATGTTCGGTTCGTTGCTGGTGGTCGCACCGATCGTCGCCACCGGCTATGGGTTCCGCTACGGCGAGACCGACCCGATGAGCTGCGCGCGCCTCGATCACCCCGGCCTCGTGGTGGCGCAGTTCGTGGCCGTCGTCCTGCTGATCGGCGGAGGGCTGTTCCTGTGGCGCAGTCTCGGCAAGGCGCGCCCCTTCTTCACCTGCCTGGCACTGACTCTGCTGCTGACGGCGAGTATCGCCATCCTGTGGCTGTGGTTCATGCCGGCGCAGCCCAGCGAAGCCGCGGGCGGCTTCTATCCACACGTCTACCTGCTGTTCATCGCGACCCTGCTGGGTGTCGCGCTGTTCTCGCGTCTGCTGGCGCACATCATGTTCTCGGGATTCCGTGCCGCCGCGACCTTTCGCAATGCGCTGGGCAGCGAGGACCTGTTGCGCAACGAGCGCACGCCACCCGACATCTCGAACCTGCGACTGTTGTCGGCGCTGATCAACGGCGTCACGGCGAACCCGCTGCACTTCCTGCTGCTGCCGTCCTTCGTGGCGTTCATCGCGCCCACGGACTGGTTGTGGTGGATCGTGCCGATGTTCGCGCTGGTGAGCGTCATCCTGCTGATGTACGGCTCGCTCTCCAGCCGCTGGGAACAGATGCTGGTGTATGTGCGGCGCTGGTTCCTGGTGGGATCACCGCTGGTCATGTCCATCGCGGTCATCCTGCTCGCGGTGCTGCGCCTGCTCGGCGTGCAATACGTCTCGACCGTGCTCGACGCCACGCCGGTGGGCGTGTTGTTCGTCTTCATCGTGATGATGTACGTGGCGTTCTGGTTCTTCGAATACTGGGCGAACCGCTGGGTGGCCGAAGAACTGCTCGAGGTGCTGGGCGCGGACCACAAGTCCTGCCCCGGATTCGTGAATGTGACTTTCCGCCCCGGCGAAATGGCGCCCTGGGCCAGCAGCTCGGGGCGCGTGATCGCGCTGCACGGTACCGGCCGCTTCGTGGCGCAGGGCTGGTTCGAACGCGAGCGCCCGGCGCCCGGTGAACGGGCGAAAGAACATGCCTTCACCACCTACGGACTGGTCGAGCTGTTCGACGTTCTCGGCTCGAACCAGGAGAAAGGCGAGGACTTCGCCCACGACATCCGGCGCCGCGTGAATCTCTACTTCACGCTGGTGAACGTCCTGCTGGTGGCGGCGGCGCTGGGACTGTTCTACTGGCATCTGAACTGGTCGCGGCCGCTCGCGGTGGAACCGATGGTGCGCGCCACGGCCATCAAGCCGGAACAGGTCACGGACGCGCAGCTGCAGGCCGCGGCCCGGGCCACCGGCGATTCGCTGGGAGCGCGCCTGCTGGCGCAAACCGAGGCGAAGCGCCCGTCGCTGATCGTCGCGGCATCGGGCGGCGGCACGCGTGCCGCGGTGTACACCGCGGTGGCGCTGGAGGGCATGGCGCAAATCGATCGCGCCCGCGACGTGGTGCTGTTGAGCGGCGTGTCGGGCGGTGGTGTCTCGGCCGCGGTGTTCGCCAGCCGCTTCGATACCCTGCGCATGTCCAATCCGCGCGACGAGTCGGTGGAACATCCCGGGCCGTGGATGAAATACGTCGCGACCGTGTCGCAGCCGTATATCCAGGACGTGCTCGAAGGCACCGGGGAGTTGCGCATCGCGGGCAGTTATTCGCTGGGGGTGCTGCTGCAGGAGAGTCTCGAGCGGCGCGCGTTTGCGCCCGACATGACCGGCATCGACACTTTCGCGAAACTCAAGGATCCGGCGTTGATCCTGAACTCCGCGATCAGCGGCCATCCCTACGGCGACTCGGAGCTGCTCGAAGGGCGGGTCGCGGCGCCGGGACAATCCTGCGTCAGCCAGTCGCGTCCGTACGCGAATCTCGCCGGCGGCCGGCTGATATTCACCAATCTCGACAACCTGAGCGGCTTTCCCGAACCCGGCAACGGGCTGCCCGACATGTGGCTGCCGTATCGCATCGTCAACGACGGCGCCGTGAAACTCGCCGCCGCCTCGGCGCTCACCGCGAACTTCCCGCCGGTGTTCTCCAATGCGCGCGTGCGGCTCATCACCCGCGCGAACGTCGAATGCAATGCGCAGTCCTATTACGTGACCGACGGCGGCGCCACCGAGAACCTCGGGCTGGTGTCGGCGTTATTTGCCCTCCGCGGCACACTCACGCAGTTGCCGGCCGGCGCGCCACTCTCCGACGTGCACGTGCTGGCCTTCGAGGCCTCGGCCATCGATTACGACTACCGGGATGATCGCGGCATCGGCGCGGCCACCGGGGGGTCCAAGGAGCGCATCAACGCCGGGCTGACGCAGTCGTTGATCAAGGAAATCGGTGCGCTGCTCGCCACGCACGGCGCCGCGCTGCGGGTGCACTACCTGCCGCTGCCGGTGGCCTTCCGCTCGCGCGGCGGCTTCGGCACGCACTGGATGTTCGCGCGCAACGTGCGGGTCACGAATCCGCTGCTGGCCGCGGCCCCGTCGTGGCGCGACTCGTTCGCGGAGTCGTCACGCGATCACGTCAACCTGGAACGCGCCGAAGTCATGACCACGTGGCGCGCGCTGTTCGATCCGCGCCAGCCGATCTGCCGGCGCGCCGAGGCCTATATAAAAGATCCGAAGTCCGCGCCGCCCGGCTGGACGCCTGACGTGCAGGTGGTGACGCGCTGGATCTGCGGGCATGACGATCGCCGCGCCACGCAGCCGCTGCTGCCGGACTACCAGGTCGAATCCTGGGAAGTCGTGGTGCGCGAGCTGGGCCGGATCCAGCCGCCGCCGGACTAGTTGGCCTTGGCGGTGGCGGTATCGGCCGGCATCAGGCCGTCGAGCGTCGGCACCAGGACTTCGCTGTAGAACATGCGCGTCTGGTCCTTCTCGCAGCGGTCGACGACCTTGCGCAGCGCCCCCGGCCACTCGTCCCAGAACTTCGTCTCGGACTGGTCGGGCACGCGCTTCTGATCCATGTACATGCGGGCCGAGGTATAGGGCATGACCTCGAGACTCATGTCGCGGACTCCGGCTTCGTCCATACGCTCGATTTCCCAGATGAAATCCGCGCACATCAGGGTCTGCAGGCGCAGCTTCTCCTGTGCCATCGGCGGCGGCTTCACCACCACGCGGGCCACCTTGCGGCCGTCGCGCTTGTAGAGATTCACGATGACCTTGACCACGCTGGCCGCCGGCTCGCCCCTGGCATTGAGGCCGGGCATGAAGCGGCGCTCCTGCATGAAGGCGACGGCGAGGGCGTCGGCTTCGACGCTGCCCGACGTCTCGCTAACTACCACGTTGGTGACCGCGCCGTCCTTGGCGACGTGCACTTCGATCGGCACGGAGGCGTCGTCGATGTCGGGGCGCTTGTGTGAATATTCGACCTTGCCATCGGTGACCAGCACCGGCTGGATGGGGCCCATCTGCGCAAGCGCGGGAGTTGCTGCGAGGCATGAAACATAACCAAGCAGCGCCAGGAAGCGGTGAAAGGTTGCGGTACTCATGGCCCGAAGCTGCTCCCGGGCGTGACGCGCCGCAATTGTTAGGCGCCGTTTCCGTGCAGTCCCCACGTCTTCCCCCGGAGGAATGTGAACCATCCGTTGCAATGCCCGCGATCTGGTAAATCGCGCGCGGCGACGGCAACATCGCGGCCATGACTGGATATGTGCTCGGTTTCACGCTGCTGGGGATCGCCGCCTGGGCCATCGTCACCTTCAACCTGCTCATCCGGGACCGCAACCGGGTGGCGCAGTCCTGGAGCGACGTGGAGGTGCAGCTGCTGCGCCGGCACGACCTGGTGCCGCGCCTGGCGGAGATCGTCAAGGGCTACGCCGGCTACGAGCGGGCGCTGCTGACCAGCCTCGCGGAGCTGCGCGCGCAGGGCACCGGCACGCATTCGCCGGCGGTGCGTACCGAGGTGGAAAAGTCGGTGAGCTCCGGCGTCGGCAAACTGGTGGCACTGGTGGAGGCGTATCCGGACCTCAAGGCCAGCGAAAACTTCCGCGACCTGCACGCGAAACTCGTCGACACCGAGAACCAGATCCAGTTCGCGCGCCGCTACTACAACGGCGCGGTCAATCTCTTCAACAACCGCATCCAGCGGTTTCCCGACCTGCTGATCGCGAACGGCTTCAATTTCAAGGCGGCCGAGTTCTTCGATGCGGACGAAAAGGCCACCGCCGCGCCGCAGGTGGCGCTGTCGTGAAGGCGGGCGCTCGTCGATACGCGGTCCTGTGGGCGCTGGCGCCGCTGTGGATTGCCGCGGCGCAGCCGCTCCACGCCGATGAACGGATTCTCTCTTACGACAGCAGCATCACGGTGAATACCGACGGCTCGCTCTACGTGCGCGAGACCATCCGCGTGATCGCCGAAGGCCGGAAAATCCGCCGCGGCATCTATCGGGACTTCCCGACCACCTACCCCCGCGAAGGCGGTGGCCAGGTGAGCGTGGAGTTCGCCTTCCAGGCCGCTTCGCGAGACGGCATGTCGGAACCCTGGCATACCGAGGCGCGCGGCAATGGCGTGCGCGTGTACGTCGGCTCGCCTTCGAGCAGCGTTTCGCAGGGCGAGCACACCTATGAGCTCGTCTACCGCACCGACCGGCAGCTCGGATATTTCGCCGATCACGATGAGTTGTACTGGAACGTGACCGGTACCGGCTGGGACCTGCCGATCGACAGCGCCTCGGCGCGGGTACTGCTGCCGGACGCGATTCCGCGCGCTGAAATCCGCATGGAAGGTTACACCGGGTCCCAGGGTGTGGCCGGCAAGGACTATGAAGCGGCGCTCGACGGCAACGCGCCATTTTTCAGGACCACGCGCGGCCTGGGCCCACGCGAAGGCCTGACCCTCGTCGCGATGTGGCCGAGGGGATTCATCATGCCGCCGGTCGAGGCGGCCGGATCGCAGAACTTCCGTCCCGCCGCTCCGGGCTACGGAGTCGCGGAGAACGACGGGAAGGAGTACTTCGACTCGCCCGCCGAGGCGTTCCTGCACCGGCAGCTGCCGCGCGACAACCGGCCGGTGTTCTTCGGCCTCGCCGGGCTGGCGCTGCTGATCGGGTACTACTACTTCATCTGGAACAGGGTGGGGCGCGATCCGCCCGGCCGCGTGGTCATCCCCGAATATGAAATGCCGCCAAACCTGTCACCGGCGGCCATGCGGTACCTGGTGCGCATGAGCTAGGACAACAAGTGTTTCGCCGCAGCGGTGCTCAGCCTCGCGGTGAAGGGCTACCTGCGTATCGAGCAATCCGACGGCATCCTGGGATTCGGCCGGAAGTTCACCTTGCTGCGCGAACCCGCCGGCAAGAGCCCGCTGCTGCGCGACGAGCAGTCGCTGCTCGAGCGGTTGTTCGAACGCGGCGACACGCTGGTGCTCGAGAAGGAAAATCACCGCCGCATCTCCGGTTCGTCGAACGCACACGAGAGCGCGCTCAAGGACAAGTACCGCCGCGGCTTCTTCAACATCAACGGCGGATGGCATTTCCTCGGCATCGTGATCAGCATCCTGGTGGTCGTGGTCACGCTGTCGCAGCCGGGCGCCGAGGCGGTCTGGCCGCAGTGGTTCATCACCCGGCCGCTGGGCTGGCTGACCGCCGCCGCGATGGCGGTCGTGCTGCTGTCCAACGGCGTCTTCGGCTGGCTGTTGCGCGCGCCGACGGTCGCGGGGCAGGCCGCGCTGGATCACATCCACGGTTTCAGGATGTACCTCGAAGTGGCCGAAGGCGAGGAGCTGAAACGCATCAGCAAGCCGCCGCCGAAACTCACCCCGCAGCTGTACGAAGCCTATCTACCCGCGGCGCTGGCGCTGGGCGTGGAGCAGAACTGGGCGGAACGCTTCGCGCGTGAACTCGACGTGGATCCGCAGAGTTATCAGCCGGCGTGGTACGCGGGACCCGGCTGGAACGCGGGCAACATCGCCGGTTTCTCGTCGCAACTCAGCTCCTCGCTGTCCAGCGCGATCGCCTCGTCGTCGCAGGCGCCGGGCTCGCGTTCCGGCGGTGGCGGGGGCGGTTTTTCGGGCGGCGGAGGTGGCGGTGGCGGCGGGGGCGGCTGGTGATGGCCGCTGCATGTGACCGGTATCACAAGTTCACCGCACTTCGAATTTGACATGGTGATTATTGTCGACCGGCACTAGGTGTTTCCCGGAGGCCTAATAGGATTCAGCCGTGGCTGCACTGACCATCAAAGAATCGCGAAAACTCGTGATGCCGTTGGATACGGTGCTCGAGGCGCTGCTGCATTTCGACGGCAAGTCGCATGGACCGCTGTCGCGTGGCGTGGTGCTGCAGGCGGAAATCGTGCGCGACGCCAGCCAGGGTGACGGCATCGACATCGCGGTACGCAGCGGCGCGGAGCACATCGTCGAATGGCTGCACTTCAACTTCGCGACGATTGCCGCCGCCATCATCAGTTACTGCCGCAGCCGGCGCATCCCGCTGCCGTACTCCGGCGTGAAGTCGCTGGAGATCACCCGCGAAGGCATCGCCTTCCACATCGAGAACACGGTGAACATCTCGAAGCGCGCGGCGGTGCGCGAGGATCTATCGGGAAATGCGCTGCGTTACGCGAAGGGCTACGAGCCGCACGCGATCCAGCCCAGCACGCAGAACGAAACCTACGTATAGGCTGCTTTCACCTGCTTCGCGTCTGCGGCGAACACGGGCTTGCGCGGATCGACGAACAACCAGCACACCGCGCCCACCAGGAACATTCCGCCCAGCAGCTGGAACGGGAAATTCCAGTCGTTGAACCACTCCAGCGAGTAACCCACCAGTGGTGCGCTGGCGATGGCGGCGATCTGTCCGGCGGTGTTCATGGTGGCGCCGACGGTGGCCGAATGTTCGCGGCCGATGTCGAGGCAG
>Ga0315912_10003655_pt1 | contig 15116 bp, 16 predicted proteins | sample VfabasoilMG_FD_204469 | JGI IMG/M metagenome (GOLD analysis project Ga0315912, IMG submission 204469) | Garden soil microbial communities collected in Santa Monica, California, United States - V. faba soil | ecosystem: Environmental > Terrestrial > Soil > Garden | place: USA: California... | reverse complement strand
CCGCTGGTTATCCGCCTTCTCTCCCCTACCCTCCGTGCCCGCCCCTGTAGGGCAACGGAAGCCGGACCACTCAGACGTGGACAGACTGATTGCGAGCGCAAAACGCGAGGTCTATACTTCCCGCCACGGGGAAACCAGACCGAGATCAAGCCTCATCAGGAAGGAGGAGCATGATGGGGCTCGTGAAGCGTAAACACGTCTGGTGGATGAGTTTCATGTATCAAGGGCAACAGGTCCGCCGAAGCACAGGGACGACGGACAAACGGTTGGCGGAAGCGATCTTGTGCAAGGTGAAGGTCCAAATCACCGAAGGTCGGTTCTTCGAGAAGCGTGAGGAACAGGACCGGACCTTTCGAGAAATGATGGATCGTTACCTGAAAGAGCGTGCGGTGCTCAAGGCTCCCAAGAGCTATGTGCGAGATGTCACAGCCTTGAACCATCTCCTGCCGGTGTTTGGAGACAAGGTGCTCGCTGTGATTACACCGAAGGTGGTCGCGGGCTATAAGGCCCAACGGCGAATCGAGCGAGCGGCTCCGGCGACGATCAACAAGGAGCTACAGCTCGTGCGTCATGCGTTCAATGTGGCGATGCGTGAATGGGAATGGTGCCGGGAGAACCCCATGCACCGAGTCTCTATGGAGCCTGTACGGAACGAAGTGGACCGCTGGCTGACGGGCAATGAAGAGGAACGTCTGCTCGGCTCTGCTTCACCCTGGCTCAGAGAGATTATGGGATTCGCGTTGAATACGGGGATGCGCCAAGGGGAGATCCTGAACCTGCAATGGCAGGATGTGGATTTTGCGCGAGGTACGCTGATGGTGATGAAGAGCAAGAACGGCACGCGCCGCACCATTCCCTTGAATGCGACTGTGTACGAACTGCTCGCCGCGAAACAAGCGGTGACAGGAGCTACCTGCGGACCCGTCTTCAAAACTCCGCTGGGCAATGAACTCCAAGTTCGTTACCTGGTTCGTGAATTCTGTGAAGCGCGTGATCGGGCGGGAATTCCAGACTTTCGCTTTCACGATATGCGACACACATTCGCGACGCGACTCGTGCAGCGTGGAGTGGATTTGTACAAGGTCCAACGGCTGCTCGGGCACAAGACCAGCACCATGACGCAACGCTACGCGCATCATTCGCCGGAGAGCCTACGAGACGGCGTCAATGTCTTGGATGGGCCGCAACCGCAGCGGTTTAGCACAAATTTAGCACAAGGGGCTTTGGAGGCGGCTTCTGAGAGGGTAGAGACTCTCAGAAGTACTTGATTTACCGTGGTGAGCCGGCTGGGACTCGAACCCAGGGCCCTCGCCTTAAAAGGGCGATGCTCTACCAACTGAGCTACCGGCTCACGGTGCGAAATGCTGTCATCCAGCCAGGCGATTGTCAACCCCCGAAACTCCAGGAGTCGCCACGCCGGCCGGCTAGGAACGCGGTCGACGGCGGGAACACTTCAGCGGGTTGCGCAGTATGATGGTTTCGGTGCGCTTGGATCCGGTCGAGATCATATCGATACGGCAATCTGCCAGTTCTTCGATGCGTGCCAGATAGCGCTTGGCTTCAGCCGGAAGCTGCTTGTACGCGGTCGCCCCGGTCGTCGAAGCCGTCCAGCCTTTCATGCGCTGATAAACCGGCTCGCACTGCATGAGCGCATCCAGATCCGAAGGCATTTCCTTGTAGAGGACGCCTCCGTGCCGATACCCCACGCAGATTTTCAATTCTTTGCAGCCGTCCAGCACATCCAGCTTCGTAACGGCCAGCGAGGACAGGCCGTTCACCTGGGCGGCATGACGCACCACGACCGCGTCGTACCAGCCGCATCGCCGCGCACGCCCGGTGGTCGAACCAAACTCACGCCCACGCTCCTGCAGCCCCTGTCCCACTTCGTCGGTCAACTCCGTCGGAAACGGTCCGCTTCCGACCCGGGTCGTATAGGCCTTAGCGATCCCCATCACCGCATCAATCATCGTCGGCCCCACGCCAGTCCCGGTGCACGCACCGCCTGCAGCAGAGCTGGACGAGGTCACATAGGGATAGGTTCCAAAGTCGACATCCAAATGGGTGCCTTGCGCCCCTTCAAACAAGACCGTCTTGTCCTTGTTGATCGCCCGATTCAGCAGCGTCGTCGTATCGACGATATAACTCTTCAAGCGTTCCGCATAGCCCATGTACTGATCGAAGACCTTGTCGACCTGAAACGTCTCGACTTTATAGAGCCGCTCCAAAAACCAATTCATTTCGACGAGATTTTCTTCCAGCTTCTTCCTAAATAGCGCTGGGTTCAACAAATCGCCCATGCGAATCCCGATGCGGGCCATCTTATCAGCATAAGAAGGCCCGATCCCGCGACCGGTCGTGCCGATCTTGCGGGACCCCTTCGACTGCTCGGATGCCCGATCGATCGCCTTATGGTACGGCAGAATCATATGCGCCCGCTGACTGACGGCAAAATTCTTCCCGAAGACAATACCCAAGGGTTGGAGCCGATCCATCTCCTCAATCAACGCCCCCGGATCGACCACCACACCATTACCGATGACACAGGTGGTGCCGCGATAGAGAATGCCCGAAGGAATCAGATGAAAAATATAGGTCCCGCGCTCGTTGATGACCGTATGCCCCGCATTCGATCCACCCTGATACCGCACGACAATATTGGCATCCTTGGCCAAAATATCGACGATCTTGCCCTTGCCTTCGTCGCCCCATTGGGCACCGATGATGACGAGATTTCCCATACCACCACTTCCTCTCAGCCCGTTCAATCACGAAAAAATGGCTCTGACCCGATGGGGAGATCAGAGCCGCGGGGGGTCATCGTAGGTACAGCCCATCCATTTGTCAAGCCAATCCCCGCCTAAAACACCCAGAAAAACACCGTACCCCCACTCCGCACACATCTGCATCAACACCGTTCCCTACGCCAGTGGCCGCCGATTCCAGCCGTCTCCCACGTTTCGCTTTCTTGACTGGGTGGGACCTGCGTGTTAGCATGCCGGAACTTCTCGCGGAGTGAGCTTCTCTAGATCAACGGTGTGGGGCTGTAGCGCAGTTGGGAGCGCGCGTGAATGGCATTCACGAGGTCGCCGGTTCAATCCCGGCCAGCTCCACCAAACCAACCTTCGGTTGAACCGCGCCCTCTAGATCGTTGAATGCATTTGCGCGCGGGTCACTACTTCTCATTCATCTCTCTACCTGATTGAACAATTGCCATGCTACAAATCGAATCAGTCCATAAACAATACTCCACGAGAATTCTACTTGAGGGCGCATCGGCCCATCTGCGTCCGAATTCACGGGTGGGGCTGGTCGGACCGAACGGTGCCGGCAAGACCACGCTCTTCCGGATGATCCTCGGGGAAGAGTCTCCGGACAAAGGCACCATCCGCAAGCGCCCGCGGCTCCGCATCGGGTACCTGCCGCAGGAACTCGAAACGATCATCGGCAAAAATGTGCTGGATGCCACCCATCGCGACCTCTACCCCGAGCATGAGGCCGAACGGATCCTCATGGGATTGGGATTTTCGGAAATCGATTTTACTCGTCAGGTTGAAAAGCTGTCCGGTGGTTATCGGATGCGGGTGGCGTTAGCCCACCTGCTGTTGACCAACCCTGACGTCCTCATGCTCGACGAGCCGACCAACCACCTGGACAAACCGACGCAACGCTGGTTCGAGCAATTTCTTCTGGAATCGGAAATGACGCTGCTGCTCATCAGCCACGACACGGCGTTCCTCGATCGCGTCGTCACTCATATCTGGGATCTTCGACACCACAAGATCGAAGAATATCGGGGCAACTACACAGCGTTCCAACGGTTGCGCGCGGAGCGGGATGCTCAGCGTGAGGCCGCCGCGGGGCGCCAGGCGAAAGAAGTCGCACGGGTTCAAACCTTCGTGGATCGATTCCGCTACCAGGCGAACAAAGCCAGCCAGGTTCAATCGCGCATCAAGCAGCTTGAGAAGGTCAAGATGATTGAAGTGAAGCGCGATCCCAAGCGAGTCAAGTTTAAATTCCCGCTCCCCGCGGCGAGCGGACGGCAGGTCTTAGAACTGGAGGGCGCGGCCAAACGCTACGGCGAAAAAGTAGTCTACGAACGAGTCGACTGCTCGATCGAACGGGGCCAGCGCGTCGCACTGGTGGGAGAAAACGGGGCCGGTAAAAGCACGCTGCTCAAGATGCTGGCCGGCGCACTGGAACCGGATAAAGGCAAGAGAACGGTGGGCCATGGCGTCACGCTGCATTACTTCGCGCAACACCAGGCCGAGACCTTGAATCCAGAACATTCAATCCTCCAATCCCTCTCAGAAGTGTCCCATCAAGCGGAGATGAACTTCCTCCGCGGAATTGCCGGCGCCTTTCTCTTCACCGGTGACGATCAAAAGAAACCGATCAAGGCGCTGAGCGGAGGGGAACGGAACCGCGTCGCGCTCGCACGCATGCTGGTCGAGCCGGCCAACACCTTATTACTCGACGAGCCGACCAACCATCTCGACCCGGCGTCGGTCGATATGCTCACCGATGCCCTCTCGGATTTCCCCGGCACGATCATCTTTATTTCCCACGACCCCACGTTTCTGACCAGAGTCTGCACGCGCGTCATTGAAATCGAAGAAGGCAAGGCCCGCAGCTTTTCCGGCGACTACGAGTATTACTTGTGGAAGAAAGCGCAGGAAATCGAGTCCATCAAGGAATCGAGTGACGACTTAAAGGGAGCGGATCGCGGGAAAAACGCTGGACCAACCAGAGCCATGGCGTCACAGGCTCCAGCAAAATCCTCAGCCGGAGACCGCCGGGATTTGAACAAAACCCAAGCCCGGCTGGAAAAGCAGGTCGCGCGAGCAGAAGCAGAAATCGCCGAGTGTGAATCGAAGATCAAAGCACGGGATCTTGAGCTGGCCGACCCCTCTCTCTACAAAGAGAAGTCCACCACATGGAGCGATCTGCAGATTGAGTACGACGGGTGGAAGAAGGACCTTGTGCGACTCACAGCCCGGTGGGAAACACTCTCCGCCGAACTGGAAGACGTCAAACAGAAACTGACAGCCTTCGCCTAGCAGAATCCAGAAACTCTATGCAGAAGGTTGAGCGACGGAAGGCCAAGCCGTAAGGGCCTGCATCTTCAGCTATACGGAAGATCTGATCGTTTCTTCGAGGTAGTAGAAAAGCCAGCGGTTCTTATCTTTGGTCACCAGATCGTCCCAGACCACTCCCGTCAGAAATCCCTTTTCCCAATCCCTCACCCATGCGACCGTTCCCTCCAGCTTTTCCTGCTGATCGACGCCGTCTGAATCTAAGAACGCGAGAGACACAGTCACTCGTTCATTTATGGGAAAACGATCCTTGGTGTGCAGGCCGGCGCCGATCTTATTCACATTGTCGAGCACGGCCGTACTGGCACGACCACCGCTCTTCGGCGCAATGAGAGCAGAACCGACCAATGTCGCGCGGACGAACTTGCGCCGCTCGCTGGCGACCGCGGCTGCAACTGATTGCTTCGACTCTCCGCGCTTCATGCATCTAAGTATAACCGATTAGAAAACTTTGTAAACCACCTAAAAAGTCTTACGGGCGAGGCTTCGGCCGATAGTACTGCCGCCCTTTCAAGACATCCGGGAGATGCGCCTGATCGACCTTGGCCTGGGGATCATCGTGAACATACCGATACCCTTTCCCATATCCAATCCCCTTCATGAGCGACGTCACGGCATTCCGCAAGTGCAATGGGACACCAAGATTTCCATGGGCTTGAGCATCCTCCCTGGCCTCCAACAAGCCGATATAGGATGCATTGTCTTTAGGTGCAGCCGCCAGGTAGGTCGTCCCATGCGCGAGATTGATTTGGGCCTCAGGAAGCCCGACGAATTGCACGGCCTGAGCCACAGCATTGGCCACCAAGAGCCCCATGGGATCGGCATTGCCGACATCCTCTGAAGCAAAAATGACCATGCGGCGAGCGATGAATTTCGGGTCCTCCCCTGCCTCTAACATCCGCGCAAGCCAATAGAGCGCCCCGTTCGGATCGGAATCGCGCAGGCTTTTAATGTAGGCGGAAATGACGTTGTAATGCTCCTCTCCCGTCTTGTCGTAACGAAGCGCTTGCTTATTCAATGCGGCGGTCAATAGCGCCTCGTCAATGAGCCTCGTTCCGTCCGCGCCGACCGAGGCCTGCGTTACCACAAACTCGGCAGCCGTCAGCAACGCCCGCGCGTCGCCGTTGCCGAATGCGACCAGGCGCTGCCGCGCCCCAGGCGACAGACGAGCCTTCAACTTCCCCAGACCCACATCTGAATCGGTCAGCGCCCGATCCAGGATCTGGCCCAGCGCTTCGTCGGGCAGAGATTTGAGGACGACCAGGATTGAGCGCGACAACAACGGACTGATTACTTCAAACGAGGGGTTCTCGGTCGTGGCCCCAACGAGAATTACCGTGCCCCGTTCGACATGAGGGAGAAAGGCATCCTGCTGGGCCTTGTTAAAACGATGAATCTCGTCGACAAAAAGGACCGTATTCTGCTGCTGCAAGGCGAGCCGGTGCTCGGCAGCCTTGATGATCTCGCGTAGTTCAGGAATACCGCCCGTGACGGCTGAAAAGGCCACGAAATGGGCTTTTGTGTGCCGGGCAATGAGGTGAGCCAGCGTGGTCTTGCCAGATCCCGGCGGGCCCCAAAATATAACGGAGGATAGTCGGTCTGTCTCAATAGCCTTCCGCAGCGGCAGATCCTGGCCGACAATCTCATCCTGTCCGAAAAAATCGGCGAACTCCCGCGGGCGCATCCGCTCCGCGAGCGGCGCCTCAGTCTTCCTCCCCGTCTGGGGAATGGCAAACAAATCAGGCCCTGGATCGCGCGGGGTTGGCATCAATCGCTCCTCGGAATGAACGGATTGTATACACCGACTCACGTGAGCGCAAACACTCTTGACCAGGGACGCCACCGATGCTACGAACAGCGCCAACCGACGGAGGACCGCATGCAAGCGACAATCAACGGCATCACCCTGGCCTACAATGATACAGGGAGGGGTCTTCCAATTGTCTTTCTGCACGCCTTTCCGTTGAACCGCACGATGTGGGCCGAGCAGGAATCCGCCCTCTCATCGCATCATCGAGTCATCACCATCGACCTGCGGGGACACGGCGAATCTGATGCGCCATTGTGGCACTACACCATCGACCAGGCGGCAGATGACGTCCGTGCGTTGCTGGACCATCTCTCGATCAGGCAAGCCCTCTTCGTCGGCCTTTCGATGGGCGGCTACATCCTGTTGGCGTTCTACCGAAAGTATGCGGACAGGGTGAAGGGAATGGTGCTGGCCGACACAAGAGCGCGAGCCGACAAGCCGGAAGAGAAAGCCGGGCGATTCCAGATGGCGCAGGTCGCCTACAAACAGGGCCCCTCGGCTATCGCCGATATCATGATTCCGAAGCTCCTCAGCCCCGCAACGATTCAGACCAGGCCGGAGATTGCTCAGCGAGTCAGAACAATGATCGAGGGGAACCAGATCAGCGGGATTGCAGGAGATTTGATGGCGATGGCCGAGCGACCCGATTCAGTGCCGCTCTTAAAACAGATTGCCTGCCCCACCCAGATCATCGTCGGCGAGTTGGACCAAGCTACTCCGCCGGCCGATGCGAAACTCATGGCCGAGCAGATTCCCCATGCCAGGCTGGCCATCATCCCCAACGCCGCACATCTGGCGAACCTCGAACAGCCGGAAGCGTTTACCCGCCTTATTGAAGAATTTGATTCAGAACTGACGACGTAGCCGGCGGTCACTATCCTATGAGCTAGTCTGAGGCACCGACACCGCCGCGCCGTATGAGCTTCAGAAACTCCAGCCTGGTTTGCTGCTGGGTCCGGAAGGCGCCGAGCATAGAGCTGCTGACCGCGACAGTGTTTTGCTTTTCCACACCGCGCATCATCATGCACAGGTGACGGGCTTCGACAACCACGCCCACGCCATGCGCGTTAAGTTTTGACTTGAGGGTCTCCGCAATCTGCACGGTAAGCCGTTCCTGCACTTGGAGCCGTCGCGCAAAGGTATCGACGATACGAGGAATCTTGCTGAGGCCGACCACTTTCTTGTTGGGCAAGTAACCCACATGCACCTTGCCATAGAAGGGCAACAGGTGATGTTCGCACATGCTGTAGAAATCGATGTCTTTGACGATGACCATTTCATCGTACTCAATCGGAAAGAGCGCCCCGTTCAAGAGGTGATCGATGTCACGGTGATACCCCTGCGTCATGAACGCGAGCGCCTTGGCCACGCGCTCGGGAGTCTTGAGCAATCCGTTACGGCCCGGGTTCTCCCCAAGCGCCAGCAAGGTCTCCGTGACGAGTGCCTGCAGCACGCCCAGATCTGCCGGTCGTCCCGTCCCGCCCGTATCCTCAATCGGCTTCCGCCGTTGACTCGCTGCTCGCTTGGCCATAGTGTCTCCCTAGGATCTCGCCGCAACCGAGGCCGACCCCGTGTATTCGAAATAGTTGTCTCTCGTCTCGATGACGGCGACCTTCTTGAGTTGCCCTTCCGGAACCTGCGTGACAAGCAAATCCCAGATCAGTAACACCAGGTTTTCCCCTGTCGTCGTCCGCGTAACAAATTCAGGGTCCTGGTTGAGATCCCGGTGATCGAATCGAGTCACAATCCGCTCGGTGACGATCCGATCAAGCCCATCGATGTCCATAGCTCGCCCGCTCTGCACGACACCGGGACTCCCGATTGTCACGAGCACCACGTAATTATGCCCGTGCCCGTTGGGATTGTTACACTTGCCGAATACCACCCGGTTTTCTTCAACCGATAAATGGTCGGTGTGCAATCGATGTGCGGCGCAGAATCGATACCGCCTGGTAATGCTGCCCTGTCCCATACCATTCACACTGAAATCGGTGAAAAAGACGAAGCCAGGATTCCCCTCACGGGCAACCCTGGCTTCGTACTATCTGAAGACTGTAGGCAGAGTGCGCGTCCTCTTCCTTCCGGTCAATCCGCTTAGGCGCTGAAGGAGCTGCCGCAGCCGCAGGTCGTCTTGGCTTGCGGATTCTTGATCGAGAATCCTGAACCCTGGACGCTGTCGACATAATCGACTTCGGCACCCTGCAAGAGAGGGGCGCTCTGGGAATCCATGATGACCTTCACGTCACCTTTTTCAACGACGGTGTCGTCTTCGCCCATCTTGGACTCAAACGCCATCCCATATTGGTAGCCATGGCATCCGCCGCCGCGGACATAGACGCGAAGGCCGACCACGTCCTTCTCTTCCGCCATGAGCTCTCGGATCTTCTGTTCTGCAACCGCTGAAATGGTAACCATTGTCTTCCTCCTGTATCTCCAGATCCGCAACCTGCGATCCGGGTTGGCTTAGTGTAACACCTCTCTACCGAATATCAACTCCCTGCGCCTCTGATTGTATGGCCGACGGCTCCCCAAACTTAGGATCCGCAAACTTGGACTCCGGCACCCGCACCACCACATCGCCCAACACTCTCGCCTGGCAGCCCAGTCGATGCCAGGACTGACTCAAGTCTTCCCGGTCCAACAAGTCCTGCTCATCGAAATCGATCTCTGATAGATTCTCGCTGCCTGACTGCACCTCAACCCGGCAGGTCGTGCAGGACGCATTGCCGCCGCAGTCATGATTCAGCGGGAACCCCAACTCCTTGGCCGCATCCAGCAAGGTGAGGTTTCTGGTCACCGTGCCGCTCTTTCCCTGGGGATGTATGAACGTCACCCGCGGCATGATCGAGCCTTACACCCCCACCGCCGCCGGTGTGAACGGACAACGCTGCAACCGGAGATGCTCTTCGTACTCTTTTTGGAAGAGCTTCACGCTGCTCTGCACCAAGACCGCTGCACCGGTCACCAACGTACAGTAACCCGTCCCCTTCACAAACCCGCAGAGCTGCAACAGACTATCCATATCCTTTTGCGTGCCCTGACCCTCTTCGATCTTCGCCATCAAGGTCGCCAGATTGTTCGTCCCCATCCGGCAGGGCGGACATTGCCCGCAGCTCTCGCCCTTGAAGAAATTCGAGTATTTCAGCGTCGCAGCCACCATGCAGGTCGCATCGTCGATCACAATCGTTCCCGCACTGCCCAATCCTGTTCCGGCCTTCTTGAGCGAATCAAAATCCATCTGCAGATCGAGCTGATCGGCGGTCACCATCGAGAAGGCCGGGCCACCGGGGAATACCGCCTTGATCTGACGGCCGCCCTTGACGCCGCCGCCACACTTTTCGATAAGTTCGCGGATCGTCACGCCCATCGGCATTTCATAAACACCCGGGCGATTCACCGAGCCGCTCAGCGAAAACATCATCGTGCCGGGACATTTCTCTGTTCCGACCTGCGTAAACCAGGCTGCGCCTTTATACAGAATCCGCGGGATGTTGCAGAGCGTTTCCACATTGTTCACTAACGTCGGCTTCCCGTAGAGGCCGAAATCCGTGGGATAAAACGGTGGTTTTTGACGAGGCATCGCCGGACGGCCTTGCATCGACTCCAACATCGCGGTCTCTTCACCGGCCACATAACTGCCATGGCCCTCGAATACTTGCAGCTCGATGTCGTATCCCTTCCCCAACACGTTCTTCCCCACCAGCCCGCGCGCGTTGGCCAAGGCCAATGCTTTTTTCAGATTCTCCCGCTCTTCTTCATACTCGTGGTTCACATAGATGAAGGCGGCTTTGGCCTGAACAGTGTGGGCGGCGATCAAGCAGCCTTCGATCAATTGGTGCGGAAGCGTCTTGAGCAGATACCGGTCCTTGAAAGTCCCCGGCTCATGCTCGCCCGCATTGCACACAAAGTAGTGTTCCTTGACTCGATGGTTCAACACCTTGTCCCACTTGACCCCGGTTGGAAAGCCAGCCCCGCCGCGGCCTCGAAGCCCGGCCTTCTTCAATTCGGCCACGACATCATCGGCTTTCATGCCGTCGACACACCGCTTCCACGCCTCGTAGCCCCCCACCTTGAGATAGCCTTCAATCTCCCAGGGAGCCCCTTCGAGCTTTTGAACTAGACGGGGTTCAGTCGCAATGGACATAGACATTCCTTCGAAAAAATCCGCGAGTTTAGAAGTCGTACTATACGGCTGACTACGCGTCTCCGTCAAGGCAACTCATGGGGAATAGGCCTGAATCTCAAGCAGTTAGGACAAGGGCCCTATGGCAATCGATGAGCATGTAGGGCAAAAGGAGCGACGAGCAGGCTCGAGAGAGGCCCGTTGCCGGCCGGGAATCCCCCGGACCGGCAAACGGGTTGAAACCTGTCTACTTGAAATGGCTGCCGGCTCCCATGAAAAACAGCATGGGGATCGACAACATGAAATTCACACGGGAGGCGAGGAGGGCCGTCCGGCCCCATTGGGCCATTTCCGCCGGCGCTGGTGTCCCCTGCGCTGCTGCCGTCACGGCTGCAATGATCTTCTTCTGATTGGGCCAGATGATCGCATGGACATTGGCCATCATAATGATGCCCAACAATCCGCCGATTCCCAGCGCGATGGCTCCGGTTCCGCCTTTAGCGTACATGTAGCCATACAGCCCAATACCCGCCAGTACGGTCACTGTCGCCCCATGACGGAACCAGTTGAGCGCCGCCGGCATGAGCTTCGGAATCACGATGTTTTTCGTGGGGCCATCGAGGCTCTTGAGGAACCCAGCATTGATCAGATTAAAGAAATACAAGATCCCGATCCAGGTGATGCCCGCCAGGAAATGCACCCAGCGCATAATCATACCGACCCAATCGACCTCACCCGCGCCGACCCCGGACATGCCCAGAAACACCACTATCAAAACGACAGCCAGTGCGAATCCCGCACCGATCGTCTGCATCGGATCTTCAAGAAATTTCATAGCTCCCTCTCCTCACACGGTTTATTGCTCGACTGCACGTGATGCTGCAGCCCCTTCACAGTTGTCACGCCACCGGCACAACGCCGGCACACTGACACTACATCATCAATCGATCGACATTCGCACACAACTCCCGCACCGCCGTGGCAGAAGCCTCCAGCGCCGCCCGCTCATCCGCCGTCAACTCATACTCAATGACCTGCTCGGCTCCGCCCCGGCCCAGCTTCACCGGCACCCCGACAATGACATTTTTCAACCCGTATTCCCCCTCGCAGAGTACCGCCGACGGCAACACCCGCTTCTGGTCCTGCATGATCGCATCAACCATATCGACCGCTGAGGCAGAGGGTGCATAGAAGGCGCTGCCGGTTTTTAGCAGTCCCACGATCTCAGCCCCGCCCTCCCGCGTGCGCTTGACGATCGCATCCAGCCGGTCTTTAGAGATCAGCTCAGACACCGGCTTGCCGTTGACGGTGGTGTACCGGGGAAGCGGCACCATCGTATCGCCGTGCCCGCCCAGCACCATCGCCTCCACATCAGGTCCCGGCACTTTCAATTCGTTCGCGATGAACGTGCGCATGCGGGCCGAGTCAAGCACGCCGGCCATACCGATCACCCGGGACTTGGGGAACTTGCTGACCTTCAAGGCCACATGCACCATCGCGTCCAAAGGGTTGGTTACCAGCAATAAAATAACCTCGGGCGAACGGGCGATCAGCTCTTTCACCACAGACTGCACGATCTTGGCATTGGTCGTCAGCAGTTCGTCGCGACTCATGCCCGGCTTCCGCGCGATCCCAGACGTGATCACCGCCACCGCAGATCCGGCCGTTTCCTCATATCCGTTGGTCCCGACCACGCACGTGCTGTAGCCGCAGACCGGACCGGCCTGCGCCATATCGAGGGCCTTCCCCTGCGGAACGCCTTCAACAATGTCGACCAGCACCACATCGTACCGATCCCGCTCGGCCAACCGTTGCGCCGCCGTCCCACCCACATTGCCCGCGCCCACCACTGTAATCTTCGGTCGCCCCATACTCCCTCCGGTCAGTTCTGAGTGCTGAGTCCTAAGTGCTGCGCGAAACGCACCAACCTCTTGCCTGAGAAAATCTCAGCACTCAGCACTTTTGGCCCAGCACTTCTCATGAGTGTTCGTGTTCTGTCCAACCCGCTACCTTGAAATTGATCGTGCACACAAAATTATCCCCGTCGTAGAAATTGACCTTAATCTTCTTCTTGCCATAGGTCGCCGACAGGAAGGCTTCAGGGTCGTCCACCAGGGCCTGATACCCGCCCGCCGGATATTCACCCAGGTCGTGAAAAACCACGATCATCCCGACCTTCACTTCCTGGAGCACCTTCGCCCAGCACCGGGGGTAGACCTCCCAGAACTTGGCGTCGATCATGTCCTTGGTGGGCTCCGGGCGGTCCTCGCCCGGAATCACCGCCTGGCCGAACTTCGCCAGCCGACGCACATAGGGGTATTGATGCCCCGTAAACAATTTATAGAGCCAGGGCGGAACCGCAGGTCGTGCAGATGTATCGGACATAGGCCTACGTCGTCAATCGTTGATAAATTCGTGGCAACCGGGCCGGCAAAGACTCCACCCGGTCGATCACGGCAAACCGCACATCGCCATACATCCGCCGAAGGTACGCATCGGCCGCCGCGTCGATCGTGACACAGAAGGGATCGATCCCGGCCTGCCGGGCCTCACGCAGCGCCGCCTTGGTATCTTCGAGCGAATAGTCGTCTTTATAGTCCCCATCGAGCGGGCGGCCGTCACTCACCAGCACCAGGAGTTTCGTCCTGGCCTCACAGGCCCGCAGCTTAGCCGTCGCATGGCGGATGGCCGCGCCGTCGCGATTCTGTTGCCTCGGCACCAGGCCGCCCAATCGGTGTGCCGTTGCATGGCCCAAGGGCTCGTCGAATTCTTTCACGATCGAGAACTCGACCTGCGCCCGGCCCTGTCCGGAGTAGGCATAGACCGCATACTGATCGCCGACCGCCTCCAGCGCTTCGCACAGGAGTACCAGACTTTCCTTCTCGATGTCGATCACCCGCCGGCCGCTTTCGAGCTGGCGGCTGGTCGACCCGCTGACATCCACGAGAAATGCCACGGCCACATCCCGCTCTTTTTTCTCATGCCGGACATAAATACGATCGCTGCCTTCCATGCCCGCCTGCTGCTCCGCCACCCGGCGAACCAGAGCGTCGATATCCAAATCTTCGCCGTCGGCCTGCCCCGCTGTGCGCCGGAAGGCCGGGGGACGAAGACTTTCAAAAAAACGACGGAGCGATTTCACCGCACTTCGATGGGTCGTCAGGGCCGCCATGACGGCATCATCCGATCCGGATTCAGCCGCCTGCTCCACAACCTGGCACCACTGCACACGGTAGTCCTGAATCGTCACATCCCATTCCGGATAGCGAATCCGCTTCACTCCGGCGCCGGCCACCTCGGCCAATGCCCGCTCCTCTACCGGCAACGCGAACAGCTCATCCACGACAGCGGGCAAAGCCCGCCCCCCGCCCATTACTTCGCTCATCGTTTCGTGCCGCTCGCCGCCTGAATTCTGTTGGCCACCGCCCTGCTCTTTGGACCCACCCCCACCGCTGGCCACACGCTCCCCGGGCGCCTGCCCATCGGTATCAGTATCCTTTTGCCCCGGGGCCTGATCCCGCGTGACAAACTCGGGGTTCATCTCTCCCCGGTACACCCAATTGGTCATCGGACGATAGGGATCTCCGGTCTCTTCGGACCCGGTCGGCCCTACGCCCATCTCCTCCGGATTGTCCTGAACCGGATCCCCCTGAATCATCTCGGCCTTGGGCTGCAGCAGTTCTTCCATCCGGACATAGACCGCATGCACAAGGCGCAGAGCCTCCTCCGCGGACGCCCCTGGCGCCAACACCGGACCGCACATCGACCAGAGCAACGCGACCTCACCCTGCACTGCCCGAGGCACCGCCGATTCAGCTGATTCCCCGGTCGAGAGGCGCAAAAGGCAATCGACAAGCAGTTCCTTTACGGTCAGTCCATGCGCCGGATCGCGCGGGGTCACAGCCTCACCCGCTACCCGCTGAAGATCCCGCTGAAGGCCGGGGTATTCCCGCTGTAAATGGGCCTCGACCCGCGCATCCTCCAGCACGGTCCAGAGATCCTGAACCAAACGCGGGTGCGGATAGAGCCGGAACAACGCCGCCAGCGACGCCGGGTGCTGCACGCCGCGCCCATACCGGTCACAGACGGC
>Ga0315912_10003654_pt1 | contig 15116 bp, 11 predicted proteins | sample VfabasoilMG_FD_204469 | JGI IMG/M metagenome (GOLD analysis project Ga0315912, IMG submission 204469) | Garden soil microbial communities collected in Santa Monica, California, United States - V. faba soil | ecosystem: Environmental > Terrestrial > Soil > Garden | place: USA: California... | reverse complement strand
CGATTTCATGCCCGAACTGAAGTGGAAATGGGGCTACCCAGTCACGCTCGGCGTAATGACGGTAATCGATATTTATTTGTTCTTCCGCTTCCGCAAAGCGAAGTGGTTATAGACCGCCAGCGGCAGGTAGCTCCCTGATTGATTTGAAACCCGAATCTCGGTCTCAGGCAGGCGCACCACTCCTTTTGTAGGTAGCCGCCTACACAAAAACCGCCGACGTTCCGACTGTCGGAAACCCTGCACACGCATATGATGGCGCCATTCGTCGCGGCATGTCGCTGCGACGCATTTGAACAAAATACGGAGAGCGCCATGAAGACCATGCAGAAATTCGCAGCTTTGCTCCTATTGCTGATTGCGGGAATGACGGCCGGCTGTAACACGATGGAAGGCCTCGGCAGGGACATTGACCGCGGCGGCGAAAAAATACAGGACAGCGCGAGAGACGTAAGACAGCGGATGTAGTTCGCAGGCGGCAGTATGCCGCCCGGTACCTTATTACAAAGGAACCCTCATGAACCGCCATGCATTGAGACGCAAAAGGCACCAGCCTGAAAGAACGGCCCAGTCCTGCGCAATTAGCGGGCAATCCACTTCAGGAAATCGTACTCGGCGGACAAGTCTCTTGAATCGCCCCGTCACTGAAGCAACCCGCCACATTGCCTCCAAATACGCATATCTCATAGGCCGTTGAAGGACCACCCTACCGAAAAAAGGGAGAACCTCATGAAAATCAATATTCAGACGATAGTGATGGCCGCCGTTCTGGGAATAGCAAGCGTCGGCTACGCTGGCACTATGTACAACGAACAGCGTAAGGCAGCACAAGTCGACACCGGGCAGGAAACTCAAAAATCCGAGTTCAAGGCAGCCACGGAACGCTGCTATGCGTTTTATGGTTACGAGCGGCAGCATTGCCTGGTGGAAGTGAGGATTCGTTACGGAATGAACTAATTCACCGACAGGAGCAGGCCATGAAGTCCAACATTTCATCCATAGTCCGCGGAACACTGACTTGCGCGCTGGTCGGTACGCTTGCACTCGCACTTGCCTCGTGCGAGCAGAGACCATCCGCCGAGAAAGTCGGCAGGGAAATCGACCGTGCGGTTAACAGTGCGGTCGATAAGGCCGGCAATGAGATCGGGAAAGTGGCTGACGCAGCGGACAGAAAAATTGAACTTGCAAAGTCAACCATCACCGGAACAGCCGCAGATGCAGCAAAAGTCGTCGTCGATAAAACCGCCCAAACAGCAGAATCCGTGGCTGTAAGAACAGCCGCAACAGCGAAAGCCGTGGATGAACTGGCTCTCAGTTCCAAGGTCAAGGCAGCGCTGGCCGCAGAACCGGGGATCAAGATAGCTGCCATCAATTTCGACAGCGGAGCCATAAAGCTGTTCGGCACGGCTGACAGTTCTGCCACCCGGGACAAAGCGTCTCAAATCGTCGCCAGTGTTGATGGCGTCAAGTTAGTCAACAATTATCTGGTTGTGATTCCCAAGCGCTCATAGGCTGTCGCCGGATTGCGGCATGGCCTTCGGCCCGTCAGAGCAAAGGCCATCCGATGATCGGTATTTCCAGAATCGTCAAAAGAACGGCCGTTGCACTTGCTGTTTCGGTGTTTGCCATCGCAGTCGTTGGCACGGTGGTGATCGCTACATTCGACTGGAACCGCGCGCGCGGCTGGATCAGTAAGCAAGTCAGCGAAAAGACCGGTCGTGAGTTGGTCATAGGCGGCAACCTCGATGTTCGTCCATTTTCCCTGACGCCGCGCGTACGCGCCGAACAGATTACTTTGTCCAATGCCGATTGGGGCGAAAAAAAACCCATGCTGACCGCCGAGACGGTGGAATTTTCCTTCAGTCTCCTGGATCTGCTGCGCGGACGCGTGATCTTCACCGACGTCGCATTGGACAAGGCGGCGGTGCTGCTCCAGCGCGATGCGCTGGGCCGGCGTAACTGGATACTGCGACCCGCGAGTTCCCTCACGGCCGAGTCACCGGTGATCCACAGGCTGTTGGTCAATGATGGCCGTCTGCTGGTCAAGGACAAGGTCACCGACACAGACGTTGACTTGCAGGTGCGCTCAGTCTCCAGCGAACCCTATGGCATCGGAGTGCAGGCACAGGGCCGGGTTAAGGGCATCCCAGTCACGCTCAAAGGCGCGGGTGGCGGATTGCTCACGCTGATCGAGGAAGACTCGCCGTACCCGCTCAAGCTCGACGGTTCGGCTGGAGGTGCGCAACTTTCGTTCGAGGGCAAAATCACCGGACTCGCCGCGCTTAGCCGAATAGACGGAAGGCTGTCGCTTGCCGGCCGCGACTTGGCCTTGCTTGGCGATGCACTGAAAATTGCGCTGCCTCATACCGCAGCCTACAAACTTGCGGGCAATCTGAAACGTCACGGTACGGGGTGGCGCTTTACCGGCTTTCGCGGCATCGTCGGCAGCAGCGATCTCAGCGGAGATTTTCACGTGAATACTAACGCAGTGCGGCCGGTGATCAACGCAAAGCTCGCTTCGCACAATCTCGACATTGCCGATCTCGGTGGTTTTGTCGGAACCAAGCCCGGCACGGCAAGCGCAGTGAAAAGACCTGGCAAGGTGCTGCCTAGCGAGCCGTTCGATCTTTCCAAACTACGCCGTATCGATGCCCATGTTTCACTCACAGCAGCACGTTTTCGCGACCGCGACACGCTGCCACTGGACAACCTGAAAGCAACGCTGAACCTTGTCGACGGCATGTTCAAACTGGAACCCTTCGTATTTGGCATAGCAGGTGGCAGCATGGATTCACAGGTTATCGTAGATGCGCGTTCCACGGCACTGACGATGAGTGTCAGTAGTACTTTCAAAAATCTTCGCATCAGTCAACTGGTCCCGAAAGCAGAAATACTCAACGAGTCTTTCGGTGCTGTCGACGGCAGGCTGCAGTTAAAGGGTACGGGCAACTCGACCGCCACTGCGCTTGCCACATCTAATGGACGGATCGACCTCTACTCGCGCGGCGGCAAGGTCAGCAATCTCTTGATGGAATATGCAGGCACGGATATTGCGGAAATTGTTAGATTCTGGGTCGGCGGTGACCAGCAGATCCAGTTGCGATGCGGGATTGTGGCATTCACTGTGAAAAACGGTCTGATGACCAGTGAGACACTGGTCGTCGATACCGACGACACATATATAGGTGGCAAAGGCACTATCAGTCTGCAAAACGAAACACTGAATCTGACGCTAACTCCGCTGCCGAAAGATATCAGCTTCGTGGCGCTGCGTGGCCCGCTGCACGTCACAGGTACGTTTGCAAATCCCAAGTTCGGACTCGACAAAGGTTACCTCGCCGGCAGGATCGGCGCTTCCGTGTTGCTTGGGCTGCTGAACCCACTTGCCGCCCTCGTCCCGTTGATTGAAACGGGTCCCGGTAAAGATGCACCTTGCGCTCAATTACTGAACTCGGTGCGGGTCGCAGCCAATAGTCGCAAGCCGTCGTCAGTCGTTCGCTAGCCGCACTTGATCAATAGCAGCTATAACCAGTTGCCCATCAATATAAACGGCGCCCAGTAGTACGGATGAGCATAAGTGCCGACGGCGGGTTTCGCAGGTACAATAAGTCCGCGTTGAGCACTGTCCACCGTCGCCGCGACCTCCCCTTTAAGCAACAACAACTGCGCCTGTCGCAACGCCGCCGACTTGCTAGCTTTTTTCTGCTCGCGCAAGCGGTAAAAGTTCTGCATTAGAAGCCCGGTACTGGCATCAGCCACTGGCCAAAGTGTCGCGATTACCCCCTTGGCACCTTGCTTCTGCACCAGTGCGCCGAGTCCCTCAACCTCTTCTCCTTGAGCATTGCGTCCACCACCAAGCGCAGTCTCGCAGGCCGACAATGTCATCAAATCAACGTGCCGAAAATCGAACTTGTCTTCGCGGATACGGCTCAGACTTAGCTTGTCGCCATCGCCCAATAGCAGGAACGATGTCGATTCATTGCCTGGACGAAATACAAAGTGGCTCGCGATATGTACCAACGGATGTTTTTTGGCAAGCGCCTCTCGCAGGCTGCGTGCGCTGAACTGCTGATCGAGATGCAGTTCGCCGCGCACGAGTCCTGTGTTGCCCTGCTTGACGATAGATTCGAGTTCGGCCTTCACCGCGGGCAGCGGCTCGAAATCTTCAATCTGGCGCGTCACCCCCAGCCCCGCGACAGTAGCCTCCGTTCCCGGTCGGTGATTAAGATTCTCGCGCGCTACTTCGGTGAGCAAGGCTATGTCGAATTGTTCGATCAGGTAGCCCTTCCCATCGTGCAAAGCGGCGAACGGGATGTAGCGCAGGTTGCCGTCGAGCGAGAGCATCAGTGTGCGTGCCTGCGCCTGCGCGAGATCAGCGGCAATCGGCGCTACCAGGAGCTTGTGCAACTCGCGTGACATCGGCTCGGCGGAAATTGATGGATTGCGCAATCCATTGCGGAAAAATTCAATCTTGCTATCGAGATCACGACGCTCGACAGCAACGCTGCGCGCCACCTGCATGGTAGGTGTGGTGAGCAGCATATTGAGGCGGTTCTCCGCCATCACATAGTGCACCGCTACCGCGCCGTTGCCGAGCGACGCCAATGTCTTCTGTAGCGCGCGCAGATTGGCATCCGCCCCGGCGATCCGGTTGTCGCCCTTGCGTGCATCACTAAATGCAGCCTCCAGTTCGCGATAGAACTGTTCCAGCTGTTGCGCCGCCGTGGTGCGCTCGCTGCTCAACGCTGACACGCGTGCTTTTTCGGACTCGGAAAGACCCAACTTCGCTTTGCGTTCCAGTTCCGTCAGTTCATTGCCAACGCGGGCAAGTTCGCTTAACCGCTGCTGCATGCGTTCGTGCCACGGCGCCTCCTGCGCGGTGAATGGCACACCCTGGATGCGACCCTCTGCAGCGCCACTCACGCGGATGAAGTCATAAAACTCCTCTTCTTTAAGCATGTTAAGCACTTGCTGCGCTTCGGCGAGCCGGCCCTGCTCGATCAGCAGATCGGCAAGTGCGCGATACACTTCCGCCTTGTCCTGCAGGAATGCGCTGCGCGTGCCGCGATCAAGGCTAGCAATGCGTGCACGCATATCCTGTATGGTGTTCACCGCCTGCTTGCCAAAGAAAATTGCGAGATCGCGTCTGGCTTCGCGTGCATGCGCTGCACGCAAACCGTTCTGCGCCTGCCACAAGGCATAAAGATCGCTGCGCAGGCGCGCGATCTGCTGCGCGCGCAAGCGCATTTGCACCACACGCTCGTGTCGCCCCAGCGCGGCACTCACTTCCGCGATCCGGTTGAGACTCCTCGCGAGGTCAGGATGCTCGGGACCCAGCACCTTCTCGCGCACCGAGAAAGCGCGCTCGAATTCGGCCAGCGCTTTTGCGTACTCGCGCTGGGATTCGTACAGCGCCCCGAGGTTATGCCGAGTGATGGTGGTCTCAGGGTGCTCGCGCCCCAGCTTTTCTTCGCGGATCGTGAGGGCGCGCATGTGCAGCGGCAACGCTTTTGCAGGTTCGCGCATGTAGTCATACAACCGCGCGATGTTATTTAGATTGGTGGCTACTTCAGGGTGCGACGCGCCCAACGCTTTTTCGTTGATGGCAAGTGCACGCTGCGCGAGCGGCAGCGCCTTCTTGAACTCGTTCAACGCACCGTAAAGCACTGAAAGATTGTTAAGCGTGCTCGCAACTTCCGAATGCACTGCGCCAAAGACCTTCTCGCGGATTACGAGTGCGCGTTGGTGCAGCATGAGTGCACGCGCATAATCGCCAGTCGATTCGTAGACTGAAGCAAGATTGTTCACCACCAGCGCGACGTCCGGATGCTCCGGGCCATGTACTTTTTCGTAAATTGCGAGGCTGCGTGCTGCCAGCGGCAGCGCCTTGTCCGGGTCGCCCATGTTCTGATACAGCCACACCAGGTTATTGAGTGTTAGCGCTACAGAAGGGTGATGTGGACCGAACGCTTTTTCACGCATGCCGAGCACTTTGAGGTGTAGTTCATTTGCCTTGGCGTAATCAGCGATGGAGCCGTAGAGGCTGGCAAGATTGGAGTGGCTCGTGCCCACGTCGGGATGCTCCGGACCAAGCGCTTTCTGCCGTATCGCAAGCGCCTGCTCGTGCAGGGTGAGCGCGCGGTCATATTCGGCATTCGCGGAGTAGAGATTCGCAAGGTTGCTGAGTGTTATCGCATACGAGGGATGCGCTGGGCCGAGGCGCTTTTCCTCGATGGCCGCGGCGCGCTGCGTAAGGGTGATCGCCTTGGTGGTCTGGCCTAATGCACGCAGCGTTTGCGCCTGGTTGCTGAGGCTAGTCGCCACCGTAGGATGGTCCGGGCCAAGCAGTTTCTCGAACAGCAGCAGCGCACGTTCGTGCAACGGCAGTGCTTTTGCAAATTCGCCCATGATCTCGTGCAGCAGCGCGAGATTATTAATACCAATCGCGGTTTCCACGTGCTCACGGCCAAAAACCTGCTCGCGGATCTTTACGCTGTTTTCGTAGAGCGACAACGCGCGCCCATACTGACCCAGCGCCTTTAATACGCCCGCAAGATTATTGGTCAGCGCGGCAGCGTTGGCATTGACTGGTCCTTGAGCTTTTTCGTTGATCGCAAGTGCGCGCTCATACACCGGCACTGCTTTGGCGTATTCGCCCAGCGCCTCCAGTGTGCTGCCGATGTTGTTGAGACTGATCGCGACGCCGAGATGGCCGGGACCCAGCGCCTTCTCGCGGATGGCTAGCGCACGCTCGTGCAGTGGCAGCGCTTTTGCGTACTCGCCCAGCGCTTGGTGCGCATTACCCATCGCGCTTAGTTCGAAAGCAAGATCGGCATGCGCGGAGCCCAGATCGCGGTCGCGGATGGTGAGGCTCTTTCCCATATATTCCAGTACCAGCCGGTGTTCGCCCAGCGCCTGATGCGCCAGCGCAAGACTGAAATAGAACGGCTGAACGTTCTTGTCATTTTCGCCGTATTGCTTGCGCAATATCGCCAGCGCTTGCTCATAGAGGGGTATCGCCTCCTTGGGCGGGCTTTTCATCGCGCGCTCGATGAGACTGCCCAAGTCGGGAGCCGGCTGCGCAAAATTGGGCGCAGGTAATCCCGCAGCCAATGCTGCCGCAAATACCAGCACCATCACGGTTCGCAGTTTTGTCCCTTGGCAACCCATGTTTTTACGTCTCTACGCGCTGATTTGGATCAGGCCGTCCGGCATAATAACGCAGCACTTGTGATAACCTTCGGCTCCCGCATTGCAACCATTTTTATGCGTGCGTTTCTCGCATGGTGAACCTCCGGAGGAAGCATGGCCCCCGCCGCAAAAAGCCACGCGCGCACCGGCGCGCAATTGCTCGTTGATTCGCTGATCTTGCACGGTGCCGATATCGGCTTCGGCGTGCCAGGTGAGTCTTATCTCGCGGTACTCGATGCGCTGCACGATGTCGAGGACAAATTCAAATTCATCATTTGCCGCCAGGAAGGCGGCGCCGCCAATATGGCGGATGCCTATGGCAAACTCACCGGCCGCCCCGGCATCTGCTTCGTCACGCGCGGCCCCGGCGCCAGCAACGCTGCTGTGGGATTGCACACGGCGTTTCAGGATTCAACGCCGATGATTCTGTTCATCGGGCAAATCAACAACGAGTACGCCGAACGCGAATCGTTCCAGGAAGTCGATTACCGGCGCATGTTCGGCCAGATGGCGAAATGGGTGGCAAGCATCGACCGCGCCGACCGCGTACAGGAGATGATGAGTCACGCATTTCACATCGCCACTTCCGGGCGTCCCGGTCCCGTAGTGCTTGCACTGCCGGAAGACATGCAAGATGAGGTCGCAGAAGCAAAAGAACTCGCCCCCTACCAGCGCGTTGCAGCGCATCCCGGCGACGCCGACATGCACAAGCTGCGTGACATGCTTGCCAATGCCAAAAAACCGCTGGTGATCCTCGGCGGCGCAGGCTGGAGCAAAAAAGGCTGCGACGATTTTCTGGCGTTCGCCACCGCTTTCGATCTGCCGGTGGCATGTTCATACCGCGCACAGGACATGATCGACAACCGCGATCCGCACTACGTTGGAGATGTCGCGGTGGGTCTGAATCCGGCACTCGCCGCGCGCATCAAGGAAAGCGATTTGCTGATCGCCATCGGTTCGCGTTTGGGCGAATGGTCGACGGTGAACTACACTCTGATCGATATCCCTCGCCCCAAACAGCCTTTCGTGCACATTTATCCCGGCGCTGACGAACTCGGCCGCGTATATCAGGCTGACCTGCTGATCAACGCAGGCATGCCTGAATTTGCCGCAACTGCGCGCAAGCTGCCGCCACTCAAGCCCTCGTGGAGTGAATGGACCAAAGGCGCGCGCGCCGATCTCGAAGCATGGCAAAAGCCGGTGAAAGTGCCGGGCAAAGTCAACATGAGCGAGATCGTCGCGTGGCTCAATAAGCGCCTGCCCCCCGAAACCATAGTCACCAATGGCGCGGGAAATTTTTCGCTATGGGTGCACCGCTTTTACCGATACGGTGGATTCCGTACGCAGCTCGCGCCGACGAGTGGCGCCATGGGCTACGGTGTGCCTTCGGGCGTAGGCGCCAAGCTGATTCACCCGAAACGTCCGGTGGTTTCGTTTGCCGGTGATGGCGATTTCCTGATGACCGGTCAGGAACTGGCCACCGCGGCGCAATACAACGCCAAGCTTATTTTCATCGTCGTCAACAACGGCATGTACGGCACCATACGCATGCATCAGGAGCGGCACTTTCCCACGCGCGTTAGTGGCACCATGTTGAAAAATCCGGACTTCGCTGCGCTGGCCCGCGCTTACGGTCTGCACGGCGAGACTGTTGAGGCAACCAAAGATTTCGAGGCGGCCTTCGAGCGTTGCTGGAGCGCCAAGACCGCGTCGCTGATCGAGGTGCGCATCGACCCGGATGCAATTTCACCACGCGCGTCGCTGACATCTATTCGGGAAGAAGCGCTTAAGAACAAAAAATCATGATTTATTACCTGTCCGAGAAAGATGTTCAGCAACTGCTGAACATGGAGATATTGCTGGAAACCACCGAGCGCTCGCTGAAAGACCGAGCCCTTCATCAGGCCATCGACATTCCGCGCCAGCGCATTTACACACCGGAAGGCGTGCAGCACATGCTGCAGGCGTCATCGAAAGCACTCGGTTACACGGGATTCAAGTATTACTACACACGCCCGACAGGTAGGAGTTTTTATGTGCATCTCATCAGCATCCAGAGCGGCAAGCTCGAAGCGATCGTCGAAGCCGCGTGGATGAGCATGGTGCGCACGGGTGCTGCAAGCGGCGCGGCAACCAAATACCTGGCGCGTGAGGACGCTTCTATCATCGGGCAGATCGGTAGCGGCAATCAGTCCATCGGCCAACTCGAAGGGGTATGCGCTGTGCGCACAATCAAGGAAGCACGCGTCTATTCGCGCACCCGCGACAAGCTCGAAGCCTATTGCAAGAAGATGACGGAAAAACTCGGCTTGCCCGTGGTGCCGGTCGCTTCCGCTGAAGCTGCCGTGCGCGGCGCACATATCGTCAACGTAATTACAAAGTCCGCGACGCCAACGATAAAAGGCGAATGGCTGGAGCCGGGCATGCACATCAACGCCGCCGGTTCCAACGCGTTGTCGCGTGCGGAAATCGACGACGCGACGGTGCAACGCTGCGATTACATCACGGTCGATTCGCGCGGCACGGCGCAAAAAGAATGCGGCGACCTGATTTCTTCAGTGGAAAAAGGGATTGTGCAGTGGGATTACCTCACTGAAATCGGCGATATTTACGCTGGCAAGGCACCGAAACGCCCTTCACCCGCACAGATCACGCTTTATGAATCCCACGGTATGGGTATACAGGATATTTACGCCGCCGCAAAAGCACTCGAACTTGCCAAAGCGCGCGGCATAGGCACACAACTCCCGGTATGAGGAAAATGAAATGACAACTGCACTCGGAAAAATCGGCTTCGCCGGCATCGGCGCCATGGGAACGCCCATGTCCACCAATCTCATTAAGGCCGGCCACAAGCTGGTGCTGTTTGACATCGACCGCAAGAAGGGCGAGGCCGTCGCCGCAACCAACGAATGCGAAATCGCCGATAGCCTCGCCGACCTCGCTGACAAAAGCAACACCGTGATCACCATGCTGCCCGATGGCAAGCTGGTGCGCAAAGCGCTGCTCGGTGACAACGACGGTGGCAAGAATTGCATAACTGAGAAACTCAAACCCGGCAGCCTGATCATCGACATGAGCTCGTCGTCGCCCATGGGCACGCGCGAACTCGGCACCATATTGGAAAAGAAGGGTTTCCAATTCATAGACGCACCGGTGTCGAATGGAGTAAAAGGCGCAATCGCTGCGACGCTCTCTATCATGGTTGGTGGCGACAAGGCCGTCTTTGATCGCGTGAAACCGATGCTGGAAAAAATGGGCAACCAGATTTATTACGCCGGCCCGTTGGGCGCAGGTCACGCGATCAAAGCGCTCAACAACTATGTGTCGGCTGCAGGCTTGATTGCCGCGTGCGAAGCGATGCATGCGGGTCAGGCGTTCGGTCTCGATCCCAACATCGTCGTCGATATCATCAACACGTCGAGCGGTTACAACGGCACCACGCAGCGCAAGTGCAAGCAGTTCATGATTTCCGGCACTTACAACGCTGGCTTCTCGACCGGACTGATGGCCAAAGACGTGCGCACCGCACTGGAAATCGCGCAGGCGATGGGCACCTCCACCATCCTCGCCAAGCCCACCGCCGATATCTGGGATGACATGGAAAAGAAAATGGGATTTCTTTCCGACCATACCGAGATGCACAAATTTACCAACAAAAACAGATAGTTACGTATGAAGACTTGGGGCGGTGCGCATGACGCCGCGTGGGAGCGCGTGCAGGAGGAGCTTGCCACTGTGTATTTGAGCGACGGTCTGCCGCTGGTACCGCCGACGATGGAGCGAGTGTCGGTAATGCTCGCTGCGAATGGTTACGCAGCAGATGAAGAAATCGCCATGCTGCCGCCGGGTTTCGAAACCGCAACCGCGGGCGATATTGCGATATGCGCAGTCATGGCCGGCTGCAAAGCGGAATACAGGCCGGTGCTGGTTGCCGCTGTCGATGCGTTATCGGACATGTCGTTCAATCTGGTTGGCATTGCGACAACCACCGGCTCAGCTGCGCCGATCTACATCGTCAACGGTCCTATTACTGAAAAAATCGGACTGAACGCGAAGAACAATGCATTTGGTTCTGGCCACCGCGCCAATGCCACCATCGGCCGCGCGATGACGTTGATCCTGCAAAACATCGGCGGAGCAAAGCCGGGCGAAGTCGACATGGCCACTCTCGGCCAGCCTGCCAAGTACTCGTGTTGTTTTGCTGAAAATACCGAAGAAAGCCCATGGACGCCGCTGCACGTTGATCGTGGTTTTGCCGCCGATGCCAGTGTCGTCACCGTAGTTGGCATCTCAGGCACCGGTGAAGTCAACGACTCCGACAGTCAAGACGCTGTTGGTCTCGCGCAAACGTTTGCGCAATCGATGCTGATCGCGGGCATATCCGGCGGCTCGGGTTTGCTCGGTGGCGGCGAGCCGCTTTGCTTACTGCCGCCGGAATGGGCGGCAATGTTTCACCGTGACGGTCTCACCAAGCAGCAAGCAAAACAGGCGATCTGGGAACAAGCCGTGCTGCCAATCGAAAAACTCGCGCCCGCTCAGCGCAAACACCGTATGGCCGCGGCGTCCGATCCGAATGCCAGCGTAATCCGTGTTGCCGAGAAAGCAGACGATCTGATGATCGTGGTCGCCGGCGGTGTGGGGCGCAAAGCCGCTTACGCGCCGACGTGGGGTGGCACCACCAAAGCGATCAGCCGCGAAATCAAGCTGCGCAAGTGAGCTTACATCACCACCCCGTCATTCCGGCGAAAGCCGGAATCCAGTACGTAAACCGCACCGCAGATACTAAATCCAGTTGCTTCGCGTCAGCTTACACCCTGGATTCTGGCCTGCGCCAGAGTAACGGAACGGGTATTTCACCTGTTCCTCATCAATTGGATTTCGAGATATGACCAAGTCCCAAGGTCCCCTCTCAGGCATCCGTGTGCTCGACATGAGCCGCATACTTGCCGGCCCGTGGGTCGGGCAACTGCTCGCCGACCTTGGCGCCGAGGTGATCAAGATCGAACGCCCGGGAAAAGGCGACGACACGCGCGCGTGGGGGCCGCCATTCGTCAAAGACCGCGACGGCAAGGACACCAGCGACGCCGCTTACTTCATGTGCGCGAATCGCGGCAAGAAGTCGCTCACGCTCGATATTGCCAGGCCCGAAGGCCAGCAGATCGTCCGTGAGCTTGCGCAAATCTCCGACATCCTGCTGGAAAACTACAAGGTCGGCGATCTCAAACGTTACGGACTCGACTACGACGCGCTAGCTCAACTCAATCCACGGCTCATTTATTGTTCGATTACTGGTTTCGGGCAGACCGGCCCGTACCGCGAGCGCGCGGGCTACGACTATCTGGTGCAGGGCATGGGCGGCATCATGAGCATGACGGGCGAGCGCGACGACCGGCCCGGCGGCGGCCCGCAGCGCGTGGGCGTGGCGATTGCCGACCTGATGACTGGCATGTATTCCACCGTGGGCATCCTCGCCGCGTTGCAAGAGCGGCAGACCAGCGGTTTGGGGCAATACATCGACATGGCCCTGCTCGACACTCAGGTGGCGTGGCTTGCCAATCAGAACGCCAACTACCTGATCGGCGGACAGGTGCCACAATGCATCGGCAACGAGCATCCGAACGTAATGCCGTATCAGACGTTTCGCACGCTGGATGGCAATATGATCATCGCCACCGGCAACGACGGTCAGTACCAGCGACTTTGTGAAGCAGCGGGATTGCCCGATGCGGCGACTGATCCGCGGTTTGCCACCAACGCACTGCGTATCGCCAATCGCGCCGAATGTACAGCCACGCTTGCGGCAGCGATGAAAACCAAAACCACTGCAGAATGGATCAAGCTGCTGGAAACCGTCGGCGTACCCTGCGGACCTATTAACCGGCTTGATGAAGTCTATGCCGACCCGCAGGTGCAGAATCGCGGCATGAAAATCGACGTGCCGCATCCACTCGCCGGCAGCGTGCCGCTGGTGGCGAACCCGATCAAATTTTCGCGTACACCGATTGCGTACGACATGCCGCCGCCGCTAGTTGGGGAACATGTGGAAGAGGTGCTGCGCGATTTGTTAGGGAAAAGCACGGAAGAAATTGCTGCGCTGCGAAACAAAAAAATCTTATAACAAACCGACAGGCACGTTCGGCACCGGAGCCGCAGGACGAGCCGCGGGCTTGGTTGGTACGCTCGCGCCAGCATATCGCTCAACAAGCGATAACCACCAGCCCAAAAGCCGATATCCAGTCACCGCCAACTAGAATTACTCCCCAAACGACATTGAGGTATTCAAGCTCGCAAGATTTGCTCGGGGATTCGCGCCCAGCACTCAAAGAAATCGTCGCCATAGAACCTTGGGAAGGGCGATTTATTTTTGGCGCTTACTACTCGAGTTCGTTCAAGTCTCCCAACTCGAACATTGTTTGGGGCACAAGGCCAAAGCAAAGGCCATAGGGGGCATAGCCGTAAAACAGGTTCATCTATCGAAACTTACCTTAACTGATCTGGTGCAGCAGCGTTGCACAAGATTGCTCGACGCATACAACGCATCACTCAGGCGCTATTTTGGCCAGCCGCACCAGCTCGCCCCAGCGTTTGAGGTCGTCCTGAAAATTTTTCTGAAATACGGCCGGCGGATCGGCAACAGGTTGGTAGCCGCCGGACATCAGATACTCGCGCAGCTTGGGCAACTGCAGCGATTTATGTATTGCGCTGTAAATCTGAGTGACGATTCTGTCGGGGGTCTTCGCGGGTGCGAACCATGCGTGCCAGCCGGTGTCCTGCTGGAATCCGGTAAGGCCGGCTTCGGCGATCGTCGGCACGTTCGGCAATGCGTCGAGGCGCTTCGCGCCACTGTAACCCAATGGCCGCAGCCGCTCGGATTTGACATGCGGCGCGGCTATTATCGGCGGCACGACCATCACCTGCACCTCTCCTCCGAGCAGCGCAATCATCGACGGCCCCGCTCCCTTGTATGGCACGTGCAACATCTGTATGCCGGCGCGCAAATTGAATGCCTCGGTGATCAGATGCAAAACGTTGCCGACACCGGGTGAACTGAAGGTGAGTTGTTGCTTCTTTGCCAGGGCGATCAATTCGGCAACCGAACGCGCCGGCACTGCCGGATGAACGGCGAGGAGTGAGCCCTGTCCCACGATCGGGTTGGTAATCGGCGTAAAGTCGCGGGTCGTGTCAAAAGGCAACTGCTTGTGGGTGCTCGGGTTGATTGCGAACGCAACCGAGATATGCATCAAGGTGTAGCCGTCGGGCGCGGCTTTCGCCACGATGTCGCTGCCTATAATGCCATTCGCTCCGCCGCGATTGTCGACGACCAGCGGCTGACCCAGAAAAGCTTCCATCTCTTTTGCCAGCGCTCGCGCATTAGCGTCCGTCGCACCACCCGGCGGGAACGGCATGATCAAGCGGATAGGGCGCACAGGCCATGCGTTAGCCGAGCCTGTCGAGGCCGTTTGCGCCCCGGCGTCGATGGCCAGCAGCATGGCACAGGATGCAAGCACGGGCATTAAACACCACAACACATTTCGGGCGTTCATAGTTGCTTTTCGTTGCTCTAGTCAACAGCCCGCGGCATACGGGTGTCGATGGCTACCTTGGTCCACTTGGCGATTTCAGCCGGGATGATTTTGCGCATCTCGTCAGGTGTCTTGAGGTCGATCACGGCGCCCATGGCGGTCAATTGCTTTTGCGTTTCGGGCATATTGAAGTAGCGGACAATCTCGTTATGCAGCTTCATCACGATGGCGCGCGGCGTGCCGGACGCGGTCGCGACGGCATACCAGTTCGACGCATCGTAGCCTTTGACGCCCGCTTCATCGACCGTTGGAAGATCCGGCAGCAATTCGGCGCGCTTCAGCGTGCCGACGGCAAGGCCCTTGAGCTTGCCTGAACGCAGGTGCGGCAGCGCGGGCACGCTC
>Ga0315912_10003653_pt1 | contig 15117 bp, 13 predicted proteins | sample VfabasoilMG_FD_204469 | JGI IMG/M metagenome (GOLD analysis project Ga0315912, IMG submission 204469) | Garden soil microbial communities collected in Santa Monica, California, United States - V. faba soil | ecosystem: Environmental > Terrestrial > Soil > Garden | place: USA: California... | reverse complement strand
TTAGCCCTTCCGCTAAGAAGCGGAGGATCACATTCAAGGTGCCCGAGGCCTCGTCGAACGTCTCACGCGGAGACCACTGCGGAGTGGGCGTGGGGGTCGTGGTAGGCGTGGGGGTGGGAGTGGTGGTAGGGGTCGCCGAAGGTGTGGGGGTGGGGTATTCCGGCGTGAGATGCACCGTAATTGTAGAATAAGTTGAGCGCCCTTCATAAAAATTCATTTGCCCTTTAATTTGGGCGATCTGCCCCTCGAGTTCGGAGAGTTGCTGATTGATCCGCAACGACTCTTCGACCGTCTTAGCGTCCTTAAGAAATTCGCGCACCCGAGTGGCAGTCGCTTCTAAATTGGCGAGGCGCGTTTGCAAGTCGGTATAGTCTGCGCTCACGTCTTGCCCGGAGGTTGTCTCCTGAGTCACTTGCAACGCCATGACGCGCAAGGAGTTAAGTGAGACCTCAAAAGTTGACGAGGGAATGCCTAAACGCACTGTGGCATATTTAAAACCATCCTGAAACCAGGTTTGCGTACTAATGATATACCCACCCCTATCTGCGGCTAGTTGCACGACGCGCGCTAGAGTCTGATCCGTGTCGCGCACCAATAGAGCAATATCGGCGTCTTTAATGACCATCTGCCCACTCGGCCCGCCGACCGACACATTGGCCGTGTCTGTATCCGCATTGAGGATCGGCTGGGCAAAACCACTCTCACCCTCAGCCACCACCCCACCCCGTCCCAAGCCCGGATAGGCTTCAGGCGCTTGGGGGGCTGGCAAGGATTCACCCGGAAAAGTAGGGAAAGCGGCGGGAGAAGGCGTGGCCATCACCATCTGGGTTCCCACCACTCTTCCTATTCCTACGTCTCCAGATGTTTTGTCGGCGGTAGGAGACACGGTTTGCGCGGCACACGCGACTAAAACCCACACCAGCATGACCAGCCAGGCCAATACAATTTTATTTCTAAATAATCGGTGATTAAACATGAAGTGCGGGGTGGAATGAGAACGTTGTTGAGTGGTCATAGACAAGCCTCCTATAATAAAACGTTGAGCTAGTCGAAAAAGTTCATTTTACTCACCACTGAATTATTTTCTCTGTTACAGCAACATCTTCGCCAAACCTCGCCTCCGTTGTAAAATCCTCCTATGCAACTTTGGCAACGGATCGCTCTCGGGGTGCTGATCGTAGCAAACGTGAGCCTGTTGGGGGTGGTGTTTATGTTGGTCTCAAAAGAACCGACGGCGGTGCCAGTGGTCGCCGCCGCCCAGACACCGCGCCCCCGCGCGACCGCTACTACGTTTATCCCCACCCTCGCACCACTGACGATCACGCCGGTTCCAACTACCCTCACCCCTAGCTCGATCCCGCCTTCTTTTACCCCACCCCCCTCACCCACGCCATCGCAGGTCTTCATTTCGCTCGCCGCTTTGCCACGGCGTGCACTCATCGAAAACATCTCCGGGCAGAAACAAGCCTTGCCGCTCAGTTGTGAGTCGCGCTCGGCGGCGGATTGGGCGGCATATTATGGGGTGATGATTAACGAATTGGAATTCATGGGGCAACTGCCTATATCGGATAACCCCGATGAAGGCTTTGTGGGCAGTCCGCGCGGCGAGTGGGGCTCAACGCCGCCCGACGCTTATGGCGTCCATGCGTGGCCAATCGCACAACTCTTGCGCGACTACGGTCTGCGCGCCAACGCCCACCGCCCATTAGCCTGGACGAAACTCAAAACAGAGATCGCCGCTGGTCGGCCCGTCATCGTGTGGGTGGTGGGACATGTGGAGCCCGAAGCCGGTCTGCCGATGGCCTACACTGACTCGCAAGGTCGTACCACGATCGTTGCCGCTAAAGAGCATACGGTGATCGTGATCGGTTACTCGGACGATACCGTGACCGTGTTAGATGGCAAAAATATCTATCGGCGTCCGGTGGATACCTTCTTGGCGGCATGGAGCGTGTTGGGGAATATGGCGATTACCGGGTGGAAGTAGTTGGCAACAGATGTAATGGATAAACCTGTTATTGCTCTACACAGTCTGCCCTCATCATTTCCGCTTAAAGATGACTAAGTTGTACCCATCTGGGTCGCGGAGGAGGAACTCGCGATTCCCCCAAGGTTGATCTTGCGGCTTCGAAGCAGGCTTGAGGCCCTGCGCTAGGAGGGCCGCATGAAATCCATCCACGTCATCCACACTTAGATAGAACATCACACCCGCCCCCTTCTGGGTCAACTTCGCATCCTTTTTGGCGCGCACGTCTTTACCAATGGCGATGAAGTCAATCCAAAACCAATTGGAATAGGCGGTGACATGTGTTGTCTCACGCTTTTTAATGTCAAAGCCCAACGCTTCATAAAAGGTGGCCGTCTTGTCGAGGTTCTTCACAAAACACGTGAAGCCGGAAACGCTCTTGATTTTCATGTGACTTTCTCCTAAGGTTGACTTGCTGGGATTTTGTTATATAATAAAGATACTTTATTATAAAGATATTGTCAAGAGGTATCACCATGCCGAAACAAAAAAAGACCGAACTCGCCGAACGGGTCATCCGCGGCGCGCGGCAATATGGGATCAGCACGGTGCTGTTTCGTAATTTGGTTGGGGAACGCTTGGGCGTAAATGTAACCGATATGGAGTGTCTGGGGTTGATCATCCACCAAGGCCTCGCCACCCCCACGGAGCTAGCCCGCCACACTGGCCTCAGTTCAGGGGCTACGACAGCGATGTTAGATCGGCTGGAAAAAAGCGGCCTGATCGAACGCCATCCTAACCCTGCTGACCGACGCGGCACGCTCATCAAGTTGGCTCAATCTGGCATTGAGCGGGTCGCGCCGTGGTTTGCCTCCATCCGACAGGCGCAAAACGAACTGATGGCCCGTTACTCCGAGGCAGATTTGCAACTGTTATTAGATTTTTTTGAACGTTCGACCATGATGTGGGAAGAGGCGCGCCAGAAGTTGCAACAGGACTTTAGGGAGAAGTGAGCGGCTTCGATTTATGAACGCTACATCGTATTAAGCGTGCTGTGGGGGTGTAGCCTTTTGGCCAGCCATCACCAAGAATAAGGGGATGCGTTTGCGCCGTTGATATGTCTCAGCGTCATTTCCAAACTGCGCAGGTTTCGGCTCTGCTTCCCGTAGACTTTCAACCATAAAACCAGCACGGCGCAAACTGACAAAGTAGCTCTCAACGGTGCGGTGGTACTTGATGACCCGTCCCCCCATCCAGGTTGTGATTCGTTGCCCGGAGTCAAAATAATTATCCACTAGCCAATCTTGACGTTTACCTTGTCCTTGCCACGCGCGATCACAAGAGGTAATGACCGGATGCTCAACCGAAAACACAAATCGCCCGCTATGCGTCAGAGTTCGATAGACCTGGCTAAAAATCGCATCCAGATCTTGGATGTAATGTAACGCTAACCGGGAGACCACCAAATCGAAAGCTTGAGTTGGATAATCCCAATTTTCAATAGCGGCTTGAATCACTTTGCCGCTGGTCCCGGCCAACACTTGTTGGGCCTTTTGGACCATATTGCTTGAGCCTTCTATCCCAAGATAGGATTGACAGCCTTTGGCTAACACCTCTTGACCAAAAGCCGCATCCCCACAGCCCAAGTCTAAGATACGCTGATTGGTAAGGTCTCCAATTAATTCCAAGATGGCCGGCTTTTCCATGGTGTCGTTTGGGTTATCAGCCCGTTGTCGCCTAGCCATGTAGGTTTTGAAGATCTCGTTGTCATCATAAAAAGCAATACCGTCATAAACCATGTCAATACCCTTGCCGTGTCACTTCTTCATCTTAAACACCCAAAATCCCCACTGCACTGCTGGACCGATCAGCACCGCAAAGATCAACGTGCCCACGCCCACCGGCCCGCCCAACAACCACCCCACAAAAACCACCAAGAGTTCAATACTGCTCCGCACGATTTGCGTGCTGAGTTTCGTCAAGCGCATCACCGCCAACATCAAACTGTCGCGCGGACCCGCGCCAGCGTTCACGCCGATATAGATCGCGCTGGCGAGGCCCATCAAAATCAAGGCGAGCGCCAAATACAGCCACTGGAGCGGCCAGTTCTCATGTAGATCAGGAATGATCCACAAGAACAAATCTTCCCAGGGGCCAATGCTGAGGATATTCGCTAATGTGCCCCAGCCAATCGGCTCGCGCAAAGCAAGCGCCAAGCCCAAGATGGCAAAGCCTGTCAGTACCGACGCCGTGCCGGGCGTGATGCCAAACATTTGGGAGAGGGCGACCTCTAACACGGCCCACGAGCTCGTGCCGAGGTTAGCGCGGATGAGCAAGGCGATCGAGGCCCCAAATAGCGCGAAGCCCACTTGGATCACGGCAAAGTCGCGCGGGAAGCGCGACCAATCTACTGGCTTGATCCAAGTCGCTTGTTCATTAGGGGCGGACATGATTATCTCCCTCGATCACCCACTTATACGTTGTCAACTCACGCAACCCCATCGGGCCGCGCGCATGTAAGCGCTGGGTCGAGATCGCCACTTCCGCGCCCAAGCCCAACTGTCCACCATCAGTGAAGCGTGTGCTGGCGTTCACATACACCGCCGCCGAATCCACTTCGGCCACAAAGCGCGCCGCGTTCGCTGCATTGCGCGTCAAAATGCCATCCGAGTGGCTGGTGCTGTGCGCCGCAATGTGCGCCATCGCTTCATCTAAATCGTTCACCACCTTCAAGCCTAACACCAAGGAGAGCCACTCAGTGTCAAAATCTTGTGGGCCAGCCGGGAGGAGCGGATAAGACACGAGCGATTGCAAGGTGGGCAGGAAGGGCGCCTCCACGCGGAACGTCACGCCCGCCGGAGCGAGGTGATTGACGAGGCGCGGCAAAAATTGTTGCGCGATGGCGCGATGCACGAGCGTCGTGTCCAGCGCATTGCACACTGTCGGGCGTTGTGTCTTGGCGTTGTGGATCACGAGCAAGGCCGCCTCTTGATCGGCTGACTCATCCACAAACAAATGACAGATCCCGATGCCACCAGTGATGACCGGGATGCGGCTATGGTCACGACAGAATTGATGCAACGCCGCGCCGCCGCGCGGGATGATCATGTCTACCTCGTCGCTTAAACTAAGCAACTCGCCCACTAACGCGCGGTCAGGGCTATCAATAAATTGCACCGCATCGGTGGGCAAGCCCAACCCCGCCAAAGCGCGGTGAATGGAAGCCACCAACGCCCGATTAGAGTTAAGCGTCTCACTCCCCCCGCGCAAGATCACGGCATTGCCGGTCTTAAGCGCCAAGCAGGCTACATCAATGGTGACATTGGGGCGTGCTTCATAGATCACCCCTAACACACCGAGCGGCACGCGCTGTTTGCGCACGCGCAAGCCGTTGGGCAACGTCGTCGCTTCAAAAATTTCGCCCACCGGGTCGGGCAGTTCGGCCACATGGCGCACATCGTTGGCAATCGCCGTTAAGCGCGCTTCATTCAACAACAAGCGATCCAACATCGCGGGTGAGAGGCCAGCCGCTTGCGCGGCCTGCCCATCTTGTTCATTAGCGGCAATGATCGCCGCCCGATCTGCCAACAACGTATCAGCCAGCGCCAGCAACCACGCATTCTTGCGCGGCGTAGTCAGCCGCGCGATCTGGCGCGAAGCCGCGCGCGCGCGTTGGGCTAAGTCTTTAACCATAAAAGTGGTCTCCATGCCTGAGCAGGCTGAACTTGAGCCTCACCGATACGACTCGGCCTGCAAAGTGAACAGCCGCGCATAAGTGCCGCCCAATTCCAAGAGCGCGGCGTGCGTCCCTTCTTCGCTGATTTGCCCCTGTTCGATCACAAAAATCCGATCGGCCATCCGCACCGTGGAGAAGCGATGGCTGATCAGCACCGCCATTTTATCAGCCGTGAGTTCGCGGAATTGTTGAAAGACGCGCATTTCGTTGTCGGCGTCGAGCGCGGCAGTGGGCTCGTCTAGCACAATCACTTCACAGTCGCGCATAAAGGCGCGCGCGAGGGCGATCTTCTGCCATTCGCCGCCGGAGAGATCGCGCCCGCGTGAGAACCAGCGCCCCAACGTCGTGTCATAACCTTCCGGCAGGGCGGCGATCACCGGATGCGCCCCGCTCTTCTGAGCCGCGCCTTCAATGCGCGGGCGGTCTTCGAGCGCTTCGATCTGCCCAAATCCCACGTTCTCGGCGGCGGCGAGGTGATAGCGCACAAAGTCTTGGAAGATCACCCCAATCCGCTGGCGCAATTCGCGCAGATCGTAATCGCGCAAGTCTACCCCATCCAATAAAATTTGGCCTTCGGTGGGGTCATATAACCGCGTGAGCAGTTTGATCAGTGTGGTTTTGCCGGCGCCGTTCGGGCCGACCAGCGCAATTTTTTCACCGGGGCGGATCGCAAAGTTGATGTCGTGCAACGCATATTCCGGGTGACCTTCGTATTTAAACGAAACGTGGCGAAACTCGATCCCCTGCCGAATATCGCGCGGAGCGGAGAGCGGGCGCACGGCCAGTGCCATCTGTGGTTGCAATTCGAGGAAGGCGAACAGGTTGCTCATAAACAGGCCGTTCTCGTAGAGGTCATTCAACCCATAAAAGATCGACTCGAACATATTTTGGCTGGCGCGCGAAATGCCCAAGTACAACGTCATGTCGCCGAGGGTAATCGTATGCCCCACCGCGCGCCAGACGATCCACGCATAGGCGGTGTAATACGAAAACGTCGCCACCAGACCCCACCCCAACGAGGTCAGACTGCGCCTTTGCGCGATGTTTTGATCTTCCCGGAGGAATTTCCAAAAGGTGTCGGCATAGCGCCCCAACAGCGGGTCGCCCAAGCCAAACAGTTTCACTTCCTTCACGGCGTCGTAGTCGGTGAGCAAGTATTCGAGATATTGCAATTTGCGATTCTCAGGGGCGCGCCACGACAGCACCCGAAATTTCAATTCAGCATAATGGCTTTGCGCGATGAAGGCGGGGATGGTCGCGGCGAAAAGCAGAAGCGCCAACCAGGGGCTAAAGCGCCAGAGCAACACGCCATACGAGAGCAACGTCACGGCGTTTTGGATGATGTAAAAACCGCCATTGACGATCTGCAAACTGCGCCAGTCGGCTTCCCGACGCGCGTTTTGTAATTTGTCGTAATACTCGGCGTTCTCAAAGTGTGTGAGGTCGAGTTCGAGGGCCTTGCGGATGATGCGAGTGTTGAGGCTGAGGTTGATCCGCGCGTGGAGGATGTGTTCGGCGAGACTGCGCGCTTGTCCATTGGCGGCCTGCATTACTAGCAACACAAACTCGGCTAAGAGCAAGGGCAAGATGGCTTGGAGACCCACCCACGCTTCGGTCTGAGTATTGATCGCAGCGACTACGGCATCTACGATCAGTTTACCAAACCACGCCTGCGCCGCTGGGAGCAGGGAGCCGACGAGCGTGCAGGCCGCCATGGCCAAGGCCGAGGTGGGATGCGCGCTCCACACGAGGGCGAACGCCCGCCGTATATTGAAGCTCGCGTCTTTGATTTTGCCCCACTGTTCACGCGCGCGTTGAGCCAGAGGGAGTGGTTTGGAAGGAGGGGTGTGCATAGCGCCGATCCTAGCACGAGCGCGTCACGCTCACCACCCAGAAAGATGGGGAGTGGGGGACAGTAGTCAGTAGTCAGTAGTCAGTAGCCAGTAATCAGTAGTCAGTAGTCAGTAGCCAGTAGCCAGTAATCAGTAGTCAGTGATCAGATTCATCCCTTAGCCATCATCCCTTTCATCCAGCCAGCCTACAATTAGGGTTAGCCATTGATCGGCGATAAACACTTTTTCATCTCCGCCCAGTTCGGCGAGGGCGGCCTGAATCAGTTGCAGACCGGCGGCATAGGCTTCGTCGCTCAGCAAGGCCAATTGCGATGAGCCATGCTTTTGAGTGAATGGGTTATCTAGCACGGCCCGTCCGACAAATTCTTGATGGATGCGTTCGGCCACACGCCACTCAGCGCGCGTGAAGCCCGCCGCCTTGAGCCAATCGAGCAATTGCCCACCGGAGGGGAAACGCTGAAAGTCTCTCGCCCGCACGCCCTCAAAGTAATCATAGAGATACCAAATGTCACGCTCAATATGCGGATCCATGTTGATGATGGCGAGCGCCCCACCCGGCCGCAACAATCGCTGCGCCTCGGTGATGAAGGCGCGTTTGTCGGTGTAGTGATGCAAGGCGTTCACCGACAAGACGAGGTCAAAACTCTCGGTTGCGAACGGCAGATGATTGGCATCGCCGTTCACCAACGGCAAATGTGTGGCTTGCGCCTGCGCTTGACGCAACATGCCCAACGATAAATCTAAACCGCAGACCTGATGCGCGAGATCGCGCAATTCGATCACCCAATGCCCAGTACCACACCCCACTTCCAACACGTCGCGCACATGACCGCGTTCGATCAGGTGGCGCAGTTCGCGTGCGACGCCGGGCAAACTGTGTTGGTCGTAGCGTTGGTTATAGGTGGAAGCGATAGCGTTGTAATTAACACGAGAGGGCATAAAATTTTACTTTCCTCGGCTCAACCCCAACCGTGCCCCGTTCACCACACCAGCGGTCTCCGAACACAAATACAACATCGTCGCGGCGATCTCTTCGGGGGTTGTCCAATTGACGTTACTCGGCGCAGGCTCTTTGTCGCGCTTGTGCTCGACATCTATCGTGCGCACTTGCAAAATATTGGCGGTCACTTTGCCCGCCTCGACCTCCTGCGCCAGCGTGAGGAACATCGCTTCCTGCGCGGCCTTGGCCACCGCATACGCGCCGCTTTTGGCGGCGGGCGAGGTCGCCGTTGGCGATGAGACGATGATGAACCGCCCCCACCCGCTCGCCGCGACGCGCGGAGCGAAGGCTTGGATCACATTCAGCGTCGTCCACACATGTTGATCCAACATCGCCTTCAAATTATCTTGATCCATCTCAACCAGTGTCTTGCCGCCCATCCAGCCGCCCACTAAATGCAGGACGATGTGCGCCGCGCCTAGTTTGTCCACAACGGCTTGCGCCGCTTGTTGCACCGCCTCGCGGTCGCGCAGGTCGGCGGCGTGGGTGAAGCATCGCTCGGCGGGCAGTTTCAATTCGTTCACCAGCGCCTCCAACTTCGCCACATCCGAACTCAACAAAGCCAGCGTCGCGCCTTGTTCGCCAAAGGCGTGCGCCACCACTCGCCCCAATCCTCCCGTTGCTCCTGTCATTACCACTACTCGGCCAGTTAAGTTTGTCATGGTTGCTCCTCTTGGGCTAAGGCCTGAATTTGCTCAGGCGTCATCCCCGCCACAATGGGGCGGTCGGCTTGGTCGGATAAACGCTCTTTGCCGGTGAAATCTATCAGATGGCCGGACTTTTCGGCTTTGGTGCGGAGATAAAATTCATTGTACGGATTCGGCGGGATGATGTGCGGGATGCGCCCGGTGACGGGGACGCCGTACTGTTGGAGGGCGTTGAGCTTATTCGGGTTGTTGGTCATCAGCCGCACCGACTTAACTTTGAGCGACGCCAACATGTGCGCGGCGACGGCATAGTCGCGCTCGTCGTCGCGGAAGCCGAGGGCTTCATTGGCTTGTACTGTGTCGTAGCCATAGTCTTGCAAACCATAGGCGCGAATCTTGTTAAGGAAGCCGATCCCGCGTCCCTCTTGCCGGAGATACAACACCAAGCCGCGCTCCATTTGGCCGATGGCGGTGAGTGCGGTCTCCAGTTGGTCGCGGCAATCGCAACGCAACGAACCGAGCGCATCGCCGGTGAGACATTCGGAATGCAGACGCACCGGCACGTCTTCGGCGTGCGTTACATCGCCGCGCACGAGGGCGGCATGTTCTTTATTATCGCGGTTGTTCCAAAACGCCACGATGTGAAATTCACCAAAGCGCGTGGGCAGGTCAGCGATGGACGCGATCTTAACGCAGATGTGTTCTTCGCCCACGCCGTCGCAATCATGCAATCGGCTTTCGTTTAATAGCTCTTGGATAGGTAAATGGGTGCCGCTCATGGGGGCCTCGGGTGAGTGAACTGGCTGATAAAGATTTTACAATCAATCTTATTCGGTTTCGATGCGTTCCAATAGCGCGCTCAAATTCCCCGCTTGATGTTGTTGCTTTTGGTCTTGAATATAACGCGCCACTTTACGGATTTCGGCGTGGCGCAGTGTGACCACGCCATAGCCGTCTTGCCAATATAAGCCCGCATCGGTTGGAAACCGACGCCTATGTGTGAGAAACCCGCTACGCGGGTTTGGTGTTTAGCTAGCCATCGGCTGTTTAGCCACACAAATACCTCACTACTATCCCCCCTTCCTCCCACACCTCCACTTCTTGTTGCTTAAGCCTCACCGCCTCCGCGCGTGAGAAGCCAACCCCTGCCGCGAGGGTGGGCGCGGTCGCACCGCCAAAGATGAGTGGCGCGAGGTAGAGGCGCACTTCATCCACCAAGCCTAACCGCAACAATTCAAAGTTGAGCGTGCCACCGCCCTCGACCAGCAAACGCTTAATGCCCAATTCGCTGAGTTTGCTCAGCGCCGCCGCCAAGTCTACTTGTTTCTCGCCCAAAAGATAAACTTCTATCCCCTGCGCTTGCAGGGTCGTGGTGGTCTCTGGCGAGGTGGTGGTGAGGGTGAAGAGGATGACCCGCGCCGGGCCACTGGTGAGGAAGCGTGATGTAGGACGCAAGCGCGGCTGAGACACAATCGCAACTTTGATGGGGTTTTCACTCTGCCCCTGCGCCACTCGCTCAGCGCGCAAAGCCGCTGATTTAACGGTCAGTTGAGGGTCATCGCCGAGTAAAGTGTGCCCACCGATCAAGATTGCATCCGCTTCGGCGCGCAGGCGATCTACGCGCTCTTTATCGCGTTCAGAAGAAATGGTCGCGCCACGTCGCTCATACGTGTCTAATTTCCCGTCGGCCGTGAGGGCGACATTGATCAACACATAGGGGCGAGACATCGCACAACCATCCTATTCACATTCTACCCCACTCCGTTCGCATTCTGGTGTCGTGCTCCACACCTTCGCCATTAACCCACGATGCTCAGCAACCCAACGATAAACGCTATCTTCCACCCATTGAAGCGGTGGGAAAAAATAGAGCCGACCAGCAATGCGCCACACGCCGCCTAGTTCACGCCAAACTCGGTTCACGGCCGAAGCCCCCGCCCAGCGGTGACCATCAGGGTCGATCACCCATACTTCCTGATCCACCTCGGCGCGGGTCAGGCCATATTGTTCAATCAATTTTGGGGTTTGATTGGGGAGAGCTAGCACCCGGCCAGCCATATCACGCGCGCGAATCCATTGCACGGTGCGCGTTCAAAAGCCTCAGCGGCCATCGAAGAGGAGGAGGAGAGACATAACAGGCAGTAATCAGTAATCAGTAATCAGTAATCAGTAATCGGTAGCCAGTAGTCAGTCTTCACGTACCTTCATCCCTAATCCCTCATCCTTTATTTCCTGTCCATCGTCATAGCGCATCTTTTTATCTTTCGTCCACACCGTCACGCCGCCCAGGCCAGCGACGCGCCAATGGTTGTTGCTGACGATTAACGCAGTGTAGCCATCTATGCCCACTAACGTCAATTCGCGGCGCAAAATCCAGCGCGCGGTCCCGGCAAAGGTGGGCGAGATTTCGTCGAAGTGCGGCGCGATGAGGACGCCGGGTAAATGATTGAAACCTGTTTGCAAACCGGGAAAGGCGAAGACTTGTTCGCCAAAGATCATCGCGCCCGCGCTACACCCCGCCACTACCCCGCCTTGTTCTAAGACTCCGAGAATGGCGGCCCACACGGGCGTGTCGGGGAAGGTCTTGAGCAAATGGTCGGGCCGCCCACCAGAGAGATAAACGAAATTGGCGGCGCGGATGCGCGCGGCACACGCTTCATCATTGGCCGAAGCGCGGTCAATCACTTCCACTGCTTCGACCGTTACGCCCAACCGCGTAAAATGTTCTACGCCTAACCGTGACCAATAATTGATCCGTTCGCGGCCTTCGGTGCCAGCCGCCGTGGGCAAACACACCACGCGCGGCGCGCTGGGTGTGCGTTCCAGCAACAACCGATCAACGGGTTCCATACGTGCTAAGTATTCGCCACTGCCCACGAGGGCGAGTGTGCCTTGGGTAGGATGAGACATAGCACAATTTTACAGCAGGTCAGGATTAGTCTTTGACAACAAAAATCAACTCCTTCCCCGTATTATGTGCTACATTGAAGTTATCCACAGATGAGAGTGATTAGGCCTTTGGTACCAACGCCATATCACGCGTTGGTTGTATACGTCTTAAAATAAAGCGTAATCGTTGCCGCACCCATATTAGTTAGAAACAATCCACCAGGAGCCCCCATGTCCTCCCCCACCTCGCGCCCTTTTGCCACTCTTTTGCCTGTTGCATTGGCCGCCCTCGGCGTGGGCGGGTTGTTCTTGTTTTTCGGTTGGACGTTTACCGCGCGCGCGGCCAGTGTTAATTACCCCGGCGGATGTGGTGTCACTCTACAAGATTGTATTAACAGCGCCACAGATGGCGATACGATTGTGATCGCGCCCGGCCTTTACACGGAAAGCATGACGTTGGATAGACCCGTCAGCCTCACGGTGAGTGGGCCGGGTGTGGTGTTCGCCGCCCTCACCGGCGAGCGCGTCCTCACCGTCACTGGGGCGACCATCAGCAATAGCGTCATTATCTCTGGGATGACGTTCATGGGCGGCAACCCAAGTTCCTTTGGCGGCGGCCTGCTCATTGACAATAGCGCCCAGATCACATTGATCAATATCACCGTCACGCAAAACACGGCCAATGGCGACGGCGGCGGCATTTATATGACGAATGGCAGTGGACTGACCGTGCTCGACTCGCACATCATCAGCAATACCTCCGCAGGAAGTGCTGCGGGTGGGCTGTATGTGGATTTTGGGTTAGTCGTTCAAATTAGCAACTCGGACATCGCAACCAACACCGCTACCGATGGGGGCGGTGGGGTTCTGAGTTATGGCACCCTAACGCTCACTAATAGCCGCGTTTATGACAACGATTCGGGTGGTAGCCAAGGGGGCGGGGTGTTGAGCGGTGGTACGCTCACCCTCCTTCAAAGCGCGGTTTTCAACAACAGTACCTATCAAGGGGGTGGGGTGTACTTGCTGAGCGGCAGTGTGGCAACCCTTGATCAAAGTGGCCTCTATAGTAACACCGCCAGCGATGGGGCTGGCCTCTACAACAACTTCGCTACGCTCTACCTCACTAACACTTCCATCTCAAACAACACAGCCAGTGGTTATGGCGGCGGCGGGTACTTTGATTCGGGCTCACTCAATTCATTGCTCACTGTGACGTTAGCGAACAACTCTGCCAACTATGGCGGTGGGATTTATAACTACAGCGACACCTCGTTCGCCTATAGCTCAGTGCATCACAATTACGCCAACAATGACGGTGGCGGAGTGAGCAATGGTGGTGTCCTCACAGTGAGTTATAGCGCCATCTATAGCAATACCGCCGGGAGCACCTTCAACGGCGGCGGCGGTGTGGACAACGGCAACACCTTGTTCATGGATCACAGCGCGGTCTATAGCAACACTGGGCATAATGGCGCGGGGATCATCAATTATGGCCTTGCCATACTCACTAACACGACCGTGGCTGGCAATGCCGCCTCCGTCAACGGTGGTGGCCTCTACAACGGTGGCACCGCCATCTTGGAAAGCGTGACCGTTAATCAGAACTCCGTCAATTCCGGCGATGGCGGTGGTCTGTACTCCAGCAACGGCGGGTTGAGCCTACACAACACCCTGGTCGCGCGCAACCTCGACCTTATGCCCTCACCGCAAAACTACCCCGATGTGAGCGGGAACCTCGTTTCGGCGGGCTACAACCTCGTGCGGGCTAGTGATGGTTCATCCGGTTACATCGGCACCGATCAGGTCGGCACAGTGGCCACCCCGCTTGACCCAAGCGTGATGAGTTTTACCGGTTGGGTGTCGCCGCTTGAACTGGGCAGTTGGGCCTTCAATAGTGGCGACCCAGTGAACTGTCTAGCGGACGATCAACGTGGTGAGCCCCGCCCGCAAAATTCGGGGTGCGACATTGGCGCGTATGAAGCCGGGCCGTTCATTGTGAACGACTCTGGCGATGGCAACGACGCCTTGCCCGGCGACGGTCTGTGTGAAGTGACGCCCTTCGGCCCCTGTACGTTGCGCGCCGCCGTTCAAGAAGCCAATGCCTTCCCCGGCACTGACCTCATCACTTTTAATCTGCCCCTCCCCAGTGTGATCACTCTCACCAATTATCTGGACACACTTACGGCCCCTATCGTCATCAATGGGCCGGGCATCGCCAACTTAACTGTCAGCGGCGCTTCGCTCTATCGCGTCTTCAATGTCGCCGACACTTCCGCCACGTTGACCAATCTCACCATCGCCGATGGCTTGGCGCAAGGCCGGGCCGGAGCCGATGGCAATTGCGGCGGTGGTGGTGGAGGTGGCGGGTCCGAGATGGGCGGTGGCTTGCTGATCAGCACTTCACTCAATGTGACGCTCGACAACGTCGCCTTTGACAATAACCACGTTATCGGGGGTAACGGTGGGAAGGGCAGTACGGGGACCGGCTGTAGTGGTGGCGCGGGTGGCGACGGCCCCTTGGGGCGCGGCGGCTTAAGCGGCACGATCTTTGACAACGGCGCGGCGGGCGAATATAGCGCAGGTGGCGCGGGCGGCGGCGGGGGGGCAGTGCGCGCGTCCGGCGGCACTGGCGGTTTCGGAGGCGGCGGTGGCGGCGGTGGCAACGACGACAACAACCTCGCGCCCTTTGCCGTGCGTGGCTTAGGCGGCGCGTTTGGCGGTGATGGCGGCGACGGTGGCGATACCACCACCAGCGGTGGGGGCGGCGGCGGCGCAGGACTGGGCGGAGCCATCTACCTCCGTGCGGGTTCGCTCACCTTGCAAAACACCTCCTTCCAAAATAATTCGGCGACTGGTGGTGCGGCGGGCGCGGCGGGTGGCGGGAGCGCGGGCCTCGCGCAAGCCGGGCAGGGCAAGGGCGGCGCGATCTTTATGGACACTGGCGCGGTGCTCAACACCTTAGGCACGCTCACCTTCAACACCAACACGGCCGGCGAGGCCAGCAGTACCTCCTTCGAAAATCAAGA
>Ga0315912_10003652_pt1 | contig 15119 bp, 9 predicted proteins | sample VfabasoilMG_FD_204469 | JGI IMG/M metagenome (GOLD analysis project Ga0315912, IMG submission 204469) | Garden soil microbial communities collected in Santa Monica, California, United States - V. faba soil | ecosystem: Environmental > Terrestrial > Soil > Garden | place: USA: California... | reverse complement strand
CGCACGAGCATCACGCGAGTGGTCACCGCTGCCCCCACAGACGATATCCGCCGACAAAGGCGAACCCGTTCTTGCCGGCACGTGCACCATTCGGAAGCCGTTTGAGCAACTTCGCGTTGCCGCCGCCAATGACCACGTCGTCAACCTCGAGAGCCGCACTCAGGCGATTCGTCACGTCCGCCACGTTCTTCCGCCACTTCTTCTTTCCGCTCCGCTCGAGCCCTGCCTTGCCGACAACCTCCTCGTACGTCTTTCCGTTCTTGTAGGGCAGGTGCGCCAGTTCCATCGGCGCCACGACACCATCCAGAATGAGCGTGCTGCCGAGGCCGGTGCCAAGCCCGAGAAATAGCATGCGGCCCTTCTTGTAGCTCCCGAGTGCCTGGAGCGCGGCGTCGTTCAGCACCCTCACCGGTCGAGCGAAAGCGCGTTCGAAATCAAACCCAACCCAGCCGCGCCCGAGGTTCTTCGGCTCCTTCACAGGCTTGCCGTCCTTCACGGGACCGGGGTAGCCGATCGACACGACCGCGTAGTCCCAGCCATCGACCGCTTCCTGCACCTTGTCAACCATCTGTCTCGGCGTCAGCCGCGGGCCCGATGGAATCTTGATCGGCGTGTGGTGCCCCGTTGCCAGGATCTTGATCGACGTGCCGCCAATGTCTACGACAAGTACCTTCATGATCGACCACCGGCCAGCGCCGGCTCGGCGTGGTGCTCGCGATGACCGCCAAACTGGAAGCGCATCGCGGACAACAGACGATCGGCGAAGTCAGCCTCTCCTCGGGATGTGAAACGTTGATAGAGAGCCGCGCTCAGAACGGGCGCAGGCGCAGACGATTCGATCGCCGCTTGAATCGTCCATCGCCCCTCACCAGAGTCTGAGACATGGCCAGAGAACGTGGAGAGATCGGGCGCGTCAACGAGTGCTGCAGCGGTGAGATCCAGCAACCACGACGCAACCACGCTGCCTCGCCGCCACACCTCCGAGATCTCCGCCAGGTTGAAGTCGTATTGATAGTGCTCCGGGTGACGCAGCGGTGTCGTCTCGGCGTCGAGTGCGCGCTCCCGGGTGCCGGCATCTGCATGTCGCAGGATGTTGAGCCCCTCCGCATACGCCGCCATCAACCCGTACTCGATGCCGTTGTGGACCATCTTCACGAAGTGGCCGGCGCCAGCCGGGCCACAGTGCAGGTATCCCTGATCCGCGGTGCCCGTGCCTTCCTTGCGGCCAGGTGTCACCGGTGATGTGCCCTTGCCGGGCGCCAGCGATTGAAAGATCGGATCGAGACGCGTGACGGCGTCCGTCGGGCCGCCAATCATCAGGCAGTACCCTCGTTCGAGTCCCCAGACACCACCGCTCGTGCCGACATCGAGATACTGCAGCCCACTGGACTCGAAGTGCTTCGCGCGGCGGATGTCGTCGATGTAGTACGAGTTTCCGCCGTCGATGATGGTGTCGCCGCGATTGAGTTTCGGCGCCAGCGTGTCGAGCAGCGTGTCAACGGCTCCGGCCGGTACCATTACCCACATCGCGCGCGGCTGCTGCAGCATTGACACGAACTCGTCCAGCGACGTGGAGCCGCGTGCACCCTCCGTCACGAGCGCCTGCACGTTGGCGGCGTTGGAGTCGAACACGACGCATTCGTGGCCCGTGCGAAGCAGCCGGCGAACCATGTTCGCGCCCATTCGCCCGAGGCCGATCATTCCGAGTTGCATAGCGATCTCCTATCTCACACAACCGCAGCCGCATCCGGACGCTCCGAGCGCGTCTGCTGCCCAACTGCCGCCAGCAATCGATCGAATGCGTCCGCAAACAATTTCAGTCCGTCTTCCAGGAGCTTGTCCGTGACGTCAGTCAAAGAGATCCCGATGTTGTCGAGCGTCTCCATGATGTGGCGCGCCTCATCGACCGACGCTGTCAGCGTGGTGCGCGCAACGCCATGATCGCGAAACGCGCTCAACGTCGCGGGAGGCACCGTGTTGACCGTATCCGGCCCAATGAGCTCCGCGATGTACTTCACGTCAGAGTAGGCGGCATCCTTCGTCCCTGTGCTCGCCCACAACAGCCGCTGCGTCTGCGCGCCCGACTCGGCGAGTCGCGCCCATCGTGCCGTCGCGAGCATCCGCTGGTAGGACGTGTACGCGAGCTTGGCATTGGCCACAGCGACCGTGCCCAGCAGGGCCTCGAGCACTCGCTTCTGGTAGTGGTCGATATCCGGTACGGCAAGACGCTGTCGAAGCTGTGCATCAACAGTGGTGTCAATCCGGCTGACGAAGAAGCTCGCGACGCTGGCCACGTCCCCAAGACGACCGCGTCCGCCAGACGCCATAGACGTCTCGAGGCCGGACATGTAGGCGTCGGCCACTGCTTCGTACGCGTCGATCGCGAACAGCAGCGTGACGTTGATGTTGATGCCCTCGCCGATCAACGTTCTGATGGCAACGATGCCGCTCGGCGTTGCTGGCACCTTGATCATCACGTTCGGACGATCGACCGCCTTCCACAGGCGTCTCGCTTCCTGTACGGTCTCTTCGGTCTTGTTTGCCAGATACGGCGAAACCTCGAGGCTGACGTAGCCGTCCCGTTTCGCCGTCGCGTCGAACACCGGTCGCAGGATGTCGGCCGCCTCGCGCACGTCGGCGACCGCCAGGCGCTCGTAGAGCGCTTCCGCATCGCGCTCACCATTCGACACGAGGGAGCTGAGCGTCGCGGAATAGTCGGCGCTTCCGCGAATGGCCTGCTCGAAGATCGCAGGGTTGCTGGTGACGCCGCGCAGCCCGTCGGCCGCTATCAACTGTTGCAGCTCACCACTTTCGATCAGCCGCCGGCTGATCGAGTCGAGCCAGATGGATTGACCGTGCGAGTTCAGCGCGCGCAAGGGGTTCGGGTTTTCAACATTGAGTGCGTCCATGGTGTTCACTCCCCTACCGGCAACGCTTCGGTCGGCGGGACGATCACACCACGGTCGCTCGCTATCGCCTGACGTGCCGCGGCAGCAACGCGTTCGGCCGTGAAGCCGAACTTCTGCTGCAGTTGCTGTAACGGCGCGGATGCGCCGAAGGTTTTCATTCCCAGACAGATGCCCCTGGGGCCGACGTAGCGGCTCCAGCCAAGCGTGCTTGCCTGCTCGACGGAGACACGCGCGGTCACCTGGGGCGGTAGAACCTGATCGCGATACGCCTGCGGTTGCTGCTCGAAGAGCTCCCATGAGGGCATGCTCACCACACGGGCGCGCACGTCTTCGCGCGCGAGCGCCTCCTGGGCGTCGAGACACAGCGACACCTCGCTTCCGGTGGCGAGCAGGAGCACCTCCGGATCGCCCTGCGAATCGGCAAGAACATAGGCACCCCGCGCAACGCCAGACGCGGCTGCCACCTTCGACCGATCCAACGTTGGAAGCGGCTGCCGTGTCAGCACCAGGGCCACTGGCTCGTGCCGAAGTCGCATGATCACGCGCCACGCTTCGACGACCTCGTTGGCATCGGCCGGCCGCAGCGTGATGAGCCCTGGAATCGCTCGCAGCGATGCGAGCTGCTCGATCGGCTGATGCGTCGGGCCGTCTTCACCGACGCCAATCGAATCGTGCGTGAACACGTAGATGGCCGGCACCTCCATCAGTGCGCTCAGACGTATCGCCGGCTTCATGTAGTCGCTGAAGATGAGGAACGTCGATCCGTACGGACGGATCTTGGAAAGCGACAGGCCGTTCACGATCGCGCCCATCGCGTGCTCGCGAATGCCGAAGTGCATATTGCGCCCCGCGGCGTCGCTCGCGCTCAGAGTGCCGGCGCCCTCGATCTTCAGCAGCGTCTTGGTTGACGGCGCCAGGTCCGCGGCTCCGCCCATCACCCACGGCGTGTTCTTCGCCAGCACGTTCAGCACCGTGCCCGAGGAGTCTCGTGATGCGATGCCCTTCTTGTCGGCCTTGAACGTCGGCAGATCGGCTTCCCATCCGCGCGGCAGCTCGCGGCTCTGCATCAGAGACAGTTGCTCGGCCAGGTCGGGATGCGCTTCGTGATAGCGCTCGAACATCTCGAGCCACGCGGTGCGGACCGATCGGCCCCGGGCGCCGACGCCCTCGGCAAAGTGCTCTCGCACACCCTCGGGCACCAGGAACTTCTCGTCCTCTGGCCAGCCGTAGGAGCGCTTCGTCAGCCGCACTTCCTCGTCGCCGAGCGGCTCACCATGCGCCGCGGCGGTGTCTTGTTTGTTCGGCGACCCGTACGCGATGTGGCTGTCAACGATGATGAAGGTCGGGCGATCGTTGGTGGCTTTGAAAATGTCGAATGCCTGTGCGAGGCGATCGAGGTCGTTGGCGTCGCTCACGCGAGTCACGTTCCAGCCGTACGCCGTAAACCTGCCGGCGATGTCTTCGCTGAACGCGAGGTCTGTGTGTCCTTCGATGGTGATCCGGTTGCTGTCGTAGATCCAGCACAGGTTCGACAGCTTCAGATGGCCAGCCAGCGAAGCCGCTTCGCTCGAAACGCCTTCCATCATGTCGCCGTCGCCGCACAGCGCGTAGACGTCGTAGTTGAACATCTCGAAGCCGGGCTTGTTGAAGTGCCCTGCCATCCAACGCGAGGCGATCGCCATCCCCACACTGGTCGCCACGCCCTGACCGAGCGGGCCTGTCGTCGTCTCAACGCCCGATGTCAGACGGTATTCAGGGTGACCGGGGCACTTGCTGTCCATCTGCCGGAAGCGGCGGATGTCGTCGAGGCTGACCGCAGGCGTGCCGAGCACCTCGTACTTCGGGTTGACCGACTTCACACCGGCGAGGTGCAGCATTGAATACAGCACCATCGAGGCATGGCCGATCGACAGCACAAAGCGATCACGATTCGGCCAGATGGGATTGTCCGGATCGAAACGCAGGAAGTGCTGCCACAACGTGTAGACCACCGGCGCCATCGCCATTGGTGTGCCGGGGTGTCCCGACTTGGCCTGCTGCACAGCATCCATCGACAGGGTTCGAATGGTGTTGATGGAGAGCTGGTCGAGGTCTGAGAGTGTCGACATCTTGGATTCCCTTCGCCGCGTCACCGCGCACGTTGAAGCGTGCGCTCTTCGATTGCCGGGCTCACGTGCATCGCCGCCGCGAGATTCAGTGCCACAAACGTCCAATGCAAGGCCGTCGTCAGGTAACCCATGACGACCGCGTCCATGGCGATGAAGGTCTGCCAGAACGCAAGATTCGCCGTGCCGAGCAACGCGACGACGGCAAGCGCGGTGAAGTGAGCGCTTCGATCCGGCTTTGCGCGCCAAAGGACGACGGCAAGGATCACCGCCAACCCGTGGGCCTCGACGAAACCGATACCAGCGTGCGGTGCAGCGGCGAGCGCCTTTCCCTGGGGCCCTGTGCCGTAGAGCACGCCACGGATGTCGAAGATGACTCCGGCAAATCCGGCGACGCCGATGTAAAGCGCGTTGGCGCGAAGAATTAGTTGACGAAGAGTCGCACTCATCACACACCCCTACGTTGTGGCTGTCTCCAACGATTCCGCTGCCAGGATGTCTACCCATCCCCCATTCGGCGCAACCCGATACGCATCCACCGGTCCCCAGCTCCCCGGCTCGTACTCGAACACTGGCGTCGCATCGTCAAGGATCCGATCGACGATGCGCCATGACTCTTCGACATAGTCTTGCCGGGCGAAGCGCGTGGCAACGCCCCTGAGCGCATCAGTGAGCAACTCTTCGTACGCGCCGACCTCGTGAGGATCCACGTGCTCGCTCACCTTGAGATTCACAACCTCGCCACGCAGCGTATCGCCAGGCAGCTTGACGAACGAAGAGATTGCAATCGTCTGTGTTGGCGTAACTTGAAACCGGAAGCAGTTCGCAGGAGGCGGCTCAGGGGTGAATACTGCCGGCGCCTGCCGCAACCTGACAACGACCTCGGTCGCTGTGGTCGCCATGCACTTCCCCGCCCTGATGTAGAAGGGCACACCCTTCCATCGCCAGGAGTTGATCGTCAGACGCAGCGCGACGAACGTCTCCACAGATGACATGGGCTTGACCCCTGCCTCGCTGCGATAGCCGCGAAACTGTCCGCGCACCACGTCGTCGGGCTGTAGTGTCGCGATGCCCTTGAGCACCTTCACGCGTTCGTCTCTGGCGAGCTCAGGATCGACACCTGGCGGCGGCTCCATCGCCACGTTCGTGAGCAATTGCAGCAGATGGTTCTGAAACACGTCCCGAATGGCGCCGGTCCCGTCGTAGAACGACCCTCGACCATCGACACCAAACCCTTCCGCCATCGTGATCTGCACGTCCTCGACGAACTGGCGGTTCCAGATCGGCTCGACGAACGCGTTGCCAAAGCGGTAGAAGAGGAGGTTTTGCACCGCGTTCTTCCCCAGGTAGTGATCGATTCGATAGACAGAGTTTTCGTCAAAGGTTTCGTGGATGACTCGATTCAGCTCGCGCGCTGTAGCCATATCGCGCCCGAATGGCTTCTCGACGATGACACGTCCCTGACGCGCCGCGCCGCTGCGTGCGAGTTGCTGACCAACGAGCCCAAACAGCTTGGGAGGAATTGCCAGGTAGTGCACTGGACAGACGCTGTCGCCGAGAGCATCTGCAAGTTGAGCAAACGTGCTGGCATCGTTGTAGTCGCCGTCGATGTACGACAGAGCCGCCGAGAACTTGTCGAACGCGTCGCGGACAAGACTCCCACTCCGCTCGACGCTCTCGAGCGCCCTGGCGCGGAGCTGATCGAGCGTCCAACCCGACTTGGCGACGGCGATGACCTTCGGTGGGAGAGTTCCGTGCAGCGCCATCCCGTGAATCGCCGGAAAGATCTTCTTGTAGGCGAGATCGCCCGTCGCTCCGTAGAACACGAGCGCATCCGCTTGACCTGAGCCCATTACGCGACCTTCCCTTCCTCTTCTTGTGACGTGCGTGTGTCTTCACCGCGACCCGCCTCGAAAGCCAATTGTCCACCGTGCTGCAGCAACAGTGCGACGAGTGCTGTCCACCCCGTTTGGTGACCCGCGCCGAGGCCGGCGCCAGTGTCACCATGGAAGTACTCGTGGAACGGGACGTAGTCGCGCCACAGAGGGTCTTCTTGGAAAAGCTCGTTGTCGCCAAACACGGCGCGCCGGCCGTGCTCATCGCGCACAAACACGCGCGTCAGTCGAGCCGCGAGCTGGTCGGCCACCTGAGCGAGGGTCAGATGGCGTCCCGATCCAGTCGGGTACTCGATGGTGAACGAATCGCCGTAATAGCGGTCAGAGGTAGCCAGCGCCTGGATGAGAAGGAAGTTCATCGGGAACCAGATGGGGCCACGCCAGTTGGAGTTGCCTCCGAACATGCGATTGTTCGAGACCCCAGGCTGATAAGACACCTCGTGCCGCTGTCCGCCGAGGCTGAACGTGTAGGGATGCTGGCCATGTGAGCGCGAGAGCGACCGCACGCCGTAGTCCGACAGAAATTGCTCTTCATCGAGGACGCGTTGCAGGATCGCGGCCAGCCGATTGCGGTCAACGAGTGACAACAAGCGCGTGCCATCGCGTCCAGGCTCGACGAACGATGGCAGGACTGATTTGAGAAACTCCCGGCTGTTCAGCACGTTGCCGACGGTCTGCATCACGACGGGCAGCTTGGCCAGCGTTGCCGTGTCAACAACGACCGCGGCGAACAGCGGAACGAGACCGACCATTGAGTACGTTTCGAGTGGGACCCGTTCACTGTCGTGGCGAATCACATCGAAGAAGAACCCGTGCTCGTCGTTCCACAACCCGATTCCCGAGCCATCCGGTCGCTGCAGCACCTTGGCAACGATGACAAAGTCCTGGCCGAAACGATGGACCATCGGCTCGTAGTGTGGATCGTGCATCGCGAGCTCGAAGGCAATGGCGGCCATGTTCAGTTGAAACATCGCCATCCAGCCGGTTGCATCGCCCTGCTCGAGTGATCCGCCAGTCGGCAGGGGTTGATCGCGATCGAACACGCCGATGTTGTCGAGTCCCAGAAACCCGCCGCCAAAGATGCCCTTGCCTTCCCCGTCCTTCCGATTCAACCACCATGTCAGCATCATGACCAGCGGATCGAACATCGCCTTCAGGAACTCGACATCCGCCGCTCCGCGCTGCTGCCGCTCGATCTGATACACCTGCCAGACCGCCCAGGCGATGACCGGTGGATTGACGGCGTTGAAGTCCCATTCGAACGCAGGGATCGTCCCGTAGGGATGCTGCGACCGCGGCGCCGCGAGCAGCATTAACTGACCCTGTGCGAATGCCGGATCGATCGCTGCCATGACCACGGCCTGGAATGCCAGGTCCCACGAGGCATACCACGGATACTCCCACTTGTCAGGCATGAGGACGATGTCGGCGTTGCGAAAATGCAGAGCCCAGTCGCGATTGCGACCCTGCCACCGCTCAGCCGGCGGGGTCGGCTGCGCCGGATCGCCGGTCAGCCACCGATGCACGTCGTAGTGATAGAACTGCTTCGACCACAGCAGTCCGGCATACGCCTGCCGCTGCACGCGTCGCTCGTCGTCGGTCAGCCGCTGCGCCTGAACCGTCGCATAGAACTCGTCGGCTTCGCGAATCCGGCGGGCGAAGAGCGCATCGAATTGCGCGAACGGCCTCGCCTTCTCTTGCGGCGCGAGCCTGATCTGGACGGTGAACGACTCGCCGGCGCCGACCATCGCGTACAGATGTGCCGCCGCCTTGCTGCCCTGCTCCTCGTCCACCCGATCGCGAAGACCGAGCACCACGGCATCGTTGATGCCGTCCTTCACGTGCAGGCCCGGATTCGGCGAGTCGAAGAGCCGCTCCGTGTTCGTGTCGTTCTCAGTGAAGAGCATCACGGGCGATGTGCCGTCTTCGGCGCGCACGTACCACCAGCGAGTGCCCAGGCTTGGATGCTCGGTCCGCGCACACCCAGTCTTGGCACCCTGAATCACCGGCCGTGGTGCGTCGTTCGTCCACGACCACGTGTTGCGATACCACAGGTGAGGCAGGACGTGAATCGCTGCTGCCTCTTGACTCCGATTCACCACACGCACGCGGCACGCGATGTCCTCGACGCCCGCCTTCGCGTACTCGACGAACACGTCGAAGTAGCGTCCCTCTTTGAAGGCGTTTCCGATCGCGTCGATCAGCTCGTACTCGGGCTCCGCGGGCCCGCGGCGACCGTTCTCCGTCACCAGATCGCCATAGGGAAACTCAACCTGCGGGTACTTGTAGAGCATCCGCGCGTACGAATGCGTCGGCGTGTTATCGAGGTAGAAGAAGTATTCCTTCACGTCCTCGCCGTGGTTGCCCTCGCGATTCGACAGCCCGAACATGCGCTCCTTCAGGATCGGGTCGCGGCCATTCCAGAGCGCGAGCGACATGCACAGGTGCTGGTCGCGGTCGCAGAAGCCGGCAATGCCGTCCTCGTTCCACCGGTAGGCGCGGCTCCTGGCGTGGTCGTGCGGGAAGTAGTCCCACGCGTTTCCGTCGGCGCTGTAGTCCTCGCGCACCGTGCCCCATGCACGATCGCTGACGTAGGTGCCCCAGCGCTGCCAGTCGCCGCGGCCTGCGGCGACGTCTGCCAATCGCTGCTGTTCGCTTGTCATAACGCCTCGGCCGGCATGACCTGCGCGATCTCTTCATGATGCGTCGGCGCGATTGCCGGCTCTCCCCACTTCACGAGCTTGAGGTCGAGCACGAACGTCGCGTAAAGCACCGGCACCAGGAGCAACGTCACGAACGTGGCGATCGTGAGGCCGCCAATCTGCGCGTAGCACAGCGGCTCCCAAAGCGGACCGCCGTGCGCGGCCAGCGGGAAGAGCGCGATGACGGTGGCTGCCACCGTGATGAGCACCGGCCGCAGTCGCATGATGCCGGCGTCGAGCAACGCTTCGATCAACGGCTCACCGGCCTCGTGCCGCTCTTCGATGAAGTCGAACAGCACGATGATGTGGCTGACGATCACGCCAATCAGGCTGGCCACACCAAGGAAAGCCATGAACCCAAATGGTGCGCCCATCACGTAGAGCGCCGCGAGCGAGCCCATGACTCCGTAGGGAATCGCCGCGAAGACCACCATCGGCTTGATCGAATGCTTGAACTGGAAGACGAGTGCGACGTAAATCATCGCAATCGAGATGAGCATCACGATCGCCAGGTTCTTGAAGCCCTTGACCTGTTCCTCTCGCTCGCCGCCGATCTCCATCTTGTAACCCGGCGGAAGTCGCTGCTCGAACTCCTTCAGCTTCGGCATGGCGGCGTCGAGCACTTCAGACGGGAGATACCCCGCGCCGGGAAACGCAGACACCGTGATCGTGCGGAACTGATTTCGCCGCTGGAGCCGCTCCGTCCGCATGCCGTAGACGACCGACGAGATCGACTGCAGCGGAACCTTCTGCTGTCCCTGCGACGAGTACACATACAGGCTTCGGATGTCGGCGAGCTGCGACCGCTCCTCCATCCGCAGGCGTGCGACGACCGGAATCTGATCCTCGCCATCTCTGAGCGTGCCGACCGAATGCCCTGCCATTGCCGCGGCGGACGACGCTGCCACATCGAGGTTGGTCAACCCTGACAGATTGGCTTTGTCGGAATCAGTCGTGAGGCGCACGGCAAACCCTTCGGGACCCCAGTTGTCGCGCACGCCGATCGCCGTCGGGACTTCACGGAACACTCCCATCAGCTCGGCGGCCAGGTTTCTCAGCGTCGGGATGTCTTCGCCCGACACTCGAATCGAAACGGGGATACCGACCGGGGGACCGACTTCGAGCCGCCGCACATCGAGCCGCACACCGGGGATCGTTGCGCTCAGCTCTTTCTGCAGCGCATCGACCAGATGGTTGGTGTCGTGTTTGTCGAAGACCTCGATGAGCACCTGCGCGTAGTTCCGCTGCGACTGCTCAGGGGCCGCCGAGAACCAGAACCTCGGTCCGCCACCGCCGACGAAGGTCGTCAGCGACTTCAGCACGCGATGCTCTTCGCCCTTTTTCGCGTGCTCCTTCTCGTAGCTCGCGGCCAGGCGCGTGACTGTGTCTTCAACCTGTCGCGCGACGCGATCGGTTGCCGACACCGGCGCATCCTCCGGCAACCAGACGTCCACATAGGAGAGGTACTGCAGGTCCTGCGGGAAGAACTGAATCTTCAGTTGCTTCCCGAACGCACCGCCGGCCGCGATCACCAGGAGCGATGCGGTGAGGAACGCCCAACGATGCTGAATCGCGACCGTGCCGATCTTGTAGTAGAACGCGGCGAACCCGCTCTTTCGCCGCTCGTGCACCGGCATCTCCGCCTTCGGCTGCAGCAGGTAGTAGCTGAGGAGCGGGATGAAGGTCATCGAGACGAGTCGTGATGCCACCAGGGAGCACGTGATGACAACCGGCATGCTGTAGAGAAACACACCGGGATCGCCTGGCAGCAGCAGGAACGGCAGATACGCGACGATGTTCGTGATCGTGGCGTAGAGGATTGCGGTCGCCAGCTTCGTGGGCCCGAGCCATGCGGCGATGACGCGCGGATGTCCCGCCGCCAGGTCACGCTTGATGGCGTCGCCTGCGACGACCGGGTCGTCCACGAGCAGACCCAACGCCAGGATCAACGACGCGATTGAGATCTGCTGCAGGTCGATGCCGAGGACATACATCATCCCGAACGTCATCGCGAGCGTGATCGGGATCGAGATCGCCATCAGGAGCGCCGATCGCCATTCCCAGAAGCCAATCAGCGAGACGAGCACGACGAGCGCGATCGCCTCGTAGAGGCTGCCCATGAAGAGATCGATGTTCTCCTCGACCTGGCGCGGCTGATCCGAAGTTCGCGCGAAAACGAGATCCTCTGGTAGCTGCGTGCGGATCTCGTCCAGCTTGGTGTCCACGGCCTTCCCGAACTCGCCAATCTTCTCGCCCGCTCTCATCTGGATGGCGAGCGTCACCGCGCGCGTGCGACGCCACGTGCCGTCTTCGTTGCGCTGGCTGTAGAAGTTGTAGAAGCGGGCGGGACTCTCGTATCCCCGGCCCACGGTCACGACGTCGCGGAGGTAGACCTGCCGTCCATTCGTTGTGGGGATCAGCACGTCGCCGATCTCCTTCTCGCTCTTGAATTCGCCCGACGGGTCCACGGTGAGGTTCTTGTCGCCCACTTCAAGCAGACCGCCCGGCAGCGTGATGTTCCTCGCGCCGATCACATCGTCCAGCATGCCGACCTTGATGCCGTACGAGGCCAGCCGCTCCTGCGAGTACTCGAGGTATACCCGCTCGTCGAGGAGCCCGGTGCGCGTCACCTTCGAGACCATCGGCAACGTCTTGATGGCGCGCACGAGCAGGTCGGTGTAGTCGTCCAGTTCTGTGTAGGTGTACTTGTCGCCGGCGGCCGTGTTCATCTGAACGCGGGTGTCGGCCGGATTCCGGACGACGACCGCCGGCCAGGAGTCGGGGTGGAACTCCGACACACGCAGACGCTCGTGAATGAACCGGTCCACATAGCCCTTGATGCTTGCGTCGTCGGCATCTGATGCCGCGTCAACGGCGACGTAGCCGGGACCGGTGAGCACGCGCGCATCGCGAAGGATGCCGTCCGCCATGGCGGCGTCGGCAAACAGACGAAGCGGGCGCCGCACGAGCTCGAGAGGCACCGCTGCCGGAAGCCCCTGCACGAGAGTGATGCGCGTCGCGCCAGCCGATGAGTCCGCGGTGGCGCGCGTCTCTTGAATGGCCCGCTGCACTGCTCGTGCTCGAAGCTCGACGCCGGTCTCGGTGACGCGAGGGCTGGCGACCGTGAGCATCAGGGCGGCGGTATCGCCGAAGTCCTTGATGAAGTTGATCGGCCCGGCCCCCTGCGGAAGATTTGTGATGGTGTTGAGTTTCAACTTGATGTCGTCGAACTCCTTGCCGGTCTCTTCCACGCCTTCGACGAGCGTGATGTAGACGGCCGTCACGCCCGTGCGTGTGTTCGACTCGATCTTGTCTACCTTGACGTTCTCCGCGACCTTCTCCTCGATCCGGCGCGTGACCAGTTCCTCGATCTTCTCCGCCGTGGCGCCAGGCCAGGGGCAGAGGACGAGCGCCTGTCGAATCGGGATGTCGGGATCCTTGCGCTGCGGCATGTTGAAGTAGCCGTAGACGCCCCACAGGATCGTCGCGATGAGCAGGACCCACGAGACGTGCCGCGTTTCGGTGAAGAAGCGCGCGGTGTTGTGGGTGTGCTTGATGATCTGTTCGTCGCTCTTATGTTCGGCCATGACCGGTCCTCTGCAACTCTGTGTGCAAATCTGAGACGGGGTCTGACCCCACTACGGAATGACACGCACGGGATCGCCATCGACCAGGAGACTCGCTCCGGTCACGACCACGCGCTCACCTGACGCGACACCCTTGGTCACAGCCACGCCGTTTCCCATCACGTCGCCCAGCTCCACGGTGCGCAGCCGCGCGGTCTCGACCTCACCCATCCGTTCCACGACCATCAGCGCGTACTGATCCGAATTGGCCGCCGACTTGACGACGGCGCTGAGCGGCACGATGAGGGGTTGGGGGGCCGGTGCTGCGGGGGTGCCGAGAGCGACGCTGCCGATCATGCCGGGCCGCAGCCGGCCATCGGCGTTGGGAATCGTGACCTCGACGTCGAAGACACGGCTCTGTGGATCCGCTGTCGGCGCAACCGATGTCACGCGACCCGCGAAGGTCTTCTCCGCGACAGCGTCCACCGTCACGTCGATCGTCGAGCCGAGCTTCACAGTGGCAATGGCGGCGTCGGGAATACCGAACCGCGCTTTGATCGCGCTCACATCGCCGAGAACGAAGCCGACGGTGCCGACGCCAACGAGTGTGCCGACTTCAATCTTCCGCTCGAGCAGGACGCCCGTCGCCGGCGACACCATCGTGCAATCACGCAGCGCATTGAGGGCGAGCTCGATGTCGGCACGTGCCGACGTCACGCGCGCCTGTGCACTGTCGAAGTTGGCCTGGGCCGAGTCCAGATCCGGCTTGATCAGGCTGTCGGCAGCGAAGAGCGTCTTCGCGCGATCGAGGTCGAGTTGCGCCTTTCGCAGCGACGCCTCGCCTTCCACCAGCTTCGCGCGCCCCTGGTTCACCTTTTCCTGATAGTCAGCTTCGTGCACACGTGCGAGCACGGTGCCTCGGCTCACCTGGTCGCCCGCCTGTGCGGCGCGCTGTCGGCCGTCAGCGCCCTTCCGCTGGATTAGCTCGTCCACGTAGCCCGAGGCCTTGAACGCGAGCGGCACTTCCTGAAACGCCTCGATGGTGGCCGAGTAGCGAACACCGCCGGCCGCCGGCGCCATCGCCACCGCTTGCGTCTTGACCGGCCGCGCCACCTTCGCTTCCACGCCTTCGACCTTGGTGCACGCGCCGGCAAGCGACGCGGCGGCTACAACCGCGAGAATCGAGATCGACTTCGTCATGGGATCACTTCCTCTCCGACGGCGTTGTCGAAGTCCGCCTTCGCGGTCCAAAACGCCAGTAAGGCTTGCTGATAGTTGTCGTCTGAGCTGGCCTGCTCCGCCCGCAACTGAAGAACGTCCGGCAGGAGCACCGCCTGCACCTGGTACTGATTCGTCTTGACGCGCAGCTTCTCGCGCGACGTCGCCTGCGCCATCTGCGCAACGTTCAGCAGCGCCCGCTTCTCGGAGAGCGCGCGGAATCGCGTGTTGATGTCAACGACGACCTTGTCTTCGACGTCGCGGACGGCGAGACGCGCCTGTTCCACCGTGTGCGTCTTCGAGGCGAGCTCCCTGCCCTTGCGCCCCCAGTCGAACGGCTCCCACTTGAATTGCACGCCTGCCGTCGCCAGGTTGGTGGGCATCACATCGATGTTGAAATAGGAGCTGTAAGAGACGGCGACGCTCAGATCCGGAATCCGCTCCGCCTTCTTTGCGCGTCGATCCAGATCTGCCTGCTCCACCTTGAGCCGTGCTTCACGCACGTCCGGGCGGCTCTCGAGCGCCCGCGTGCGTGCGGCGTTCAGATCGATTTCAGCGATGGACAATGAGGCAACCGGCTCGACGACGAAATCCGTGCGGACGTCGCGACCGAGCAGCTGGTTCAACTGCTCTTTCTGGCTCGCAAGCGTGTTCTCGTAGGTCGTCCGGGTGAGCTGCTCCTTTGCCAGGCGGAACTGCACATCGAGCGCGTCGGATCGAAGCG
>Ga0315912_10003651_pt1 | contig 15129 bp, 10 predicted proteins | sample VfabasoilMG_FD_204469 | JGI IMG/M metagenome (GOLD analysis project Ga0315912, IMG submission 204469) | Garden soil microbial communities collected in Santa Monica, California, United States - V. faba soil | ecosystem: Environmental > Terrestrial > Soil > Garden | place: USA: California... | reverse complement strand
GATGCACGGTACTCGAGGCTGACGTTGTACGGCGCCAGCTGGATCAGCGATTGTGCAAGCAGCGGCTGGTCTTTGCGCTCGGCTTTCGCCTTCGCGATGAGCGCAGTGACATCAGAAGCAGAGACGTAGGTTCGCGAATTGGCCGCAGATGCTGGCGGCTGTTGCGCAACCGCCAGCGAGGACGAAAGGACCACGATCAGACCAGCCAGGCTTACACGCATATGACCCTCCACGCGGGTCATTGTAGGCGCAAGACGCGCCGTCTCTAGAACTCGATGTGCGTCTGCGCGAGCAGCCGGCGCTCGAGCAGTTCCGAGTTGGCCGTCTGATGGGTCTGCTCGAGCGAGATGACGACGCCTAGCCGGGCACGGGAGATCTGGCTCCAGTGCGCGCCGCCGACGAGAAGGCGCCGCTGATTGTCGTTGTCGTTGGACCCATCCGGATCGAAGAGATCGAGACCGCCGATGATCGACCAGCCCGTCGGGCCCTGACGGAACTCGCCGAAGGACGAGAAGCCCTTGCGCTCGATGTCCACGGCCACAAACGGATTGTCGGTGGCGGATAGATACTGCGCGGTCAACACAAGGTTGTCGTTCTCGTAAGTGCCCATCGCGATCGCCACGTTGCGCGGACGATCGCGGGCGTACCAGCCGTACTGGTAGAAGCCTGAGACCGTCACTTTGGCCAGCTCGCTGTCTCCTGAGAAGGGACGGAAGGTCGCGCGGCCGTCGATGCTCTTGTACTTGTCGATCTCGGCGCGGCCCTGACCTTCGCCGTTGTACACGCCGACGTGGATGTCGGTGCGTTCGGTGCTCCGCTTGACGCTGACGCCGAGATCCGTGGTGCCAGGAATCAGGCCGAGGCGCTCAGAGAAGAACGGACCGACCACGCGATAGCGATTGACGGTCTCTTCGAACGCAAGCCAGGGCATCTCGTGCAGACCGAACATGATCCCGATGGTATCGGTGGCCTGAACGTCGAGTGATGCGTACTCGAGTCGCAGCGCAAGGTTCTGATTGAGGCTCGCATCGGTTGTCGGCCGCACGTCTGGCGTGAAACGGACTTTGATGCGATCCGAGAGTCTCGCCTGGATGTTGAGATAGCCGCGCGTGACGTCGAACGCGTTGTATCCATTCGACTCGTGGAGCTGAGCCTGGTACTGCAGGAACGTGAGGATGCCAAAGGTTACTGCCGGAAAGCTGCTGTTGATCGGCGTTGCGTCCACGCGCTCGGGCGCCTGTGCCTCTGCCGCAGCAGCCACCGCCGCGCTCACGGGTGCGGGCTCGGGCGCGGGGGCCGGCGTTGGTGCGGGCGTGGGCGCGATTGCAGTAGATGACAGCGCCGCCATCTGCACAGGAGCCGGCGCAGGAGCGGTTGTAGCGATGTCCGTCGCAGTTGCCTGCGCCAACACTGTAGCGGGGAGTGTCAACAGGACGATGGCAGTCAGAGCAAGTCGATTCATGCTGTTCACCTAGAAGATGGCCGGTGCACCGGCGCGGAAGTCACCACCGAGAATCGGCACCGAGCTCACACCCAGCCACTGTTCGAGCAATCGTGCGTAGACAGATCGGAAGTCGGTTTCGTAGCGGACGTCGCCGGAGTTGTTCTCCAGCGTCGGATGACCCGGCGAGAGTGATGGCGCCGTGCCGTGCAGACCACCACGCACCGCACCGCCGAGCACCATCATCAGGCCCGCGGCACCGTGGTCAGTACCCGCGCTGCCGTTCTCAGAGATCCGGCGGCTGAATTCGGAGAACACGATGACCGTCGTGTCGCCGATGAGGCCCTGGTTTCGCATGTCGGCGTAGAACGCCCACAAGCCGTCGCCGAGTGTGCCCATCAGATTGGCGTAGGCGCCGCCGCCACCGCCGCCCTGCCCGGCATGCGTGTCGTAGCCGCCGGTCTGCAGCCAGAACACCTTCGACCCGATCCCCCGTACTATCGCGCCCGCGACGGTCTGCAGTGCATCGGCGAACCCGCCGTTCGGATAGGCAAGAGTCGGCGTATACGACGTCGCCAGCGCGACGCGATCGAGCGTCTCGATTGCTCCGCGCGCGGTGCTGTTCACGAACGCGAGATGCGGGCGCCCGGGCGCGGGATTGCTGGCCATCGTCTGCGCCGCGGTGCGCTCCTGCGTGGCGGCCGTGCCGCGGTTCGGGCTCGCGTACGTGTACGAGCTCGCGTTGGGAATCGCCGGAACACCGCTGAGCCCCGAGATCAGCGCGCGCGGTGTTTCTGCCGTCGTGTTCCAGGCCGCGAGCGCGTCGAGTGGTCGAGGCAGTACATCGAGATAGCGACCGAGCCAACCGGAGCCGGTTGACTGCTGCGGGTTGGCGGTGCCCCAGATGTCGGTCGCTTCGAAATGCGATCGACTCGAGTTCGCGTAACCCGTGCGCTGCACCAGCGCGAGTCGCCCTTCGTTGAAGATGTTCAGCAGGCCGCCGAGCCGCGGATGCAGACCCATCGCCTGTCCGGCCGCGTCGCTGCCGACCTGCAACACCTGGCCTGCGGGCACAGCGATCGACGGCCGGCGGCTGTAATACGCCGCGTCGCGATACGAAATCAGCGTGCTGAGCGAATCGTTGCCGCCGCCAAGGTAGACGACGACGAGGTTGCGCGTGCGGACGCCTTGCGCCTCTGCAATCGCGGTAAGGAACGAAGGCGCAGCAATCCCGAGGGTGACGGTCGCGACGCCGTTTCGGATGAAGAGTCGTCGAGAAAGATCCATGATGCCTTCTAAACGAGCTGGTACTCGGCGGAGCCGATGAGGAGACGGGCAAGACCAGCGGCCCTGGTGTTGAGTTGTTCACCATCGCCGGTCCACGCTCCCGCGGCGGCCAGGTATGCCATGAGCGCCTGCCGCGGCAGCAAATCGAGCGGGGCGGGCGTCACGCGCACGAGCATGGCGTCGAGCAGCTCCTGCGCCGTTTTCGCCACTGGAGTCACTGTCGCCGCGAGGAATGGCTTCTGGCTGGCGGCGAGTGTCGCGGCAAAATTGGTCCGGGCGAGCATCGTTCCCGTCGAGAACCACGCGGCGCCGGGCGGCCATCCACCGACGTTTGGTGGCTCGAAGAGCTGCTGTCCCATCGCCGCCATCGGCGAGCGCACCTTGTCCACGGAGAAGTTCTGCCAACCCACTTCCTTGATCGATCGAATGACGTACTCCGCTGGCCACGAGTAGCGTGCGAACTGCACTTCCGGGTTGGTGAACCACGGCGAGTTGAGGATGTGGCGGATGACGGGCCGGATCTCGGTTCTGCCTTGCAGATAGACCGTCGCTACGCTTTCGACGAACGCGGGATCGGGCGCGTGGACGTCGCTGATGAAGAAGCTCCAGAACTTGCGCGCCAAACGGCGGCCGGTCTCTGGGTGGGTCGCGAGCGCCGTGATGAGCTCGATCCCATCCTGGAGGCCCGCTGATTCGCTGCGCGACGCGATCGTGCGGCTGCCGTTGCTGTAGACCGGGAACGAGAACGTCTTGTCGCCGGTGTCGTGCTGGTTGGCGTTGTAGACGAACTCCTGGTAGGCGTTGAGGTCGCCGTATTCGTCCTTGCGGTAGTCGTCGGATCCGCGCAGGTTCCAGCCGGTGAACACACGCGCGGCGGCGTAGACGTCCGACTCGACGTAGTTGCCGACGCCGATCGTGAACAGCTCGATGATCTCGCGGCCGAAGTTCTCCTGCGGTCTGGCTTTCGTGTTGCTGTTGCCGTCGAGCCAGATGACCATCGCCGGGTCCTGCGCCACCTGGATCAGGAGATCGCGGAAGTTGCCGAGCGCGTACTGGCGGAAGAGCTCGATCTGTCCCTGCGGGCCACGCAGCGTGCCCGGCTTGTGCGCGAGCATCTTGGCGGCCTGCCGTTCGCCGGAGTCCACGGCGAGCTTGCTGTAGGCAGTGGCGAAGTGGTTGTGCCAGAACATCGCCATCTTTTCCTGCAGCGGACGGCGCGAGTGGATCATGCGGAAGATCCAGCGCTGACGTGCATCATCGATGTCGATGTCGGGTGCAAAAAGATCTTTCGTCGCGATCAGCGCATGGTCGGGGCGTCCCATGCGTTCATCCACATCGTCGGGCCGGCCCTCGTAGTCCACGAGGTAGTCCACTGCTCGCGAGTGCGACATGTCGCGAAAGATGTCGACGTCGAATGCGCTGACGCCGAAACCCGCGCGACGCAGGAGATGATCGATTTCTGAGTTGACGGTAGCCATACGGGCTCAGAGCGCGATCGTGAGGACGTCGTTGGCGAACGACGTGTTGTATCGGCGGAGCGAGGCCTTGGCCGGGCCGTTCACCACCTGACCGTCGCGGTTGTAGCGGGAGCCATGGCACGGGCAGACGTAGATGGCCCCGTTCGCGCTGTTGACCGTGCATCCCTCATGCGTGCAGGTCGCGTCGATGGCGGTGAACGTGGTGGCGCTGGTCCGTGAGACGAGGAACACGCCCGCGATCGACTCGACGAGCGCGGCGCTGTCGACGTTGGCGAGCGCCGACGTCGTCGTGACCTGAACGCGCGAGTTGGCGAATTGACCGCTGAGGGTGGGGAGTATCGACGTTCCGCCGCCGCCACCACCGCCGCCCGGAGATGTAGGAGAGTCGCCGCTGCACGCGGACGCAAGCGTTGCGAGCGCGCCGCAGGACGCTACCTGGCACGCGCCTGCGCAGAACTCACGTCGAGAGATGAATTGGCTCGGTTCTGACATCGTGATCCTCGTGAGGTGGGCGAGCGGCCTCGGGGCGTGGTCGGCAAGATCGAGGCCACGCCGAAACAACGTGGTTTTGCAAAGTGGCGGCGCGTCGAGGGCGCGCGCCGATCACAGACTGCGTGGGTGGATGGCGGATTTTGTAAGCGCGCGGAAGGATCGCGCGCTCGAGGGCGATGCGACGCTGACGTTACCGTCGCAACGTGGCTAGATTCACGACACTCGCCATTGCCTGGTAGCCAGCATCAGTGAGATGCAGGTTATCGGCGCCTTTGAACTTCGAAAGCAATTGCAGCGGATGTCCTGGATCGCGGACGACCGATTCGAAGTCGATGACGCCGTCGTAGGCCGTGCCCGTGCGGATGAACTCGTTGATCTCACGCCGGCGCGCGTCCTTCTCGGTGGAGTAATAGCCCGGTGCAATGGCACCGAGATTGGTGCCTTCAAATGGCAGGAACGTCCCGGCGATGACCTTGATGCCGTGCGTGTGGGCGCGCGCAACGATCTGCCGGTGGCCGGCAATGATCTCGGCTGCCGACGGCAGCGCTTGTCCGTTGCCGCCGAGCCCGAGGTCGTTGATCCCCACGAGCATGATGATGTGAGTGACCCCACTCTGAGCCAGCACATCCCGATCGAACCGGGCGAGCGCGCTCGGGCCGACGATCTCGCTCAGCACGCGATTGCCGGCAATGCCACTGTTCAGCACGCCCATCGCCTGCGGTTTGCTTCCTCGACCTGACTCCATCAATCGCCGCGCGAGGTGATCCGGCCAGCGGTTGTTGGTGTCAGGCGTGGACAGCGTGCCGTCGGTAATCGAATCGCCGAACGCCACTACCGCGCCGACCTGTGCGGGCGCCATCACTTCCACGGCCGAGAGGAAGAACCACGCCTGCGTTGTTGATGACACCGGGAAATCAGCAGCGGCGACGTGATTGCCTGTCGCCGACACGTAGTTGGTCTGCAGTGCGCCGTTGTGCGTGGTCAGCGGTGACGTCGAGGCCGCGGTATCTGCGGGGAGAAAGACGTCAATTGCGACGTCGGCCAGGGCCGGCACGGTGAGGCTCACGGGATCGCTGACTGCGATCGCGCCGGCTGCGATAGACGTGGTTGCGCTGCCGCTGAACGTCAGGGGCCGATTCGATCCAGCAACGATCGCCGAGTCCTTCTGCCGCAATGCGACGCTCGCTGCGCCTACGGCGAGAGGCGACGTGCCGAATGCGTTGCTCAGAACAACGCGCACGCGGCTGCCGCCAAGGCTGACGTGAACGATCTGTCGAAGTGTCTGGTTGTTGAAGTTGAGCGCCACCGGTCCTCGCCCCGGCGCGGCGCCGGGTGCCGCCTGTGGCCGCGGCACGACGGCCGTGGCCCACGTGCCCACCCAGTGCTCACCGCGGCCGTTCTGTGCGACCGCCGTCGGACCGGCTGCGAAAACGTAGAGGGCGGTCGCGACAAAGGCAATGCGAAGGGAAGTCATGCGCAGATTCTACACACCGATTCACGTGTGTTGAGCACGAGATCAGCGGTTCACACTTCTCGATTCTGACGTGCTCAGTTCGTACAGAGCCCATGCTCAATTCAAGTGAGCTCTGGGCTTAACTACTTGCTCCAGGTCCCGAACACCTTATGATCGATCACACTCCCCCCGATAGTGATTGATATGCGACAGATAGCATTGCGTGCGTTGGTGATCCTGGCTTGTGTTGCTGCGGCACATTGCAGCGGCGACGACGACTCCAATCCTACGAACCCGACCCCTCCACCGTCAGGTGGTGGCGGAGGAGGCGGTGGTGGCGGTTTCACGGACATCTCGGAAACGACTGACGCCGTCTTTGACGACAACGATTGGGATGACGTCGTGGAGACCTACGGCGCAGGTGGTAGCGGTGGGGGAGGCCACGTCAGGTTCAACGGCCAGGAAGGTGCGGACTATCGCCGGGTCCAAATCAATGTCAGCAGCGCAGGCGGTGGCTCTGCGGCGCAAGTTGCGGTATTCGCGATCAAGCGGAGAGCCGTGTACTTCCCGTCGAGCGATGGCGCGATTATCTCGATTGACTACTCAGAATCATCGATCAACGAATCCGCCGGTAACGGGCAGTACAGCGCTCCTGCGATCAGGCAGAACAGCAAGCTCTACACGCTTGTTCCGGGTGGCAAGGCCTTCACGACACCCGAACCGTCGTGGACGAATCACTCGCTTACCGGCTTGACGCAGAACGACTTCCGCACGATCGCGTCTGCTGCCGACCATCCGGACTTCTCTGCGAATGGCAGTCGCATCGAGGTTGGATTCATGCGACTCCAGGTTGTGCAGGCCGGCGCCACGGGTAGTGAGACGAGAGGCGGAATCGACAACTACCGGCTCGTGATGTATCGGAGACGCTAACTGAAAAAAGCCCGCGCTGATCTCGGCGCGGGCTTCTTGCGGCGATATACACTGCACTCTCTGCACGTCGTCGAGGGAGACAGTTGCCATGCGCTCCACACTTTCAATCGGCGCGCTCCTTACGGTTGTCATCACCGTTGCTGGTGACGCGCAACAACGGAGCACAGCGACGAACGGCGCTGGCGACTGGCCGATGTATCGCCACGACCTCGCCGGAACAGGGTTCTCACCGCTCACGCAGATCACACCAGCGAACGTCGCGACACTGTCGCAGGCGTGGACCTATTCGCTGCAGGGCGAGGCGACCGTGAACTCTCAGGCCACGCCGATTGTCGTCAACGGCGTGATGTACCTCCCCGCTGCCAATCGCATCGTCGCGCTCGACACCGAGAGCGGCAAAGAGTTGTGGCAGTCGCCTGTCAGTGGAGGAGCGCCATCTCGACGCGGGGTCGCATTCTGGCCCGGTGAGGCTGGCACACCTCCACGCCTCTTCTTCATGTCTGGGCGTCGTCTGATCGCGCTCGACGCGCGAAACGGCTCGGTCGTTTCCACCTTCGGGACCAACGGGGAAGTTGATATCGAGGTCCCCTATAACTCGGTACCGGGTGTCTTCCGGAATGTTGTCGTCGTTGGTGCGAACACGCCGCCAGGCACGATCGGGGGCATCGGCAATGCGCGCGCATACGACGCACGCACGGGCGCGAAGGTGTGGGAGTTCAGCTCGGTGGCGCAGCCAGGGAGCGTTGGTCACGACACGTGGGCGGGCGAGAGTTGGAAAGGACGGCTCGGCGCCAACGCGTGGCCCTTCTACTTCACGGTCGATGAACAACGCGGTTTGATTTTCCTGCCATTGGCCTCGCCGATCCCCGGTTCCTTCGGTGGTGACCGCGCGGGCGCAAACCTGTATGGCAATTCGGTCGTTGCTGTGAATGCGCAGACGGGAAAGTACGCGTGGCATTTTCAGACGATCCATCACGACTTGTGGGATCACGATCCGCCAGCGCCGCCCGGGCTCTTCGACGTCGTTCAGAACGGACGGACGATTCCGGCGCTCGGAGTCACGACGAAGTCGGGCTACCTGTACATCCTGAATCGTGAAACTGGTCAGCCGATCTACGGCATTGAAGAGCGCGCCGTTCCAAAGAGCGACGTGCCCGGCGAGTCTGCGTTTGCGACGCAGCCGATTCCACTGAAGCCGCCGCCGCTGGCGCGCGTGGCCTATCAGCCCGGCGATCTCGTGACGGCTGCCGACACGACACCAGAGCACGCACGCGCGTGCGCAGAGCTCGTGGAGAAGATTGGCGGTGTCTACAATGCCGGACCGTTCACGCCCTGGCGCTATCGAGCGGAAGGCGCCGCATCAGCTGTTACGGTTGGGTTTCCCGGAGGACTGGGAGGAGCGAACTGGGGTGGCACGGCGTTCGATCCCACGTCGCGACTACTGCTCGTGGCCACGCAGGATGTCGGCGCTCTCGGATCGATTGAGGAAGCCAAGCCTGGATCGCCTGTGCCGTATGAGAAGACCACGCCGGGCCGCAGCACGTTCGACGTCAGGATCGGCGATTCGAATTGGCCGTGTCAGAAACCACCGTGGGGCCGCCTTACCGCCATCAACACATCGACGGGTGAGTTTGCGTGGCAGGTTCCGCTCGGCATCACCGAGCAGCTTCCTCCGGAGAAGCAGAACACAGGCCGGCCGGTGCTGGCAGGCCCGATCATCACGGCGAGCGGTTTGGTGTTCATCGCCTCGAGCGACGACAACCGATTCCGCGCGCTCGATGTGAAGACCGGGCGCGAGCTGTGGATCACGAAGCTCCCGCGCAGAGGAAACGCGAACCCGATCACGTATCAGGGCAGAGACGGCAAACAATACGTCGCCGTTGTTGCCACTGATACGTTGATCGTTTATCGAATTACTTGAAGCCGCCGATTCCGTCGGCGGCCGCGGGACGCTTCATGTCCTTCTCGAAGTACTCCTCCCAAATCCTCGCCCACGGGCGATCGTAGAGATCGCGCACCGTGTACTTGATCGTGGTTCCCGGTGGTACCTGTGTGCCTCGGCCGTCGTCGCCGACGAAGATGGTCTGGTTGCAGTGATCGAGATGGAACGCCGGAGCGTCGCTGAGGTCGCCGCGGCGCGAGAAGAAACGGATGTCGCGAACGGGCTGTACGAACGCTTCCGGGTCGTAGAAGATCGTCTCGTGCTCGAGACCGGCGAACTTGCCGTCAGCGAACTTGCGCGGGGCCCAGATCTCGATCAGCTGCATCTGGTTGCTGTACTCCCAGCTGCTGTGCGTGAACCAACCCTGGACGTTCGATGTCCACGTGACGAGCACGTCGCCATCCCAGAAGCCGACGGTCTCACCTAGCCAGCTCGGAACTTCCGCGCCGAGGTGCGGCACCTTGCCCTTGAGATCGAACGATCGGCCGACCTGCACGTGACGCAGCGCGTTGTCCGTGCCGCCAAGGAACTGCACGCGCCCAGGGACGACCATGACATCGAGTTGACTCGGGCCGCCCGGTCCTGACCACCAACGCAACAGTCCTTCGGGACGGCAGTACATCAGCGAGAACTGCGCCGCGTTGCTGTTGACCTTGTGATACATCTGCTGCACGTAGCGCTGCTGATACTCCGGTGTGAGCAGCGACAGGATCGTGGGCATCTGGTTGGCCCATCCCATCACCCACTGTGGTGGTTCCGCATATTCGGGCGGCGCCGGATTGCCTGCACCGCCGCGCCTGCCGCGACCGAACGCGAGGTTCATGTTCCGCGTGTAGCGTCCGTTCCAGTCCGGAGCCGTCGCCCGCGTGTGGTTCGTCGGGCCGCCGTGAGACTTGGTTTCGGCAATCAGGGCCTCGTAGTGTTCACGCGCGGTCTTGAACGGATACGGGCTCACGATGGCCTCGCGCGGGTAGTCGCGCTCGCAGTGCCCCCACGCCGCTGTGTTGGGATCGCCGTTGTCGAGCGCCTTGGGCCCGCTCGAGTAGTCGCCCCAGATCGAGTCGAGCGCGATCGGGCTGTTGCAGCGGTAGTACCGCTTGTCCATCCAGAGATCGCGATCGACGTAGAAGTCTTTCGACGTGAAGATGTCGCGCGGCAATGGCTGCACGCCGGCGGGCGCCTTGCCGCCGGTCGCCGTCGTGTTCGTCGTGTAGTACCACGGTGTCACGGCCCCGACGAAGTCGTCCTCCGGGTACACGTTGTACGGCTTGGGCGGCACAGGCACAGGCCACCCGCGGCCCACACTCTTCTGCGTGGTTGCCTGAGCAGGCGCCTGCGCCGTCGCGCGCAGCGACGCGATGACGCACACACCGACGACAAGCACTGCGACGGTGACGGTCTTGCGCACGAACGCAGAAGTCATTTCGGCCCTTTTGGGAGTTGAGAGTTGGGAGTTGGGCGTTGACATGTTTTGAATTCTATTCAGGCTTCCAGGGTGCCGTTGGCTTCGCGAGTTTGCCTTCGCCGTGTGCGGTCGCGCCCTCGACGGAGTCGCAGTGCATGCCGGGTGCCGGCGTCTTGCCCATGGGGCACTGGTAGAGCCCTTCGACGCGCGCGCCGGCGCGCTGCCCGCTGCGCAGCGGTACCAGGCCGACGCTGAAGACCGTCCCGCGTGGAAAGTCGTTGATCGAAATACCTTCGCGTGCCATCGCCGCGGCGCCGCCCATCTCGACGAGCCACGTTGCGGGCTTGCCACTGGAGTCGCGCACTAGCGCGTCGCGCTTCTCGTTGAGCGGAACGAAAGCGATCTGAAGGTGAGCAGCGTCTGGGTTGATGCGTTCGACGACGCCGGTGAAGACGTACTTAATCGACTGGTCGTACATCGCGAAGGAATGGTGCGCCGAAGGCGTTGCCGCCGTGAGTGCCGCGATGGCGGCAAGCGTGAGCCCCGTGGCCAGTCCCCGTATCAATCTGTTCATGAATGCGTGATCCCCTCTGGACATCCTGAGTGTTCCTGACCCGAACACTAATCTTAGGCTGCCGGCTCGTCCGATCGTAGTTACACGTTTATGGGGGAGAATGCGTCCTCCAACGACAAACGAGGCAGGAATGGACGAAATCACGCGCAGACGTTTCCTCGAGACCGCCACTCTGGCTGCTGCTGTCCCGCCGCTCGCGGTTGCACAGAGCACAAGCCAGGCTCAAGGGTCAGACCGCGGCGCCGCCCCGCGTGCCACGTCCCGGGCTCGCGATCTGACGGACGGGGAGCTCGAGGCGATGTTCCGCCGGTGCTCGAATGCGGGAAAGTGGGGACGGGATGACGAACTGGGGACGCTGAACTACATCACGCCCGCGAAACGCATTGCCGCCGCACAACTCGTGAAGAGCGGAGAAGTTGTGTCCGTCGGTCGGGATTTGACGACGCGTCAGTCCAAGTCGAACGCGCAGCCGGTCGTGCACGTGATGTCGTTCACCGACGCTGGTCCGAGCAGCAGCGACTCCTTCACGATCGCGCCGCACGGGATGGTCGTGACGCACATGGATGCCCTGTGCCACTTCTCCTGGAAGGATCAGTTCTACAACGGTCGCAGGCGATCGGAGACGCTGACGAAGGCGGGCGCCAAGTGGGGATCGATTCACGTGCAGAAGAACGGCATCTTTACACGCGGAGTACTACTCGACGTTGCAGCCGCGCGCGGTGTGTCGTGGTACAGGCCCGACGAGTACGTCACGGTGGCCGACTTCGAAGCGGCAGAGAAGCGTCAGCGTGTGAAGGTTGAGTCTGGCGACGCGATCTTCGTGCGCACCGGCATGGAGCGCATGGAGGCGGAGCTTGGTGAGCAGGACATCTACCCGCGCGCGGGGCTTCATGCCGAATGCGCCGAGTGGATGCATCGTCGCCAGGTGTCGGTGTATGGAGGCGACTGCATCGAGAAGCTTCCGTATCCGAGCGAGAGCTTCACGTCAGCGGTGCACATGATCGTGCTGGCGTCGATGGGTCTGCCGATTCTCGACTGGCCTGCGTTGACCGACCTGGCCGCGACCTGCGAACGCCTCGGTCGTTGGGACTATCTGTTGACGACCGCGCCGCTGAGACTGCCCGGAGGAACGTCTTCACCAATCAACCCGCTGTGCCTCTTCTAGCGGGAAGGCGGGCCTGAAGGCCCGCCTCTACCGGAGAGTGAGATGTACCGGCGGGTCTTCAGATCCGCCGTTCAAGTGTCAGCGAACAGCTAGAAGGTGAACTGCCCGCCGAATTTCAACAACCGCGCGGGCAGGATGGCACCGGGCCGGAGCCACGTGGCGCCGTTGGTGCCGTAGTTGCCGTTGCGCGTCGCGACGAAGTTCGCGTTGAGCACGTTATACAGATCGATGTTCGCCTGCAGCCGGTTCCGGCCGAGTTCGAACGTTCGTGTGAACCGTAAATCGATCTGATGCGTTCGCTTGTCGTACTGCTCTCCGGCTCCCAGCAGGTTGATGGTGACGTTCGCCGCACCTGAGAGAGGCCGCCCGAGCGATGGCGCCACGACGGCGTTGGTCGCGACGTAGTTCGCAATGAACCCCAGGTTGCTCGTGCCGTTGGTGATCGGATCGAGCACCAATGTCTGGTAGGTCCCGCTGACACGGAATGCGAACGGAAGTGGATACGAGCCGATCAGCTTCACCTGGGGCAGCCAGCCGCCTTGCTTGTGACATTCAGGATCCAAAATCAGCGGCGCCGGGCCTCCCGCGGCATTCGTGGGCTGCACCATCAGGCTTGGGTTGTCCAGTTTGCCGATGACATCGCAACTGTCGGTCATCGTCCTGCCCATGTTGAATCCGCCCTGGATCAAACCACCGCGCGGCAGGCGTCCGTTCACGGTTACGTCCACGCCATCGTAGTGCTCCTTCTGCTTGCCGTAGTTCGAGGAGCTCGTCTGAATCGTATCGACCTGCCCCAGCTTGCTCGGGTTGAGGTCGTAGAGACCGCACATCTGATTGCCACCGCCGCCCGGTAGCCGCGAATCGGTCGGCACCGTGATGCAGAAGGGGTCGTAATCCGACGGGGACACGAGCAGATTGTCGGTGACGATGAAGTTGCCGAAGACGCGGCGATAGTAGCCAGCCTGCAGCGAGAGATTCGACGCCAGCTCCGTCTGGATCGCCCCCATGAACTCCCAGTTGTACGGGCGCGTGCCGAAGCCCGTCGCCCAGTCGGGATCGAGGCGGAAGTTTGTGACGCGCTTGCCGAAGTTCGCGTTGGGCGATGTGCCCAGCTCACCGTTCTGTGCGGGGTTCAGCGGATCACCGTCCACGACGTAGTCGCGATCGAGGTCCGTCCACGTACGACTGACCTGGCTGACCGATGCACGCGTCGGTATGACGAGCGCTGTTGACTGCGTCAGTCGCTCCTGCATGACGTAGCGGCTGGCCGCCGCTTTCAGTGCAGTCTTGCCGCTGCCGAACGGATCGAAAGAGACCGCGAGACGCGGGCTCAGATCCTTCCAGCTGAGGACGTCGGCGCCCTCGAAGTGCTCGGCGACTGGAACGTACCGCCTGGGAGCGACATCAAACGCGGGGTAGCTCGAGTTCAGGTAGTCGAAGCGCAAGCCGGCGTTGACGGTCCACTTGTTCAGCGAGATCTGGTCTTGCACATAGACGCCGGCCGGGTTCATCGTTTGCGGATCCGGCCATGGTGTCGTGTAGAACGTGACCTGGTTCGGCACGCCGTTTATCGTGCGGTAGCTCGCATCTTCGGCCATGCAGTCGGTGCGCGGCGCACCGGTCGTCCCGCATTGCTCGCGCGTGCCCGGCATTGAGAACGTCATGAAGTCGTCGGGCTTGATCTGCGCCGCCCAGTCCCATCCAGCTTTCAGATTGTGCATGCCGGTGCTGTACGAGAGGGCTGCGCGCACGGTGTAGACAAGCTGCCCGGTGTACGCCGAGGTGGCCAGGCCGCCGAACGTGATCCCCGACCCCTGGTCCACGATCTGGGAGCGCGTCGATGTATCCGTTGGGTTGCGAACGAAATCGTGGAAGTAGCGTGATCCCGTGACGTCGAGCAGTAGCCGGTTGGACCGCGTAGACGTCCACTTCCCGAGCTCCACATGTCCTGGGGCGTACCACTGCTGTCCCGCTTCCGGCGCCACGGTGCCGGTCACCGACGAGTGATACCAGTGCGTCACGTTTCGCATCAACAGGACGTTGATGCGGTCTTTCTGTGATGCTTGCCACGTCGTGTTGACGTTGAGGTCGTAGCTCAATTGGTCGGCGTTGGCCGGCCGATCGAGATCGGGTTCGAAGATCCAGTCCGACGGGTTCTTGTCGTACCACATCCCGCCGATGAAGCTGTCCGTGTACTGGTAGCGCAACCCTCCGAAGAACCAGATCTTGTCCCTGGCGAGGGGGCCGCCCACGACCGGGTTGAAATCGACCATGTTCCTGACCTTCGCTTCAGCGGTCAGTCCCTGGGCGCGCAGTTCGTCGTCAAGGTTGCTCGCTTGCAGTGCGCTGCCAGTTCCCGTCAGGAAGATCGAACCGGTGAAAACATTTCCACCTACTTTCGGGATCGCGTTGACGGTGAAGCCACCGTATGCGAGCTCGGCAGGCAGCGACGAGTAGCGCATGTCGTATTCCTGCACCGAGCCGTCTGGCAGATTGATGCGCGACTTGCCGATGTTGTCGATCAGCGTCATCGGGATGCCGTACGTACCGATCGTCTGGTCGTACTGGCTGCTTCCATGAATCTGTGCCGCGGCATACGTATAGCCGGCCGTGCCTCCGGCATCCACATTCGGCCCGCCGGCGGTCGTGATGGTCACGCCGGGTACCAGTGTCATCAGACTTCCGATCACACGAGCATTTGGTGTGGTGTCGAGTACTTCTCGCGTCAGCACCTGCGTCTGCGCCACGTTGCGGACGTCAACCACCGGGCTCGCGCCCGTCACGGTGATGGTTTCAGTGAGCGTGCCCGTGCTCAACTCGACGTTCACCGACGCAGCAAAGCCGGCGGTGAGCGTGATGCCCTCGCGCCGCACCGTCGAGAAGCCGGGCAGGGTAAACGTGACGCGATATGTGCCTGGTTGCAGATCCAGGAGCTGATATCGGCCATTTGCCTCGGACACCG
>Ga0315912_10003650_pt1 | contig 15130 bp, 8 predicted proteins | sample VfabasoilMG_FD_204469 | JGI IMG/M metagenome (GOLD analysis project Ga0315912, IMG submission 204469) | Garden soil microbial communities collected in Santa Monica, California, United States - V. faba soil | ecosystem: Environmental > Terrestrial > Soil > Garden | place: USA: California... | reverse complement strand
GCGAAGGCAACCGCCCGCTGTTCGCGTTCGCGAGCTACAACTGCGGTCCTGGGAACGTCGCGACGGCGCGCCGCGAGGCGACGAAACGCGGCCTCGACCCCGACAAGTGGTTCAACAACGTCGAGATCGTGATCGCCGAGCGGATCGGCGTCGAGACGACCACGTACGTCCGCAACATCTACAAGTATTACGTGGCCTATCGGCTCATGCTGGATGCCCAGAACGCCGCCGAGAAGGCGCGCCAGCAGGTTGCCCCATCGTTGAATTGAACCTTCGACGCGTCGAGCAAGAAGGCGCGGATCGCGGCAGCCTGACTGGGAGTGAAGCGGAGCATGTGAAATGAGTGCACCAGATAGTTCTCCTGCATGATGCCCGTCGTCGAATGGCCGCCGGACGGAAGCAGGATGTGTCCGACTTCGTGCGCCATGACGAAACCCAGCGCGTCGCCCAGCGGTACGATGACCCTCGACACGTTGGCCTCGACGCGCGACCAGTAGACATACGCACGGAGCGCTTCCGGACTGGCCCGCCCCAGCACGTTTGGCACATGGCCTTGCCCTCGATCGAGTCGCTCCTCCATGCCTGGCGACATGAGTACGACATGGATCGTCAGGGTGCGAAGACAGTCTGAATGGTCAGGCTGGGTGAACCAGAGCACACTGACGCCGACAGTCTTGTAGAGATGTGTCAACTCCACCTTCGCCGATTGAAGAAGGCTCGGCGGAACGTTGGGGTGGTTCTCGACGTGCACCCTGAGGATCGGGCGGTCATCAGGGTCCCGGGCCTCGCTTACTGACGCTGCCAGCAAAAGGAACGCAGCTACCGTCCCGATTCGCGACGTCTTCGCCATGACGATTCCCCCTCCGCACGTGGAGGCGGGAACGGCCCGCGAAGACCATCAAGACTCAAAAACCGAGTAAACTGCGCCCATTCCTGACCAACTCGGCGAGGTGACGGCATTGCTGATGGCCTGGGGGGCCGGCGACGGCGGAGCGCTCGAACGGCTCGTACCGCTCGTCGAGGCGGAGCTGCATCGCATCGCGCGGCGGTGCATGAAGGGTGAACGTCTCGACCACAGCCTCCAGGCGACCGCTCTGGTCAACGAGGCGTACCTGCGGCTCGTGGATACGCAGCGTGTCCGCTGGCAGGATCGGTCGCACTTTCTGGCGATGTCGGCGCGACTGATGCGACGGGCACTCGTCGACCATGCGCGCGCGCGGGGGTATCAAAAACGTGGGGGCGGCGCCGTACGGGTGACGTTGGTGGAGGGCCTCGGCGGCTCGGACGAACGCCCGCACGACATCGTCGCCCTGGACGAGGCGCTCGAGGCGTTGGCGGCATTCGACGATCGAAAAAGCCGCATCGTGGAGCTGCGATTCTTCGGGGGGCTGACCAACGAGGAGACCGCTCAGGAGCTTGGCATCTCGGTCGCCACCGTGGTGCGGGACTGGAAGTTGGCCAAAGCCTGGCTCCTACGGGAGCTTGGACACGCAGACGGATGAACCCGCAGCGCTGGCAACGAATCGAAGCGCTCTACCACGCCGCGCTTGACCGCTCGCCCGGCGAGCGCGATGCGTTCCTGGCAGAGGCCTGCGAGGGCGACGTCCAGCTCAGGGCCGAGGTCGAGTCGTTGCTGCGGCAGCCGACATCGAGCCAGTTGCTCGAACCGCAGAGCGTCGGTGGCCAGGCGCCGGCGGCGTTGCCTGCCGGATCGCGCCTTGGCGCCTACCAGATTCGCGAATTGATCGGCAAAGGCGGCATGGGCGAGGTGTACCGGGCGTTCGATTCGACGCTCCGGCGCGAGGTCGCGCTCAAGGTGCTGCCGCAGGCCCTCACCCGCGACGCCGATCGGCTGGCGCGATTCGAGCGCGAGGCGCGGATCCTCGCATCCTTGAACCATCCACACGTCGCCGCGATCCACGGGGTCGAGACGGATCTCTCCGCCCGCGTTCCCCGCCGCGCGCTGGTCATGGAGTTGGTCGAAGGGCCCACGCTTGCGGAGCGGATACAGCGTGGACCGCTGCCGATATCCGAGGCGCTGCTCGTGGCGCGCCAGATCGCCGAGGCGCTCGAAGCGGCGCACGAGCAGGGCATCGTGCATCGCGACCTGAAGCCGTTGAACATCAAGATTCGACCGGATGGCCTGGTCAAGGTCCTCGACTTCGGTCTCGCGAAGCAGGCCCATTCCTACGACGAGGAAGCCGAGACCATTGCGCCGAGCGCCACGCACGTGGGCACCGTCATGGGCACGGCTGCGTACATGTCTCCCGAGCAGGCGACGGGTCAGGCCGTCGATCGGCGTGCGGACATCTGGGCATTTGGAGTCGTACTGTCCGAAATGCTCACGGGACGCCGGCCGTTCGCTGGTGACACGTCCTCGGCGATCCTTGCCAACATCATCGGCGCGGCGCCAGACGTCGCGGGGCTGCCGCCTCATCTGAGCGGGATCGTCGAAAAGTGTCTGCGCAAGGATCCGCGCACACGCTGGCAGTGGATCGGAGATGTCAGGCTCGCGCTGGTCGAGGCGTCGCCTGCAAAGGCACCCGAGCGCCACGCTCGCGCACGAGTCATGACGTGGGCGCTCGCCTCACTGGCCACGGTCCTTGCCCTCGGCCTCGCGATCATGGCAGCGCTGTACGCGAGCCGGGACGATGTGCCACGGCTCACGACGCGCTTTACCGTGCCGGTTCCGGGCGACGACCCGGGAGCGGCGCGCTTCGAGTTGTCGCCAAACGGACGACTGGTTGCGATCACCGGGATCGAAAAGGGTCGGCGAGGGTTATGGGTGCGGCCGCTCGATTCGCTCGAGGCCCGGCTGCTGAAGGGCACCGATGGTGCGGAATGGCCGTTCTGGTCGGCCGATAGCACGCAGATCGGATTCTTCGCCAACGGCCGGCTGATGCGCGTGCCGGTCGTGGATGGGACCCCAGTACTGGTGGCGCTGGCTCCTGGCCAATTCTACGGAGCGTCGTGGAACGCAGACGACGTGATCATCTTCTCGGCGACGAACCAGGATGAGTCCCGGGGTGGGCTGAGTCGAGTGTTGGCCACTGGGGGATCCGTCACTCCGATCCAGTTCGAAGGCCTCGACAACAGCCATGTTCCCCGATTCCTGCCGGATGGGCGGCGCTTTCTGTTCCGCGCAAACCAAGCCAAGGAGACGCAATCAGGGATCTGGCTTGGCACACTGGACGACTCACGCGCCCAACTGCTGGCCCCCGACTTCACCAACGCTGCGTATGTGCCGGGTCCCGACAGTCGAGGCCCAGGCAAGTTGTTGTCCGCGCGCGCCCGATCTCTGATCAGCCGGCCCTTCGACACCAGCACGCTTCGCCTGGGCGCCGATCCGTCCACGCTTGTCGAGTTCCTTGCCGGGCAAACGGGCCGCTGGGATTTCTCGGTGTCGGATCGTGGAGACCTTGCATACCGCGAGGCCACGCTGTTTCAGCTGACGTGGGTCTCCCGATCCGGCGTCTCGCTCGGCGAGGTTGGTCCTCGAGGCATCGAGTGGGCGCCGGGTGGAGCCCTGGGAACCGCGCGGCTGTCCCCAGATGAAACGAAAGTTGCTTACTCGCGCGACCACGATGAACAGGGGAGAGCGAACTCCGAAGTGTGGCAATTGGATCTGGCCCGGAACAAGAGCGAGCGGCTCACCTATTTTCCAGGTCCGGACCTCGTTCCCGTCTGGTCACCGGATAGCAGGCAAATCGTGTTTACTTCGAATCGGGACGAGCCCACCAATTTCGATCCCTACGTCGTGTCGCCAGGGAGTCAAGAGCGCGCCCTTGCCAAAGTACCTGGTGGCGGGTGGCCGCTGGACTGGTCCGCGGATGGGCGCGTCATCCTGATGGTCCAGGGCGGCCGCTTCTGGACCGTCGGTGCTGATGGCACCGCGCCTAAACCCGTTCTCGATATCGGGAGCGGCGTCGCCCGTATGTCCCCTGACGGCAGATGGCTCGCCTATATCTCGAGCGGCTCGGGAGTGACCGACGTGTACATTCGCCCGTTCGCTGCCTCCGGCTCCGCCATGCGCGTATCGAACGGCGGCGGCGCGGAGCCGCAATGGCGACGCGACGGGCGCGAGCTGTTCTACATAACGGGCGACGGCACGCTGACGGCGGTTCCCGTCACGACGGAGGGAGCCGTCGGCCGGCCGGTGCCGCTCTTCGCGTCAGCGAACGGCTATCAAGCGGCCGGCGACGGCCAGCGATTCCTCGTCCCTCGACGGACGACCTCGGCTGGCGCCGCGATCACGATTGTGCTGAACTCGCGTTGAGGGTGCATCCGCAAGTCGCGGACGGCCTTCGATGATATAGAGCACCTTCGCCATGGCGTCAGGCTTCAGCGCACCGGTCTGGCTCTGTCGCTCGCTGCGTGCGTCCTGTGGCCGGGCCGGCTGGCCTCCCAACCGGCCAGCGTCGTCCTCGATCGGACGACGGCCTACGTCCAGTCGTTCTTCACGACGTTCGTCAACGTCGTCGCCGAGGAGCGATACGTTCAGGCCGCGGAGTCGACCTATACGCGCCTGGCTCAACGTCGTGTGCTGGTCTCGGACCTGTTGCTGGTGCAGCCGCAAGGGTCGAGCCTGTATTACGAGTTCAGGGATGTCCGCGAAGTCGACGGACAGGCTGTGCCCGATCGCGAGCGCCGGTTGACGGAGCTGTTCCTGCAACCGTGGGATGCTGCCATGACACAGGCAGCGAGCATCACCGCCGACGGTGCCCGCTTCAACGTGGTGAACATCGGCACGATCAACTACCCGTTGCAGGCCCTGGTCCTGTTGCAGCTCCGCTACCGGGGGCGGCTCGATGTCTCGGTCGGCGGTCGCGAGCGCGTCGCTGCTCAGGAACTCCGGGTCATCACGTTCCGCGAGCGGGACCAGAAGGACACCATCTTCGAGGGGCTGCGTTCGCTCGGGCGTGCCTGGGTTGACGAAGCCACGGGGATGGTGATGAAGACAGAGCTTGAGCTGCGCAGCCCGCGTCGCAAATACGCCGACAGGATCACGACATTGTTCGTATTCGACGGCCGCCTGCAATTGGCCGTGCCTGCCGAGATGCGGGATTCGTACTCGTCGCCGGGCATGAGCGGCGTCGCGACCTACGGCCAGTTTCGAACCTTTCGAGTGCGAACGGCCGAAGAGGTCCGGCCGTAAGGCGCGGAAATCGCCGTCGCTTACGGGCTTGGTGGACGCTTGATGTCGCCGCCGGAGTCGGCACGAGACGACTTGGCCGACTGGGGAAGATGCTCGCGCCACCAGAGTTCTGCCTGCTCGAAACTCCACGGAGTCGTCAGCTTGACGTCCCCGAGGCGCCGCCAGAGCTCGACCGCCGACGCCGGACGTTTCTCGGGATCCTTGTCCAGGCACGCGAGCACGATCTCCTCGAGACCCGCCGGAAACACGCGCCCCGCGACCTTGGACGGCGGCACCGGAGGGGTACGAGCGTGATGAATCATGACCGCCATCGGTTCGCCGCTGAACACCTGCCGTCCGGTCAGCATCCAATAGGCCACGCACCCGAGCGAGTAAAGGTCGGACCGCTCGTCAGCGGCGGCGCCGAGAACGCGCTCGGGGGGCATGTATGACGGCGTTCCCGTCAGACTGCCGGCCGCGGTGATCTGTCCCGCGCTGTCATCGAGCGTTTTCACCAGCCCGAAATCCAAGACCTTGACGACGTCGACCTCGAGACCGAGCCGGCACAGAAACAGGTTCTGCGGCTTGATGTCCCGATGGAGCACGCCTTCTGCGTGCGCCTCCGCGAGAGAGCGGCAGACCTGACGCAGGAGGTCCACCACGCGCTCCGGCGGCAGCGGACCGAACCGCTCGACGACCGTCGCGCAATCCATCCCAGCGAGCAGCTCCATCACGAAGTAGAAGCCGCCCGTCTCGTTCGTCCCGAAATCGTAGAGCCGCACGGTGTTCGGGGACGTCAGGCGCGCGATCGTGCGGGCCTCGAGTTGAAACCGCTCGATCATCGCCTCCCGGGTGGCGTCGCCGAGCACCTCCGGGCGAATCAGCTTGATCGCGCACGGCCGCGCCAGCAGCTGGTGCCGGGCTCGCCATACCTGGCCCATACCGCCCTCGCCCAGTTTCTCCAGGAGCCGGTAGTGACCGAGCGGAACCCCCTCGTCGAGGAGCGCCGCGTCGATCTCCAGTACTGCATCTCGCGCGAACGTCACGGAGCGTTCGATCAGGTTCTGGAGCTCGCGCACGTCGCCGGGCCAGCGGTACCTGCGCAAGCGTTTCGTCGACTGGTCGGAGATCGTCTCGACCACGGCGCCGATCCGGCGCGCGTGCTGCTGCAGGAAGAACAGCGCGATCTCCGCCACGTCCTCCGGCCGCTCGGCGAGCGACGGCACTCGCAGCTGCCGGCGTTCGAGCAGCGATAACAGCCTGGGATGAAAGCGGCCCGCCGTCGTGAGCGGCACGGCGCTGTACATGATGAAGCGCACGTCCGGCACCGGCGGTGCGGCGGGTTCACGTGCCCCCTCGAGACCTTCGATCACGTCGGCGAGCCGTTCCTGCAGCTCCGGCGCAAGCCGGCAAATCTGTTCCAGGTACAGCGTGCCGCCAGTCGCGAGCTCCAGCAATGTCAGGGCTGGGCCCGCATCCGCCTCGGATGATCGCCGAGGCGGAGTCACGATGCCGGGATCCTGTCCCGGCGCGAGCATCGCGCAATTGACGTGAATGAAGGCGTGCTGGCCGCGGCCGGATGCATGGTGGATCGCGCGCGCGGCTGCCTCGTGGCCGGCACCTTCGGGTCCCGTCAACAGGACGAGGTCGGTGTCGGCCGCATAGCGCGCGATCGATTCGCGCAACGCTCGAATGGCCGGACTGTCACCGAGCAGTGGGCCTTCTACTCGACGCCGCGCATCCGTCAGGAGCTCCTGCGCCACCGCCAGCTCGCGCGTCAGCTCCGCGTTCCGTGCTTCGAGCTGGCGGCGGAGCCGCTGCAGCGTGAGATGCGTGTTGACCCGTGCGATGACTTCGTCACGTTGAAACGGCTTGGAGACGAAGTCCACCGCTCCCACTTGGAGTCCACGCACCTTGTCCTTGGTGTCGTCCAGCGAGGACAGGAAGATGACGGCGGCCTCGCGAGTGGCCGGGTCGTCCTTGAGACGCTTGCACGTCTCGTAGCCGTCGATTCCCGGCATCACGATGTCGAGCAGGACCAGCAGTGGTTTGACCTTGCGGGCGACCTCGATCGCGCTCTCGCCGCTGCGCGTCATGAACATCCGGCACCCCAGACCGTCGAGTGCGTGGCGCAGTACGTCGATGTTCGTCGGGTCGTCGTCCACGAGCAGAATGCGGTCCGTTTCGTCAACGGTCGGCACTAGCGTGGTGATCACGACGCACCTCTGAGTTTGGCATCCTCGATCGACGCGGCGTCGAGCTGACGGCGCAGCTCGTCCAGGCTCACGGTCATGGTGGCGCCTGCTTTAATCAGTTCCGCCCGCGCGGCCGCCGGTTCCCGCCGGCGGCCGGCGACCGGTGTCGGCTCGGTCGTCAGCAGCGGGTGAAACGCCGAGAAGAGCGGCGCGGGCAGCACCGTTTCGAGGTACTCGAGCGCGGTGCCCCTGACGTACTTGTCGTCGGTCGCGAACGCGCGGGACGCGATCATCACGGTCTCACGCTCCAGCGCGAGCGCGAGAAGATTGAACACGTGTTCCCGTGTCTGCGGCGTCTGGCCAGCGCCAAGCTCTCGCTGCGCGAGCGCCAGCGCGTACGGGAACGGCTCCTGGAGTGTCGGATGTTGGTCCGTGAGGTCGAGGAGGGCGCGGCCGCAGCGCAGCCTGATCTCGGATCCATCCGACTCGAGACCGGCGCGAAGGCCGTCGCGCGCGATGGTCGACGCGCACGATTTGAGAACCATCGGCAGCCGCCGCCGTACCACGTCAGGGGTCGCGGGGTCGATGAGCACCGAGACGAGTTCCCCTGCCGCGCGTGCGCCGAACCGTTCAAGGGCCGCCACGACCGCTCTCACGAGGTTGTCTTTGGCCAGAAGCGGCACGAGTGCGCCGATGACGAGTGGATCGCGAGGCACGTCGCGCAGCGCCGCCCGAATCCGCGAGAGATCTTCGGAGCGAAGCTCGACGAGCGCCGCGACGACCGGATCGGCGACCGGGGGCGGAGGCTGTTCGGCCGGTGTAGAGCCGAGGGCCCGGAGCACGGCTGACCGGTCGAGCCCCGTCATCGTCCCGGCCACGCTGAAGTCCGCCATCGAGTACTCGATCGCTTGCTCCACGTCCCCACCTTGGCGGCGGAGGCCTCCTTCCAGGGCGTTCACATATCCCGCACGGAGCCGGCGCGCGATGAAAAGCTCTCCAATGGCGACTCCGATCGCGGCGACATTGACCACCGTGAGGCCGTGCGACGTCACATATGGCGTGAGCAAAAGGATGAGCACCGCGCCGACGCCTTTTCCGGCGCTGTCGATCGCGACATCGATGAGCGATTTCACCGCCCGCTTGGCGGCCGCCGCGATTGGCGTGTACAGCAGTTCGTAGCCGGCGCGGAACGTCGAGGCGCGCAGGACGACGTCGCACCCGCGGGGGAGAATGCCACGCCACGGAGTCGGCAGCACGAAACTAAGAACGGCCATGGTGCCCACGACGACTGGGTGGCTCGCCACCGAACCGCCGAGACCGAGACGCGCCAGCACGACCTTGCCGAGCAGCGCCTGGACCAGCACGGCGGCCAGACCGGTCCCCGCGTAGAACAGCCCGAAGAACCGTACGAGCTGCGGGCCTTTGCCGAAGTAGGCCACCGTCTCGGCCTTGAGAATGTAATCGGCGAGCGCGGCGAGCACCGCCGCCAGCGCGGTGACAATCGCGAGATTGCGCAGCAGTGGCTGCCGCCGGAGCTCGCCCCATGCTCCGGCGCGCGTGTCTGTGTCTTCCACGGACGCACGATGAGCGGGCGCTCCCCTTCGGATGACCAGGGCGCCGCCGATGCAGAATGCGCTGACGAGACCGAGCAGCGGAAGCAGCGCGCCATCGGGCAGCAGGGCCGCCACGCGTTCGGCGCTCAGGCCGCCGAGAAGACCTCCGAAGGTCGCCGCTCCTGCCACGCGCGCCAGCAGCGGTTTCGCTGTGTGGGGGTCGAACCGCTCGTTGAGCAGGGACCAGAACGAGGAGATGGCAATCCCGCCCAGCACGCTCGAGTGGAAATAGAGGAGCACCGCCACCACCCGCGGTTGCGGGCCGAGAAGCGCCCACTCGACGAAGAACAGCGCGGCGTGTGCCGCAAAGACCATGGGAACGGCTCGCGCGGGTCCGAGCCCGGTCAGCAGGCGTCCGGACAGGGGCGCCGCAAAGAGCGCGAACAGCGCCGCTCCAGCGATCAAGTACGGAAGGCTCTGAACGCTGTAATGCGACAGGAACAGCCCGTCACGAATGGCGTTTCCGCCGACCTGTTGCGCGATGAGCGCGGTTGCCGTTACGAGCGCGGCCAGAAATGGCGTCCGTTCGGTCACGACACTCTGCTCCCGGACTGTTCGAGCAAGCGGTTGACGAGCACTTGCGCCTCCTCGTACTCATAGCCGTCCACGTGGCTGCGGAGGCGAACCAGATCGCCGGTGTTGTCCGGCGTCCAGACGTGATCGAGTTCGGCCAGCCCGCTGCTCGCCGCCGTTACGTCGAAGTCGCCGAGCGCCGCCTGCAGCCGTTCGAGCGCCGCGCGCGCATCGCTCGAGAGTGGGAGCGGCCCGGCCCCGGCCGCGGCCAGCTGCGGGGCATCACGCAAGCGGTCGATGGAGCGGAAAACGACGGCGGCCCGGCTCTCGAGCTCCGCCAGCAGCGGTGCGAGCCCGTCGCCACCCTTGTGGCCAGCGTGCTCGATCGCCTTGGCGGCGGCACGCAGCGCATCGGCACCGAGATTTCCGGATGACCCAGCGATGGCGTGGGCATGCCGGGCGGCCGCGGCGCCGTCGCCAGCCGCCACGGCCGAACGCAGCGCGTCAAGCGTCGGCCCCTGCGTATCCGCGAACCTGACGAGCATCCGCTTCAACGTCTCGTAATCGAGCCCGAGCCGATCCAACGATCCTGCGACGTCGATCCCCTCGAGCGCCTGGACAGCTGCCGCGGGCGCTGCGCTCGCCGCTTCCGATGATGGCGGTCGCCGTGGCAGCCAGCGTCGCAGCGACTGCACGAGGGCCTTTCGATCGATCGGCTTCGTCACGTGGTCGTTCATCCCGGCCTCGAGGCAGGCCTCGAGGTCCGACTTCATCGCGTTGGCCGTCATCGCGATGATCGGCAGCGTGCAGCCGGTTGCGCGCAACGTCCGAGTCGCCGTCAGACCGTCCATCTCGGGCATCTGCATGTCCATCAGCACCGCCGCGTACTTGTCAGGCGCGGCGTGAACCATTTCCACCGCCACACGGCCGTTCGGCGCGATATCGAGCGTGACTCCCAGCCGCGACAGGATCTCGGACGCCACCATCTGGTTCGACTCGTTGTCTTCCGCCAGCAGCACACGCGAGTCGAACTCGCGTTCGAGCGGGGCGTCGAGCGCGCGCCGCGACACGTGCACGCGCGCACCCTGTGCCTCCACGACGGCGTCGAAGAGCGTTGAGGCCGTAATCGGCTTCGGCATGAACACGTTGACGCCGAGCTCGGCGCAACGCTCCTCCTCTTCCTTGCCGGCATACGCGCTCATGAGCACGATCGGGAGGGTTCGGGTGTCTTCGCGGGCGCGGATGCGCGCCGCGGCGTCGAGCCCGTTCATGCCAGGGAGCATCCAGTCCAGGAGGACGAGCCCGAATGGGTTGGTGGCTCCGGGCCGGTTGCGCTGGTCCAGCAGGGCCAGCCCTTCTTCGGCGCTCTCGACCGATACAGGCGGGATCGACCATCCGCGCAGCAGCGTCTCCAGCAGTTCGCGGCTGCTTGCCGTGTCCTCGACGATGAGCACGGCTCGCTCGGTGACGGCAGCTGGAGGCATACGGGAAGGCGTCCCCGGCTGCGTCTCGATCGCGAGCCGCGCGGTAAAGATGAATGTGGACCCTTTACCCGGCTCGCTCTCGACGGTCAGGTCGCCGCCCATCAGGCGTGCCAGGCGTCTGCTGATCACGAGGCCGAGCCCGGTGCCGCCGTACTTCCGAGTGGTCGAACTGTCGGCCTGCGTGAACGACTGGAACAGCCGGTCATGCTGTTCTGGAGAGATGCCGATGCCGCTATCCCGCACGATGATGCGCAGGAGCACGTCGTCGCCAGGCTCGTCACCGGCGACCGTGACGGTCTCGGCTTTGACGAGCACCTCGCCCTGTGCCGTGAACTTGAACGCGTTGCTGATCAAGTTGTTCAAGACCTGACGCACTCGCAGCGCGTCACCGCGGAAGCGGTCCGGGACATTCGGCAGCGCGTGGGTGATGAGCTCGACGTGCTTCTGGATCACGACCGAGCGGAACGTTTCGGTCACCTCTTCGAGCACTTCTCTCAGGCTGAACGGCGCGGTCTCGAGCTCCAGCTTGTCGGCTTCGATCTTCGAGAAGTCGAGAATGTCGTTGAGGATGCCGAGCAGGTTCTTGGCCGACGAGTGAGCCACGGTGACGAACTGGTGCGGTTTCGCAGGAAGGTCGGCTTCGAGCGCCAATCCGGTCATGTTGAGAATCGCGTTCATCGGCGTCCGGATCTCGTGGCTCATGTTCGCCAGGAACATGGACTTGGTCGCGGTGGCCTCTTCGGCCTTCGCCTTGGCGAGCTTGAGCGCTTTCTCCTGCGCTTTGCGCTCGGTGACGTCGCGAATCGAGACCGCCACCTGCATGCCTTCCGACCCGCGGCCCGGCATCGGACTGAGCCCGATCTCGAGTGGGAACTGCGATCCATCCTGGCGCAGGCCGCGCAGTTCGAGGTCCCGCCCCATGTCACGCGCGACCGGCGAACGCTGAAAGCCCTCCCGCAGTGCCGCATGTCCCGGGCGCACCTCGGGCGGCACGAGCATTTCGATGGGCTGGCCGATCAGTTGTTCGCGAGTAAAGCCAAACAGCTGCTCGCAGCGCGCGTTGGCCAGGCGGATCACGCCGTTGGCGTCGACCACCATCAGCCCGTCCGGCGCGAGCTCGAGCACGCTGCGGAAGTAGCGCTCGGTTTCGCGCAGGCGATCCGCGGCCTCCTTGCGGCTCGTGATGTCGGTGAAGCTGACCACCGCCCCCAAGGTCGCACCGTCCTTGAGGATCGGCGTGCTGGCGTATTCGACCGGAAATCCCTGGCCGTTCTTGCGCCACAGGAATTCGTCATCCACCCGCCGCGCTTCGCCGCCGCGGCAGGCGATGCGCATGGGACATTCTTCCGCCGGATACACGCTCCCGTCGGCGCGATGGTGATGGATCAGCGCGTGCGCCTGTTGTCCGACCAGCTCCTCGGGCGGGTATCCCAACATCTGGCACGCCGCGGCGTTGACGAACGTGATGACTCCCTCCGGCGACATCCCGTACATCCCCTCGTCCGTGGAATCGAGAATGAGCCGGGTGCGCTGCTCGCTGATGTGGAGCTCCTCCGCCTGCTCCTTTGTACGCAGGGTACGCTGCAGCACTTCGAGGCTCATCGCCGTGAGCGGCAGCAACTCGCCGAGCAGTGCGCTCTGGCGCGAGTCGAGCGGCTGGAACGTGGCCGTCTCCACGACGCCCAGCAACGTCTCGTTTGAGAGGAGCGGCGACGCGAGGGCCCGCGCCGGCGCGGCGGCACCGACGCCAGACGCAATGCGGAGATAGTCCGGCGGAAGATTGGCCAGCGTGATCGGTCTTCGGTCGCGGGCGCACTGTCCGACCAGGCCTTCGCCGACGCCGACCGTTGCGGCGGACTGCGCGCCGTCGGCAAGGCCGTACGCGCCTGCGCGCCGGAGCTGCCGCGTGGTCTCGTCGAAGACGTAGAACGCGGCGACGCCGCCGCCGAGCAAGGGCATGAGACCGGATAGCAGACGCTGTCCGAACTCCTCGAGCGAGCTCGCACCCTGGAGTTCGCCAATCACACGGGAAGCGCTCGACTTGACCCACCGCTGCTCGTCGATCGCCCCGGCGCCCTGCTTGAGCACCTCGATCGAGCGGGCGAGGCTGCCGGTCTCGTCGCTGGCGCGCGTGAACGGAACGGACTCCGTGTAATTCCCGGCCGCGATCGTCTTCACCGATCGCTCGAGCGCCCGAATGGGGTTGACCAGCCGGCGGAACGTCACGACGCCGAGCAGTCCCGTCAGCAGCAGCGCCACCACGTCGGCCGCGATGACCACCGTTTGCGTCCTGTCGATCGAGTCGAGGGCGGCTCGCGCGGCGCGGCTGCCGACGTCCTTGTTGTATTCAATCCAGTCGGTCGTCGCCCCACCCAGTCTGATGCCGAGCGGGGTGACCGTTGTCTCGAAAGACGAGAGCGCGTCGTCACGCCGGTCAGCGTCGGACAGCGCGATCACCTGCCTGGCTTCCTGTATGTACTGCCGGCTCAAGGTGCGGAAGTCGTCCAGCAGGCGGCGGTTGTGTTCGTCGGTCACGAATGAGTCGCCGAATTGCTGAAGAAACTGGGTCAGTTCCTCGTCGTCTTCGTTGAACAACTGCAGCGCCGCGGCTCGGTGGGCCTGGTCCCTGGCGAGTAGGAAGCTGCGCAGGTTGACGCGAATCTCTTCGAAGTGGCGGGCGATGTTTCCGAGCAACGCGACGCTCGCGAGCTGGGATTCCGCGACGAACCGGCTTCGTTCCTCGATCGTCGCCAGTTGAACGCGGGCAAGAACACCGAGCGCCACCAGTCCCACCAGCGGCACCGCCAGCAGCACGATCAGCCGTTTGCCGATGGTCATGATGCGTCCGCCGCGGCGACGGCTCGGAGATAGACGGTCGCATCCGCGCTCCCAGGGGCGGGAAACTGGATCTTCGTCTGCCGATGCCACACGTAGGCCGATGAGCCCTCGAGCACGAGGCAGGCCGGCGGGCGGCCATAGAACCGCGACAGGCCGATGTCCACGTTGACCACGCGGGCGTTGTATCTGGGCAGGATCGCGGTGCGGGTCACGGTGTGACCGATGACAATTCTCCGGACGCCTTGCGCTGCCAGCACGCGGTCAACGTGCGAATCGGGTGCTTTGTCCTCGTCCTCGGCCAGGCCGCGGTAGCGCAATGGTGAGGCGATCTCTTCCGCCAGCGGCGCGGGTGAGTCGAGCGGCAGCGCCAGTTCCGCGCGGATGCCGTCGTTGATCGTTGACGGGCGCGTCGTCGCATACTTCGGCGAGATGCCGCCGTGTACGAACAGTGTGTCGTTGATCTTGACGATGGCGTTGTTGCGCCGAATCCACGATCCGTAGGTTCCGGTCGGCGCGAAGGCCTCGCGATGCTCGACCCAGCCGGGCGGACGTCCGGCCTGCGCGCGCTTCTCGGAATCGGCGGTACGAAACTCCTCGAATTCGGCGGGCAGCACGTTTCGCAGGTCACCTCGCATGATCCCTGCCTCGTGATTGCCAATCAGGGCGTGGATCCTGCCGCCCGCGGCGAGCGCCTCCTGCTCGAGGCGCATCAGGAGATCCAACGCCTGGCGTGTCTGTGGTCCGCGGGCGGGCACGTCTCCCATCTGCACCACGTGCGTTGTCCCGCCCGTCCACCGGTCGCCGGAATCGATGAGGCTTGCCATACGCAGCACCGCAATCAATGCATCTTTGTCTCCATGCAGGTCGCCAATCGCGACAACCCGGCTCACGCCCTGCCAGTCGTATCCCGTCGTCGTGGTCTGGCCGCGCGCGGCGGCCGACATCACCAGCCACGCCAGGAACGACCGGCGGCCGAGCCTCACGAAGGCTCACCCGAACAGGACATTCATCTCGCCCTTCGCTTTTGCCTCTTCGTCGAAGAACGCCACGATGCGATCGCGGCGCGCGAGCACCGCTGTGATTTCCGCGGAGGTCAATGACGTGCCGACGCCCTTCGCGATCGCACCCTGCGTGAGCGCCGACATCCGAGCCAGCAGCGCGCGGCTGCAGCGGGTGAGCTGCTCCTGGTTGCGGATGTTCTTGTAGGGCGTGAACGCGCGCGTGTGGTCGATGAGCACCACCTGCCACGCGTTGGTGATCAGCATGTTGCCGAGATTCCGATCGGTGTTCATGATCAGTTCGTCGAACACCCGGGCGACGGCTTGCTGCTGCTCGAAGCGTTCGGCGTCGGGC
>Ga0315912_10003649_pt1 | contig 15135 bp, 11 predicted proteins | sample VfabasoilMG_FD_204469 | JGI IMG/M metagenome (GOLD analysis project Ga0315912, IMG submission 204469) | Garden soil microbial communities collected in Santa Monica, California, United States - V. faba soil | ecosystem: Environmental > Terrestrial > Soil > Garden | place: USA: California... | reverse complement strand
GCCGGCAACCAGCACCTTGCCGTCGGCCCGAACCAGCTCGACGCGGAACTCGCCCTGGTCCTCGTACACGCGCTGCACCGTCGCGCGCACGTCCGAGGTTCCAATCCAGCGATAGGCCACGAACAAGAGCACGATGGCCGCCAGCGTGAGCAACACACCACGCTTGATGGTCGACCCCACTGTCCGCTCCTTCTTTGGCGTGTCGCTCTTTTGGTTTTCGGCCATCGGTCCCTCCCAGGGCGGGCCGAGAATAGCGTGAATTCGCGCCGCGCCGAAGCCAGCTGATAGGCTGGCCCGTGGCCGTCCTCTTGGCAGAGCCTCAGCGGCGTCAGTTGGAGGAGCTCCTGGCGAGCCCGGTGCGCGCCATTGCCACGGTGGCGGGGGGCGACATCAACGATGCCTATCGCATCGGCCTTGCGGACGGCCGGCGGCTGTTCGTGAAGACCAACCGAGACGCGCCACGGCTCATGTTCGCGCGCGAGGCCGAGGGTCTTGCCTACCTCGAGGCTGGCCTGACGAGTGCCGGTGGCGCTCCTCTGCCCCTCCGCGTCCCCAAGGTGGTGGCGCACTCCGAATCGATGCTCGTGCTCGAGTACCTGGAGTCCGCCCCGACTACGCCCGAGATCGAAGAAGCCCTGGGCCGTGGTTTGGCTTTGCTGCACGCGAGTCGGCCCGATCGTTTCGGCCTGCCGCATGACAACTTCATCGGGCGCTTGCCGCAGCAGAACGAGAGCATGGACAGCTGGCCGGAGTTCTACGGAAAGCAGCGCCTGCTCGCGCAGGCTCGCTTGCCGGGAGCCGAGCGCTTGTTGGGCTCGGAGCTCCTGCGCAGGTTGGACCGACTGGTGGGGCGCTTGCCCGAGCTCTTGCCGAGCGAGCCACCTTCGCGTTTGCACGGCGACCTTTGGGGTGGGAACTGGCTGTCGACGGCGGCTGGCCCCTACCTGGTGGATCCAGCCGTCTACGGCGGGCACCGCGAGGTCGATCTGGCGATGATGTCCCTCTTCGGAGGCTTCGGGCCGCGTGTGCTGGACGCCTATCGCGAAGCTCTGCCCCTTTCGAGCGGCTACAGCGAGCGCGAGTCGCTCTACCAGCTCTATCCGCTACTCGTGCACGTCAACTTGTTCGGCGCCGGCTACGTCGCTGGCGTTCGGCGCATCCTGATCGAGTACGCCTGAGGGCTCGTCCGCTGTTTCGTTTGGAAGGAGCAGCGCGAGGAACTGCTCGCGACCCCGCCCTGGCTTCTGCAGCCGACGACGCAGACGCTGACGTCGATTGAAGGCCTCGAGCCAGCTCGCGTAGAGGGCAAGCTCACGATCGCGCAGAGCGACGACGCTGGCAAAGGCGCGGGCCGACTCGTCGTCCCGCAGAAGGACGTCCTCGTGCCCCGTCTCCTTGGGGCAGAGCGCGCCCGGATGGAGGCCAAGCAAGGCGGTGCTCGAGTCCGGGCGATCGAACGGGTAAGCTCGGCAGGACGACGGCCTGGCAGGGTGCACGCTGCAGCCCTCGCTCCCGTCCGGCGCCCTGTGCAAGAAAACGCATGCGCCGTCCTTCTGCGCGAGCACGAGGACACGCAGCCCTTCACGGAGATCGATCAGGCTTTCGGGCTCGCCGACGACGTCCACTTCGTCTGGGGTGCGCAGGGCGACGAACTCGCTCGGTGCAAGGTGTGTCCGAGTGGCCAGGCGCGCTACATCGGCGCGCGTTACGGGCACGACATGGTGCCGACAACAGCGCGCACAACGGTCGCAGCGAAAAGTCACGCGGCGAGCTTGCTCCCTTCCGCGGCGCCTCGCCACTCGGGGTTCCCGGGGACCCGTCCCCTGCTAGTATGGCAGTGCCGTGTCTGCAGAGCCTCCTCACCTCGATTCGGAATTCCCGTCCGAACGACCCACCATGATCGAGGAGTTCGATGCGCTTGCGCCCAGTCGGTCGGCCAAGGTCGTTCCCCGTACGCGGCCACTACTCACGGTGCTCACTGGGCCCGAGAAGGGTGCGGTATTCTCGTTCTCCACCGTGGAGGCCACGATTGGGCGCTCCGAGGACGCGGAGATCTCCATCCCGGACATGGGCCTGTCCCGGATTCACGCTCGAGTTTCACGCAAGTCTGGCGGCTACTATCTGGAAGACGCCGGCAGCACGAACGGCACCTTCGTGGACGACATTCGGATCGATGGCGAGGTGCGCCTGCCTGTCGGCGCTCGCTTCCGCCTGGGCCAGAGAACCGTCCTCTCGCTGACCTTGCACGACGAGCTCGAGGTCGATGCAGCCCTGTCGATGCGCCACGCGGCGATGCGCGATCGTTTGACCGGGGTCTACAACCGCGGAGTCTTCGACGACCGACTGGCGGCGGAGGTGGCTTTTTCGGCTCGGCACGGGGCGCCCCTTTCACTGCTCTTGTTCGACGTCGATCACTTCAAGCGCTTCAACGACGAACACGGACACCAGGCAGGTGACGCCGTGCTCGTTGCCGTCAGCGACGCGGTGCAGAAGACGGTGCGTACGGAGGACATCCTGGCTCGCTACGGCGGAGAGGAATTTGCCGTCATTGCTCGCGACACGCCGCCGGATCGTGCGCTCATCCTGGGCGAACGCATCCGCCGGGCCATCGAACGCACCGTGGTTGCATTCGAACAGGCGAGCTTGGCCGTCACCGCGAGCATCGGCTGCGCCACCCTCAGTCACGCGACCCCTTACGACCGCGAGTCCCTGGTGGCGGCAGCGGATCGCTCGCTCTACCAGGCCAAAGAGGACGGCCGAAATCGGGTCCGCCACGCCGATCTCGCGACAGAGTGAACCTTGCGCTTTTCTCGTAGTCTTACCTTGGCCCTGCTCGCGCCGGGCGCCCTAGTGACCTTGGGCAGCCTGCCGGTGGTCGCTGTCGTCCCGGCGTGCTCGTCGTCGGACAGGCCGGGCACGGGTGGCTTGGGAGGTGCGAGCGGCGACAGCGGAGGCGCGGCAGGGGGCGGCGCAGGGGGCGGAGGCGCGACCGGCGGCAGTGGTGGCGAGCCGGAGGTCGCGCTGCCGTACGCTGGCGAAGCGTTGCCCGGCTACACGTTGATCGGCAGTCCCGAGAACGACGCTAGCTCCGGCTTCGATGCATTCCTCTTGGACATGGACGGGACCGAGGTGCATCGCTGGTCGATCACGGGCTTCCCGCCCAAGATGCTGCCAGGCGGTTCTCTGGTCGGCTGTGAGGGCGTGTTCCCCGGTTCGTACGACTGCGTGGAGATGCAGCAGCGTTCGTGGGACGGCGAGCTCGAGTGGTCCTTCGCGGGGTTCGTCGTCACGCCGTCGATCAGCGCTTCGCGTCATCACCACGATTTTCAGCGCGAGGGCAGTGACGTCGGCTTCTACGCTCCGGGCCAATTGCCACTAGCCAGCGGCAAAACGCTCGTCTTAGCGATGGAGGACACCGACGTGCCCGAGCTGCGCGACGGAACGATTCGCGACGACGTCATCTACGAAGTGGATGCGGCCGGTCAGAGCTTCCGCCGGGTGTGGCGCGGGAGCGATCACTTCACCGAAATGGGCTTCGACGAAGCAGCACTCTCCGACATCATGCTACGCCCCGAAGACTCGCTCGAGTTTCTCCACGGCAACGCGATCACGCTGGTCGGGGAGAGTCCGTGGTTCGAGCAGGGACACGACGCCTTTCATCCGGACAACATCGTCTACTCCAGCCGTCGCGCCAATTTCGTTGCCATCATCTCGCACGAGACGGGCGAGATCGTGTGGAGGATCGGGCCCGACTTTGCACTCGGTCCGGAGAGCGTGCTCGGCCAGTTCGTGGGTCAGCACTTCGCGCACATCGTGCCCCAAGGCCTACCGGGAGCCGGAAACATGCTCGTTTTCGATAACGGTGGTGGCTCTGGCTATGGCGGTCCAGCGGCGGATCCCCACGCTTTTCGCTATACGCGGAGCTACTCCCGAGTCATCGAGTTCAACCCGATCACCTTCGAGGTGGCATGGGAGTACGGCGTGGGCCCCGGCCAAGCCTTCTTCAGTCAGTTCCTCGGCGCAGCGCAGCGTTTGCCCAACGGAAGCACGCTCCTCACCGTCGGCACCGAGGGTCGCGTGATCGAGGTGACCCAGGAGGGTGAAATCGTGTGGGAGTACCAATATCCGGCACCCGGATCGGGAACGCTGGCGTGGATCTACCGTGCGATTCGAGTGCCACCCGAATGGCTTCCTCCGGGGGTCAACGAGGCCCTGGGCGCCTACGCGAGCTGGAGCGAGCTCTTCGAGACAGGGTCGTCCATGGGCGGCGCCGGGTCGGGTGGACCGTGAGCGGTCAGCTGGCCGGCGACCTCGGTCGCCTGGTCGGAAGGGATGGCCTTGGGCCCTGCCCGCTGGCGGGGCATCAAAAGCCTTGAAATCGTGTGAAATAGAATTTTGGCTCGGGTTGTGTTTGCACAGGGAGGAGTCGGACCGCACGGCCTTTCGAAATGCCGAAAGCGTTCCCCGACCCCAAATCATCGCGAGGGGCGCCCAGTTGGCGCGCCAGTAGCCAAAAAAGAAAGTGGGCAAGCTGCGTCATGTTGCCGGGGGGCAGATCGTTACGATGCCATCGCGGTTCATCGTTGGGCGCGCACCAGGCTGCGAGCTGCGCCTGAGCGATCCACGGGTCTCCGGCGAGCACGCGGCGATCTACTTCGAAGAAGGGCATTGGCGCCTGCGCGACCTGGCCAGTAGCAACGGAACGCGCCTCAACGGGGATCCGATCCAGCCTGGCGCTCGCCACGCGCTCCTGCGCGGCGACAAGATCACCTTCGGCAGCTCCGCCGAGACCTGGGAGCTGAGCGAAGAGCAGGCTCCCGCAGAGGAAGGCATCCGCGAGACGACGCCCGTTGCCGTGACGATGGAGCAGGTGGCGCTCGAGTTCTACGTCGGCCCCGGGCTTGCGGACCTCGAGGTCCTCCTGGTCACGCCTCGGAACAAGCACGCGCTACCGCAGCGCGCCTGCCACCATCTTCTGCTCGCGCTGGCCCGGGCGCGCGAGGCCGACTTGGGACGCGGGTTACTCGAGAAGGATTGCGGGTGGGTTCAAGCCGAGGAGCTGACGCCAGATCCGTTCCACGACGTGGTCACCGTCACCCTGAACATTCACCGTGCGCGAAAGCAGCTCGAAGGTTTCGGAGTCGAAGGTGCGCACGGTCTGATTCAGAGGCGCAAAGGTAGGCGCATTCGGCTCGGTGTGCGGACCATCAAGATCGACGCGGCACCTGGTTCGACCTGGGGACCGCCGCCGCCGCGCAGTCCGCCGCCCAGCAGACCGCCCGAGGAATCTTGACGCGATTGCCGCAGAGCGGCGGCGGCAGTTATTCTGGGTCGTGACTTCCCTAGGCCGCGTCGTCGCGGGCCGCTACCGCATGCTCTACCCGCTCGGCCGGGGTGGCATGGGCGCCGTGTGGGTCGGTGAGCACCTCGAGCTCAAGTCGGCCGTGGCGGTCAAGTTCATCGACCAACACCTGGCCGAGGACGATCGCGCGAAAAAGCGCTTCCGGCTCGAAGCCCAGGCTGCTGCAGCGCTGCGCAGCCCCCACGTGGTGCAGGTGTTCGACTACGGCATCGACGAGGGCGAGCCCTACATCGTCATGGAGCTCTTGGAAGGCGAGACGCTGGCCACGCGGATGCAACGCTCCGGTCAGCTCACCGTCGAGGACACGCTCGAGGTGTGCCGCCAGACGGCCAAGGCGCTTGCCGTCGCTCACGCTCGCGGCTTCGTGCACCGCGACCTGAAGCCCGAGAATGTCTTCTTGGTCGGCGACGAGACGGGCTTCATCGTGAAGCTCCTCGACTTCGGCGTGGCCAAGGTGATTCGCGAGGATCGCCGCTGGTCGGAGTTCGTGACCCAGCCGGGCAATCGGCTCGGCACCATCTACTACATGAGCCCCGAGCAGGTGCAGGGTCAGGCAGTCGACGGTCGCGCCGACATCTGGTCCCTCGGCATCGTCGTCTTCGAATGCCTCACCGGCCGCCTTCCCTTCGAGGGGATCCGAGGTCCACGTTTGATCTCCGCCATCAGCCGCCAGCCCCTGCCGGTGCCATCCAAGCTTGCTTCGGTGCCACCAGGTTTCGATGCCTGGTTCGAGCGGGCTACGGCACGCAACCTGGAGCAGCGAGAGGCGTCGGCGGAAGCGTTGGCCCGCGACTTGCTCGAGATCTTGCGGGGCCACAAGGGCAAGTGCGCCATGGTCCAGCCATCCCTGGACGACGAGACCCTGCCGAACGTGGTGGTCGCGTTCCCCTCCACGGCGAGTGGCAAGACGAGCCCCGGCACCGCGGCGGATGAGATCCCGGAGGACTTTCCGGATTCGATCCGGGACGATTCGGATCCGCCCGAGCGCACGTCGATCCCAGCAGCCATCAACGGGCGCCGGGACCTGGAGCACATTGCGATCATTGCGCGCTTGAGTAGGCGACGTGCAGTCTTGTGGACGCGCCACCACGTCAAGCCGGGCGACGAGATCCATTTGACCTTGCTGTCCGGCGACGACGAGGTGGGGCACATGACTGCAGCAGAGGTCGAGCGCGTCAGTACCGCCAAGGGCGAGAGACCGGACTTCTGGCCCTGTGAGGTGGTCGTTCGCTTCCACACTCCGCTGTCTGATCCGGGCAGCTCCGAAGCAGAGAAGGCCGAGGCGGGCGTCTCTGAACCAGAGAAGGCCGAGCCAGACCCGAGCGGCAGCTGAAGCTCAGAGCTCGCGCGCGCGCTTGGCCCAGGCCGAGCTCGCTAGAGTTTCGCCCTGTCGTTCGAGCACGTGCGACAGCACCGTGGCGGCGCTTTCGTTCGTTGGGTCGAGTGTGAGCGCACGTCGCAACTTGCGCTCCGCCTGGGCGAGGTCGCGCGCCGCCAAGGCACTGGTCGCGTCCTGAATCCAGTGCTTGGCTACCTCGCGGAGCAGCCCGGTCGCGTCGCTCTCCACACCCAGGACATCGAGCCAAAGCCCCCGCGCGATGGCTACGCGTCCGCGCTGATTCTCCACATCGCCCAAGAGGTCGCGCGCCGAGTCACTGCGCGGGTTCGCCTCCAGGTAGCGCTGGACCCAGAACTCCGCGTGGCCCAGCGAACGCAGCGAGAGGTAGACGCTGGCCAGGCTTTCGGTCCCTGGTCCAGTCGGGTCGATGCGCGCGGACTTGCAGAGATCCTTGAGCGCCCGCTGGTGCTCCCCCGCCACCAGGTGTTCCTGTGCTTGGCGTCGGTGCAGGGCACCGTGCTTGGGCCGATCTTCCTCGATCATCGGTAGCGGTGGCTCCCAGTCGGCCAGCAGCTGGTCGCAGCTGGGCAAGCGCTTGTCCTCGATCTTGAACAGCGCCTCCGCCTCCGCGTGGCTCATGCCGAGCGCTGAATCGGTCTCGATTGCGCCGAGGTCCGAGAGCTCGAGTGCAGCCGCGCCCGTCGCGCTAGCCGGCGTCGCGGTGGCCAGGGGCGGGGACGCTGACGGAGGGATCGCGCTGGCCAGCGCTCCAGGCGCGGAGGCCGCCATCATGCCACTCGGCTCGCCGAATCGCGCGAGCCAGCCCGGCAGCTCGGTGCCCGAGCGATCGATCAGCTGCCCCACGCGCGCCGCCGACTCCTGCGCCAGCACCCGCAGGTCCTGCTCGAACTCGATCACGCCGACGAACGCTCCCGCACTCGCCGCGACGCCCAGTGCCGCCCCGAGGGTGAAGCCAGGCCCCGAGCCCCGCCGCCGTGAACGACGCGTCGTGGTGGTCGTGGTCAGCATCTGGATGGGTGGAGCGCTGTCTGGTGACAGCGAGTAGGGCGCCGCCGAGTAGGGTGGTCCCGATCGCGGCGCCATCGAGTGAGGCGCCATCGAGCTTGGCGCGACCGAATGAGCTGCGACCGAGCGAGGCGCGACCGAGTGAGGCGCGACCGAGTGAGGCGCGACCGAGTGAGGCGGCATCGAATAGGCAGCCCCCGGGCGGGCCGGTCCCGAGTATGCCTGCCCCGAGTAGGGCGGCCCCGAGTACTGCGGCCCCGAATACGGCGCAGCGGGACGTGCGGACCGGACTGGAGGGGGCGGGGGCTTCGAAGCCACGCGCGCCACCGGGGGAATGGAGTAGCCCAGGCTCGGCAGTGGGGGCGCGGAAGGGATCGACTGGGTGGCGGTGGGAGTTGCTGGAGGGCGCCAAGACGGCGCTTGGCTCATCACGCGCACCGGCGGTGGCGGCGGCCTCCGCGAGGGAGCGGGGTGATCCTGGCGACTCTCGGGCGTTCGATCGTCACGTCCCGCTTCCACGGCCAGCAGCGGATGCATGCCGGCCCGCGTGGGCGGGGTGAGCGTGGAGCGCGACGGAGAACGCAGCGCTCGACGTCCGGCCAACGTCTCGAGGCGGCGTGCGATGTCGACGGCGGGAAGTGACTCGGGGATGAAGTCTTCGACGAGTCCACCCGAAACGGCGCGACCCGCTCGCCCGAGATCCCAGTCGGCGATCAAGAGCAGCGGGATCCCCGGGTGCATCTCCGAGATCGTGCGCTTGAGCAGAGGCAGCTGGCTCGGGTCGCCGCACACGATCAAGTGGGGGGTGGTTTGCGACAGTGCGGCCGCCAGGCCAGTCGACCAGGTGCTCTTCACCCACACGCCCATACCTACGAGCAGCGCGGACAGCTCGCGGGGAACGTGGTCCCCCTCGACCAGCACAATGCTCAGCTGCTTCCGCATAGCGCCCCAGTGCGTCTAGGACACCCTAGGTTTCCCAGGGTTGCAAAAGGATTTTGGATCCGTGGCCGATCAACCGCCCCGGCGAGGGGGCCCGTCGGCAGCGCCTGTCCGCTGGCGACCAGTAGTACGCCTTCACTGGAAACTGCCAGCCCGCCGAATCCGTCTCCGGGTTCCTCGAGCGGGCGAGCCGGCTCACGGGCAGGGCTCCAGGAAGGTGATGGACCACGGTGCCGGACTGTTGCAGTCCTCGGTGCAGAAGAGCGCGACCATCCACAGACCCCCGGAGCTGATGCCGGGGAAGGCCGCTCCGCCTTCGCTCATCAGCGTGCTCAGATTGACGCTGGTGCCGGCGATCGACGTCCTACTGAACCAGCCGTCGTGAATGTCCCTGAGGTCGAGGAAACTCGCTTCGAGTTCGGCGCGCGTGAGCGGGAAGTGAGCGACCACGACCTCGTTGATCTGCAGTGGGTCCCACTCGTTGCCGAGCGAGGTGGTGGTCATGCGACTCCAATCGAAATCGATGTTCGGCGTATCGACGGGCATGCGAACCGCCTGAGCCAAATCGAGATCCACGGTGAACTCGAGCGTGGTCGACGTGCTCGAGAGTGCGAGCTCCGTGTCGGTAGCGTTCGGGTCGATGTTGAACGTGTGCAGCATGCGCGCGTTCTTGCCGACGACGGTGCCCGTCTGGGCCATCAGCAGAAAAGTGTGGGAATCCTGCGGAAACTGGTAGCCAGGGATCTGGGTGTCGAAAAAGGCCGAAAATGCCTCCGGATCGGGGGCATCTCCGCCGATGGGCGTCATGCTGTGGAGGTCGGTCGAGGTCAGCGTGCCGTCCGCGCGCTTCTCGAGCGCTCCAGCGTTGTACGAAAGCGACAGCTGGTCCTGCCTCAAAGCATCTGCGATCTCACTCGGTGTGAGCTGCCACAGGGTGATCAGCAGCTTGTCGATGTCCTGCGACGGGTCGACCGCGTGCCCCAGGAAATCGGTGGTCACCCCACTCCAGTCGAAGGTGAGATTGGACGCATCTCTCAAGGTCTTGTGCTCGACCGTGAGCGTATTGGTATACACGTAGTTGGACGGGTCGGTGATGAACAGCTCGCTACCGCCCTCGCATACGTCGACGTCCGGGGCGCCCCCGCTACCCAAGCTGCCACCAGAGCCGGCATCCCCGGGGGTAGGCAGCGGTTCTTCACAAGCGCTGGCGCCTGCGAGCAGAGCCAGCGCGAAAAGGCCGTAGGCAAGGGCGGATTTCATGAAGCAGGGATTCTCGTGGAAGCAGGTCGTGGAAGCGGAGCGCAGACGGGAGGCTCCTCTCACTCGAGGTGCGGCGGCGGACCATACAGGTCCGGCCGATGCTCCGCGTAGCCGAGCGACTCGGTCTCGAACGTCCGGACCAGGGCGCCGCTCGGGTCGAGCTCATGGATGGTGCCCGAGTTCGAGTAGGTGATGAACGTGTTGCCGTTCGGTAGGCGCTGCACGTCGCCGAAAGCGATCGAGACGGGCCCGCCGGTGTAGGTGTCCACGGGGCCCGCGGTCTTGTCACCCGTCAGGTCGTAGGTGAACTCGAGCATGTTGGCGGGTCCCCCGTTGGTGTTGTTGAAGACCAGGAGCGAACCATCGATGAACTGGTGTCCGTGCTGCGCCGTCCAGTCGAGCTCGAACTCGTCCATGTCCCCGTTGAAAATGCCCAGGATTTGAGCGCTCGGGTAGCTCGCGAGCACGATGGTGTTGTTGTGCCGCATCGAGAACGAGAACGCGTTCAGATCCGGGATGTAGCTCACGTAGTTGGTGTGCCATTCGCCCAGGCTCGCGAAATCGGTCTCTTCATCGTAGATCAAGGTCGGCGTTCCGGTGGCCGGGTCGAGCTCCATGATGCGATCCGGGTTCGAGTCCTCGGGGCCTTTGCGCTCCTGATAGAGGATGTTGCCCGAGGGCAGCACGGTGAAGTCGTGATGCCGCAGATCGATGTTTGGCACGTTGAGGTTCGTTCCGCCGCTCGGCTGCGTGGTGTAGTCCGTGCGCTCGAGCCCATCCATGCTGACCCGCATCAGGGCGCCGCTCGGTGTGCCTCCGGTAGCGTTGCTGAACGTCCCCACCCACATGTGCTTTCCGTCGTGCGACATGCGGGCGCGACTGCAGCCGGCAACCGGCGTCGGACCAAGGTCGTAGCCCCAGACGTAGTCGCCGTCGGCGTCGAAGACGAAGGCCCAGCTCTCGGGCGAATCCTCGCCGGGGAGCGCGCCCCCCACGCCGTTGCATGACACCGTGAGCCCGCCGTACGAAGCGCCGGGGATGCTTTCGTTCAGCTCGATGCTGGGCAAGCTGTTCGAGATGTAGCCGGCTTCGAGTTCGACCGGAGTACTGGCGTAGGTCTGACCACCGCCCTCTGCCACGACGCGGATGGTGTAGGTCTCACCCTGCTTCATGCCGAGTAGCAGCGTGCGATAGCTCGGCGCCGTCAGATCCACGGGAGCCGTGAACTCGACTGCACCCGCCCGCCCGAATTCGATCACCGCGCTCTGGATGGCGACGTCGACCGACCATTCGACGATGCCGACCGTCGCGATCGCACTGCTCAACGACGCGTTCACCGTGAAGTTCGCGCTCCCGGTGATGGCCCCACCCGTTCCCGTGTTGCCTCCGACGCCACTGCCTCCGACGCCACTGCCACCACCGCTCGCGCTCCCACCGGATCCCGGAGCCGGCGTTCCTCCACCGCAAGCAGGCAGCAGGCCGAGCCCGAGGAGAGAGAACGCCGAGAGCGCGAGCGCCAAGGGGCGTCTTTTTAGCCGCAGGGCCTTCGCGGGGGTCGTTTCGTATCCGTCGGTCCTGGCGACCTGGGCGCGTTCACTCATGGGTCAAGCTCACCTACTGGAAGACAGCCCACGCCTCGAGCGCTCCCAACCGGGGCCGCGAGTGATTCTTGGGCAGGGGCATAGTGGCCAATGCGGCACGTTTTCACGCAGAAATCGTTCGGTGGGGCGCAGGAAATCGCGCCCGGCGCGTCGACTTTCGTCGATGCGGAGCGAGATTCTTGAGCCAACCGGGCGCGAGGCGATGACGCGCCTCAAACCCTCAGGGTGGGACGACGGTGCAGAAGTTGTCGACCTTGAGTCCCTGCCCGCCGCTCCAGATCTCGAAGCCGCCGAAGACGTTGGTCAGGTACCAGCCCGTCTGCAGGCGCTGGTTGTCCACAGCGTGCTGCATGAACGGCTTCAGGTTGAAGGTGTACTCGTTCATGCTGCCGTTGGCCGGCACGTAGCTGACGACGTCCACCCCATCCTGGCAGGCGCTGCCACAGTACCAGAACTGCCAGCTGCGCCCGTCGACCGTCACGTTGCCGTGATTGGTGCCGAGTGGCTGCACTCCCTGAGAGTGGAGCCACACCATCATGTAGGTGGCGCTCGGCGTCTCGGGGTCGCCGCCCGAGCCGGTGCTGAACCAAATGTCGTAGGCCGCGTTGAAGGCACTGCCGCTCCCGGACCAGCGGAAGGCGGTGGGTATGCCCTCGGCGGAGGCCAAGATGGCGCTCACCTGCTTGGGCAACGAGGCCGTCCCGGAATTGCGCCCGTGATTGCTGCCGACGAACACCGACGGGAAGCTGGCGGGAGCGCCGTTGGTGGGGTTGCTGTTGCCCTGCGCCGTGACCGAAAACGAGGTGCCGAGGCCGGTGATGGTCTGAGCGGTGTCGGTCCCGGCCCAGACGTTGTTCTGCGTCACGTAGGTGTGGCCGTCGCGCAGGGGGTTGGCCACCTGATCGGCGGTCAGCACGTAGCTGGGGCTGCCGGGGACCTGTGCCAGGCTGCAGCTGGTGCCCTTGGGGGGCACGGCGCTGTCATCGGACTCCTGCATGAAGTTCACGCAGAACTCGAAGGGCCGAGGCATGTTGGGATCGCTTTCCCCCGGCCCAGGCACCGTGATCATGATCGACTCGAGCGGCTCGTTGGCGTACGGAGTCTGCGGCGTTCCGCCAACCCAGCAGTTGGTGACGAAGTCGCCCCACGGGATGTAGTGATTCGTGCCGTCTTTGACGGGGAGCGGCGCGCACCAGAAGGTCCCGTCCGGCGCTTGGATCTGCACGCGGAGCTCGGCCGTCGCTGCGGCCGGGGCGGTGACGTTGACGGTCACGCCGGGCAGAGTCGGCGTGATGGTGCCGATGGGCGGATCGGGATCGGTGGGCATGGCCTTGGGACCTTGATTGAGCGTCCAGCCCCAGATGGCCACGCCGCTGTAGTCCGTCTGCCAGGCGACGTTGCCGCTTGCGCAGTAGGGCGGCTGCAGGAACGCCTCGAAGTTGGGCGGATTGATCATCGAGTTGCCGGCTTCCTCGACGCCGGTCCACACGTAGCCCTTCCAGTTGCCACCGACGAGATAACCGCCGACTTCCGTGGACGGTGCTGCGCCTGCGCCGCCCGAGCCGCCGCCAGCGCCGCCCGATCCGGTGACCGCGCCCGTGCCTCCCGAGCCGAGCCCGCCGCCCGAGCCAACGACCGCGCCAGTCCCGCCCACGCTGCTCACGGCGCCGGAGCCGAATACGCCTCCCGATCCGGTTCCGCCGCCCGAGCCGACGTTGTTGCACGGCGCTCCTGCTGGACAGGTGCAGACCGAGTTGACGCAGGAGTAGCCCGCTTGGCAGGCGATGTTGCAACCGCCGCAATGGGCGGCGTCACTCACGGCGCTCACGCACGCGTTGCCGCACTGCATCAGGCCCCCGTCACAGCCGATCTTGCACTGGCTGAGCGAGCACACCTGCCCTGGGGCACACACGTTGCCGCAGACGTTGCAGTTGAACGGGTCGCTCGAGGTGGTCACACACGTGCCGTTGCACGACGTCTGACCTTGCCCGCAGGTGTTCGTGTTAGAATTTTGCAGCGTACACGCCACAGCCACTGCGATGGCCAGCCAGGCGAGCGAGAGAGTGGAAAGGTGGCGGAGGTGCCGGACAGCGGCAGTGAGGAAGCGCATGGCGGGGTGACGAAGTGAGGAGAGGGCAGGAAGAATCCCGTGGAAGGGCTACGCAACCCCGGCGGGCCGGGCAAGGAAAAGTCGACCGCGGGTGCGGGAAACGACCACGCTCCTGGTGACCGTCCGCGAAGTTTACGCTGCCACGGAATTCCGCTGAATTTGTTGATTCCAGCTGCCTGACAGGGGCGCCTTCGGGTACTCCGCTTTGTCGTTCGGCACCTTCAGCTGGCGATGTCGTCTCGACCGGCGGGTGGTCGAGCGATCGGTCGAGAAGCGAACGGCTCAAAATAGTTCCAGCGCTTCGTGCTTTTCTCTCGCGCTTCGGGCAAGCACCGAGCTCGATCCGGTCGACATGAATTCTTGCAAACCCATATCAAAAATTCGATCGCGCGCGGGCACTGGCTCCGCCGTGATACTTGCTCAAACCAGCGCCCAGTGCAGACTGCCATCGGCCCCAACCGAGCACCGGTCCGCCCTGGCCAGCGCTTTCGGCGCGCATTCCTTCTGCGGGATCTCAAATGAAAAGCTTCGAGTCATCTAAGTCGACCCTCACTTCCAAAGTCTTTGGTTCTCTCTTCGGGCGCGCCTTAGCGCCACGCAGTGTTCTCGGCCGCGCCTCCCGTTCAGGGCGCTTTCGTCTGCGGACCATCGGAGGTGCGTTCGTCGCCATGAGCGTTCTGTTTGGCGCTGCCTGTGAGCCGGTCGTCCCGGCCACTGACCTTGGAAGCGGCGGTTTCACCAGCAGCGGTGGTGCACTGCCGGGAAGCGGTGGTGGTTTGCCAGGGAGCGGTGGCGGCTTGCCCGGCTCTGGTGGCGGCCTGCCCAGCAGCGGCGGACAGTCCAGCACTGGAGGCGCTTTCCCCACGAGTGGCGGCGCAACCGGCACGGGTGGCGTTGTTACTGGCACCGGCGGTGGCGGTGGCGGTGGCGGCGGCCTCGAAGGCTACACGGTGGTCTCGTGCGCGATCACGACCAGCTTGAGCGCAACAGCGCCCGCGATGCAGACCGTGGGCACCATCGAGTTTTCCACCGACTTGCCCGGCGCGACCGGCGGCTTCATCGATTTCGGCAAGACGGTGGACTACACCTTGCAGGCTCCGATCGACTGGGCGGCGGCGAACCATCGCACGCTGCTCCTGGGCATGACCCAGAACGCCGAGTGGCACTACCGCATCGTGGTCACCGCCGGTCAAACGGCCTGTGTCGGTCCGGACACCACCCTGCAAACGGGCCCGCTGCCCAACGGCGGTCCGCCTGCGAAAGTCACGCCCACCGCTGGAACGAGCTCGGTTCCGCCCGCGGAAGGCTTCATCATCACCAGCGGCGGCCTCGGCAACCTCGGTCCCTGGGCCTTCATCGTCAACAACGAAGGCGACGTCGTTTGGTCCTACGAGTTCACGCTCGGCGGAGGCGGCGGCTTCGAGGGCATCACCAGGGCCAAGCTCTCGTGGGACGGAAAACGGATGCTCGCGCGTGACCTGAACGTCAGTGGCACCCA
>Ga0315912_10003648_pt1 | contig 15142 bp, 10 predicted proteins | sample VfabasoilMG_FD_204469 | JGI IMG/M metagenome (GOLD analysis project Ga0315912, IMG submission 204469) | Garden soil microbial communities collected in Santa Monica, California, United States - V. faba soil | ecosystem: Environmental > Terrestrial > Soil > Garden | place: USA: California... | reverse complement strand
CCCCGGCACTGGCCACGCCACCCGAACCGGAGGCAGCACCGCCGCTCCCTGATCCGCCGAAAGCGGGCTGCACGACGCCGCCACTCGCGCCCGAGCCAGCAACACCGCTGTTTCCAACACCGCCATGGCCGACACCGCCCTGGCTGTGGGTCGGTTCTTTGGCTGCCCCGGCCGAGCCTTTGGCTTCGACGATGACCTCCACGCGACCACCACACGCAAAGGCGAGGGACGCGCACAGGCACAGGAACGGGCGACTGGGAATCATCCGGAACACTGAGCCGGCAATGGGTACCATACGCTATCCTTGCACACGAAACTCGCGCCTCCCTGACAGGGGAAACCGTAGTTGCACGTAACACCGATGACCGCGCAGGCGCCGCCGAGATTGGGGGCGATCGCGGGACAGGCCGCCTTCGCTGGCGGCATGGCGCAGTCCCAGACAAAGCCCACGCAATTCTCGCCGAGACACGGACTACAGACGCACGTCGCGCCGCCCGCGTAGTCGCACACGGCTTGGCCCCGGCCTTCTATGGGCTGGCCTTCCCAGGTGACGGGCGTGCACGCGCCGCTGGGGGGTGCGGCGGGACAATAGGTTTTGGGTGCGGAACGGCAATCACCCCAACCCTCGTGTTTCATCCATTTGCCGGACGCGCAACGCAGCGCATGGCGGCAGTCCACACGCACTTCATTGCCGTAGGTGCACACGGCGCCGTCGGCCGTGCAGGCAGCCTCCAACGCCGGCTCCTCAGTGGGGCACTGAGTGAGATCCGGAACTGTGCCCATGCCGCGCGGCAGATTCTCATCCGGTGGTAGCCCACCGCTGCCGGTGCCGGGCACGCGGCTCGAATGATCACCGCCGCCCGTGCCTGGTTCACCCGCGGATGCTGCGGCTGCGCCTGCCTGACCGAGCCTGTCGGGCGACGCTTCCGTGATCACATTGCCACCGCATGCCGAAAGCAGCGGGAGAGCGAAGCAGAGCGCCGTGATTAGATCGTTTTTCAATGCCGACATCGGCGCTTTCTCCACCCAACGAGGCAGCCCATGATAGCGAATAACACTAGCTTCGTCGACCCGTGAACGTGCCCAACCGCAGAGACGGAGCAACTGGCAGCCTCAGCCGCGCGCAACTGGAGCCGCTGCTCGAGCGTCGTGGAACGGCCAGCGTAGTCGTATGCAGCCACCTGCAAGCGGTACTCACCTTCAGCGCCGAATGGCGGCGGCTCGAAATCATACTTGGGGAATGAGCGGATCCCAGACCAAACCAACAGACCGCTCTTGTCGATGATGCGCGCTCGCACGTCGCGCAGACCCCAACCGGAATCTTCGGCCTGAAGCGAGATTTGGATACTCGCGGTGTGCGCTGCGCTCAGCGTAAAGACCGCATTGTCCGCTGGCGCCACGACTTTCAACGTTGGCGGTTGCTCGTCGGGAACAGCAGTGGAAAAAGCAGCGCCACAGCTCTGCGATAGTTCCTGCCCCGTGTGCTCCATGCAGCTCCCGCTGTCGAGCCGCGGAGCAGTGCAGGCGGCGGTCGGAGACCAGGAGCCGTCTGCAGCGCCGCACGGAGTGAGGTCGAGACCGCTCTCTTGCTCCAGCCAGGGCCAGTAGCCACTCAGCCGAACGTAGTGCGATTCCGCTTCTCCGCAGGGCCCAGTAGGGGTGGCCGAGGCGACACCGACGAGCCGCAACGAAGGCTTGCCGCCGTCGTCGACCGACACGAATAGCGGGCCACCTGAATCACCCGAACAAAGACCGACGCCGGCGCCTCCGACCACGATTTCCGTGTCGTCGACGCGCAGGATGGATCCATCAGATCGGCGTCGAACGCCGAATTGGCCATCTTCCGCGGCCGGGCCATAACCGACCAGAGTGACCGGCTCACCCTCTCTTTCAACCGCACGCTCGCAGCCCATGACTTGTGGCACGGTGTCGACGACGAGGGCACTCTTCAATTTGCAATACGCGAGATCCGACCCGCCCAAGCTCCAATTGGGATAGGCACGGCAATACTCGACATCTGCGCTCTGTGACTCAGCCGACACTCGCGAAATACCGATACCGCAATGGGCGGCATACAGCACGAGCTGCGGATGAACAGCGACGCCGCTGCATTTGCCGTCGAGCGAGACTACATTCGTCCAGTCACAGCGACTGGACTCTTGCCCACCGAACAACGGGAGTTCGGCAGGTTGACCCACGCTTTCGTTCTCACCGCCACACGCGGTGAGAACGAGCATGAGCCCCACCACGGGGAAACGAGAGCGACCCAGCACGCAGGCGGTTCTATTCCGAACTTCGGCAAAGCCGCAAGCGCGCCGGGGTCGCCTCTTCAGCACGCCTCAGTAGCCTTTGTTGCTATTGAACCAGCTGATCAGATCGCTATCCATCTTTCGTGCGCGGTTGCTGTCGTCGAAGACGCCAGTCCAAGCCGAATTCGTGATGCCACGAATGCGACTCACGCCCGTGCTCGAGTAGTACGCCCAAGCCGGGCCGCCGCTCATGCCCGGCGAGAAGTCGTTGTAGAACCAGAGCGCCGAAGGATACGTGATGCACGACGTATACGCGTTTTCGCGATAGTCGTGGAACAGCCCTGGGGCCGTCCAGTTGCCGGGAGGCGGCGCGCCCCACTGCGGGTTCTTGCCGGGATAACCAGCAGTGTTGAGGTGAATGCCGGTGGTGCAACCACCGACGGTCTCATAACCGAACCAGCCAGTTCCGTCGTAACCAGCTGGATTACAACCCGCCGTGCTGCTGCGGAGCCGCAGGATGGCGTAGTCGTCGCTGCTGTCGCCTTCCTCGAAGCCGGAGATCGTGGTGCGATCGTAGCAGTTGGCGGCCAGCGTGGTCCAAGGCGCGTTCGTGCCTGCGCCGAAGGTGAGCGAACCGCGAGTACGCCAGTTGCCGTTGCCGTCTTTGACACAATGCGCGGCCGTAATTGCCGTGTAATTGTTGATCATGCGGAAGACGGTGCAGGAACCGGCCGGACCGCTCATCCAACCCGTTGCGCGCCACGGATAGCCGCCGTCGAAAATCTGCGTGCGCGACTCACCGTTGTAAATGCCTTTGACGCGACCCTCCAAGCCCTCGATTTTGCCGAGGCCCTGGCCGTCGTCCGACAGTTCTTTCCCACGGCTGTCCGTGATTTCCTTGGCCAGCTTCAAAGTATCGGCCTCAGTGAGGCGATATTCGACGCCGTTCGTCTCCATGACGGGACGAATCCTCTTGGCCAGTTCTTCCGTCGAGAGGGTGTTCAGGTCTTTCGAGACGCGGTCTGTCGGCCGACGAAAATCTTCGATTTTCGCGTCCGAGTATTTGACGACTCGAACCTTCTCCCAAACCTTTCCGCCCTCGTCGACGAGCGTAGCCGGCATGGATTCAGCCGATACGCCTTCCGTCGACACGTTGCCGCTCTCGCTTGCACAGCCGAAGCTGCCCGCGAGCGCGCACCCAACAGCAAACACACTACCCCATTTTTTCACTATTTTCCTCCTCATCAAACTCTAGAGAGTTTGAGCTACCACCGACTCGGACAAGATGAGTAGTCCGGCGCGTGAAGGGCAGTCAACTTAAATCCACTGACTGTTCTCCGCTCCACCTTACGGATGTGTCATCCCTGCGATTGATATAACCCATCTCGATGATGGAGATATGACATTGATCATCAGCCCCACGAATCCCCCGCAAAAAAGGACACTTTCCGTGCCTAACGTACGGCCTGTCAAATTACCTATGTCGATATGAACGTTCGGATTTCATCAATGCGATCAAAAATCCCACACCTCTGACCCACTGACCGGTCGAGCCGACGCGCAGGCCTGATTCGCACCGCTCGATCACCCTTCAGGGTTCAGCGCAAAGCGCGCGGCCAGGCCGAATAGACGGAAACGCGCAGGCCGTCGAATCGCGGCGCACGTCTGCCTCGGAGCGCTCGCTGAAGCGCGCCACACGCTCAGATCAGGGGCTGGACGTCCAAGCGATAGCCGTAGCCAGTGACGGCGCGGATCAGGTTTCGAGCGGAGCCGAGATAGTTCCGCAGTTCACGCACGACGCAGCGGAAACGGGCGACCTGCGTGGGCAGCAAGAGCCCCTGCGCCACGAGCTCTCGCGCCGAGACTGCGCGCCCGGCATGGTCGAGGAAATAGCAGAGCAGGTCGAACTTGGCCGCGGTGAGCGTGCGCGGCTCGCCGTCGATGAAGAGCACGCGCGCGCTGCGATCGAGCTCGGCGGTCGGTCCAAGCTTCTGGAGCACGGGCAGATCCGTCGTGGAGCGCGGGACGGAGAGCGTCGATTGCAGCGTCTGCCACGGGGGTGATGCCGCGTTCTCGAGGCAGAAGTACCAGCGTGCGCCAGCGCGCAGGCCGGCACTCGAAAGCTTCGGATCGTGCGGGCCGAGCAGCGCGATCGGCAGACTGGGCAACTCCCGTCGCAACCTTCCGCATTCAGCGACGGCGAACAAGGGCTCGCGCTCGGCGTCGATGACCATCAGATCGACACCCGAAACTGCGACCGCCGCTTGCTCGACCTCGAGCGGAAATGAACACGTGCGGAACGCGCATTCGGTCGCCCAATCGAGAACCGTGGCTCGATGCAGGTCGCTGAGGCCCATCAGACCGATGCAACTTCGCGAAAGTGGTGCGCTCGATGGCCGCACGACGGGCTTGCACAGTGCCTCACCAGATCCGTCTCCCTCACTCACACGCAGCTTCGATTCCAACATCGAGGCCGCTCATCAGCAAGCGGCGTGCCGAATGGACCGCGAGCGCTTTTGGACGCGAAGCCCGCGAGAATGGCGCCCGGCCTTTCGAGGCCGAATGCCTGGCTGCATACTCGACTGTTCAGGCGTGGACAGTCGAGTGTGCAACTGTTCGGCGCAAGGTCAGCGGTAGCGAAGCAACGCGAGGCATCAGCGGGATCCGCTACTGTTGGCTTTCGCCAGCAATTGCCCCAAGTAACTGCGCTGAAGCCCCGAGATGCGCGCTGCCTCCGACTGATTGCCCTGAGTATGGCGCAGCAGCAAAGTCAGATAAACGCGCTGAAACGTGTCGAGCAAAGCTTGCTTTTGCACGGCGTAGTCCGCCGTGGGATTCAACCAACGGCTGAGCGCGCCCTCGAGCTCGTTCGGCTCGCCCGCGGCGTTCATATCGAAGCTGCCCACTGCATGATAGGCCTGCAGCACATTTCTGAGCTCGCGGACGTTGCCGGGCCAGGTCCTGCGACGCAGTTCATCCATCAGCTCGGCCGGGATCTCGCGCAGGCCGAGCTGCTCGGCGAAATGCCGCGTGAGCGCATCCAGATCTTCGGTCCGCTCGCGCAAAGGCGGCAGCCGCAGGGTGACCACGGCCAATCGATAGTAGAGGTCCGCCCTGAATGCCTTCTGCTCCGCGGCGACGCCCAGGTCCACATTCGTTGCCGCCACGACGCGCACGTTCAGCCGTCGTTCGACCGTCTCACCGATGCGCACGATCGCACTCGACTCGAGCGCTCGCAGCAAAGCGGGCTGCACATCCAACGGTAGCTCGCCAATCTCGTCCAGAAACAGCGTGCCACCGGATGCCGCCTCGAAGGCACCGATGCGGTTCTCGATTGCGCCCGTAAACGCGCCTTTTTTGTGGCCAAAGAGCTCGCTGCGCGCGAGCCCGCGGTCGAGCATGCCGCAGTTGATCGCCACGTAGGGCCCGGAGCTCAGTTGAGAATGATCGTGGATGGCCCGAGCCAGCAAGTCTTTGCCCGTTCCGGTTTCACCCTCCAAGAGCACATTGGTCAGCGAGCTCTCGAGCCGCAAGAGGACCGCGAACAGGCGCCGCATCCGCGAAGAAAGCCCGAGCGCCCCGCCGTACGAGGTGATCTCCGCCGGTTGCAGGTGATCGAGCGTTTGTCGATCGCACTCCAGACTGAGCTCGGTGTTTCCGATCCGAAAGCGGCTGCCGAGCGCGAGCGCAATTCGCTGCACGCGCTGACCCAAGTAGTACGTCCCGTTGCGGCTGCCGAGATCCGTCAGCAGCACACCTTCGGGCGCGAGCGAAAGCTCCGCGTGCATGCGCGAGACGGTCTCGTCGGCGACCAAGATATCAGCCCCTCGACCCGAACCCAGGCGGCACACCCCCGCCTGTAGCCGGAACTCACGCGGTTCCGCGCTGCTGTCGAGAACGCGAACCAGGACCCCCAACGGCGGCTGTGATGAACGACGGATCGTAAGCGTCCGCGTTTGCGCTCCTTCCAGATCGCATTGGCCAGCGAGCGACTGGTCAGCGTGGACCGAAGGCAGCTCCTTCACGGTGGCAGCATAGCCCGACAGACGCGCGAAGCTACTCGAGCAAGACTTGCCGCTGGGCCGGGCTTCACTGGCGCTGGGCAGCAGGAAGAGAGTCGGCCCCAGAGGGCTGAGCGGGGGTCACCGTCGTTGGCAAGCCAAAGAGCGGGTCGGTCGTGACCTGCGGCATCAGGGCGTCACTCGGCAGCCGAACGGACGGCACCCGGGGAGCCTGCGCTGGACGCGCCGCGTTGCCGCGGATCGGTCGCCGCGCACTCGCGGGCGGCGCAGGCGACCCCGAGGGCAGTCCAGCAGGAGGCGCGGCGAGCTGGTCGTTCACAGCAAGCCCTGGCCGTGCGGGCTCATGCTCAGAAAGGGCCTTGGGCGGCTGTGTGCTGCCCGCGGCAGAAGCATGACTCGGGGCGGCCGCGAAGGGACCCTTGCGAGCCGCGTACGCGGCGAAAGAAAGCAGCAAGCTCAGACCGACACAGCCGAGGACGAGGCCCCGAGCGGAGCGACGTCGGCGCACCGGCGGAAAGTCCCGAGTCGTGTCGTCTCGTGGCAAAGCGCTCGCCGCGGGCGCGCTCGCCGAAGGTCGCGCTGCGGACTCGAAGGCGGCCGCGAACTCGCGCGCTGAGCGAAATCTGTGCCCTGGCCGCACCTGGAAGGCCACCCGAAAGAAGTCGTCCACCGCGCGCGGCACGCCCGAAGCGAGCGTACTCGGCTTCGTAAAGATGCCCTCGCGAATCCGCGCCGTGGTCTCGGTGACGGTGGCGCAGCGAAAGGGCAGCTCGGAAGTCAGCAGGGTGTACGCCACAGCGGCGAGCGACCAGAGATCCGTGGCTGCCTCGAGCTCGCCTCCGTTCAGTTGCTCGGGGCTCATGAACGCCGGCGAGCCCGCGATCAGGCCGCTGCCTGTCGTTTCCGTCGTCTCGTACTCGCCGCCCGTGCGGGCGATGCCGAAGTCCAAAACCTTCAGCGTGGGCCGGCCCTCGCTCTCGCACAGGAACAGGTTGCTCGGCTTGATATCACGATGAACGATGCCCCGCTCGTGTGCCAGCGCAAGCGCCGCGCACGCCTGCAGAACGAGATCGCGGATCTCGTCCAACGGGAGCCGGCCGCGCCGCTCGACGAGTGCGGCAACAGTCTCTCCTTCCAGCAGCTCCATCACCAGATAGGGGGTTTCGCCGTCTTCACCAAAGTCGTGCACAGCCACGACATGGGCGCTCTTGAGGCGCGCTGCCGCGCGCGCTTCGCGCCGGAATCTGGCGCGAGCCGCGCTATCGCTGACCAAGCGCGGCGACATCAATTTCACCGCGACATCGACGCCCAGCTCCAGATGCCGCGCGAGCCAAACTGCACCCATCCCGCCCCGACCGATCACGCGATCCATCCGGTATTTACCCGCCAATACCCAGGGAGCTCCACCGACCGGCACCCTCGGATGCTAGCCCGGACGGGTGCGTTGAACAATCTGTTCAGAAGGGTGCGGATCGCTCGCTCCAAGTCCACTGGAACGATTCGTCGGGCCGTTGTTGAGTGGGCGCCGTTGGGACGCTTCAACGGCGCTGTGCTAGGACCAAGAGAAGATGAAGGGGCAGGGACTGGACTGTCGAGCAACCTTGGGGAATCACACGAGACAGTGGGGTGGACCGACGGTCGGGTCTCTATCGCTCACCGCGGTCGTGCTCGTGGTGATCGTATTTTGCTGGCGGGTCGTTTCAGTGCAGCACACCGTGCCCGCCGCGCGAGTTTTTCACGACACGCGGTTCTATTTCGACGTTGCGCGGAACGATCTGTGGTCGCTCGGTCTCTGGGCGGGTGGGCGTTCTCCACTTCCCGCGTTGTTGTTCAAGCTTTGCAATTTCGAAGCTGAACGCATTCGTGCCTGGCTATTGGCCATTAGTGTCGTCAGCTGGAGCACTTTTGCCGTGGCGCTCAGCAGGTTGACCAAATCACCCTATCTCAAGCCAGTGGCAGCGGCGCTAGCGCTCTCCCTCGGCGCTAGCCGGACGGTGGCACAGTGGAATCACGCAATTTTGAGCGAGTCCCTATCATTTTCACTCGCAGCCGTGTGCCTGGCGAGCGCATTGATGTTCATGGTCAGGCCCAAGGTTTGGCTACTCCCCACGATTTTATCGGCCCTAGCACTTGCGCTGTGTCGCGACAGCAACGCTTATCTCGTATTGATGCTCGGCGCTTTGGCAGCGATACTGGCGTCCTTCCGCGCTGCGCAGAGGCGGAGTTGGTGGCCAGCTGCCGGATTAGCTCTCGGCTTTACGTCAACATTCCTAGTTGTCAATGCGTCGGCGGACGCAGGGATGAGATGGGAATACCCACTGACGAACGTCATCGTCAGCAGGGTGCTACCTGATCCAGTGAAACTGGCGGCGTTCCGCGCCGAGGGAATGCCCAACCTCGCACGCCTCAGGCCGCGGCGCCCGCGACGCGCCTATGGCACAGATCGCTCGCTTGCGCCGTTTCGAAGTTGGCTCTCGGAGCATGGCAAGCAAGCCTACGAGCGTTTTTTGATCTCGTCGCCGGGGTATCTTCTCGCGGAACCGAATGTCGCGGATCTGTTGGGCAGTGATGTAGAGAGGTACGTCCCCAGGGGGATGCAGGACAATATGCCGCCGTTGCTGGAGCGTCTCTGGTCGCGTGACGCATGGTTGGTTCACCTCATAATCGTAGTCAGCCTTAGCGTCGCGTGCGTGGCGATGCCCGCGGCACGCAGAAACTATCTCGCGATGATCGGGATTTGCTTGGCGGTTCTCGTCCTGCCTCATGGTCTGCTCATCTGGCATGGTGATGCCATGGAGACTGCGCGCCATGGGCTTCAAGCAGTTTTCCAGCTGAGGGTGGCACTCATCCTGTTGCTCCTGGCGCTAGCGGACATTCTGCTCGCTAGGCGCTTCCGGTTCTGGAAATGGCAAGCTGAGCGATTGAAAGCCCAGCCGTCCCACGGTTCCTGACGCAGTCCGACCCAAGTCGTCGTCTACCGCTCTCTTCCAAGTGGGCTGCCCCTCAGCGGCCCCGCGTGCACCAGTGCGTTACGGCGCGCGGTCCCGCTACTCGGTTGTCCGGGCACGAGCATTCAGAAGGAGCCGCGCGCAGCGAGCCCGACTTGATCTTTTCCTGCGTTGGCGGACAGGACGAACGCGGTCGTTCCGACTGTCAGAAAGCCGCCCGCAGCGATGAAGCTCAACGTGGAGATGGCCGCCCAATCCGACGCGGTCTCTACCTGGCCTCTGTCCTCGGGTCGACACGTGAGATCGCTCGAGCAGCGACGTTTGACGTCTTCGATCTGTGCGAGCGCCGTAGTTCCCGAGATGACGCCGGCGATCAGCGCTGCAGCGCCGGCTCCGAGCGTCACGTAGCTCCACGTCCGGAGAGAGGAGTTCTGGCGTTCGTGCTGCGCGGGCCCGGGCGAAAGCACGACGCCATGCGCGGGCGGTCCGGACACCGTACGCGCAGGCAGGGGCAGCCTGTGCGAGATCTCGATCAGCTGCCCCCGCTGCCCACTCTGCGCGTGAACGAGGCGTTGCTCGCTCGTCCCATTTCGATACGACACGCTCAGCTGGTGTGCGCCCGGATCGACCTCGACCTCGACCTCGCCGCGCGCGATGTCCACCGCTTCGTCATCCAACCGCACGCCCGAGACCTCGGCGGGAGCCGCGAGCGTGAGGCGAAGCGAAGGAATTTGCCCCTGCAAAGTGTCGAGCTCAGCCTGCGCCGAGGAGACCGCGAGTCGAAAGGGCGAGGGTGCCTGCGACGACAGGTCTTCGGCCGTAACAGTGCGCAACAGCTCACGCGCGCGCAGGAGCTTGCCGAGCGCGCGATCACAACGCGCCAGGTAGAGCACGAAGACCGGAGAATGCGCGACTTGCTCAGCGGCAGCGAAGTCACGACGAGCCACCTCGAATGCTCCACTCGAGTAGGCTTCGAGCGCTCGGCGTCCGAACTCGATGGCGCGCTGGGAGTCGGACGGATTGGCGCGCGCCTGGGAATGGGCGAGGAGGACCGAAAGCAGCACGAAGCCGAGCCAGAACACGCTCCGCAGCGCCCCACGCGAGCCCGAAGATGCAATCCGTGCTGGCACCGAACAGGTGATAGCGAGCAACACCTGAGCGGTCAATGTGCTCCGTCATCTGCTCCGCCCGCAGCGACTTCGGGCCCTCGGCGAGCCGCATGCGTCGCGCGCGATTCGTGCTATGGCAAGGCCGCGGTCGTACTGGGTGAATGAATGGTGTCATGAGTAGGGTCACGGCTCGCAGATCCTTCTGGGCGTTCAGTACCGTGTTCGCACTCGTTGCGTCGTCGTCGTGCGGCGACCTGCTCCACATCGACGATATCGAATTCCAAGAGCCGGATTGCGCTGATGCTTCCGCATGCGATGAAACGAACGGCGGTAGGCAGCCCGGCACGGCCTCGGATTCGCCTGACGACAACGCTGGGACCGGCGGGCACGGGGGCAGCGCTGCTGCGGGTCGAGGAAACGAGCCGGGGCACGGCGGCACCGCCTCGGCAGGCCAGGGAAGCGAACCCGAGCCAGGAGGCGCACCTGCGCAGGGTGGCGGCTCTGGAGAGGGCGGCAGCGCTTCGGTCGGCGTCGAATGCCGACGTCACCTCGACTGCAACCCTCAGATAGTAAACGAAGATCCGTCGTCGATTTCAGACGACCCCTACCTGTGTATCGACTCTCACTGCGTGCGCATGAGGAACGACGATCCGGAGCACCCGAGCGGTTGTCTGAAGGTGCTCGGCCGTGAGCACCTGGCGAGCGGCGCCGAGCCCTTCGTTTTCGGGGCGTTCGCGCGTATCTTCCCGGGTCAATCGCAGCCGTCCGGCGTGACGAGAAACTACGAGCTGGCCGTACGCGAGTTCGCGTCCAAGGGCGGTGTCACCATTGCCGGTAAGACGCGCGTACCGATGGCCGTCGTATGCGAAGGGATCAGCGTCAACCGCGAGTACCTAGCGCGCACGTTCGATCATCTCGTGAACACCCTCCACGTCCCGGCAGTGATCACGCTACTCGAGCCGCCCGATCTCAAGTGGTCGTTCGAATACGTGCATCAGGATTGGAAGAAGAGCGTGCTGTTCGTGAGCGCGGTCGAATCCGAATCCTCGTTGCTCGCGCTCGAAGATCGCGGACTGCTCTGGCACCTTCTCGGTAGCCCAGCCGATATTGCCCCCGTTTATGTGCCCTTGGTCGAACGGGTCGAAGCCTTCCTGAGAAAGAAGGCAGGGATATCGAAGCCAATCCGCCTCGCTCTGGTCGACTCCCAAGCGAGCTTCGACGCCGACGTGGGCAGCATCTTGCACGATCGATTGCGCTTCAACGGCAAGAGCGCGAGCGAGAACGGTGACGAGTATTACTTGCGCTTGCGGATCCCGGGTGAGGAGCATTTCGAGGAGATCATCGACGAGCACCTGCCCAAGCTCCAAAGGTTCGTTCCCGACGTGGTGGTCTTCACTGGCGGCCATGAAGCCAACCTCATGATGTCTTTCATGGAAAATTGGCAGCTTCCGCCGGAAACGCCGCGGGCGCGACCTTTCTATGTGGTCGCGCCCGGGCAGAACGATGGGCCGTACGGAGACTTGAGCGTCGCGGTGTCGCATTTCGATCTGTACGAGCGGATCGCCGGTGTCAACTATGCTGCCGCCGAGGACGACACGCTCTACAAGGCGTACCTGAGCACCCTCGAGGCCACATTTCCCATGGATGGGCTGCTTGGGGGGCGCGAGAACTATTATGACGCCGCGTACTACCTAATCTATTCGGCGGTCGCGGCGCAGAGCGAGTGGCCGCTCGACGGCGCAGCGATGGCTGTCGGGTTGAGGCGCTTGCTCGATGGCCCCGCCTATGCCGTCGGTGGACTCAATATCCCCGCCACCGCGGCGGCGCTGCGCGTCGAACCGACGATCGCGCTTCAAGGCACGCTCGGTCCAGCGGCGTTCGATCCGAAAACGGGTGGCTGGCGCGGCAATGCCAGTGTCTTTTGCATCGAGCAACGCGAAGGAACGGACGAGTTCTCGATGGACGTCCTCAAGTACGATCGAGGGACTGGCGAGCTCAAGGGCGAGTTCCCCTGCATCGACGGCTTTTGACCGAGGCGCGATCGCTGGCGAGGGGAACCTTCCCTCGCCAGTTGATCGAGGACGACTCAAACGGGCGCTAAATCAGTTGGACGTCGCGTAGGCGTCGAACACGTCCCCATCGGGCAGACCTCCGCCGAGGAGATTGATTCTGCCCGCGCCATTGTCATTGAAGTGCGTCGCCCCGTAGAAGATCGGGGGCAGCCGGGTCCCGGAGGGAACGACGTTCATTCGGTCCCAGACGACTTGGTCCTCCACCTTGGTCCAGGTACCGCTATACGTCGTTCTCGCCAGCACGTTGGCCGGAATCGGAGGGTTGCTCGACTCTTGTACGCTCGCGATGAGGTCGAGATTTCCCGGTCGAGCCGACGTCACCACGAAGGTATGGGGAATCCATGCCGACAAGCTGGTGTTGAACCTCGAAATGATGGTCTCGCGATCCCAGACGCCGTTCGCCTTCCAAGTGTGCTGCATCTTGTTGCCGCCAACGCGCACGAACACATCGATACGATTTGCATCCCAAGCCACCGCTCGGATCTCGCCCTGGAGAGTCCCTCCCACCGACTGAAAGTGTGGTCGCGATGACGAGCCAGAGACCGCAGCGCCGGGTGCGAGGTTGATGATCGGCACGTGGGCGATGGTGTTGGAGTTCGTGACCCAGAACACGTCCAGGTCGCCAAAGCCACGGTTGGCAACCGCCACGGTGCTGTCGAATCTCACGGCAGTCGTGATGGCGTTGCTGCCATTCACGTTGAGCGCAGCCCAGTTGGACCACGTCGAGCCCGCAATGTCGGTCTGCCGAATCGTCCGATAGAGCCTGCCGTCGCTGCCGGTCAGGAACACCTGGAGTGCGCCACTGAGCCCGCTGTACGCGCCAGCCAAAGCGCGCGCGGTCACTCCCGCAGGCGCGCCGGTAATGTATTCGAACTCCCAGGTGCCGCTGCTGTCGCGGTGCCAGCGCCCGGGTTGGCCGCTCACATGAATGAGCAGTTGATCGAGCGTGTTCGTGCCCTTGCGGTGAACCGGACTGCCTTGAATGGCAGAGTCCCCGAACCACGAAGCATCCAAATTCGGACCCAATACCGCCTGACTCGTGCTTTCGACCGCTTCCGGGCCCTGCGAGCTAGCTTCGACCCCGCCGACATCAGCCCCGCTGCAGCCCGTGAGCGCAAAAGCGATCCCCAGGCTACGAACCGCGCTGAACAATCTTCTCGAAGACCAGTACTGATTCATGACTTCTCCTCTTGCCAAATGGAGCTCGCTTCGCGCTCATGCGAAGGACGACTCGCAAGGGGACCCTAACGATCGTCGCGGATGTTTCGAGTGCGAAGTCGGTGCGAAGCTGGTGCGAAAGGACGCAACCGAGGCGCCGTGAGCCGCGGGCAAGCTCACCGCCCCGAGCCGAGCCAAGCCTGACACTCGGCGTGCTCCCGTCCGCGGTGAGGCTCCGGCGCGCGGCTGGGCCGTGTTGAACCCCCACTGCCCGCTGGCGATAAACGCCAGACTGCTCACGACACTGAACAATGACTTGGAGCGCCATTCTGCAACGGCACACCATTTTCGCGACAAATGACCATCCGACTCGTCATCAATACGGTGAGTTAGAGATGGACATCTGCCGCCAACCCCGCCGGGGATCTGGTACGGTGAAGTCGGGTCAGGATGGTCGCGAAAGGCTCGGCGCGCGACCAAGAACGCCGGTGCGCGGGTCGTGGTGAAACCCTTTCCGACAGCGAGATCGCAGCGACACCGCGGGCTATTTCCCACGTCCGCCCTGCTCATCGCTCTCACTGCTGGCTGTTTTTCCCCAGATTTTTCGAGCGGAGAATGTGCCGTGCATTGCAGTGAGCGCTGCCCATTGGGCTGGAAGTGCAAAGACGACTTCTGCGTGCCACCGGACTTCACTGGCTCCTGTTCGAGTGCGGGAGCGGACAACGGGGGCGGCGCGGCAGCGAGCGCGGGCAGCTCGATTGGCGGCTCTTCGGACAACGCCGGTGCACCCAACGACGGCGGCACTCCGAACAACGACGCTGGCGCTCCGAACGACGGAGGAACTCCGAACAACGGAGGAGGAACCTCGAACGACGGAGGAACCTCTAACGACGGAGGAACCTCGAACAACGGAGGAACCTCGAACGACGGAGGAACCTCGAACGACGGAGGAACCTCGAACAACGGCGGGGCCCCCGCAGGCGGAGGGCCGACCGTCGAGCTGGAGATACTGGCATCCCCCGCCAGCGCCGTGTGCACGGGGCGTGAGACAGTGATTCAGCTCGAGCTGAGCGGTGGAGTGGAGCCGTACTCGCTTCAGATCGAGAGTGACGACTGCGTCTCCGAAATCACGGGAACGGGGCCAAAACGGCGCCTCGCGGCGCACCCGTCCGCGGTGAGCCAGTGTGAGGTAAAGTTGGTCGCTCGAGATTCACAGGGCCACCGCGGGCAGCAGACGATCTCGCTCGTAGTTCACGAGTCTCCCCGCTTGATCAGCAAAGAGCTCCCCCGCGCCTGCAGCGCGCAGGAGTACAGCGCGCCGCTTGCCGCCGAGGGCGGCAATAGCGACAAATATGCCTATCACGTGAACTTGCCCCCGGGCATGAATTGGCAGCTCATCGGCAACACGCTCTCCGGCAGCGTCGATTTCGTGTCAGCCCAGGAAATCTCGGCGTGGGTCAGGGATGACTATTGTGAATCCGAGCACGTCTCGCTCACTCTTTCGCTCGACCCAGAGTCCTCGACGCGCTGCCCTGCGATCACACCGGCGGGTGGTGCGAAACGGCTGCCACGTCCCTGTTCCCG
>Ga0315912_10003647_pt1 | contig 15144 bp, 10 predicted proteins | sample VfabasoilMG_FD_204469 | JGI IMG/M metagenome (GOLD analysis project Ga0315912, IMG submission 204469) | Garden soil microbial communities collected in Santa Monica, California, United States - V. faba soil | ecosystem: Environmental > Terrestrial > Soil > Garden | place: USA: California... | reverse complement strand
CGAGATGGTGATGCCGGGCGACAACATCAAGATGGTGGTGACGCTGATCCAGCCGATCGCGATGGAAGAGAAGCTGCGCTTCGCCATCCGCGAAGGCGGCCGCACCGTCGGCGCCGGCGTCGTCACGAAGATCATCGAGTAACAGTCAACGAATAGGCCAGTAGCTCAATTGGCAGAGCGGCGGTCTCCAAAACCGCAGGTTGGGGGTTCGAGACCCTCCTGGCCTGCCAGCTTCAGAAAAGCAGACGAATGATGGCGGCAGAGAAGATCAAGATCGTTATTGCAGCGCTCATCGCCGTGGGCGGCCTCGTGGCCTTCTACTGGCTCGGTGAGCAGCCGCTCGTGCTGCGCATCGGCGCGCTGCTCGGCTTGTGGGCCGTCGCGATCGTCCTCATGTGGTTCACGGAGGCGGGCCGCACGTTCGCCGCGTTCTCGCGCGAGTCGTGGGAAGAAGCCAAGCGCGTGGTGTGGCCGAGCCGCAAGGAAACGCTGCAGACGACGCTCGTGGTGTTCGCCTTCGTCTTCATCATGGCGCTCTTCCTTTGGATCGTGGACGCGGGCCTGCTGTGGATCACCCAGCGCGTCATCGGGACGGGAGCATGAACATGACGGCGGTTACCGGAATGCGCTGGTACGTGGTGCACGCTTATTCGGGACAGGAGAAGAGCATCCAGAACGCGCTCCTCGACCGCATCCGGCGCTCGGGCATGCAGGACAAGTTCGGCCAGGTGCTCGTGCCGACCGAGGAAGTGGTGGAGATGAAGGGCGGGCAGAAGGCGATCAGCGAGCGCCGCTTCTTCCCGGGCTACATCCTCGTGCAGATGGAGATGACGGACGAGACGTGGCACCTGGTGAAGAGCACGCCGAAGGTGACCGGCTTCATCGGCGGCTCGGCGATGCGTCCCACGCCGATCTCCGAGAAGGAAGTGCAGAACATCATGCACCAGGTGCAGGAGGGCGTCGAAAAGCCCAAGCCGAAGGTGCTGTTCGAGGTGGGCGAGACGGTTCGCGTCACCGAGGGCCCGTTCACGGATTTCAACGGAACGGTCGAGGAAGTGAACTACGAAAAGAGCAAGATCCGCGTCTCCGTGCTGATCTTCGGCCGCGCGACGCCGGTGGAACTGGATTTCGGGCAGGTCGAGAAAGCGTAGGGGACAGACCCAGGGGACAGACCCTGATTCAAGCGCGCTGCATCTTGCGCTTGGCACGCTACATCACGAAATCGGGGTCTGTCCCCGGTTTTGAACTGACAGGGGAGGGCGCCGTAAAAGCGGCGTCCGCTTGAACCCGCAAGGAGAAGTTTCGTGGCAAAGAAAATCGTCGGCCTGATCAAGCTCCAGGTGCCGGCGGGCAAGGCGAATCCGTCGCCGCCCATCGGACCCGCGCTCGGCCAGCGCGGCCTCAACATCATGGAGTTCTGCAAGGCGTTCAACGCGCAGACCCAGAAGATGGAGCCGGGCCTGATGCTCCCGGTGGTCATCACCGCGTATGCGGACAAGAGCTTCACCTTCATCCTCAAGTCGCCGCCGGCCTCCGTGCTCATCCGCAAGGCGCTCAAGCTCGACAAGGGCAGCGCCAAGCCGCACACCGACAAGGTGGGCAAGCTCACGCGCGCCCAGGCCGAAGAGATCGCCAAGATGAAGACGCCGGACCTCACCGCCGCCGACCTCGACGCCGCCGTGCGCACGATCGCCGGCAGCGCCCGCAGCATGGGCGTGGAAGTGGAGGGCATCTGACCATGGCGAACATTTCCAAGCGCGTGAAAAAGATTTCGACGCTCGTGGACCGCTCCAAGGCCTACGACGTGAAGACGGCGCTCGACCTCGTGAAGAAGACGGCCACGGCCAAGTTCGATGAGTCGATCGACGTCGCCGTGAACCTCGGCATCGATGCCAAGAAGTCGGACCAGGTGGTCCGCGGCTCGGTCGTGCTTCCGCGCGGCACCGGCAAGACGGTGCGCGTGGCGGTCTTCACGCAGGGCGCCAACGCCGAAGCGGCGAAGGGCGCGGGCGCGGACATCGTCGGCTTCGACGACCTCGCCGACAAGATCAAGGGCGGCTTCATGGACTTCGACGTCGTCATCGCCTCCCCGGACGCGATGAAGGTCGTGGGTCCCCTCGGCCAGATCCTCGGTCCGCGCGGCCTCATGCCCAACCCGAAGGTCGGCACGGTGACCCCGAACGTCGCGGAAGCCGTGAAGAACGCCAAGGGCGGCCAGGTGCAGTACCGTGCCGACAAGGCGGGCATCGTGCAGTGCACGATCGGCCGTGCCTCGTTCGACGTCGACGCCCTCGCGGAGAACTTCGAGGCGCTCATCGGCGCGATCAACAAGGCGAAGCCGTCCAGCACCAAGGGCATCTACCTCAAGAAGGTCTCGGTCTCGAGCACCATGGGGGTAGGCATTCGCATCGATCAAGGCAGCTTCGCCGCTGACGCGGCACTAGCCGCCCACTGATGGATTTTCGGGCGGGCGGCCTGGGGAAGGCCGCGGCGCCCTAAAGGAACTTTGGGCCGCGGCCGCTTCAAGGGCCGCGGGTTATCAAAGACCGTTGGCGCCCGGGGGTCCCCGACTTGTCGGGGGTCGCTTCAAGAACCCGGGCTTAATCGAGGGGAAGGTTCCCGAAGCCCACGCAGATAGCGCACCCGAGGACAGGAAGCTCCTGACCAAGGTCGCTATGAAACGCAGCAAGAAGACAGGAGAAGACCTTGAGTCTGAATCTTGAAGGCAAGAAGGAAGTCGTGGCGGAAGTCTCCGCGCGGCTCGCCAAGGCACAGGCCGTCGTTCTGGCCGAGTACCGCGGCTTGCCGGTGGAAGCCATCACCGTGCTTCGCGCTCGCGCGCGCAAGGACGGCGTCTACCTTCGCGTGCTGAAGAACACCCTCGCGCGCCGCGCGGTCCAGGGAACGCCGTTCGAGAAGCTTTCCGACCAGATGGTCGGCCCTCTCGCCTACGGCATCTCGGAAGACCCGGTGGCTGCGGCGAAGGTGCTCCACGCCTACGCGAAGGAGAACGACAAGCTCGTCATCAAGGGCGGGGCGATGCCCGGCCACGTGATGAACGCGAAGGAAGTCGGCCAGCTCGCGACGATGCCGAGCCGCGAGGAACTCCTCGCGAAGCTCCTCGGCACGATGCAGGCGCCGATCGCCAAGTTTGTCCAGACGCTGAACGAGGTGCCCTCGAAGTTCGTGCGCACGCTGGCGGCGGTTCGCGACCAGAAGGAAAAGCAAGCCGCATGATCGCGAGCCTTCGGTGAAGACTGGCCTTTAGGTCACGTCGGAACCAAAAGGCCGCGGCCTCCACGACCCATTTAAACGACTGACACCAGGAGCAAACACAATGGCTATCGCCAAGCAGGAAATCCTCGACGCGATCGGGAACATGAGCGTCCTCGAGCTCTCGCAGCTCATCAAGGACATGGAAGACAAGTTCGGCGTCTCCGCCGCCGCTGCCGTTGCCGTCGCCGCGCCCGCGGCCGGTGGTGGCGCCGCGGCCGGAGCGGCTGCGGAGGAAAAGACAGAATTCACCGTTGTGCTGGCCGCCGCCGGCGAGAACAAGGTGAACACCATCAAGGCCGTGCGTGAAGTCACGGGCCTGGGCCTCAAGGAGGCCAAGGACCTCGTCGACGGCGCGCCGAAGCCCCTGAAGGAAGGCATCAACAAGGCCGACGCGGAAGCCATCAAGAAGAAGATGGAAGAAGCCGGCGCGAAAGTCGAAGTCAAGTAACTCCGCTGTATTTCTCGTCGAGCGGCACGGGCTGCGCCCGTGTCCGCTCCAGCGAGGCCCAGATGCTAAATACAAGCCCCAACGGGTTTGTATTTGTCTTCTGACGCGACTGCAGAAGATCAGGTCTGGCCGGGCCATGCGTTCCAGCATGGCTGTCCGCCAGCGGCTCGTAGCGGCGAGCCACCAGGCCATGTGAGCGCCAGTCGGTAGTTACCCCGGAGCCCCCATGACCTACTCGTTTACCGAGAAGAAGCGCATTCGCAAGAGCTTTGCCAAGCGTGCGTCCGTGCTGGACGTCCCCTTCCTCCTCGCCACGCAGATCGACTCGTACGCCGAGTTCCTGCAGGCGGAGGTGCCCGCCGAAAACCGCCGCATGACGGGCCTGCAGTCGGCCTTCATGTCGGTCTTCCCCATCTCCAGCCACTCGGGCAATGCGCGCCTCGAGTTCCAGAGCTTCACGCTCGGCGAGCCGCCGTTCGACGTGGTCGAGTGCCAGCAGCGCGGCCTCACGTTCGCGAGCCCGCTGCGCGCGAAGGTCCGCCTCATCATCATGGATCGCGAGGCGGCCAAGCCGACCGTGAAGGAGATGAAGGAGCAGGAGGTGTACATGGGCGAGATCCCGCTCATGACCCGCAACGGCTCCTTCGTCATCAACGGCACCGAGCGCGTCATCGTCTCCCAGCTGCATCGTTCGCCGGGCGTGTTCTTCGAGCACGATCGCGGCAAGACGCACTCCTCCGGCAAGCTCCTCTTCTCGGCCCGCGTGATTCCCTACCGCGGCTCGTGGCTCGACTTCGAGTTCGACCCGAAGGACTACCTCTATTTCCGCGTCGACCGCCGGCGCAAGATGCCGGTCACGATCCTGCTGAAGGCGCTCGGCTACAGCCCCGAGCAGATCCTCGGGCAGTTCTTCGTGTTCGACTCGTTTCACCTCGGCAAGAAGGGGATCGAGTTCGAAGTGGTGCCCGAGCGCCTCCGCGGCGATATCGCGAAGTTCGACATCGCGACCAAGGCGGGCAAGGTCATCGTCCAGAAGGACAAGCGCATCACGGTGAAGCACATCCGCGAGATGGAAGCCGCCGGGATGAAGAAGCTTTCCGTTGAGCCGGACTTCCTCGTCGGCCGCACGCTGGCGAAGAACGTCGTCAATACCGAGACGGGCGAGGTGATCGCCAACGCCAACGAGGAGATCACGGAGGCCGTCCTCAAGAAGATCCTCGATTCCGGCGTCGCCGAGATCAAGACGATCTACACGAACGACCTCGACCAGGGCCCGTACATCTCGCAGACGCTGCGGATCGACGAGACCGTCGACGCGACGAACGCGCAGGTGGCGATCTACCGCATGATGCGCCCCGGCGAGCCGCCGACCGAGGACGCGGTGAAGACGCTCTTCAACGGCCTCTTCTTCAGCGAAGACCGCTACGACCTCTCCGACGTGGGCCGCATGAAATTCAATCGTCGGGTTGGCCGCGACGAGCTCACCGGCGCGATGACCCTCTCGAACGAGGACATCGTCGCGGTGATCAAGATTCTCGTCGAGCTGCGCAACGGCCGTGGCGAGATCGACGACATCGACCACCTCGGCAACCGCCGCGTCCGCTCCGTCGGCGAGCTGGCGGAGAACCAGTTCCGTTCGGGCCTCGTGCGCGTCGAGCGCGCGGTGCGCGAGCGCCTGTCGCAGGCCGAGAGCGAGAACCTCATGCCGCACGACCTGATCAACGCGAAGCCCGTCTCCGCGGCGATCAAGGAGTTCTTCGGCTCGAGCCAGCTCTCGCAGTTCATGGACCAGACCAACCCGCTCTCCGAGATCACCCACAAGCGGCGCATCTCGGCGCTGGGTCCCGGAGGCCTCACGCGTGAGCGCGCGGGCTTCGAAGTCCGCGACGTGCACCCGACGCACTACGGCCGCGTGTGCCCGATCGAGACGCCGGAAGGCCCGAACATCGGCCTCATCAACTCGCTCGCCCTCTATGCGCGCACCAACGAGTACGGCTTCATCGAGACGCCGTATCGCCGCGTGAAGGACGGCAAGGTCGCCGGTCCGAAGGACATCGAGTACCTGTCGGCCATCGAGGAAGGCAAGTACGTGATCGCGCAGGCGAACGCGGAGCTCGACAAGCACGGCAAGTTCGCCGACGAGCTGGTGTCCTGCCGCCACCGCAACGAGTTCACGCTGTCGACGCCCGACAAGATCGAGTACATCGACGTGGCGCCGTCCCAGATCGTGTCGGTTGCCGCTTCATTGATACCCTTCCTCGAGCACGACGACGCCAACCGCGCGTTGATGGGCTCGAACATGCAGCGCCAGGCGGTTCCGTGCCTGCGCGCCGAGAAGCCGCTCGTCGGCACGGGCATCGAGCGCACGGTCGCCATCGACTCGGGCACGGCGGTGCAGGCGCGCCGCGGCGGGCGCATCGACTACGTCGACGCGGGCCGCATCGTGGTCCGCGTGAACGACAACGAGACGCGCGCGGGCGAAGCGGGTGTCGACATCTACAACCTCACGAAGTACACGCGCTCGAACCAGAACACCAACATCAACCAGCGGCCGCTGGTGAAGGTGGGCGACCTCATCGCCGGCGGCGACGTGATCGCCGATGGCGCCTCCACCGACATGGGCGAGCTCGCGCTCGGGCAGAACCTGCTCGTCGCGTTCATGCCCTGGAACGGCTACAACTTCGAGGACTCGATCCTCATCTCCGAGCGCATCGTCGCCGAGGACCGGTACACCTCGATCCACATCGAGGAACTGGTCGTCGTCGCGCGCGACACGAAACTGGGGCCGGAAGAAATCACGCGCGACATCTCGAACCTGTCGGAGCGCATGCTTTCGCGCCTCGACGAGTCGGGCATCGTGTACATCGGCGCGGAAGTGGAAGCCGCCGACGTGCTCGTGGGCAAGGTGACGCCGAAGGGCGAGACCCAGCTCACTCCGGAGGAGAAGCTGCTCCGCGCGATCTTCGGCGAGAAGGCCTCCGACGTGAAGGACACGTCGCTGCGCGTCCCGTCGGGCATCTCCGGCACGGTCATCGACGTGCAGGTCTTCACGCGCGAAGGCATCCAGCGCGACAAGCGCGCCCAGCAGATCATCGACGACCAGCTGAAGGACTACCGCAAGGACCTCCAGGACCAGCTGCGGATCGTCGAGGACGACGCGTTCAACCGCATCGAGAAGGTGATCGTCAACAAGGTCGCCAAGGGCGGGAAGAAGCTCGCCAAGGGCGCGAAGGTCACCAAGCAGTACCTCCAGGAAACGGACCGCCACGACTGGTTCGACATCCGCCTGCAGGACGAGGAAGCCGCCGCCCAGCTCGAGCAGCTGCGCGAGTCGCTCGACCTCACCCGCAAGGAGTTCGACAAGGCCTTCGAAGAGAAGAAGAAGAAGCTCACGCAGGGCGACGAGCTGCCCCCGGGCGTGCAGAAGATGGTGAAGGTCTACGTCGCGGTGAAGCGCCGCCTGCAGCCGGGCGACAAGATGGCCGGCCGCCACGGCAACAAGGGCGTCATCTCCAAGATCGTTCCGGTGGAGGACATGCCTTTCATGGCCGACGGCACCCCCGTCGACATCGTGCTCAACCCGCTCGGCGTGCCGTCGCGGATGAACGTCGGGCAGATCCTCGAGACGCACCTCGGCTGGGCCGCCAAGGGCCTGGGCCTGCGCATCAGGGAAATGCTCCGCGCGAACGAGAACGCCACGAAGGTGCGCAAGTTCGTCGAGAAGATCTACAACGGCACGGGCAAGAAGGAGGACCTCGCCTCGTTCGAGGACAACGAGGTCATGGAGCTGGCGGCGAACCTGCAATCGGGCGTGCCGTTCGCGACCCCGGTGTTCGACGGCGCGACCGAGAATGAGATCAAGGACATGCTCGAGCTCGCGGGGCTTCCGCGCAGCGGCCAGATCACGCTATTCGACGGCCGCACCGGCGACGCATTCGACCGTCCGGTGACCGTGGGCTACATGCACATCCTGAAGCTGCACCACCTCGTCGACGACAAGATGCACGCGCGCTCGACCGGTCCGTACTCCCTCGTCACCCAGCAGCCGCTGGGCGGCAAGGCGCAGTTCGGCGGCCAGCGCTTCGGCGAGATGGAGGTGTGGGCGCTGGAAGCCTACGGCGCGGCCTACACGCTGCAGGAAATGCTCACCGTCAAGTCCGACGACACTCAGGGACGCACCAAGGTCTACGAGAACATCGTGAAGGGCGAGCACAAGATCGAGGCGGGCATGCCCGAATCGTTCAACGTGCTGGTGAAGGAGATCCGCTCCCTCGCCATCGACATCGACCTCGAGCGCTATTGATCGACTAGGAGACTACGTTAATGAAAGCATTGCTCGATCTGTTCAAGCAGGTCACCCAGGAAGAAGAGTTCGATGCCATCCGCATCGGGCTCGCCTCCCCGGAGAAGATCCGTTCCTGGTCCTACGGCGAGGTGAAGAAGCCGGAGACGATCAACTACCGCACGTTCAAGCCGGAGCGCGACGGCCTCTTCTGCGCGAAGATCTTCGGGCCGATCAAGGACTACGAGTGCCTGTGCGGCAAGTACAAGCGCCTGAAGCACCGCGGCGTCATCTGCGAGAAGTGCGGCGTCGAGGTGACGCTCACCAAAGTTCGTAGGGAACGCATGGGCCACATCGAGCTCGCGAGCCCGGTGGCGCACATCTGGTTCCTGAAGAGCCTGCCGTCGCGCCTGGGCATGGTGCTCGACATGACGCTGCGCGACATCGAGCGGGTCCTCTACTTCGAAGCCTACGTCGTGACCGACCCGGGCATGACCCCGCTCAACCGCTGCCAGCTCCTCTCCGAGGACGACTACCTCGCGAAGGTCGAGGAGTACGGCGACGACTTCTCCGCCGCCATGGGCGCGGAGGGCGTGCGCGAGCTGCTTCGCAAGCTCGACGTCGGCCGTGACATCGAGCAGCTTCGCACCGAGCTCGCCGCGACCGGTTCCGAGACCAAGATCAAGAAGATCGCCAAGCGCCTGAAGGTGCTCGAGGCGTTCAACAAGTCCGGCATCAAGCCCGACTGGATGGTCATGGAAGTGCTGCCGGTGCTCCCGCCGGACCTGCGTCCGCTGGTTCCGCTGGACGGCGGCCGCTTCGCGACCTCGGACCTGAACGACCTGTACCGCCGCGTCATCAACCGCAACAACCGCCTGAAGCGGCTCCTCGAGCTCAAGGCGCCCGAGATCATCGTGCGCAACGAGAAGCGGATGCTCCAGGAAGCGGTGGATTCGCTGCTCGACAACGGCCGCCGCGGCAAGGCGATGACGGGCGCGAACAAGCGCGCGCTGAAATCCCTCGCCGACATGATCAAGGGCAAGTCCGGCCGCTTCCGCCAGAACCTCCTCGGCAAGCGCGTGGACTACTCGGGCCGTTCGGTCATTGTTGTCGGCCCGACGCTGAAGCTCCACCAGTGCGGCCTGCCGAAGCTCATGGCGCTCGAGCTCTTCAAGCCCTTCATCTTCCACAAGCTGGAAGTGATGGGGCTCGCGACGACGATCAAGGCCGCGAAGAAGATGGTCGAGGGACAGGAGCCCGTCGTCTGGGACATCCTCGAGGACGTGATCCGCGAGCACCCGGTGCTCCTGAACCGCGCCCCGACGCTCCACCGCCTCGGCATCCAGGCGTTCGAGCCGGTGCTCATCGAAGGCAAGGCGATCCAGCTGCACCCGCTGGTCTGCGCGGCGTTCAACGCCGACTTCGACGGCGACCAGATGGCGGTGCACGTTCCCATCTCGCTGGAAGCGCAGATGGAAGCGCGCACGCTCATGCTCTCGTCGAACAACGTGCTGCACACGGCGCACGGCGAGCCGGTCATCGTGCCGTCGCAGGACATCGTGCTCGGCCTCTACTACGCCACCCGCGAGCGCGTGAACGCCCGCGGCGAAGGCTCGATGTTCACCAACATCTCCGAAGTGAGCCGCGCGTACGAGTCCGGCGGGGTCGAGCTGCACGCGAAGGTCACGGTGCGCATCCGCGAAGCCACGAAGAACGAGGACGGCAGCATCGTCGAATCGATCAAGCGCTACGAGACCACCGTCGGCCGCGCGCTCCTCTCGGAGATCCTGCCGGCCGGCCTTTCGTTCGCGCTCATCAACAAGCCGCTCAAGAAGAAGGAAATCTCGAGGCTGATCAACGAGGCGTTCCGCCGCTGCGGCATCCGCGAGACGGTGATCTTCGCCGACAAGCTGATGTACACCGGCTTCTCCTACGCCACGCGCGCGGGCCTCTCGATCTGCGTCGACGACCTGCTCATCCCCGAGCAGAAGGCGAAGATCATCGACGAGAGCGAGCGCGAGGTGAAGGAAATCGAGCGCCAGTACACGTCGGGCCTGGTCACCCAGGGCGAGCGCTACAACAAGGTGGTCGACATCTGGGGCCGCGCCGGCGACCAGATCGCCAAGGCGATGATGGAGCAGCTCGGCTCGCAGCACGTCACCGACCGCAAGGGCAAGGACGTGACGCAGGAGTCGTTCAACGCCATCTACATGATGGCGGACTCCGGCGCGCGCGGTTCCGCGGCGCAGATCCGCCAGCTCGCGGGCATGCGCGGCCTCATGGCGAAGCCGGACGGCTCGATCATCGAGACGCCGATCACCGCGAACTTCCGCGAAGGCCTGAACGTCCTGCAGTACTTCATCTCCACGCACGGCGCGCGCAAGGGCCTCGCGGACACGGCGCTCAAGACCGCGAACTCGGGGTACCTGACCCGCCGCCTCGTGGACGTGACGCAGGACCTCGTGGTGATCGAAGAGGATTGCGGCACCACGCAGGGCATGGCGATGAAGGCGCTCGTCGAGGGCGGTGAAGTCGTCGAGCACCTGCGCGAGCGCATCCTCGGCCGCGTGACCGCGAACGACGTCATGCATCCCGAGCAGCAGGGGGTGCTGGTGGCCGCGGGGTCGCTCCTCGACGAGGGCGCGGTCGAGAAGATCGAGTCCCTGGGCATCGACGAGGTCAAGGTGCGCACGCCGCTCACCTGCGACACGCGTTACGGCATCTGCTCGAAGTGCTACGGCCGCGACCTCGGCCGCGGCACGCTCGTGAACGTCGGCGAGGCGGTGGGCGTCATCGCCGCCCAGTCGATCGGCGAGCCCGGCACGCAGCTCACGATGCGGACGTTCCACATCGGCGGTGCGGCTTCGCGTACCGCGGTCGCCTCCGGCGTGGAAGCCAAGTCGAACGGCGTGGTGTCCTTCGCCAACACGATGCGCTACGTGCCCAACGCCCGCGACGAGCAGGTCGCGATCTCGCGCAACGGCGAGATCATCATCTCCGACGACAACGGCCGCGAGCGCGAGCGCCACAAGGTTCCGTACGGCGCGACGCTCACGATCAAGGACGGCTCCAAGGTGAAGGCGGGCCAGCCGCTCGCCAACTGGGATCCGCTCACGCGCCCGATCATCACGGAGTACGCGGGCGAGATTCACTTCGAGAACGTCGAGGAAGGCGTCACCGTCGCGAAGCAGATCGACGAGACGACCGGCCTCTCGAGCCTCGTCGTGATCGACCCGAAGAAGCGCGGCACGTCCTCGACCAAGGGCCTGAGGCCGGCGGTGAAGCTGTGGGATGACGCGGGCAAGGAAGTGAAGCTCGCGGGCAGCGCCTCCGACGCGCCCGTGAACTACACGTTCCAGATCGGCGCGATCATCACGGTCAAGAATGGCCAGAAGGTGGCCGTCGGCGACGTGCTGGCGCGCATCCCGCAGGAGTCGTCGAAGACGCGCGACATCACGGGCGGTCTCCCGCGCGTGGCGGAGCTCTTCGAGGCGCGCTCGCCGAAGGACGCGGGCCTGCTCGCCGAGATTACCGGCACGGTCTCGTTCGGCAAGGACACGAAGGGCAAGCAGCGCCTGGTCATCACGGACTTCGACGGCGTCGCCCACGAGTACCTGATCCCGAAGGACAAGCACGTCACCGTGCACGACGGGCAGGTGGTCAACAAGGGCGAGACGATCGTCGACGGCCCGGCCGATCCGCACGACATCCTGCGTCTCCAGGGGATGGAGGCGCTCGCGCGCTACATCATCGACGAGGTGCAGGACGTCTACCGGCTCCAGGGCGTGAAGATCAACGACAAGCACATCGAGGTGATCGTGCGGCAGATGCTGCGCCGCGTCTCGATCGTCGATCCGGGCGACAGCCGCTTCATCACGGGCGAGCAAGTCGAGCGGGCCGAGGTCCTCGAGGAGAACGACCGCGTCAAGGCGAAGGACGAAACCAAGAAGCCGGCGACGTTCGAGTACATGCTCCTCGGCATCACCAAGGCGTCGCTGTCGACCGACTCGTTCATCTCCGCGGCCTCCTTCCAGGAGACGACGCGGGTGCTGACCGAGGCGGCGATCATGGGCAAGAAGGACGACCTGCGCGGCCTGAAGGAGAACGTGATCGTCGGACGCCTCATCCCGGCGGGAACGGGCCTCGCGTACCACTCCACCCGCAAGAAGACCACCGTCGAGCCCGGTTCCAGCTCGTCGTTCGGCTTCTCGCTGGACGAGTCGGACGTGGGCTCCGAGCAGGTCGCGTAGCGGTTGACCGAAAATGCCTAAACCCCTAAAATAGAGAGCTTTTTCCCGCCGGTGCGCACCAGCCAATGGGCTGGCGCCTCACCGGCGGGTGGCCTCTGAAGGGGGCTAACAACCCAACGTATTCGAGAAAACATGCCGACGATCAATCAGTTGCTGCGCAAGCCCCGCCGGAAGGTGCAAACGAAGAGCAAGGTTCCCGCCCTGGGCGGCAGCCCGCAGAAGCGCGGCGTCTGCACCCGCGTCTACACGACGACCCCGAAGAAGCCGAACTCGGCGCTGCGGAAGGTCGCCAAGGTGCGCCTCACGAACGGGTACGAGGTGATCAGCTACATCGGCGGAGAAGGCCACAACCTGCAGGAGCACTCGGTGGTGCTCATCCGCGGGGGCCGCGTGAAGGACCTGCCCGGCGTGCGCTACCACATGGTGCGCGGCAGCCTCGACACCGCGGGCGTCAAGGACCGCAAGCAGTCGCGCTCGAAGTACGGCGCGAAGCGGCCCAAAGCCGCCTAACTTTCAACACTTTCGACGGATATAGAGACCTATGCCGCGCCGTAGAGAAATCCCCAAACGCGAGATCCTCCCGGATCCCAAGTTCAAGAGCGAGGAAGTCGCCAAGTTCATGAACGTGCTCATGACCCGCGGCAAGAAGTCGGTCGCCGAGCGGATCATGTACGGCGCGCTCGACGTGATCGCCAAGAAGTCGGGCAAGGACGCGTTCGACGTCTTCAATGCCGCGATCAACAACGTGAAGCCGATGGTGGAAGTGAAGAGCCGCCGCGTCGGCGGCGCGAACTACCAGGTGCCGGTGGAAGTGCGCCCCGTCCGCCGCACGGCGCTCTCGATGCGCTGGATCCGCGAGGCGGCCCGCAAGCGCGGCGAGAAGAGCATGGCGCAGCGCCTGGCGAACGAGCTCATGGAAGCGGCCGAGGGCCGCGGCGGCGCCGTGAAGAAGAAGGAAGAAGTGCATCGCATGGCCGAGGCCAACAAGGCCTTCGCCCACTACAGGTTCTAACGGATCAATCGCTGCTGGCCGCTTGAAGGGGCAAGCGGCCCAGACGAAGAGAAGACACCGTGGCACGCAAAACACCCATCGAACGCTACCGCAACATCGGGATCTCGGCTCACATCGACGCCGGCAAGACCACGACCACGGAGCGCATCCTTTTCTACACCGGGGTGTCCCACAAGATGGGTGAGGTCCACGACGGGGCGACCGTCATGGACTGGATGGAGCAGGAGCGCGAGCGCGGCATCACGATCACCTCGGCCGCGACGACCTGCTTCTGGAAGGGCATGGACGGCCACTTCCCCGAGCACCGCATCAACATCATCGACACCCCCGGCCACGTGGACTTCACCATCGAGGTCGAGCGCTCGATGCGCGTCCTCGACGGCGCGTGCATGGTGTACGACTCCGTGGGCGGCGTGCAGCCGCAGTCGGAGACGGTGTGGCGCCAGGCGAACAAGTACAAGGTGCCGCGCCTCGCCTTCGTGAACAAGATGGACCGCGTCGGCGCGGACTTCTTCAAGGTCTACCGCCAGATGAAGGAGCGCCTGCGCGGCAACCCCGTGCCCATCCAGGTGCCGATCGGGGCGGAAGACAGCTTCGAGGGCGTGGTCGACCTCGTCCGCATGAAGGCGATCTACTGGGACGACGCGTCCCAGGGCATGAAGTTCGAGTACCGCGACATCCCCGCCGAATTGAAGGAGCAGGCCGAGGAGTGGCGCGAGAAGATGGTCGAGGCGGCCGCGGAAGCCGACGAGGACCTCATGCACAAGTACCTCGAGGGCCACACGCTCACCGAGGAAGACATCCGCAAGGGCCTGCGCAAGCGCACGATCGCGAACGAGATCGTCCCGATGCTCTGCGGCACCGCGTTCAAGAACAAGGGCGTCCAGGCGATGCTCGACGCGGTCATCGAATACATGCCGGCGCCGACCGACATCCCGCCGGTGAAGGGAGAGCTGGAGAACGGCCAACCAGGCGAGCGCAGGGCTTCGGACGACGAGGACTTCGCCGGCCTCGCGTTCAAGATCATGACCGACCCGTACGTCGGCCAGCTGATCTTCTTCCGCGTCTATTCCGGCGTCGTGAATTCCGGCGACACGGTCTACAACCCGATCAAGGGCAAGAAGGAGCGCCTTGGCCGCATCCTGCAGATGCACGCCAACCAGCGCGAGGAAATCAAGGAAGTGCGCGCCGGCGACATCGCCGCGGCCGTGGGCCTCAAGGAGGCCACCACCGGCGATACGATCTGCAACCTCGACAAGCCGATCATCCTCGAGCGCATGGTGTTCCCGGAGCCGGTGATTTCCCAGGCCGTGGAGCCCAAGACCAAGGCCGACCAGGAAAAGATGGGTGTCGCGCTGAACCGCCTCGCGCAGGAAGATCCGTCGTTCCGCGTGCGTACCGACGAGGAGTCCGGCCAGACGATCATTTCCGGCATGGGCGAGCTTCACCTCGAGATCCTCGTGGACCGCATGAAGCGCGAGTTCGGCGTGGAGGCGAGCGTCGGCAAGCCCCAGGTCGCGTACCGCGAGACGATCCGCAAGGGCGTGGACTCCGTCGAGGGCAAGTTCGTGAAGCAGTCGGGCGGCCGCGGCCAGTACGGTCACGTGGTGCTCAAGGTCGAGCCCAACCCCGGGAAGGGCTTCGAGTTCATCGACCAGATCAAGGGCGGCGCGGTGCCGCGGGAATTCATCCCGGCGGTCGAGAAGGGCCTGCGCGAGACGTTGCCCGCCGGCGTGCTCGCGGGTTATCCGGTCGTGGACGTGAAGGTGACCCTTTTCTACGGCTCGTACCACGAGGTCGACTCGAACGAGAACGCCTTCAAGATGGCCGCCTCGATGGGCTTCAAGGAAGGCATGCGCCGGGCGAGCCCGGTGCT
>Ga0315912_10003646_pt1 | contig 15147 bp, 11 predicted proteins | sample VfabasoilMG_FD_204469 | JGI IMG/M metagenome (GOLD analysis project Ga0315912, IMG submission 204469) | Garden soil microbial communities collected in Santa Monica, California, United States - V. faba soil | ecosystem: Environmental > Terrestrial > Soil > Garden | place: USA: California... | reverse complement strand
AAGCCAAACTCCGAGCCGGGCCACCTCGCGCATCGCCGCGACCAACCGGCCCTACTAACGCCCGTCGTGCTGTCGCCGCGCGGCCACAGCCGCAGCGGGGCGCCGATGCTGGCCTACAAGCCGGCCGGCACCGACCTGGACGAGATGGTGGTCGCCGATCCCGCCGCGCTGCGGCTGCGCTGGACCGAGCGCAATCGCCTGCAGTCGGGTCGCGGCGTGCGCGATTTGCTCACGCGCGCGGTGGAATACCGCCGCAAATGGGAGGACTACGAGAAGAAGCTCGCCGCCTGGACGCCCCCCAAAGCGGAGGCGCCGAAGCCCGCTGCGAAAGCCGAAGACGCGAAGAAGGAAGGCTCGGGTGACGCCAAGCCCGACGCCGAGAAGAAGGACGAGGAGAAGAAGGACACGGGCAAGAAGAAGAAGGGCGAGGAAGAAGCGGCCAAGCCGCTCACGGGCGCGTGGGAGACGAAGATCACGCTCGCGCCGCTCGAGCCCACTCGCATGCGCCTGTACGTACTCGACGAGGAGGGCAAGCTGCACGGTTCGCTGCGCTGCGCCGCGCTCTCCGACGACTTGATCGAGGTCTCGGGCGAGCGCAAGGAGAAGAAGGTCAAGCTCGAAGGCCAGGGCACTCGCGGCCTGGTCAAGCTCGAGGCCGAGGAGGTCAAGGGCAACCTGAAGGGCAAGGTCACGCTGGGCACGAGCAGCGCCGAGTTCGAAGCGACGCAGACCTCGACCGAGTACGACGTCGTGGATCGTCCCGAGCGCCGCAAGCCCAAGGAAGAGAAGCCCGAGGAGCCGAAGGGCAAGCCGCGCTCGCCGGGGATCGACCCCGACCTCGAGCCGCTGCGGCGCGCGATGTTCGGGACCGGCGCGCTGATCATCGCGGTCGATCGCGACGACGAGATCCTGGAGTGCGTCGACGCCTGCGCGGCGGCCGGAGTGAAGCCGATCCTGTACGGCGCGAGCGATGCCTGGAAGGTGGCCGACAAGCTCGCTGGCCGCATCGCGGGCGTGCTGCTCACGCAGCGCGTGATCTGGACCGATCCCAAGAGCGGCGCGGAGAAGCGCAATCGCTTCGCCGAGCTGCAAAGCGCCGGCATCCCCGTCGCGTTCCACAGCGCGGCCGAGGAAGGCGCCGCCGACCTGCCGCTGATGGCGGGCTACGCGGTCTCGCAGGGCATGAGCCCGGATGGGGCGCTGCGCGCGTTGACGAGCGACGCCGCCGCGATGTACGCGCTCGGCGCGCACGTCGGGAAGCTCGCGGTCGGCCTCGACGGCGACGTGCTGCTGCTCGACGGCCAGCCCGTGGATCCCTCCACGAGCGTGCGCAGGGTGTGGGTCAACGGTCGCGAGGTGCGCTGATGGAGACGCGCATGTCGAAGCGCAAGCGCAGCCCGCTCTGCATCGTGTGCGGGATCACGCTCGGTGTCCTCGCCGCGAGCGCCGCGCAGGCCGCGCCCGTGCAGACCGTGCAGGGCAAGAACACGGTGGTCGCCGTCCCGCGTGCCCCGCGCGCCGGAGAAAAGGGCGCGCCGGGCCTGGCGCTGCTCGCCAAGAAGGCGCTGGCCGTGCCCTTCGAGGGCGAGCAGGTCGTCGACAACGCCGTGTTGCTCGTGAAGGACGGCAAGATCGAGGCGCTCGGTCCGGCGCGTACGACGCCGATCCCCACGGGTTACGAGGTCCAGGACCTCGGCGACAAGTGGCTGATGCCGGGCATGATCGACCTGCACACCCACATCGGGGGCACGTTCGACATCAACGACACGGTCTATCTCGCCAACCCCGGCCTGCGAGTGTCGACGTCGGTCATCCCGAAGAACGCGGCGCTCAAGCAGGACCTCGCCTCGGGCGTGACGACCGTGCTCTTCATCCCCGGTTCGGGCGTGAACATGGGCGGGCAGGGGATCCTGATCAAGACCGGCCACGAGCGCTTCGAGGAGGCGCTCGTGCGCGCGCCTGGCTCGCTCAAGATCGCGCAGGCCGGCAATCCCGAGCGCTGGGCGATCGGCGTCGGGCGCTCGTTCATGAACTGGAACCTGCGCGCGATGCTCACGCGCGGGATGGCCTACGCCAGGCGCTGGCTCGAGTACGAGCAGGGCAAGGGCCAGAGGCCCGAGCGCTTCTTCGACCTCGACGTCTTCCCCGAGCTGGCCGCGAAGCGCACGCAGGTCAGCACGCACACGCAGATGTTCCAGGTCGTGCTCAAGACGATCACGATGCTGCGGCAGGAGTTCGGCCTCGACTGCTACATCGACCACGGCGAGATGGCGGGCTACCGCGCGGCCGAACTGGCGCGCGACGCAGGCGTGCAGGCGATCCTCGGCCCGCGCGCGGTGGAAGTTCCGACGCAGCAGTTCATCAATTGGACCGGCTCGAACCCCGAGGCGCTGCTCGGCATCGCTGCGGAGTACCAGAAGCGCGGCGTGAAGATGATCGGCTTCAACACGGACGCGCCGGTCATCCCGGCCGAGGAGCTGCAGCTGCAGGCCGGCATGGCCGGGCACTACGGCATGGACTTCTCGAACCTCGAGGGCGTGCGCGGCCTGACGATCATCCCGGCCATCACCGCCGGCATCGGGAAGCGCATCGGCAGCCTCGAGGTCGGCAAGGACGCGGACGTGCTCGTCATCTCGGGCGACCCGGCCGACCCGCGCAAGTGGGTCGAGAAGGTGCTCACGGACGGCAAGTGGGTCTACGACTCGACCAAGGAGCGTCGCCTGTGGTGAGCCTGCGGGCAGCCGCGCTCCTCCTCGCGACCTGCGCGCTCGGATGCGCCGGCACGGGTCGCGCGACCGATGCGCTCGGTCGGGTCCGGGATCTCGAGCCCGGGCAGCAGGGCTACGCGATCATCGCCGCGAAGGTCTTCGCGATGGACGACGAGGACCACGTCTACGCGCCGGGGATGGTGCTCGTGCGCGGCTCGAAGATCGACTACGTCGGCCCGCCGGTCGACGTGCCTGCCGGCTACCAGAAGCGCGAGTACCCGCAGGGTGTCGTCAGCCCGGGCATGGTCGACCTGCACACGCACGTGCACAGCGGCGGCTTCGGCGACGTCAACGACATGGTCATGCCGGTCAACCCCGAGTTCCGGGCTTCCGCCGCGCTGCGCCCCTCGAACGAGCTGATCAAGCGCGCCTGCGCCAGCGGAGTGACGACGCTCTACGGCATCCCGGGCAGCGGCACGAGCATGAGCGGGTTCGGCATCGTGTACAAGACGAAGACGCGCGCGAAGTTCGAGGACTGCGTGGTGCGCAACCCCGGCGGCATGAAGATCGCCCAGGCCTACAACCCCGAGCGCCGCGCGGGCGACCTGGGCGCGACGCGCGCGGGGCTGGCCTGGATGCTCGAGGACATCAATCACAAGGCCCTCGGCGCCATGCGCGAGGGGCGTTCCGACCCGGCGCTCGCGAACCTGATCAAGGTGCACCAGAAGAAGCTGCCCGTGCTGATCCACTGCGCCGGCAGCGATTCCTTCCCTGCGGCGGCGCGCATGTGGAAGACGGAGTTCGATACGGACTGCGTCCTCTCGCACGGCTGCTTCGACGCGCACCTCACCGCGGCCTACGAAGTCGGGCTCGGCGTGCCGATCAACGCCGGCCCGCGCATGTTGGACTTCAACTCCACGCGCGACGGGGCGATCACCGGCATCGCGCACGCCTACGAGAAGGCCGGCGCGAAGAACCTCTCGCTCAACACCGACTCGTCGGTGGTGCCGCAAGAGGAACTCTTCCTGCAGGGCTCGATGGCCGCGAAGCTCGGAGCAAACGCCTACCAGATGCTGCGCGGCGTGACGATCAATCCGGCCAAGGTCTTCGGCCTAGCGAAGCGTCTCGGGAGCCTCGAGCCGGGCAAGGATGCCGACGTCGTCGTGCGCAACGGCGAGCCGCTCGACCCGCGCGCCCGTGTCGAGACGGTGCTGATCGACGGGAACATCGAATACGACTGGCAGCGCGACGGACAATGGTTCTGACGCGCGCAGGAAAGACGAAACCATGATCCTCCAGACCCTCCTCCTCAGCTTCGCCGCGGCCTCGCCCGCGGGCGAGCAGACGGCCCCCCTGCCGAGCCTGTTCGCGATCCGCGTCGGACGCGCGGAGACCATCGCCAAGGGCACGCTCCAGCACGCCGTGATCCTCGTCGAGGACGGCAAGATCGTGAAGATCGGCGAGGACCTGCCTGTCGCGCGCGGCATCCCCGTGATCGATCGCCCCGAGTGGGTCGTGATGCCGGGCCTGGTGAACGCGTACTCGCGCCTGAGCCTCGAGGGCGAAGCGGGCGAGGAGTTCAACCCGGACGTCAAGGCCAGCGCCGAGCTCTACGCGAACAGCGACGATCTGAAGGAAGTCGTCAAGTACGGCGTCACGACCCTGGGCCTCTATCCGGCGGGCGGCGGCGTCTGCGGCCAGGCCGTCGCGATCCGCCCCCTGGGCAAGAGCGTTGCCGACCTCGTGCTGCTCGACCCCAGCTACTTGAAGATCGTGCTGCGCGCGACTTCGAGCTCGAAGAAGGCGCTGCAGGACGGCTTCAAGAAGGCCGACGAGTACGTGGACAAGGAGAAGAAGGCGCGCGAGAAGTGGGACAAGGAGCAGGAGAAGAAGAAGGCCAAGCCGGCGAAGAAAGAGGAGCCCAAGCCCGACGAGCCCAAGCCCGAAGAGAAGAAGGGCGAGGAGAAGAAGGACGACCCCAAGCCCGAGGAGAAGAAGGATGCAGCCGCTGACGCTTACGTCCCGCCGGAGGTCGACCCGAAGACGCAGCCCTTCCTGGACTTGCGCTCGGGCAAGCTCCACGCGCTGGTGAGCGTCCAGAGCGCCGCCGAATACCTGCACTTCCTCGACGCGCTCGGCAAGGAGACCTGCGCCTGGGACCTGCGCTTGCCGCTGACGCGCGAGAGCGACCTCTTCTACGTGCTCGACAAGAAGACCTACGAGCTCGACGTCGACGGCATCGGGGACAAGAAAGTGCGCTGCGTGCTCGAGCCGGTGCTGACCGTGCATCCGGGCACGATGCGCACGCGCAACCTCCCCATGGAGCTCTCCAAGGCCGGCGCGAAGATCGTCTTCGTGCCGCGCTCGGAGCTGAATCCCGACCACAAAAACTGGCTCGCGAACGTGGGCGAGGTCGTCAACGCCGGCCTCGACCGCAATACGGCGCTGTCCGCGCTCACGCTCGAGCCCGCGACCGTGCTGGGCGTCGAGAAGCGCCTGGGCAGCCTCGAGAAGGACAAGGACGCGAACATGCTCTTCTTCAGCGGTGACCCGCTCGAACCCGCCAGCAAGCTGGAGGCCGTCATGCTCGAAGGCCGCATCGTCTTCGGGGAGGTGAAGCTGTGATTCGCTTGCACGAGATCCTCGCCGGCCTGACGCTCGCCGGCACGCTGCTAGCGCCGCCTGCCGCGGCGCAGGAGGGCGGCGAGACGCCGTCCGCGGATGCCAAGAAGCCCGACGAGAAGGCCAAGCCCGACGACAAGAAGAAGACCGAGGACCACTACTTCGCGGTCGTCGGGGGCGATGTCTACACGGGCACGGGCGGGGTGTTGCGCGGAGCGACCGTGCTCTCGCACAACGGCAAGATCGAACAGATCGGCTTCGACCTGGACCTGCCGCCCGACACGAAGACGCTCGATGTGACCGGCTACCGCGTCTACCCGGGCCTGGTCGCGATCAACTCGCAGGGCCTGATGGGCAATTCGGCGAGCGACTTCGGCGACACCATCGACCCGTTCAACACGCGCATGATCCTGGGCCTGGCCTCCGGCATCACGACCACCGGCACAGGCAGCTCGGCCGTGAAGCTCAAGCGCTTCCGCATCGCGGATGCGCTCTTGCGCGAGCGCGCGTTCTCGACCTTCAGCTGGAGCGTGCGCAACCCTTCCGGCAAGAAGGCCCTGCGCGAGAAGTTCAGCGCGACCGCCGAATACCTGCGCCAGTACCGCGACTGGGAGGAGAAGGTCAAGAAGGACAAGGAGCTCAAGGAGCCGGCCAAGAAGGGCGTGGACAACACCGTGCTCTCGGTGCTGCGCGGTGAGACCATGGCGAAGTTCAGCGCAACCGAGCGCGACGACCTGCTCGGCATCGCGCACCTCGCCCAGGACTTCGGCTTCCGGCCCGTGATCGAGGGCTGCCAGGAGGGCTGGACGATCGCCGACGAGCTCGGGCGCGCCGGGGCGATGGCGATCGTGACGCCGCGCGACCGCCGTGCGAAGGACGAGCGCGTCACGACCCAGGGCGGCACGAACATCCAGAACGCCGCGATCCTCTACCGCGCCGGCGTGCAGATCGCCGTCGCGGTCCAGACGCCGAGCGTCGATCTCGGCGGACTCGTGGGCCGCGACATCATGGCCATCGCGATCGAAGCGGGCTTCGCAGTGCGCGGCGGGCTGCCCGAGGATGCGGCCTTGGCCTCGATCACGATCGTCCCCGCGCGCATGCTCGGCATCGCCCACCGCGTCGGCACTCTCGAGGTCGGCAAGGACTGCGACCTCGTGGTCACGGACGGCGACGTCCTGCACTACAACACCCTCGTGCAATGGGCCGTCGTCGATGGCCGGCTCAGCTACGACAAGCAGAAAGAACTCTACTTCGCCCAGATTCGCCCGCGCCCCGAACCGGAACCGGCCGCCGCCGAGCGCAAGCTCGACAAGGGCGAGGCGAAGCCCGAGGACAAGCAGGGCGATGGCGACAAGGCCAAGGACGAGAAGAAGCCGGACGAACCGCCCAAGGACGACGACAAGCCCAAGGACGGCGAGAAACCGAAGGACGGCGACAAGCCCAAAGACGGCGAGTAGCGTTCGCGCGCGCGGCGCGTGCGCAGACGCGCTCGGTTTGCCGGCGCGCATCGGGAAGGCTATCGTGGCCGCTGACGGCCTGAGGGCCCGACTGCATGAGCCTGCGCACAGTCATGCGCGTCCTCGGTCCTGGCCGCAAGGACGGACGCAACCTGACCTTCGAGGAGGCGCACGATGCGTTCTCCGCGATCCTCTCCGGCAACGAGAGCGAGGTCCGGATCGCGTCCTTCCTGGTCTTGATGCGCATGAAGGGCGTGACGGTGCAGGAGCTGACCGCCTTCGCCCGCGCGGCGCGTGCACGCGCGACCATCCCGTGCCAGGACCTCGGCGGCCTCGTCTCGATCTGCCCCCCGCACGAGGGTATGGACCGTTTCCCGCCGCTCGAGGTCGCGAGCGCGCTCATCGCCGCCGGAGCGGGCGTGCGCGTGTTGATCTTCACCGACCGCTGCGCACCGCCGAAGCGCGGGTTGACCGCGGCCAGCGTGCTGCAGGGTCTGGGCGTCGGCCTGACGTGGGATCCGCACGAAGCCGAAGCGTGGGTCGAGAAGACCGGTTTCGGCGCGATCGCCGTCTCGGGCATGCTCCCGGCGCTGATGGCTCTGCGACGAGTGCGCGACGAGGTCGCCATCCGCACGCCGCTCTCCACCGTCGAGAAGCTGCTGGCGCCCAACAGTTCGGCCGTCGTGCTCGGCGCGATGGGGGGGCCGGTCCTCGGCATCGCCGCCGAAGTGATGCAGGCGCTCGGCCACCCGCGCGGTCTCGTGCTCCAGGGTCCCGAAGGCGGGGTCGTGCCGGGCATCGTCAGGCGCACGCGCGGCATCGAACTGTGCGAGCGCCATCTCGTGCCGCTCAATGTCGAGCCCGAGGACTTCGGTCTGGGTCAGGGCGAGGAGCCCGAGCTTCCGCTCTTCTGTCCGCTCCAGGACGACCAGGGAACCGGCGACAATCCGGCCTTGTGGCGCATCATGGGCGAGATGACCGAGGAGATCCTGAGCGGCATTCAGAGCGGCGGACGCAGCGCGGCGCTGCTCGGCGCGGCGCTGATCCTCAAGGCCTCGGGCCGCGCGCTGACGCTGGCCGAAGGCGTCGATGCCGCCACTCACTCGCTCGACACCGGTGCGGCGCGCGAGGTGCTCGACCGCTTGCGCTCCCTGCGCTGAGGCACCGCCGGAGTTTCGCCGCTTGAAGCCCAAACGCCGGCGATTCCCGAGCCTGCGCCGCGCCCGGATCCGCCTCTTCGAGCGCTACCTGCGCTACCTCACGCGGCCCGAGCGCCTCCACCCCTGGAACCGCGTGCTGCCGCTGGTCGGCGGCAAGCAGGCCTATCCGCTGATGCTCGATGCGATCCGCGGTGCGCAGAAGCTCGTGCACTTCGAGATCTACATCCTGGAGGACGATCGCATCGGGATCGAGTTCCGCGATGCGCTCGCCGAGCGCGCCAAGGCGGGCGTCGCGGTGCGGATGCTCTACGACTCGCTGGGCTCCTTCGGACTGGGCGAGGACTTCCTCGGGCCGCTGCGCCAGGCCGGTGTGGAGGTGCTCGAGTACGCGCCGCTCTTTCCCTGGCGCCGAAAGTTCGGCCTGAACCGGCGCGACCACCAGAAAATCCTCGTGGTCGACGACCGCGTCGCCTTCACCGGCGGGCTCAACGTCAGTCTCGACTACGTTCCGCTCGAGGAGGGCGGCGCCGGCTGGTACGACGTGCACGCGCGCGTCGAGGGCCCGGCCGTGCACGACCTGGCGGTGATCTTCCGCAAGACCTGGCAGAAGCGCGGCGGGACGCCTTTCCCGCCGCCCGGCAAGCCGCCGCCCGCGCTGCCCGAAGCCGGCCTTTCGGCCTCCGGAGTGCAGGTGATCAGCAACGTGATGCTGCGCAGCCGTTCGCACATGCGCCACGCCTACCTGCGCGCGATCCGTCGCGCGGACCGGACGATCAGCCTGATGAACGCGTACTTCATCCCCGATCGCGGGTTGCGCCGGGCTTTCGCGCGCGCCGCGCGGCGCGGCGCGAGCGTGCGCGTGATCGTGCCCTCGACGAGCGACGTGCAGGCCGTGCGCTACGCCAGCCGCTACCTGTACGCGCGGCTGATGCGCGCGGGCGTGCGCATCTTCGAGTGGCCGGGGGCGATGATGCACGCCAAGACGGGCGTGATCGACGGCGTGTGGTCGACGATCGGCAGCTACAACCTCGACAAGCGCAGCTACCTGCACAACCTCGAGGTGTCGCTGGTGGTGATCGACGCGGCGGTGGGCGAGGAGCTCAGGCGGGAGTTCGAGTCGCAGCTCGCCCGTTGCAAGGAAGTGCTGCCCGGACCGTGGGAGGCGCGCTCGTGGTGGGAGAAGACGAAGGAGTGGGTCTTCTACGGCTTCCGCTACTGGCTCTGAGTCAGCGCTTCCCGTCCGGACCCTTCCACTTCTTCCAGATCGATTCGTACTGCTTCCAGCCCTCGTCGAGGCTCTTCTCGTAGTTGTCCCAGTCGGTCCACTTCTTGGCGCTCTTCTGTGGGACTTCGAGCTTCTTGCCTTTCCACTCGTCCATCTTCTGGCGCATGTTCGCGGGCAGGCCGTCGACGAGGAAGCACTGCGCGATCGTCTCGAGCACGCCTGCGGCGCATTCCGCCTCGGTCTTGCCGTTGTACCAGGCGTCGTAGAGCGGCTTGGCGGCCTTGACCTGCGCCTCGACGGCCTTGTCGAAGCCGATCTCTCCCAGGAACTTCTCGACGGCCTCGATGCCGCGGAAATCCTCGCGCAGCGGAAGCAGCTGCCCGAGCCAGGGCTTGCCGTCGAGAACGAGCGCGGCCTTCTTGGGCAGCACGGCGCGCAGCGCTTTCACCTGCGTCTCGGCCTGCTCGTCGATCTTCGCCAGCCACGCGCGCGCGCTCTTCGCGATCTCGTCGGGCACGGATGCGATCGGAGCCGGACCCTTCCCGTCGAGGCGCTGCAGCACCAGCCGCGCGCCCGAGAAGTCGACCACGCTCGTCCACTCGTACTCGTCGGCCGGCTTCGGACGCAGCATCGCGAGCGCGCAATCGAGCGCTTCCTGCGCGCCGGTGCAGGTCATGCCCTGGCACCAGTCGAGTTCCTCCGTCGCGCGCACGCCGTTGGGCCAGTGGTTGTAGTAGGCCAGGCGCCGCAGGTGCGTCAGCGGGAAGCCCTTCTCGACGTAGTAGTCGCGCGAGCCCGGGCTCTGGCCGTAAGGCACGACCGGATCGCTCGATCCGTGCATGAAGACGAGCGCGAGCTTCTTCAGCTCCTTCGGCGTCTTCGACCAGTTCCACGCGCCGCTCGCATGCGCGACGCCGCCCGCGACGGTCTCCGGGTACAGGCCCATGTAGAACGGCACGAAGAAGCCGCCCTGGCTGTGGCCGTAGAGGAAGACGCGGTCGACGGCGAAGGTCGAGCGCAGCTCCTCGAGGAACTTCTTGAACAACTCGGCGTCCTTCGGCTCGCCGAGGAAGAGGCGCGACTGGTTGTCGGGCGTCGTCCCGTCGACCGAGACGACGACGTCGTCGGGCCGGAAGATCCCGGGCTTGTTGTTCCAGTGGCCCCAACGGTAGTCGAGACCGGTCCCGTGCAGGATCACGCTCAGGTTGCAGGGCTTCTTGCCGTCGTAGCCCTTGGGCAAGACCCAGCTGTAGCGCAGATCGCCCGCCTTAGCGGTCGTCATGAAGACGGTCAGCGGCGGAGCATCCGCGGCGGGCGCGCGCTGCGGCGGACCGTCGTCGCCGGCTGGGGCGAACGAGGCGCACAACGCGAGCAGGAGCTGGATCATCAGTAGTTCTTGGCGAAGAGCACGCGCTGCCGGCTCGGCTGTCCGCTCCGGACACAGCGGCCGGTCTCCGGCTTCGGGCCCTCGCCAGCATAGGGGATGCAGCGGATCGTGGCCTTGGTCGCTTCCTTGATCGCCTTCTCGGTCGCGGGCGTGCCGTCCCAGTGGGCCCAGACGAACTTCGAGCCGTCGCCGGCGAAGACCTTCTCGAACTCGGCCCAGGTGTCGACCGAGACCGTGTTCGCCTCGCGGAACGCGAGCGCGCGCTCGAAGAGGAACTTCTGGAAGTCGTCGAGCAGCTTGCCGAGAGCGACGCCCAGGCCTTCCATCGCGAGCTTCTCCTTGGCCGGCTTGCCGTTGGCGTCGAGCGGCGCGATGCGCCGCTTGACCAGCACGCTCTTGCTGGCGAGGTCGCGCGGGCCGAGCTCGACGCGCACGGGCACGCCCTTGCGCTCCCACTCGTAGTACTTCTCGCCGGGCCGCATGTTGTCGCGATCGTCGACCTTCACGGACAGGCCGTCGTCGCGCAGTTCGGCCGCGAGCTTGTGCGCTGCCGCGCAGGTCTCCGTCTTCTCCGGGTCGGTCTTCCAGATCGGCACGATCACGACGTGGATCGGCGCGAGCTTCGGGGGCAGCACGAGACCGTCGTCGTCGCTGTGCGCCATGACCACCATGCCGACGAGACGCGTCGAGACCCCCCAGGAGGTCTGCCAGACGAAATCGCGCTCGCCCTTCTCCGTCTGGAACGTGACGTTGAAGGCCTTGCCGAAATTCTGGCCCAGGTCGTGGCTGGTGCCGGCCTGCAGCGACTTGCCGTCCTGCATCAGCGCCTCGATGCAGGTCGTCTCGACCGCGCCGGCGAAGCGCTCGCTCTCGGTCTTCGTGCCCTGGATCACGGGCACCGCCATCACCTCGTGCGCGAAGTCGCGGTAGACGTCGAGCATGCGGCGCACTTCCTCCTGCGCCTCGGCGTGCGTGGCGTGCGCGGTGTGACCCTCCTGCCAGAGGAACTCGCCGGTGCGCAGGAAGAGGCGCGTGCGCAGCTCCCAGCGCATCACGTTGGCCCACTGGTTGATCAAGAGCGGCAGGTCGCGGTAGGAGTCGATCCACTTGCCGAAGAAGTGCCCGATGATCGTCTCGGAGGTCGGCCGGATGACGTAGGGCTCCTCGAGCTCGTTCTTGAGTCCGAGCTTGCCGTCGACGGCCCTGAGTCCGGCGTGCGTCACGACCGCGCACTCCATCGCGAAGCCCTCGACGTGCGCCGCCTCCTTGGCCAGGAAGGAGAGCGGGATGAGCAGCGGGAAGTACGCGTTCTCGTGGCCGGTCGCCTTGAAGCGCCGGTCGAGGTCCGCCTGCATCCGCTCCCAGATCGCGTAGCCGTGCGGCTTGATCACCATGCAGCCGCGCACGACCTCGGCCGGCTCCGCGAGGCCCGCCTCGCGGATCACGTCCTGGTACCACTGGGCATAGTCCTGGGAGCGGGGGGTGATGCGTGCTTCGGCCATGGGGGCGGCCACGGTAGATGAGGCCGACCAACGGCGCCAGCCCGACAACCCTCCAGCTTGCGAGAGGTTCCGTGGCCCCCCTCTGGCGGTTAGGATCTAGCGCAGAAAAGGCACCTATGACCACCTCGACGACCGCCGCGATCACCCCCGACATGACCATGGAGCAGATCCTCGCGATCGCTCCCGCCGCCCAGCGCGCCCTGTTCCAGCGCTACCACGTCGGTGGCTGCTCCTCCTGTGGCTTCCAGCCCACGGACACGCTGGCGCAGCTGTGCAAGGACCACAACATCCTGGACGTGAAGGAGGTCATCCAGACAATCCGGACCGCCCAGGATGCTGATACCCGGCTGAACGTCGACGTCCGCACGGTCAAGGGCTGGCTCGACGCGCGCGAGGACTTCTCCTTCATCGACGTGCGGACGCCGCAGGAACTGGCCATCGCGCGCATCCAGCAGGCGGAGCCGCTCGACTACGACGCGCCGGACAAGTACATGTCGCTGCCGAAGGACCGACGGATCGTCTTCACGTGCAAGAGCGGCGTCCGCAGCCTGGACGTGGCGGCCTATTTCGCCGGCCACGGATTCACGAACGTCCGGTCGATGCGCGGCGGGATCGATGCCTGGCGGGCGGAGATCGATCCGACGATTCCCCGTTATTAGGACTGGGCCTGTCCTGGGGCCAATTTTCCCTATGGACAGCTTTGTGAAAGTGCTGATACAGTCCGTGCGCACGGCCGGAGACCTGCCAATCCGGCTGTGGCCAGGTGCCTTAGGCACCCGGCGCTGTGATCCCCATCGCAGCGCTCTGTGGTCACCCCTGCCTTGACCATGGAGCCGCCGGGGCAGGTACTGCCACCAGCCTCGGCCGTCGGCTGATGCAAGTCAGCTACGACCCGCGCGGAGTCGTCTCCCACAAGGAGACGACTCCCTTTTCTAGGGTCAGTGCCCGAGCACGCCTCAGCGCAGGACGTTGAGCCAGCCGCGATTCCGCGGCGAGTCCGGCAGGTAGGTGAGCCCGCGATCCGAGCGCAGCTCGAGCGTCCGCGCATCATCGCGGTAGCCGATCACGACCGCGCCCGTGGCCGGCGAGTGGCCGCTCGCATCGAACGAGATCCGGTCGGTGCCCTTCAACCGGACGGTCAGGATGCGCACGCCCTCGAAGACGGCGTCCGTCGAATAGCAGCGCGAAACCAGCGGAAACATGCGCGCGCGACGCGGGTCGGGCGTGCCCCGGTCCTCGGCGTGGTAGCCGTCGCCGGATGGGTCGAACACGATTTCCACCGGCGCCTGGAGGCTCGTCGCTCGCGCCTGCATCTCGTGGATGTCGTCGGCCAGGCGCTGCAGCGCGTTGTGGAGCGTCATGTCGCTCTGCGCGAAGAAGGCCGAGATCGCGAACGAAGCGACCAGGGCGATCAGCGCCAGGGAGGCGACGAGCTCGAGCAGGGTGAATCCATGCCGCGCGCGGCTTGCCTGGGCCGGATGGTGAAGCATGGTGCGGAGCGAGGGCTCCAGACCTGTTCGGCTCGCGGTGGCGGGGGGCATGAGCGGAGGGCGCTGGGAGGGCCCGGGAAAGGATACCGCAGGCCCGGAGACCGGTCTTCACGGGATCTTGGCCGGGGGTTCGATCGGGGTTGACCGGAACCCCTGATCCTCGTGCGCAGAGGCACCCAGAAGAGAACTTCGACAGGAGTACCCATGACCCCGACGACCATCCTCACGAGCATCCTCGCCATCGCTCTGTCGACGAGCGCCGTCCGACCTGAGATCAAGGTGCGCCCCGAGATCAAGCTCCAAGGGGCCGGCGCGACCTTCCCGGCACCGCTCTACTTCCGCCTCGTGGCGGAGTACCAGAAGCTGCACCCCGACGTGAAGATCGACTACCAATCGATCGGCTCGGGCGGTGGCGTCAAGGCGATCACGGACTCGACCGTCGACTTCGCCGGTTCGGATGCGCCGCTGAACAAGAAGGAACTCGAGGCGTGCGGCGTCGAGAACATCGTGCAGATTCCCTCCTGCGCGGGCGCCGTCGTCCCCGCCTACAACATTCCGGGCGTGACGGCAGACCTGAACCTCACCGGCGAACTGCTGGCCGAGATCTACCTCGGCAAGATCACGAAGTGGAACGACCCGCGCCTCGTCGCACTCAACGCGGAGGCCGGGCTCCCCGATCTCGCGATCACGCCCGCCTGGCGTACCGACGGCAGCGGCACGACCTACGTCTTCACGAACTACCTCGCCGGGCAGAGCCTGACCTTCAAGGAGACCATCGGCGCGGGCAAGGAAGTCAAGTGGCCGGTGGGGCAGGGCGGCAAGGGCAACCAGGGTGTCTCGGCCGTCCTCCAGAGCACGAAGGGCGCGCTCGGCTACATCGAGGAGAACTACGCCGAGGAGAACAAGATCGCGTTCGGGGCCGTGCGCAACAAGTCCGGCAAGCTCGTCAAGGCCTCGCCCGAATCGGTCTCCAAGGCCGTCGCCTCCGCCGCAGGACAGTTGAAGGGCAGCGTGCTCGCCGCGAACACGCTCGACCAGGAGGGCGAAGCGGTCTATCCGATCTCCTCGCTGACCTACCTGATCGTCTACAAGGATCTGAAGAGCGTGAAGAGCCGCGAGCAGGCGCAGGAACTGGTCAATTTCCTCTGGTGGGCGACACACGACGGACAGAAGTTCGCCGCGAAGTTGAACTACGCGCCCCTCGCCCCCGAGGTGGTGAAGAAGGTCGAAGAGGCGCTCTCGGGCGTCACGTTCAAGGGTCAGTCGGTCAAGTCCCTCTGATCGCGACCGTCGTCCGGGTCAGCCGATGGTGACCATGGAGGCGCCTCCGCGCGAGCGCCGGAAGCGTGCTTCCGGGCGCGGCCGCACCGCGGACAAGCTCTTCGCCGCGATCGCGCGCGGCTCGACGATGCTGACGCTGCTGATCCTCGGCGCGCTGGTCTTCGTCCTCTGCGAGGCGGCCTGGCCGAGCATCAAGGAGAATGGTGCCGGGTTCCTCGTCTCCAGCGAGTGGCGCCCGAACGAACTCGAGGTGCAGAAGCGCGACGCTGCCGGCCACGTCGTGATGGAGGACGGCGAGATCGTCACCGAGCGCGT
>Ga0315912_10003645_pt1 | contig 15147 bp, 12 predicted proteins | sample VfabasoilMG_FD_204469 | JGI IMG/M metagenome (GOLD analysis project Ga0315912, IMG submission 204469) | Garden soil microbial communities collected in Santa Monica, California, United States - V. faba soil | ecosystem: Environmental > Terrestrial > Soil > Garden | place: USA: California... | reverse complement strand
AGACCGGGGGGACGGCCGGGTCCATCACGTTCGACTTCATCCGGGAACACCCCCGGGTCAAGCTCTACGTGCGCATGGCCGACGCCGCGCTCGAATCCATCGGCTACACCGAGCACGGCGAGCGCCATGTGGGCCTCGTCTCCCGCATCGCCTTCAACGTGCTCAAGCGCCTCGGCAAGCCCGAGCGCCAGTGCGAGCTGGCCGCCATCGCCGGCTACCTGCACGACATCGGCAACGCCGTGAACCGCGACCACCACGCGCAGACCGGGGCCACCATGGCCATGCAGCTGCTGAACGACTTCGGCATGCCCGACGAGGAGATCCTGCCGGTCATCGCCGCCATCGGGAACCACCACGAGAACGACGGCGACCCCGTCAACGACATCGCCGCCGCTCTCATCCTCGCCGACAAGAGCGACGTGCACCGCACGCGCGTGCGCAATCCCGACATGATCAAGTTCGACATCCACGACCGCGTGAACTGGGCGGTCGAGAAGAGCTTCCTCAACGTGGACGAGGACCGGAAGCACATCACGCTGGAGCTCTCGCTCGATCCCGCCATCTCGCACATGATGGAGTACTTCGAGATCTTCATGACGCGGATGCTCGCGTCTCGCAAGGCGGCGAAGCACCTGGGTGCCACCTTCGGGCTCCAGGTGAACGGTCACCGCCTCGTCTAAGGAGGAGTGCCTTGAACAAGCGCATCATCGTCGGGGTCGCGCTCGCGGCCCTGCTGCTCGAGGCGGGAGTGGCCGCTGCCCGCAATCCGCATTGCGCCGGCGGCATCCAGTACGTGATCCAGGCCATGAAGGACAAGGATCGCGGCAATACCGAGGACTACGTCCGCGAGATCAACAAGGCGGTGGACCAGCTCACGCAGTGCTCCACCGAGGATCCCGCCGACCTCGAGGCCATCGGCTACCTGGGCTGGGCACTGGCCGAAGTGGACAGCGCTGGGCCGGCCGGTAAGGCGTTCCAGACCGCGATCACCGGCATGACCGCGAAGGGCGACAAGAAGGTCACGATGGTGAGCAACAACCTCGAGTCCTATTGGGCGCGCGCCTACAACGAGGGCATCAAGCGCATCGGTGCCGCGCAGGACGCCTATCCGGATTTCACGAAGGCGCCCAGCAACGACGAGAAGCCGCTCAAGGACGAGGCCGCCAAGCAGTTCGACGCCGCGATCCTGAGCCTCACGCGCGCCAAGCTGCTCAAGCCGACCAGTGCCGTCACCATCCGCAACCTCGGGACGGCGTACGCGCTCATGGGCCGCTTCGACGAGGCCGAGACGGTGATGCGCAACGGCCTCACCGAGGCCGCGCAGGACACCGCGGTCGCGGGGCTCAAGGAAGCGCTCAAGACGGTGCGCGCGAACAAGGCCGGCGCACTGCTCGACGCCAAGAAGTACGACGAGGCCATCGCCTACTACCAGGAGCTGTCCCAGCTCGAGCCACAGAACCCGGACCCCTTGATGGGCATGGGCAGCGCGCTGTTCAATCGCGCGTCCACCAAGCAGGACGCCGCGCGCCGCGCCGACTTCAAGGCGGCGGGCGAGGCCTACTCCAAGGCGTTCGCGCTCAAGCCCACCAATGGCGACCTCGGCTTCAACGCCGCGCTGGCGTTCCAGTCGGCGGGTGAGCTGGCGCTCGCCGAGGGTGCCTGGCGCGCCGTGCTCAAGCAGACGCCCGACGATGCCGACGCGCTCTCGAGCCTGGGCTCGGTGCTCGCGGACATGCAGAAGTTCGACGAAGGCGTGCAGGTGCTGACCCGCGCCGTGAACCTCAAGCCCGACAACAAGACCTACTTCCGCCAGCTGGGCGCCGTCTACAGCAAGGCCGGCAACAACGCCAAGTCCACCGAGATGCTGATGGTGTTCATGGCGATGAACTCCGGCAAGGAGAACGCCGATCCGGCGGGCGCGGCGAAGGCCGCCAAGTCGGGTTCCGCTGCGGCCAACACGGCCACCTCGATGGGCTCGCCCGACAAGGTGCTGGATTGGGACTCCGAGGGGCGCAAGCTGCAGACGTGGATCTTCACGGGCAAGAAGCAGGGCTTCACGTTCGACGCCTCGAGCGGCATGTCGCTCGTGCAGAAGTCGGATTGGTCCACCGCCGTCACGGGCGGCGGCAAGAAGTGACGGGACCGGCGCGGGGCGCTCGCCCCGCGCCGGCGACCGCATGACGGGCTCCTCTCCGCTCGGTCGCGTCGTCATCCTGGGGTACGGCAACCAGGGAGAGGCGCACGCGCGCAACCTGCGCGATTCGGGCGAGCGCGTCACCGTCGCCGCGCGAGCGGGCCGCGGCGCGGAGGCCCGAGCCCGGGCGCACGGCTTCGAGGTGGCCCCGCCCGAAGAAGCGCTGCGCACCGCCGACACGCTCGCGGTGCTGCTGCCGGATGAGGCGGTGCCCGCGGCTTGGCCGGAGTGGTCACCCGTGCTGGGTGGCGTGCGAACGTTCGTGTTCGCGCATGGGTTCAACCTGCTCTATGGCACGCTCGCATTCCCGGCCGAAGCCGCCGTGGTGCTGGTCTCGCCCACGGGCCCGGGGCGAGTCATCCGAGAGCTCTACGAGCAGGGCGCGGGCGTGCCGGCATATCTCGCGGTGCACCAGCCCGGAGCAGGCGACGCATGGTCGGTCGCCACGCACTACGCGACCGCGCTCGGCAGCGCCCGCGCACGGCTGCTGCGAACGACGGTGCGCGAGGAGACCGAGGTGGACCTGTTCGGCGAACAGGCCGTGCTCTGCGGCGGCATGAACGCGCTGGTCTCGGCCGCCTACGGCACGCTCGTGCGTGCGGGGTACACACCGGAGATCGCCTATCTCGAAGTGGTGCACCAGTTGCGCTACCTGGCCGAGCTGCTGCATGCACGCGGCGTGGCGGGGCTGCGCCGCGGCATCTCGGGCACCGCGCTCTACGGCGACCTCACCCGCGGGCCGCGCGTGATCAACGCGGCCTCGCGCGAAGCACTCGAGCGCATGCTCGCCGAGATCCGCTCCGGCGAGTTCGCGCGCGAGTGGCTCGCCGAGGTGGCCGCGGGCCGTCCGGTCCTCGACCGGTTGCTCGCCGAGGCCGAGGCCGATCCGATCGAGGAAGGCCGGCGCCGCGCTCTGGGAGAAGCGGCCGCGCCGGTGCGCGATGGCACCCCCACAGGCGGCAGCGGCGGACGGTCCTGAGCGTCGTTTCACGCTCGCGAGACCCCGGCCGAGCGCTGAGAATCCACCCCCGGCCGGCCGGCCCCGGCGGTCGGAATCGGACTAACCCCTTGTCCATTAGGCGATTGACACCGCCGCTGCGCTCCGGTTACCGTTCATTTGTCCAGTCTTCGGGGTGCCGCCCGCACGGGTGACCGATGACGGGATGTGCCCAGGAGGAAGTGATGACCAAGGCCGATATCGTGGACCAGATCTCCGAGCGTACGGGCCTCACCAAGAAGGACGTCGCCGAAACGGTGGACTGCTTCTTGAATGCGGTCGCCAAGGCTCTCGCGGATGGGCACCACATCGAGATCCGCGGCTTCGGCACGTTCCGGGTGAAGGACCGCAAGTCGCGTATCGCGCGCAATCCTCGCACCGGCGAGGCCGTGCCCGTGCCCCCGCGCCGCGTGCCCGTGTTCAAGGTGTCGAAGGAACTCAAGGATATGGTGGCGCAGCAGTAACGCCCGAATTCCCGGGCGCTCGACTTTCCGGCACGGCCGGGCTCCCGTGAGCCCGGCCGTGTCGCTGTCCGGCCGCCGCGCCGTGAAGCGGCCATCCGACGTGAGCCAGCCGAGGTGAGCGCGCCGTGAACCACCCCGAGTCCCGAGCCGAACGCGCGGTGCTGCCGTTGCTTCTGGCGTTCCTGCTCGTGCTGCGGCTCGTCGCCAGCGTCGCACCCGGGGAGTACGCCTGGGGCGTGGACCTCGCGCGCTTCGTCGCGCCGTGGGTGGCCTGGCCGCTGCTGGTGCTGCTCGCCGCTGCGGTGATGTTCGCACTCGCCGGACGCTGGCCGCGCTCCGTCGCCGTACCGGCATGGCGGGGTCACACCCGGGGCTGGATCCTGCTCGCGGTCGTGCTCACGCTGCTGGTGTCGCTGCCCGACCGGGTGCGTTTCGTCGGCGACTTCGTGCTGCGACTCGGCATCCACGACGAGGATTGGTTCCGCACGCTGTTCCCGCAGGCCCTGCCGCTGGACGCGCTCGTGAACAACGTCCTGCCCGGCCGCTTGGGCAGCTCGACCGGCGTGGAGCCCCTCGCGGTGATGCGCGTGCTCGGGCTGGCCGAGGCCGCGCTGCTCGTGATCCTCGCCGTACGCTTCGGCCGGCTCGTCACCACCCATACGCCGACGGCGTTCGCCGTCGCGGTCGTACTGGTCTTCGGCGGCTACACCACACTGTTCACCGGCTACAGCAAGGCCACGCCTCAACTGGTCCTCGCCACGCTCGCGGCCACCACGCTGGGCGTGGAACTCGTCACCACCGGACGCGCGGTGTGGCCCTTCGCGCTCGCCGTCTCGCTGGGCGTGGCGCTGCATCGAGGCGGGCTGCCGCTCATGGCCGTGTGGGCCGTGGCCGCGGCACTCGCGTGGCGACGCCCGGGGGTCCAGCGCTCGCGGCTGTGGCCGCTCGCGATCCCGCTCGTGGTGCTGGCCGTGCTCGCGCCCACGCTGATCCACCTGATCCGCACGTTCGACATGAACGTGAACTTCGTGCCGGCCGAGGTGCGCCAGCAGGGCGGCGCGATCGCCGCGGGCTTCGCCCCGCTGCGCCTCATGGACGCCGCGAACGCGCTGTTGCTGCACGCCCCGCTCGCCCCGCTCGCGGTGTTCGCATGGGTGCGCGCCCGCCGGGATACGGCGGCGCTGTTCCTGTCGGCGAGCATGTTGGCGTTCGCACCCGTGCTGCTGTTCGTCTACCTGCCGCTCGGGCCCTATCGCGACTACGACTCGCTCGGCCCGGCAGGCGTCACGGTCGCGGTCGCCTCGGCGTGGGTACTCGCGCGCGCGCTCGAGGGTGCGCCGCGACGTCGCGAGTGGGCCGTGGGTGCGGCGGTCACCGTGCTGGTGCCGTTCCTGTTGTTGCTCGTCTCGCTCACCGACCTCGACCGCGGTTTCGCGCGCGCGTTCTCGCTCGTGGACGGACCGCCGAAGCGGCACGCCACGCACCGCGCCAGCGTGCTCGACTGGGTGGGCCTGCGCGCGCTCAACGAGGATCGCTACGCGTTGGCGAGCGAGGCCTACCGCCGGCTCTGCCAGGAGACTCCGCTGCCACGCGCATTCAAACTGTGGGGGGCAGCCGCGCTGATCGCCGACTCCCCGCGCGAGGCCCGCGGAGCCTTCGAGACCCTCGTCGAACGCACGCCCGAGGATCCCGTGGGCTGGTACGGACTGTGGATGAGCGCCGCCGCACTCGGCGACTCCGCGACCGCGACTCGAGCCTCCGAAAGAGCACTTCGCTGGGGAGCGGACAGCCGCGAGATGCGCAATGTGGTGGAGTTCTTCGAGAGCTACCCGCGGCTCTACGGCGTGCTTCGCCGCATCCTCGAGCCGGAGACCGTCCCACCGCCGAAGGCGGGCGCGCCGAATCCCTGAGCGAGGCGCCTACGAAAACGAACGGGCCCGGAGCGTCTCGCCCCGGGCCCGTTCGTGTGATCGGTCAGCGTCGGTCGTTCCGCAGCACGAGCAGCCGGACGAGCTGCAACGCCGCCACGGCCGCCGCGGCGACATAGGTGAGTGCGGCCGCGTCCAGCACCTTCTTGGCCCCGGCCACTTCCTCGGGTCGCACCGCCCCCGAACCCGTCAACTGGACGAGCGCGCGCTTCGAGGCGTCGAACTCGACCGGCAGCGTCACCAGGTGGAACAGCACCGCGCCGGCGAAGAACACGATGCCGATATCCATGAGAAGACCCGAGTACGGGAACTTCGCGCCGAAGAGCAGGCCGATCAGGAACAGCGGCATGGCGGCGGTGCTGGCGATGCTCACGACCGGTGCCATGCCCGAGCGCAACTGCAGCGGGAAGTAGCCCTGCTGATGCTGCAGCACGTGACCCACTTCATGGGCCGCCACGGCGATCGCCGAGATCGACCCCTCGTTGTAGTTATGCGTGGAGAGCCGCACCGTGTGCGAGCGCGGGTCGTAGTGGTCGGAGAGCATGCCGCCCACCGGTTCCACGCTCACGTCGGTGACCCCGTTCATGCTCATGATGCGGCGCGCCATGTCGCGGCCGGTGAGGCCGTTGGACGCGCGCACGCGGGAGTACTGCTCGAACGTGCTCTTCACCTTCCACTGCGCCCACATCGCGAAGGCCATGGCGGGCAACAGCAGGAACATCGTGCGATCGAAGAAGAACATGCGGTGACTCCGGGAGAGTGCCTGGGAAGACAGCCTTGTGAGGGGCGGTTCGCGTCCTATTCGACGCAGGAGCGTACAGGCGAGTTGTCAGGCCTGCGCAAGACTGGACGGCGCAGCCGGTTCCCGGCGCGTCGCACCCGGGATCTCGCAGGACGTCGGCGGCCCACCGGTGAGCGGTCGCGGCCGTGCCGTTCAGGGCCTGGATGCGGCCACGGGGTCTTCCCGGGCCATCCCCAGCCAGCGCCTGGCCTCGGGCAACGCGGGATTCGCCGGGTCCAGGCGTTCCAGGGTGTCGGCTGCTTCGCGCGCGCGCACGGACTCACCGCGCGAAATAGCCACCTCGAGCACGCCCTGCCAGGCGCTCGCGAGGGAGGGATCCATCCTCGCTGCCTGCTCGAAGTAGCTCAGCGCCCTGGCCTGGTGCCCGGAGAGACTGGCCACGATGCCCCACTCCACGAGACGTCGCGGATGCGGCGAGGCCTCGTGCGAGAGCTGGAACAACCGTGACGCGGCCTCGTGCTCGCCGTGCGCGTCGCGCAGGAGCCCGAGTGTGGCCAGTCCCGACGCGCGTTCCTCCCGGTCACGCACCGGCGGGCCGATGAGGATGGACTCCGCGCGCGACCACGCACGCGGCGCGTCGGATTGCAGCGCCGTCCACTGGAGCGCGGGGACCAGCGCCAGCAGGGCCAGCGCGCTCGCCATGCGACGCATGTCCGGCTGGGCCGCGAACAGCACGCCGGCACGCCACGCCGTCACGGCGGCACACGCCGAGCCCACGAACGCGAACACATCCCAGTCTCGTGGGAGTCCCTGCTGTGGTCGGAACGTCAGCAGAACGGCCAGCGCGGGCAGCACGAGCGAGGCGGCGAGGATGCCCTCGCCGCGCGTGGGACGCGGTGGCAATGCGAGCAACACGGGAAGCACCAGCACCGCCGGGGCGAGCAGCATCAGTGCATTCGCCACGTCGCCCAGGTGCGCGAACGAGAACACCCACGCCAGGCCCGGCACGTGGTGCGCGCGATCGAACGTCGACAGCGTGCTCCACAGGCGCGGGCCGACGAGGATCAGCGCGGCGAGCGGTGCGAGCAGCCCGAGCCACGCTCCGGCGCCGCGTGGCGCGCGCGGCCGCACCACCACGAGCGCAACCGCGAACCACGCGGGCAGCAGTGCGATCGCCGAGCGGTGGAGCAGCAGTGCGATCGCCACGCACACGCCGGCGAGGAGGAGTCCACCGCGCGCCCGAGCGGCACGCGCGAGCGCCACGACGAGCACGCTCGTGAGTGCGGCCACCTCGGCACTCGACTTCGCATAGCCGGTGAAGAGCGCCAGCGCGGCCGTGCCGCAGGCAGCGGCGGCGACGGCGAGGAACGTCGTGCCACGAACGCCGCACTCGCGCGCCAGGGCCAGGCCGGCGAGCGCGGTGATCACCGCGAGCAGCGCGCCCTGCCAGCGGCCCACGTCGCCCGGCGCGATGGGCAAGCGCGCGCTCACCTCGCGAGGCAGCGTGTGGTGCAACAGCAGGTCGCCGCGCAGGGCCTGGGGCGCGAACTGCTCCACGTGTTCCACGGTGACGAACGAACCTTGGCGCAGTCGCGTGTCGCCCGTGAACAGTGCGCGGTCGGGGTGACTCCAGACGAACGTCGCCAGCAACGCGACGCCGACGAGCGCGATCGCGGCGGCGATCCCGCCGCCCGGGGGCACGAGCCGCTCGAGCCGGCGGCCCACCGCGGGAATGCACGCGGCGGCCGCGGTGACGGCGAGCAGGAGCGAGCCCGCAAGCGGCAGGTCGCGCGCGAGGTCGAGCCCCCACAGCGCACGTCCGGGCAGCCACGAGGCCGCGGCACGCAGCGCGAGCAGCACGAGGCTCACGCCGGCCAGCACGCGAGCTCCGTGCGGAACGACCGGTGTGGGCGTTGAGGCGACATCACGTGGGCGGGGACGTGAGGCGCGCGGCATCGATTCGCTCCGACAGCCCGATCGGCGCCGGTCGCCCGCCGAGGGCAAGGTGGCTCGGCAGGCAGGCCGACGGATCGGCATGCAGGAGCATGAGGAGTCCGGCAGCGCGCAAGCAAGACCTATCGCGCCCGGACGCAGGCCGGGGGCGCGGAATTCGCGGGGAATTGAGAGCTGCGTCTCGGCGCAGCGCTCACGCGACCGCGGCTGAGAACGTGTGCGCACACCTTCGCTCGCTCGCCGTATAGTCTCGGCACCCGAAGTCGACACGATCCCCCGGAGCCCGGATATGGCCCTCGCCTCAGTAGACCTGCGAAGCGACACCGTCACCCGACCCACCGCCTCGATGCGTCGCGCGATGGCCGAGGCCGAGGTCGGCGACGACGTGTTCGGCGACGACCCCACGGTGATCGCGCTCGAGAAGCGCATCGCCGTCCTCGCCGGCAAAGAAGCCGCGCTTTACGTGCCGAGCGGCACCATGGGCAACCAGCTCGCCGTGCACGTGCTGACACGGCCCGCCGAGGAAGTGCTGCTCGAGGCCGAGTCGCATATCTACCTCTATGAGCAGGGAGGGATCGCCGCGACATCGGGTTGCCTCGCGCACCCGGTGCGTGCCGAACGCGGCGTGCTCCCGCACGAGCCGCTGCTCGCCGCGCTGCGCGACGAGAACGAGCACGTCGCACGCGTCACGCTCGTCTGCGCCGAGAACACGCACAACCGCGCGGGCGGCCTGATCGTGCCGCTCGAACGGATGCGCGCGCTGGCCGCCCTCGCACGCCAGCACAAGCTGCGCGTGCACCTGGACGGCGCCCGGCTCTGGAACGCGAGTGTCGCCACGGGTGTGCCCATCGCCGAGTGGGCGGCGTGCGCCGACACGCTGATGATGTGTTTCTCCAAGGGCCTGGGTGCGCCGGTGGGTTCGATCCTCACCGGGCCCGCGAACTTGATCCACGAGGCGCGCCGCGCGCGAAAGCGCTGGGGCGGCGGCATGCGACAGGTGGGGATCCTCGCGGCGGCCTGCCTGCACGCGCTCGACCATCACGTGGAACGCCTCGCCGAGGACCATGCCCGGGCACGCCGCCTGGCGGAAGGGTTCGCAGGTGTTCCGGGGGTGCGCGTGCGGCCACACGACACCAACATCGTCTTCGCCGACCTCGAATCCCCGCTGCCGGACGCCCGCACGGTGGTCGCCGCCCTCGAGGCGCGTGGAGTGCGCATGTCGGCCTACGGGCCGCGGTTGGTGCGTGCCATCGCGCACCTGGACGTGGATGACGCCGGCGTGGACCGGGCGATCGCCGCGTTCCACGACGTGGTCGGCTCGCACGCGCCGGCCCGCAGCTGACCCGGCGTTCTCCAAGCGGAGTCTGACCCGGTCCACCGATTCGTCGCTCGCGTTCGCAAGCGCTTAGCGGCGCCGAGCGCGGCCCTCGGCCCGGCGGATCCGCGCCCGCGGCTGTGGACGCTCCCCTCGCCCGGGTGCTACGGTGCGCCCCGCTTCTCCGGTACCGACCCACCGTTCGCGACAGGAATCTCGTGACCCCCGAGCGACCTCCAGGCCGCCCCGGCACCTTGTTCCTCGTGGCGACGCCGATCGGCAACCTCGAGGACGTGACCGCGCGCGCTCTTCGCGTCCTGCGCGAGGCCGATCTCGTGGCGGCCGAGGACACACGGCATACGCGCCGGCTCCTGCAGCATTTCGGGATCCCCGCGCAGGTCGTGAGCCTGCACGAGCACAACGAGCGCGCCCGCGCGGCGTCGCTCGTCGAGCGCGTGCTCTCGGGGCAGGACGTGGCGCTGGTGACGGATGCGGGTTCGCCGGGCATCGCCGATCCGGGGTATCCGGTGGTGCGGGCCGCGGTGGCGGCGGGCGTTCGCGTTGAGAGCGTGCCGGGACCGAGTGCGGTGATCACCGCACTTCAAGTCTCGGGACTGCCGACCGACGCGTTCCTGTTCGCCGGGTTCCTGCCGCCCAAGGGGGCGGCGCGGCGGCGACGGCTCGAGGAGCTGTCGGCGCATCGTGAGACGGTGGTGGTGTTCGAGTCGCCGCATCGCATCGAGGCCTGCCTGACCGACCTCGAGGCGGTCTGGCGTGAGCGTCCGATCGCGCTCGCGCGCGAGCTGACGAAGCTGCACGAGCAGGTGTTGCGTGGGACGGCGGGCGAGGTGCGCGCCGCATTGCGCGCGGATTGGAAGAGGGGCGAGATGGTGCTGGTGCTGGGCGGGCTGACGCGGGCCGAGCGCGGCCGCGAGAGGGAAGCCGAGGGAGCCGAGTGAGCGCACCCAAGGCTGCGACTCCCGCGACGGAGGAGGTCATGAGCGGCTACAAGGACGTGCTCAAGCGGTTCGCGCACCAGGCGCTCGATCCGCTCGTGCGCGGGCTGCTCGCGCTTGGACTCAAGCCCGACCACCTCACTGCATTCGGCTTCGTGCTGAGCCTGGCGGCGGGGCTGGAGTTCGCGCTCGGCCAGTTCCAGCTGGCCGCGCTGGTCGCCACCGCGTCCGGCGTGTGCGACATCCTGGATGGCCAGGTCGCCCGCATCGGCGGCCGCACCACCCGCTTCGGCGCCTTCCTCGACTCCACGCTCGACCGCATCGCCGAGGCGGCGCTGTTCGTCGGGATCGCGTGGTACTACACGGCGCAGCTCGTGGACATGGCCGTGAATCCCAATCGCGTGCTGTCCAACCTGCAGCACGGTCTCGAGCCCGTGACGTTCGCGGTCATCGCCATCTTCGCGATGCTCGCGCTGGTGGGCTCGTTCATGGTGTCGTACACGCGGGCGCGCGCCGAGGGGCTCGGGCTCGAGTGCAAGGTGGGCTGGTTCGAGCGGCCGGAGCGCATGGTGCTGATCATCATCGCCGGCTTCTTCGGTCTCGGACCGGTCATCCCGGGCGCGCTCATCGTGCTCGTGGTGTTCTCATTCGCCACCGCGATCCAGCGGATGGCTCACGTATGGAAGATCACCCGCTCGTCGGGTTCTGATACTCGGGAGGCTTGAGCGTCATGGGCAAGGTGCGTGTCGCGATCATCGGCGTGGGCAACTGCGCCTCTTCATTCGTACAGGGGCTCCACTACTACCGGAACGCCAAGACCACGGACCGCATCCCGGGACTGATGCACACGACCCTGGGCGGCTATCACATCAGCGACGTCGAGATCTCGGCGGCGATCGACGTGGACGCGAACAAGGTGGGCAAGGACGTCTCCGAGGCCATCGGCACGTGGCCGAACAACACCGTCATGTTCGCGAAGGTGCCCAAGATGGGCATCACCGTGCAGCGCGGGATGACGCACGACGGCCTGGGCAAGTACTTGAGCAAGATCATCACCAAGGCGCCCGGCTCCACCGTGGACATCGTCAAGCTGCTTCAGGACACCAAGACCGACGTGGTCGTGAACTACCTGCCCGTGGGTTCGGAAGAGGCCACGAAGTGGTACGTCGAGCAGGTGCTCGAGGCGGGCTGCGCGTTCGTGAACTGCATCCCGGTGTTCATCGCGCGCGAGCCCTACTGGCAGCACCGCTTCGAGAAGAAGGGCCTGCCGGTGATCGGCGACGACATCAAGTCGCAGGTCGGCGCCACGATCACGCATCGTGTGCTCGCGAACCTGTTCGTGGACCGCGGTGTGCGCATCGACCGCACCTACCAGCTGAACTTCGGCGGCAACACGGACTTCCTCAACATGCTGGAGCGCGAGCGGCTCGAGTCCAAGAAGATCAGCAAGACGTCGGCCGTGACGAGCAACATCCCGTACGACATGGCCGAGGAGGACGTTCACGTCGGTCCCTCGGACTACGTGCCGTGGTTGAAGGACCGCAAGTGGTGCCACATCCGCATGGAGGGCACGACGTTCGGCGACGTGCCGCTGAACCTCGAGATGAAGCTCGAGGTGTGGGACTCGCCCAACTCCGCCGGCATCGTCATCGACGCGGTCCGCTGCGCGAAGCTGGGCCTGGATCACGGCCTGAAGGGCGCGCTGATCGCGCCGTCGTCGTACTTCAAGAAGTCGCCGCCGGTGCAGATCCCGGACGACACCGCCCGCGAGCTGGTCGAGGCCTTCATCAAGGACCCGAAGGCGGTCGAGAAGCAGATGCGCGTGAACGCGCCGGTCCTCAAGCGCGAGGCCGCGCCCAAGGGCAAGCCCGTGCGCAAGACCGACGGGCGCATGGTGAAAGCCGCCGCTTCGCCGGGAAAGGTCTCGGAGAACGGCCACTTGAATGGCGATGCCCCGGTGGCGCGCGGCAAGCGTGCCGTGTCCGCCGCGAGGCGGCCGGCCGGCAAGCCCGCGAAGGCCGCGAAACCGCGCCGTAGCGCGGCCAAGGCCCGCTGATCCCGTCCATGCCCGGGCTCTTCGTCACCTTCGAGGGCGGCGAGGGCTCGGGCAAGAGCACGCAGCTCACGCGACTGGCGGCACGGCTGCGTGCGAACGGCTTCGACCCGCTCGTCACGCGCGAGCCGGGCGGCACGCCGCTCGCCGAGGGCATCCGCACCCTGTTGCTGGATCCCTCGCGTGCGCCCGGTGCGCTCACCGAAGCCCTGCTCATGATCGCGGCGCGCTCGGACCTGGTGGCCACCACGCTGCGCCCGGCGCTGGCCGCGGGTCGCGTCGTGCTCTGCGACCGCTACGGCGATTCCACGCTCGCTTACCAGGGCGGCGGCCGCGGGCTCGACCTCGAGCAGCTGGCCGCGTGGAATCGTGCCGCCACGGGCGGGCTCGCGCCCGAGCTCACGCTGCTGTTCGACGTGCCGCCCGAACTGGGCCTCGCGCGTCGCGCCGGTGCCGCGGGCACACCCAACCGGCTCGACCTCGAGTCCGAGGCGTTCCACGCGCGCGTGCGCGATCGCTATCTCGAGCTGGCGCGGGCCGAACCGCATCGCTGGCGGGTACTGGACGCCTCGCGCGATGCCGATACGTTGGAAGCCGAGGTGTGGTCCGCGGTGTCCGCTCGGCTGCCCGTCCGCGCCTGAGTCAGGGACTCGTCACGCGCGAGCGCAGCGGCCTGCTGACCCACGTTCGAGACGCGTGACGGACGCGGTCCCGGCCCGCCGGGCGCGGGCTGGCGACGTGCATGCGCATGCTATATTGATTGCTCGGCTTTTCGCGCCCGATTCGCGGGTGCTTCACGCGACCATGCCCCTTCAAGGGGCACCTCGGCCCTCACCCTCATCCAGGAGACCCGATGCGACGTCGATTCGTGTTGGGCACCGTGCTCGGTGCGCTGTTCGCGCTCGGCTGGTGGGCGGGTGGCGGGCATGCCTCGCGCGGGCTCTACTCGGGCCTCGACCTGTTCGTCGAGGTGCTCCAGACCGTGTCGGCCAACTACGTGGACCCGGTGGACCCGAGCAAGCTCGTCACCGGTGCGATGCGCGGCGTGGGGCACGGACTGGACCCGTGGTCGCGCTACCTGGACGCCGAGGAGTTCCGCACCACACGCAACGTGATCCAGGGCTCGTTCGACGGCATCGGCGCCTCGGTGGACCAGCGCGGCGGCTGGCCGGTCGTGATCGCGCCCATCGAGGGCTCGCCCGCGTGGGACGCCGGACTCGAGCCCGGCGACATCATCACCGAGGTGGATGGCCACGTGACGTTCGGCCTCTCGCCCGGCGAGATGGGCACCCGGCTGCGCGGTCCCTCGGGGACCAAGGTGAAGCTCACGGTCGTGCGCGACCGCGATGAACGCTCGCTCGAGCTGCAGCGCCGCCGCGTCACGGTGAAGAACGTGCCGTACTCGTTCATGGCCGCTCCCGGCGTGGGCTACGTGCGGCTCGCCCAGTTCTCGCAGGGCGCCGGCGCCGACATGGCCGCGGCCGTGGACTCGTTGCGCGCGCGCGGGGCGAAATCGCTGCTGCTGGACCTGCGCGGCAACCCGGGCGGCACGGTGGACGAAGCGGTGGCCATCGCAGGCCTGTTCCTGCCGGCCGGTGCGCGCGTCATGAGCACCGAGGGCCGGGCGAACGGCAGCAACCTCAAGTACGACGCCAAGCGCTCGAAGCCCGAACTGGGCTGGCCGCTCGCGTTGCTCGTGGACGGCGGCACCGCCTCGGCGTCCGAGATCGTGGCCGGCGCACTTCAAGACCACGACCGCGCCGTGCTCGTGGGCGACACGACGTACGGCAAGGGTGTGTCGCAGCAGATCTACCCGCTGCGCACCGGGCTCGGCGCGCTGCAGCTCACCGTGTCGCGTTACCTCACGCCGAGCGGCCGTTCGATCCACCGCGCCGAACTCGGCTCGGGCACGGGTGACGAAGACGAGGAGGAGGCCCCGGTCGAGGGCGAGCCGTTGCGGGCGCCCGTGGACAGCGCGCGTGCCCGCGCCTACCGCACCGACCTCGGCCGCATCGTGCGCGGCGGAGCAGGGCTCGCGCCCGACGTGCACGTGGCCACGGACTCCACCGCGACGAAGCTCGGCCGCACGCATCGCGAAGGCGGCCTCGCGGCCGCTGCACGTGAATCGCTGCAGCGCGACCCGGTCTACCTCCGTGCACTCGAGGTGTTGCGCCAGGCGCGTGACGCGCGGGGTGTGTTCGCCGCCGCGGGTATCGCGCTGCCGGCCAAGGGACCCGCCCGGCGGTAGCTCCGCACCACCGGAAGATCGAGCCCGACCCCATGCGCACTGCGTATCTCTGCGATTTCGACGGCACCGTCTCGCCGCGTGACATCGGTGCGGCGTTCGCCGACCGCTTCAGCGACGGCGCGGGCGGCCGCGTGCCCGAGCTGGCCGAATGGATCGCGGGCCGCATCGGCCATCGCGCGCTCACGCGTGCGCAGTGCGCCACGCTGCGCACGAGCGAGGCTGAAGCCCTCGAGTTCACGCGCTCGTTCTCGCTCGACCCGGCGTTCGCGCCGTTCGTGGCCGCGGCCCGTGCGCGCG
>Ga0315912_10003644_pt1 | contig 15148 bp, 14 predicted proteins | sample VfabasoilMG_FD_204469 | JGI IMG/M metagenome (GOLD analysis project Ga0315912, IMG submission 204469) | Garden soil microbial communities collected in Santa Monica, California, United States - V. faba soil | ecosystem: Environmental > Terrestrial > Soil > Garden | place: USA: California... | reverse complement strand
GCGGACCAGGGGCCGTCGCTTGCCAATGCCCAGTTGTTCACGGATCTCACCAAGGCCGGCGCCGTGGCCGAGTTGCACGTGTATCAGCGCGGGCGTCATGGATTCGGTAGCGGCGTGGGCAGTTCCGAGTTCGCCGACTGGATGCCGCGGTTGAAGGGGTTCCTGCAGGTCAGCGGATTCCTGAGTGCCGAGGCGAACCCGACCGCGGCGCTCTTTCCCGCGGCGAGCAAGCGCAAGCTGGCGCCAGTTAAACCGATCCCCCGCATCAACGATGGCTACGGTGACTACGTCTACGTTCCCGCTGGAACGTTCCGGATGGGTGACGACTCGAAGGAAGCGCTCGCGCGCGAAAAGCCCGCGCACATCGTGGAGCTCGATACGTATTACATCGCCAAGTTCGAGGTCACCAATCGCGACTGGAAGCGGTTCCGTGACGATCCGGGCTATGACGACCCGAAGTTCTGGCCGAACGGCCGCGTCGTACCGCGCGACCAGGTGCCGTACTGGACCATGACTAACAATCATGGCGGTGGAACACCCGACAGCGATGACTACCCCGTGATCGGCGTCAATTGGGATGCCGCCACGGCTTACTGCGCCTGGCTCAGCGCCAAGACCGGCAAGCGTTATCGCCTGCCCACCGAGGCCGAGTGGGAGAAGGCCGCGCGTGGCACTGACGGACGCCGCTATCCCTTCGGCCAGAACATCGACCGCAATCTCGCCAACTACGTCGGCGCGCAGGCCTACGACACCGTGATGCCGGTGGGTTCGTTCAAGGACGGCGCGTCTCCCTACGGCGCGCTCGACATGGCCGGCAACGCGCTCGAGTGGACCCAGGACTGGTACGACCGCGACTACTACGCCGTGTCACCGCGCAAGAACCCGAAAGGTCCCGCGACCGGCGCATATCGCGTCGTGCGCGGCGGAAGCTTCTTCGTCGAGCCGTTCGAGCTGCGCAGTTCCGCGCGCTCGATGGCGTGGCCGTCGTTCCAGGCGTATCGGATGATCGGATTCAGGCCGGTGCGGGAACCGTAGCCGCCAGGGCAAACCTGACTCAATCCTGACCGTTCCCTGACGACTGCCGGGCTGCCCCGCCCTAACCTGCGCTCCCATCAATTCAGTGGAGAGTGCAATGTCGAAGGTCTATCGGATCATTTCCTTGGGAGCCGTCGTCACGGCGATCGCCATCGGCTGTTCGCGCCTGTCGGGCGATTCCATCATGCAGGTGGCCGTGCTGGTGTTCAGCGGCGTCCTGGCACATGTATTAGTCACCAGCGCCGAGAAAGGCGAAGACGTGGGTGAAGACGGCGAAGGCGTACTGGCCGCGGCCACGCGCATTTCAGGCATGACATTTCGCATGGCGATCGGCGCGGTGATGCTCGCGCTGCTGACCATGTGCGCGCTGCGTATCGCGGGCGTCTGAAGTCCGTGGATACACACTCGCGTAACAATCGGATGATCCCATTGCACGACTACGGCCCGGCGCTGCAAAGCGCCGTATCGTGGCTTGGCGATCGGTACCTGCTCGCAGAGCCTGCGCGACGGCGCGAGCCAGAGACGAAAGTACGTGTCGGTACGGACAGTGGAGCTGGCCGCGAATCACGAATGCTTTGATGTAGATCCAGTACTCATACCGGCGACATGACAGTCGCCAGGTGGTGGGCGTCCCTCTGCGCCCTGGCAGTGATCAACATCGCGGCATGGTCCTTTGCCGCCGCGACGCGCAGCGGTGACCTTGCCGAGCTGCGGATCGGCCTGTCGGGGATCTACGTCTTCGGCTGCGCCTGGCGCTCCTTCTTCCTCGTCTACGACATCCCCCGCCTGTGCGTGGTGGACTCGTGGGCGTCCAGCGTTGCCGTCGGCCGTTCGGTCGCCGCCGTTGCCGAACTCGCCTTCGCGGCTCAATGGGCGGTGTACCTGCACGCGAGTGAATTCGAAGGTGTGCGCCTGGTATCGCACGCGATCCTGCCGCTCATCGCCATCGCCGAGATCTGCTCCTGGCATGCGGTGCTCACCACCAATAACCTCGGGCACGTCTTCGAGAACTCGCTTTGGGGAATCTCGGGCGCGCTGATCGTCGGCTGCCTGCTGGCCCTCGCGTTTCAGGGCTCGCCCACCAACACCTTCATGCTGGGCGTGTGGGCGCTCGGCGGCGCGCTCTACGTCGCGTACATTTTCATCGCCGATGTTCCCATGTACTGGTCGCGCTGGAAGGCGGACCAGGCGCAACGCCGCGGGTATCTGGGCCTCGCGCAGGGCATCGTCGACGTGTCCCGGCGTCGGCAGAAGTCGCTGCGCTGGGAGGACTGGCGCGGCGAAGTCACCTGGATGACGCTGTACTTCAGCTTCGGCGTGTGGACGAGCATCTCGCTCATCCTTGCCTGACGTTCGTCAGCTTCGACCCAGGAATGCCTTCTCCGTCTTCTTGGCTTTTTTCGCGGCGCGCTTCTCGTCGAAAGTCTTCAGCGCCTTCTTCTTCGAATTCTTCTTCTGGTCCATTCCCTTGCTCATGAGCGTGCTCCGGTGTGCAGACTGTTCAGCATGGCGTTCAGCTCCATGGGGGGAACCGGTTTTGCCAGGCAGCCCATGAATCCCGCGGCGCGCGTCAGCTCGGCATTGCCGTACCTCGGTAGTTCGGCGATCGCCAGCAACGGCACCAGGCGCATGGGTTTCGACAGGTGCGAGCGGAATTTGTGAGCCAGTTGATACCCCGTCATGTCGGGCAGCTCGAGATCGAGCAGCGCGACCGACGGCAGGTACTCCACCGCCACCGCGAGTGCGCGGCGCGCCGAGTACGCGGTAAACGTCGTGGCGTAGCCGAGTTCGCCCAGCGTGCGCTTCAGCGAATCCGCCGAGCGCATGTCCTCATTGACGATGAGGATCCTGAAATTCGAGGGCGCCAACCCCGACGCCAGTTCCGCTCCATCTTCCAGGGGAAGGTGACCTCGGAACCCGGCCTGACACTGAATCTGCATCAGCTTCTCCCATCAGTCAGTCAGTGGAGACGCCCTCGAAAGATTACTTAATAGCGTCCGCCGCCGCTGTTGCGCGGCTTGTCCTGCGCCTCGTTGATCTTGAGCGGGCGTCCGCCCATGTCTTGGCCGTTCAGCGCCTGCATCGCGCGCGAGGCATCGGCGTTGGACATTTCGACGAAGCCGAAGCCACGAGGACGGCCGGTGTCGCGATCGGTGATCAGCGAAACCTTCTCCACCGTACCGTGAGGAGCAAAAAGGGTGCGAATGGCGTCTTCAGTCGCCGAGAAAGGAAGGTTGCCGACATAAAGTTTGGTCATGAGATAGATCCGGGTAAAAAGAAAGAGAGTTTGCCGGCGTGCATTTTCAGCACGTCGGTAGTTCGGGAGACTTCTGAGATGGCGCTCTGGCCTGGAAGTGGGCGCCGGGGAGGCGCGCGGCCAAGGAGTCAAGGCGAAAGGATCACGAGCAGGCGGCACGGTAGCACGCGCCGCCGCCAATAGCCCGATATATCGCCCCGATTCGCGCAATTCAGCGCAGCAGCAGCCCGGCTGGCGTGTTTAGAACTTCGCGCTCACCGACATGAACACCTGGCGGCCCATCGCGTCGTACGTCGAGTAGGTATTGGCGGCGCCGCCACCCACCACTTCGACGGTGCCGAGCGGCGGATCCTTGTCGAGGATGTTGTTGATGCCGAGGCGCACCTGGATGTCGTCCGTGGCATTCCAGGTGCCCGCGAGATCGAAATAGCTGAAGGTCGGGAATTCGGCGCCGAACGCCTTGTACAGCGGCTCGCCGGCGCTCGTGTGATGCTCCGCGCCCTGCAGCGTGGGATCGGAATCGTTGTTGTCGAGCTTCACGCGATCGATGAATCGCCACGTCAGCGCGAGGTCGAAATTCCAGGGCGTGGCCCAGGTGGTGCGGAAATAGTGGCGCCACCGCGGGTTCACGGTCTGGCAGGTGCTGCCGTAGAGCCCGGCGCAATCGTAGGTATGCGCACCCGGCAGCGGCGTGGTCTCGGTCGAAATCAGATAGGCGCCGTTCAGGCCGAACAACAACGATCCCGCATCCCCCGGCAGATGCCAGTTGTACTGCGTCTGCACGTCGACGCCGCTGATCTCGGCGCGCGCGATGTTGAGGTTCTGCTGGACGATGTAGCCGCCGCCGTCGATGTTGTTGCCGGTGAGGCCGCCGGTGGTGTGCTGGCGCACGATCAGCGCGCAGTAGGTAGGATCGCCCGTGTCGAGGCAGGTATTCAGCGCCACGTTGGCGGCGATCACACCGACGACGTCGTCGATCTGGATCTGGTAGTAGTCGAGGCTGGCGGTGAAGCCCGGCAGCGCGCTCGGCGTGATGTTGAAGCCCACGGTGTACGAGGTCGCCGTCTCGTTCTTGAGATCGGGATTGCCACCGGTGAGCTGCGAGAGCTGGCCGAGGATGGCGTCGGGTATGAAATTCGTGGTGCTGCCGTTGCCGTAGCGCGCGGTGAAGGCCGCCTGCTCTGCCGCCGGCACGGTGTTCAGACACTGCTCGAGCGTGGCGGCTGCCGCCGTGACGCCGTCGGGTGATGAACACGGGTCGTCGCCTAACTGAATCAACCCGACCAGGCTGCCGTTGTAGAGCTCCACGACCGTGGGCGCACGCACGGCACGCTGATACGAACCACGGAAGCGCAGCGAATCCACCGGCGCGTACTGCAGCTCGAACTTGTAGGTGTCCACGGCGCCGGTGCTCGAGTAGTCGGAATAGCGGTATGCAGTGTCGAAGATCAGGTCCTGCGCGCCGGGCCGATCCTGCACCAGCGGCACGCGCACCTCGATGAATCCCTCGCTCACCGACACGCTGTTGTCGATGCCCACGGCGGCACTGCCGAATCCCGAGAGCTGTCCGCTCGCCAGGCCCGCGTCCGGCGTGAACTCCACGTGCTCGTTGCGATGCTCGTAACCGAAGTTGATTGCCACGCCTTCCGTGGCGGTGGGCAGCTTGACGCCATACTCACCGAGCTGGCCCGACATCTCGCCGTGGATGGTGCGCAGCGTGGTGGTGCCGTAGCCCGTCCCGGCGAGATAGAGAAAGTCGAGCTGCTCCTGCGTGACGCCGCCATCGGAGAAGATGTTCCACGGCACGCAGCGTCCGCCACTCAGGCATACCGGATTGCCATTCGCATCGGTCGTGACCAGCAGCGCCTGGTCGATGGCGGTGAAGTTCATGTACTGATCGTTCGTGGTGAAGAACGTCGTGTAGTAGTACTGGCCGTAGGCGTCGTAGCTCCACGCCGAGCCGAGGTCGCCCTTGCCGCCGAGCACCGCGCGATAGTTGCTGTGCTCATAATCGCTGCTGCGGCCGCCGCCCTCGATGTTGCGGCGGCCAATAGCCACGTTGGCCGTGACCGGCGCGCCGCCGTTGGCAATCGCCGCGGCATCGGCGTCGATCTCCGCCTGCGTGCACAACGTCAACTGCTGCTGGACGCTCATCAGCGGGTTGCTGCAGTTGATGTTGTAGTTGCCGCTGATGGGGTCGTTCGGATTCGAGAACAGGAACGCCGCCGCGGGCGCAACCTCCTGGTGCGAGCGGTCGTTCATGTAGCCGAATTCGGTGTACACCTGGAAGTTGTCGGTCATTTCCAGGTAGCCCATGAAGCCCGCGGTGTATCGCTCGTCACCGCGCTGCATGTAGATGTACGGCTGCGAGTTGAAAAAAGCGGGCGGCGTGGTGTCCGCCGACCCGAAGTCGATGAAGCTGTTGCCGAGCACGCTGTATTCGGCGAAGGCATTCGGCCCGGTCTGCGGCTGCCAGTAGTTCGAGTTGACGCTGCCGGCGCATTCCGCGGTCGTGAGATCGTCGCTGGGATTCAGCTGGCAACCGCCGAAGTCGCGATCCGAGCTCTTCACCGGATCGGTCTTCAAGTAACCGAAGTACGCAGTGACGTTGCCGCGGCCATCGGCGAGGCTGGTGCCGGCGAGGAAGTTCACCGAGATGGTCTTGCCGTCGGTGCTCTCCCCCGTGAGCGGCGTGCCGCCGGCGTCGATCTGCGCGTCCTGCGTGAACGAGCTGTGATTGTCGTGCCAGTTGCCGCCGAGCGTGGCCTCGACCTGGAAGCCCTCGAAGTCCTTGCGCATGATGAAGTTGATCACGCCGGCGATGGCATCGGATCCATAGGTCGCCGAGGCGCCGCCGGTCATCACGTCCACGCGTTCGACGAGCGCCGTGGGAATCTGGTCGAGGTCCGGCGCCGGCGCCTGGATGAAGGTGTACGGCGAACCGATGCCGAGCCGACGGCCGTTCACCAGCACCAGCGTGCGATTCGGGCCAAGGCCGCGCAGGTTCGCCGTGGCGACACCGCCCGCGGTTGTCAGGCCGGGCGTGCGATTGCCGAGGTCCTGCCCAAGGTCATTGGTGAAGTTCTGCGGCATCTGCTGGATGAGGTCCGCGATGTCGGTCTTGCCCGAAACCTTGATGTCCTCGCGGGTGACCACCTGGATGGGACTGGTGCTCGTGGCGTTGGGACTCGCGATGCGCGAGCCCGTGACGATGACTTCTTCCTGCACGGTGTCCGATTGGGTCTGTGCGAAGGCCGATGCCGAGGCGAGCACAGAGGCGGAAAGCAGGCGGGCGGAACGATGGTGTTTCATGGCGACTCCCCGGCGGTAGTTGGGCGCGTCGCTGTTGCGTTTTGCGCACGCGTGCGTGCCCGATGCGTGCTCCGAAGATAGTCCGCGAAAATTCGGGTCAAGAAGTTATGTGATCAACCCGGACAGCAGACGGGCGAACCGGTCTCGGCGAAGGACGAACCGGCTACGTGACGAATTGCGCTGCGCGCGACTCGCGCGGGAATATTCTGTTGTAGGAATACAGCTACGTGGGCAGCAGCGCCGTCGCGGCCAGCAACAACGCGCGGATGGCGGCGTGGCGTTCACGGCTCGAGACCAGGCGATCGCCGCTGCGCATGACGAAGCAGTATTGACCGCGCTCGCCACGTTCAACGTGGGCCACATGGCGCAGGTTTACCACCAGCGAGCGGTCGATCTGCACGAAACCCAGCGGCGCGAACTGCGCCAGCATTCGCTTCAGCGTCGCGCGCGTGAGGTATCCGCTGCCGCCGAGGTGGGCGACGACGTAGTTGCCCGCCGCCGAGATGGATTCGACTTCGTTGGCATCGAGGAAATAGAACCGTCCGGATTTTTCACCGACGATGCGTGGTGGCCAGAGGCTGCGCGCCGGCGCGCCGAACGGGGCGTGATCCACCGGGGCGCTCGCCCGGTCATGCGCGGACGTCACCATGGCCGCTTCGGCGATTACGTTCAGATCGCGCATGGCGGCTTCGCCATTCACGATCGGCGTTCGCACCGGTTTCGATCTGGTTGACGAGGCCACCCTTGATCCCCGCATCGCAGTTACTGATGCCGACCGCCTAAGCACACGAGAGTTCGTCCCTTTCCGTCCGCACAAGGGTTTAGACGAGGCAGCGGCGCGGCGGGTAACAATGCTGCGGTGGGGCGAACGTAGCGAGCGCCGGGATGGTGTGAGGCGCGCCGGACCGTTCCCGGCAGAAAATCAGCCGTTGGCTGCAATAATAGGTATCCATGAGCGACCTGCGCGATTTCATCGAACGCCATCCGCGACTCGCGGTGCTGACAGGCGCTGGCGTGAGCACCAGCTCAGGCATTCCCGACTACCGTGACGAGCAAGGCGAGTGGAAACGCGCGCGCCCCGTGGAATTCCGCCCCTTCATGACGAGGCTCGAGACCCGCCAGCGCTACTGGGCGCGCAGCACCGTGGGCTGGCCGGTGGTCGCGCAGGCTCAGCCGAGTGCCACGCACCGCGCACTCGCGCAGCTCGAATCGCTCGGGTTCGTCGAACTGCTCATCACGCAGAACGTCGACGGCTTGCACGACGCCGCGGGGAGCCGCGACGTCATCGACCTGCATGGGCGGCTCGATCTCGTGCGCTGCATGCAGTGTAGCGAGACACTGCCGCGCGCCGAACTACAGGAACAACTGCTCGCAAACAACCCGAGCTGGGCGGACATGCCGGCGCGCGTTGCGCCCGATGGCGACGTGGATATCGAGCGCGACTTCAGCCAATTCATCGTGCCCGACTGCCCCGGCTGCGGCGGAATCCTCAAACCCGACGTGGTGTTCTTCGGCGAACCCGTGCCGCGCGAGCGGGTCGCGCGCGCGTTCGAAGGCGTGGCCAAAGCCGACGCCCTGCTCGTGGTCGGCACTTCTTTAATGGTGTATTCGGGGTTCCGATTCGCCGAAGCAGCGGCGGCAGCCGGCAAACCCATTGCGGCAGTCAACCTCGGGCGCACGCGTGCCGACCATCTGTTTGCGCTCAAGGTGTCGGACTCTTCTGACAAGGTACTCGGGGATCTCGTCTCGACGTTCCTCCGGGAAAGTCTACCCCTTGAAGGAGCAGGGACGGCGCCCTATCTTTCGCGACCGAACTGAACACACGCGATACATCGCATAGGAGGTCCGATGCATCGAGCTGATCAACTTCGATTCCAGCGGCTTCCGCCCGAAGCCCAACGAGCCACGCTCTGGCGCCTCGCCTGGAGCGGCCTCGCCCCCGAACAGATTGCCGAACGCACCGGATGGCCCGCCGAACAGGTGCGACGCGCCATGCACGAAGAGCTGGCGCCGGTGAGCCCGCCGTGGCCGACGCGCACAGAACGGATGGTGGCAAACGGCTGAGCGTTGCTACCGGGAAGAGATAGCCGGCCGCGCGGGCGCACCCGCGCGTGCCGGCAGTATCACGTTTTCCACCGCCAGGCGCGCGACCTGCATCGCGGCCGGCGGATCCCGGTTCGCGAACACCACGATCACATAGTTCACGTCGGGGTAGATAGCCAGCAGACCGTTCATACCCGGGGCGCCACCGCCGTGGCCCACGCGGCGCAGGCCGCTGGGCAGTCGCGCGTCTTCGAAGCCGTAGGCATAACTTCCATTGCGCATGGGCGTTTCGACTTTGCCCGTGATCAGCAGCTCGGTGTGCTTCGCGTCCAGCAGGCGATGCGCGTTCAATGCCAGCGCGAACTTGAGCATGTCGCCCACCGTCGTATATCCGCCGCCTGCCGACGTACCGCGCCACGGCAGCGTTTCGGCCGCGGACTGCAGATCAGGCGGGGCACCCATGTAAGGCACGGAAAGCCGCGGCACATTCGTATTCTCGGGGAGACTGTCCGTGTCGGTCATGCCGCTGGGCGCGAAGATGTGCTCGCGAACATAGTCGTAGTAACTCTGCCCGCTGACCGCTTCGACGATGCGGCCGAGCAGGATGAAGCCGTAGTTGCTGTACTGGTGACGCGTCCCCGGCGGAAACTCCGGCGCGCGTTTGCCATACAGCGCGACGTAGTCGGTCAGGTCTCGAAGCTGCAGGCGATTAGGCATGAATTCCGGACCGAAAATGTCGCCTGTGCCGCCGGTGTGCGTGAGCAGCTGATGCAGCGTCACCTTCGCGGTTTCCGCGTTGGGGTAGTCGCGCAGGTACTTTCCGAGGGGTGCGTCGAGCGACACCTTGCCGGCCTGCGCGAGCTGCAGGATTGCGACCGCCGTGAACATCTTGTTCATCGAGCCCATGCGAAAGCGCGTGTCGAGCGTGTTGGCGATCTTCTTGTCGCGATCCGCGAAGCCCCGGGCCTGCGAATAGACCACCTTGCCGCCCCGCGCCACTAGCACGGCTCCCGCAAATTCTTCCGACGCGGCGCGGCGGTCCAGCTCGGCCGTCAGGGCGGCGACAGGGTCCGATGGCGGAGTGGCGGCGGATGCGGCCGCGTTGAGCGCCGCGGCCAGCGCGAGATAAACAAGCTTCATGTGCTTCTCCCTGGTGACGCGTACACGGATGCGCGAGCGGCGCCATCCGTCGCACCGACACTATTCAGTACCATGGAGCCCCGCGCGTGGGACGGCAATGCGGCCAATTCGGCGATGAACGGATGTAGGTGGCCGAAAGCTCTAGTCAGCCGGCGGCCGTTCGCCTGAACTGGGTCGGTGAAACGCCGACTTCCTTCCTGAACACCGTGTTGAAGCGGCTGCTCGCGCCGAAGCCCGAGGCAAACGCGACCTCCGTGACACTCATTCCGGTCGAGCGCAGCAGCCGCTTCGCCCGCTTTATGCGTTGCGCCTGGATGTAGCGCACGACACTCGACCCGAAAGCGGCGCGGAACTCTTCCGAGAATTGCGAATGCGAAAGGCCCGCGAGTCGATAGAGGTACCGCGCCTCGATGGTGCTCGCCAGGTTTTCGTTGATGTGCGCGATCACGGCGGCGAATCGATGCACCTTCGCGACGCGACGCGCGATGCCCGCTTTCGCGCAATGCTCGGCGAACAGGCGCGCCGTGATCGAGAGGATGTGCGTCATCAGTCCACGCGCGCTGATCTGCCAATGAGGACCCCCGTGGCCGACCGTGTCGTGCAGCTGCACGAGCAAGGCTTGCATTTCCGCGTCCGGCGGCAGCTTGTTGAAACCGAACTCGCTCGCGTGCAGGAAGGGCTCCAGCCACTGCGCGCATTCTTCCGGATCGCGAAACAGTGAACCTCTGAAGTAAGTCACCAGCGCCCCGCGATTGCCGGGGGCGGGGATCACCGGCTGGTGCATGTCGTTGGCGTTGACGATGAATACATCGCCCGGGCCGAACGGGATCTCCACGTCCTGGATCATGTACGAGCCCCGATCATGCGGCACCAGCGCGATCTCGTACTCGGGATGACAATGAAGATAGTTGAAGCGCGGCAGCAGCGGCGCGATATGACTGGTGCGCAGTGGGAAGTCCGGCTCACAGCCAACGCGCGCACGAATCGGTTTGTTCACCTGCATGTGTCGTCACGTCCCGGAAAAAAGTGAAAGGATGCCGGAAGCGCGCCTATAGATGGTCGACTCGCAAGACACGGACACTGCTGCATCACGAATGCGGAGGAAGATATGCGCGCATGGCGGCTCGGTTTTGCACTTCTGATCGCGTCGGTGCTGGTGCCGTGCGAGGCACAAGTTCCGCTCACCCTCGATGCGCTCGAGGTGGTGAACCGCACGGCCCGCCAGAACGGGGCCGAAATCCACCTGGACGCGGCACCGGGTGCCGGATTTGCCTGGATCAAAGGCCTGGACATGAATGTAGGCTGCCTCTCCCTCGACGTGAAGGGCTCCAACGAGTTCGCTCGCAGCTTCGTCGGCATCGCCTTCCGTGCCTTGGATGCGGATATCTACGATACGGTTTATGTGCGCCCGTTTGTTTTTCAGTCGGACAACCCGGAGCACGTGGCCAATGGACTGCAATACATGTCCATGCCGGAGTTCGGCTGGCCCGTACTGCGGCAGCGCAGCCCGGGTGTGTACGAGAAATCCATCGGCTCGCGGCCCGATCCTGCGAATTGGGTCCACCTGGAAGTCCGATTTGGCGGCGGCCGCGTGCAGGCGTTCGTCAATCGCGCGCGCGAGCCGCAGCTCGACGTGCCCCTGCTCACCTCGCAAACCGCTGGTCGCGTGGCGCTCTGGGTCGGAAACAATTCGAGCGGCGGGTTTCGCCAACTGGCGCGTTGCAAATGACCGCATCTCGTCGCGACTTCCTCGTCGCGGCGGCTGCCGCTGCCGTGGGCACACACGCGCTCGCCGCGACACCCAAGGCCGGTGCCTGGAAAACTTGGATTCCGCCTGCCGACCTGGTCGACTCCCTCGAATCGCTCATGCGCCTCGCGGGCGTGCCCGGCATGACTATCGCCGTGCTGGATAGCGGCGTCCTCGCCTGGCAGCGCACGTTCGGCGTCGCCGACGCGGAGACCGGCGCAAAGGTGAGCGCGGACACCTTGTTCGAAGCCGCCTCGACCTCGAAGCCCGTGTTTGCCTATGCCGTACTGCGGCTGGTTGAGCGCGGGACGCTGCAACTTGATCGGCCGCTCGCCAGCTACCTGCGCCCGCCCTATCTTCCTGAAGACGCGCGCCTGGACCGCATCACCGCGCGACACGTGCTGACGCACTCCAGCGGCCTGCGCAACTGGGGTGAGGAGGGAAAACCCGAAACCTTCCTGCCCGCGTTCGAACCCGGCACGCGCTTTCGGTATTCCGGCGAAGGATTTTTCTGGTTGCAGCTCGTGGCCGAGAAGCTAACGGGCAAGGGTCTCGATGCGCTCATGCGCGAGCTGCTGTTCGAGCCCGCCGGCATGACACACTCGAGCTTCGTGCTCGACGAGAGCCTGGTGCGCAATCTCGCTTTCGGGCACGTCGGCGGGCGGCGAGCGCCCCAGCAAGGCATGCGCGACGTCGTCGGAATGATCACGCCGCTCGCGAAGTCGTGGCGCAAGCCGGTGCGCGACTGGTCGCATGAAGACTGGTTGCGCTCGGCCGCGGCGCTCGATCCGGCACGGCCGACGCAACGCGTGCGCTTCCAGAATGCGGCCTCCAGCCTGTTCACCACCGCCGGAGACTACGCCCGAATTCTCGCGGGGCTCACGGACTCGGCGCCGCCGACGCCCTGGCGAATCAGCGATGCGCTGCGCCGCGAGATGTTGTCGCCCTTGCTCGGGGTGCAGTCAAGCATGCCCCTGTGGCGCGGACTCGGCTGGTCCATCGAGCGCTGCGGCGGCGCGATGCGCTTCGGACACGAAGGCAACAACGACGGCCGCTTCACGGCGTACGTGGGCGCCGAGGCGCAGCGCGGGCGCGGCCTCGTCATCCTCACCAACGACGGTGCGGGGTTCGGCCTCTACCAGCGTATCGTCCGCGAAGCGACCGGCTGCGATCAGCTGTCGTTCATCGCGAATGCGGATCCGCCCTGACCTGCATTGTTCCGTTTCTGCCGCTAACATGCGGCATGGCTAAGCTCCGTGGCCTCCTGGCCCTTTCCTTGTCTCTCGGCGTCTGGCCGGCCTCGCCGGCCGCGGATCCGACATCTGAATTCATCCAGGCGCATCACATCGCCGACCACATCAATCGCCTCGCGTCTGACGAATTCGAAGGCCGGGCACCGGGCACGCGCGGAGAAACGCTCACCATCAACTACCTCGCGGCACAGTTCAAGAGCTTCGGACTCGCGCCCGGCAATCCGGACGGCACGTACTTCCAGAAAGTGCCGATGGTCGGCTACCTGAGCCGGCCACGGATCGAGGTCGAAGCCGGCGGACACAAGTCGGAGCTCCAGTTCCTCGAAGACTTCGTGCATGACGCCGTCGCATTGCGGCGCTCGGCGTCGGTGAAGGGCGCGGGAATCGTGTTTGCCGGCTATGGCATCGTCGCGCCGGAGTACTCGTGGGATGACTACCAGGGCATCGACGTGCGCAACCGGCTCGTCATCGTACTGTCCGGAGAACCGACCGCCGATCCCGCGCTGTTCAACGGCGCGAGGCGCACGTATCACTCGACACGCGAGGCCAAGTTCGAGCTCGCCGCTGCCAGAGGCGCCGCTGGAATCCTGGTGGTGACCGATCCCGCCAAGTCAGGCGCGTTTTCGATTTTCAAGACGTTCGCAGAGATGGAAGGATGTTCGATCGACTCGAACGAGTCCGGCCGGACATTGATCACGGGCCTCATCACCGTCGACGCCGCGCGCCGCCTCATACAGCAGGCCGGCGCGGATTTCGATCGCCTCGAAGCCGAGGCCGCGCGACCGAATGCGCGCGCCGTACAGCTGAATGCCAGGGCGGACATCGCCATCCGCAGCAGGATTCGGCGCTTTGACAGCCACAACGTCGTCGCACGCATCGAAGGGTCGGACCCGCGGCTCAGGGACGAGACCGTGGTGTATTCCGCGCATTGGGATCATCTCGGCCGCAATCCCAATCTCCAGGGCGACCAGATCTACAACGGCGCGATCGACGATGCCGCAGGCACCGCGCAGATGCTCGAAATCGCGCGGGCCTTCGCTGCGCCCACCGCGAAGCCACGCAGATCCGTCCTGTTCATCGCCACCACCGCAGAAGAGAAGGGTTATCTCGGCTCGCACTACTACGTGCAGCACCCCCTGTATCCGCTCGCCACCACCGTCGCGAACTTCAACCTGGACGGCGGCAACGTCTGGGGTATGACCACCGATGTGATCACGACCGGATACGGACTCTCCACACTGGATGAGACCCTCGCGCAGGCGGCGCGCATGCAGAACCGGAAATTTCTCGAAGAAGCGATCGACGACGGCGGCCTGTATTTCTCGTCAGACCAGATCGAATTCGCCAAGGCGGGCGTTCCCGCGACATTCCCGTTCAGCGGGTTCCAGTACGTGGGAAAGCCCGAGGGATTTGGCGACCAGCAATGGAGCGCGTACTCCGAGCACGATTATCACCAGGTATCGGATGAGGTGAAGGCGGATTGGGACCTGTCGGGAGCCGCAGAAGATGCGAGCTGGTTGATGATCGCGGGGAAGCTGGTGGCGGATGCGGAAGAGAAGCCGCAGTGGAAGGCGGGAAGCGAGTTCAGGCGCCGCTGAGTCGACGCGCCGATGCTGTAGGCGACTTCCGAAAGCCTGCGCCGAATGCGGATGACAGCCGGGCCCCGCAGCCGGCGTTCTGATGGGCACATGAAGAAGACTGCAGCGCAGCTCAAGACCTACCGCGCCAAGCGCGACTTCACCAAGACGAAGGAGCCCAGCGGCACGCGCAAGGTGCTGCGCACCGAGCACCTGCGATTCGTGGTGCAGAAACACGCCGCGAGCCATCTGCACTGGGATCTGAGACTCGAGCTGAACGGCGTCTTCAAATCGTGGGCCGTCACCAAGGGGCCCTCCATCGATCCCGCCGACAAGCGCCTGGCCGTCGAGGTGGAAGATCATCCGCTCGACTACGGCGACTTCGAAGGCATCATCCCGAAGGGCGAATACGGCGGCGGAGTCGTGCAGATGTGGGATCGCGGGTACTGGATTCCGCAGGACGCCCGGGATCCGGAGGAATCACTCGAGAAAGGAGAGCTCAAGTTCGTGATGGCGGGGAAACGGATGCGCGGTAGTTGGGTGCTGGTGCGCCTGCGGAAGAATCGCGGGCGCGACACGCGCAAGAACTGGCTGCTGATCAAGCACAAGGATCAGTATGCGGAGCCCGGCGGCACGGCGGCGTTGATGGAAGAGGACAAGTCGGTGGCGTCCGGCCGCACCATGGACCAGATCGCGCGTGGCGTCGGCAAGGCGCCTAAGCCGTTCATGCTGGCGAAGGCAGACAAGGCGAATGCCGTGTGGCATTCCAATCGCACAACCCGTT
>Ga0315912_10003642_pt1 | contig 15153 bp, 14 predicted proteins | sample VfabasoilMG_FD_204469 | JGI IMG/M metagenome (GOLD analysis project Ga0315912, IMG submission 204469) | Garden soil microbial communities collected in Santa Monica, California, United States - V. faba soil | ecosystem: Environmental > Terrestrial > Soil > Garden | place: USA: California... | reverse complement strand
GCAGCTCCGGACTCACTTCGAGCTGAAACTCAACGTTGCCTTGATAGTGCAGGATGATGCCGGTCGCGCCGACGAACAGCAGGCCGACACACGCGAATCGGAGCACTTTGAGGCTGAGAGCGCTTCCCGTGACTGCATGCCAGACGATCACCGCCAAGGTGGTCGCAATGGCGGCCAGTGGGATCCACTGCCGGTAGTCCTCGTCGTGCCCCAGCGCGAATAGTTCCGCCAAAAGGGCGACTAGTCCGAATGACAGGAGCGCGAGAATCAGGCGGCGAATTTGCGGCAGGACATCGGCGTGCACGATGGCGGAATCATAAGCCATCCTCGCGCAGCTTCTCGATATGAGCGTCGATAGTCGCGAGGGCCGCGGTCTTGAGAGACGGCGACAGGTCGGGATAGATGCGCGCCAGCATCAGTTCGGGGTCGGTCACGCCATCGCGCAGGCACGCGGCAACTTGTTCATCGCGAAGCCGGCGATGTGCGATGTAGTCGGCAATCAGCTGAAGCGGATCGTCGATGACCGGACCGTGGCCTGAATAGATGCGCACCGGGGCGAGCGCCGCGATCCGCTCGAGCGACGCGAGATATGCGCGCAGGCCGCCGCCGGTGCCCGCCGGAATCATGATTGTCGTCCCGAGCACGACCATGTCGCCGCCATACAGCTCGTGCGTGGCGGCATTCCACAGGCAGATGTGGTCGAGCGCATGACCGGGCGTGTGGATGACCGTGAGTGTGGAATCGCCCGCGACCAACTGCTGGCCATCGACCAGCGGCGTCCAACCGGCGCCGGCGTGGCCCGCGGCGTGCGCGACGTCCGTATTCTGCGCGCCCACCCATCGGCAGACGTCCAAGCCCGGCCAACGCTGGCGGAGCGCCGGCACGCCGCTCGCGTGGTCAGGATGGCCGTGTGTTACGACGACCCGCCGCAGGGCGCGTCCGCTCAGGGCTGCGGCCACCGCCTGCACGTGCTCCGGGACGCCGACGCCCGCATCAATCAGCGTCGGCTCGGCGCCATCCAGCAACCACGTGTTATTCCCGCGCCCAGTCAGCGCGCCCGGGTTCATCGCCGGTATGGGGACGGGCCTGTTTTCCACAGATCTTGTGTTTAGGGGTCAGGCCCGATTTCCACAGGGTGGTAAAGCCACCCTGTGGAAAACGGGCCTGACCCCCCCTGTGGAAAACTCTACCAGTAGTACCGAAGGCGGGTGAACAGAAAGTCGGGCGACTCGAAGCGGCCTGGCGTCGCGCTGCGCTCGCCGACGAACGCCGCCGCCGAAACCTCCAGCGCCAGGTCGTCGCGCATCTTCCACGCATAGAGACCCCGCACGAAGCCGGACCGGTCGTGCGGCGTCACCACCGCAAACACGCGCGCCAGGTGGCGGTCGCGTTTGAACTGCTGCTCGATTGATCCGATCAAGCTGACGTCCGTGCGATTCACGCCCGGATCCACGTCCGACCACTGCCTGTGGAGAAGCACGGAGCCAAAGGCGCGAAACCCGCCGTTGGCGCGGTCAAATCCGGCGCCGGCGTCCAACGCCCTTCCTCTCACCGGCCCGATGCCACCCTGCAACGTCTTCTCAACAAAGAAGGCGGCCTCACCGCGCAGCTCCCACTCCCCCACGACCGTTTCGAAATCGCCGGCGACCATGGTCGTTCGCGGAAACACTTCGACAAATTTCCCAACGACCGCCGGTCCCGCTGCCGGCGTGGGCTCGAATGACACCAGTCCGAAACCCTCGAACCCGCGAAACGCGCCGAACGCCACGTCCACGCGGCCGACGGTCGCCAGCAACCGGCCTCCGCCGGACACGTTCGCCCACGACACCGAAGGCGTCTGACGCTCGATCTCCAACCCGGCCGCCGGCGGCGCCGCCGCCGTCACCTGCTGATTCCTCGGATTGAATGGCGACGAGGCTTCATCCAGTTCATCAAAGGTCCCGCGACGAAACAGCGGAACGAACACCCCTTCGAGGGTGAGGCGTTCCGTTGCGAAGACCCGGCCGCGGACGAACGTGACCGGCAGCCGCGCCGCGCCACGGCCGTCAAAGAGAAACCGGGTGACGTTAATCGGATTGATCACGTCCGACGGCTGAATCTCGTCAAGCCGGCCCCAGACCACGCGGCCATAGCCCACTCGGAGATCGGCGCGGGACGAAGCGATCTCGATCCACGCATCCCGCACAGCGGCGATCGCGGCCGTGGTGCGGCCTTCCCGGTCGGCCACGAGCGCTTCGGCGTATCCATCGAACCTGGCGCGCCAGCCGTGGCTGAATGCGCGCTCGATCTCGACCGAAACGCGCGGCCGGAGTTCGCTCACATCAGCGCTGGTGACGCGGTCGGCGAGCACGTCCACCTGACCGCTGATCGCGGTCGCGCCAATCGCCACCGCTGGCGCCGGCGCCGGTGGCGGCGGCTCAAGCTGTCCCAGCGTCGCGGCCAGGTACGCGACCATCAACCACGGCGTCACTCGGTGACACCCCGTGGCGATGTGCCCGACCCCACGCCGCGGTGAATCCGTTCGGCGCCGAACAGGCGCGGCATCAGCATGATGGTCGCCGGCAGCACGAAGATCTCCGCCAGGAACGCCACGAGCATCGTCAGCGCCAGTAACCCGCCAAACCACGCGGTCGGTCTGTATTCCGACAGCGCCAACACGGCAAACGCGCAACTATTAATGAGTGCGGTCGTCAGTGCGGCTCGGCCTTCGTGGGCGGTCGCGGTGGCAATCGCGCCGGTCGTGGTCGCGCCCATCGCGGTTTCGCGACGATAGCGACTGATGAAGTGAATCGTGTCGTCATCAACGACGCCAAGTGCCACGCTGGCCAGCATGACCGTGGCGACGTTGAGTGAAATGTCGAGCCATCCCATGATGCCGAACACCGCCAGCACCGGAAACAGGTTGGGCACGATCGAAAGAAGCCCAAACCGCCACGACCGGAAGATCAGAAAGATCACACCGAAGACCGTCACAAAAGCGGTCGCGAAGCTGCTGATCTGAGAGGTGACCAGATAGTGGTCCAGTGTCGCGAACAATCGCCCTGAACCCGTGACGGTAGTCTGAATGCCGGTCCCGGCAAAGATCTCATCCGCCTTGCGCTCGGCGCTCTCGACTTGTTCGAAGACCAGGTCTGAACTCATCGAAGCCAGGTTCACCGTCATCTGTGCCTTCGAAAAGTCGCTGGCCACAACGCGGTCCAGTTCCGCGCGGCCCTCGTCACCCAGCGCAAACACAAACAACTCCTGCGCGACCAGCGACGGATCGCCCGAAATCTCGGCCGTACCGTTTTCGCCGATTTCGCGGTGGACGCGTTTCACGTAGTCGACCACGCTGGAGGCCTTGCGCACGAACGGCATCTGCCGCAGTTCGCCCTGAAGCCGATCCATCCGCTGCAGCGCATCCGGCTGTTTCAGCGAATCCGCCGGCCCTTCAAACAGAATCTGGTACGAGTAAATGCCGGCGAGCTTGTTGTCCATGACCGCCGCGGATGATCCCAGCGGATGCGTTCGGCTGAAGAAGTTGATGTGATTCGTGTCCACGCGCAGGCGCAGCAGTCCGGCGGCGGAGATCACCGTCACGATCACGGCGCCCGCAAATACGAGCCTGGGCCGACGAATTGTGAACGATGCGACAGCCCGCATCGGCTTCTCAAACCAGATCTGCTGGGGCGGCGGGGCCGTTTCTGGCTTCAGCCATCCGAGCATCGTCGGCACGAGCACGATCGAGATCGCGAAGTCCACCATCACGCCGATGGCGGATCCGAGCCCGAACTCGCGCACGGCCACCACGTTGCTCATGGCGAGCGAGGCCATGCCGAGCGCCGTGGTCCCGCTGGCGCCCAGGAGCGGCGCAACCAGGTGCGAGACCGTCTCCTTGAACGCGTGCTCCGGCGTACCGTGCCGCCGCGCCTCGCCGTAGTGCTGGACGATGTGCACGTCGTCCGAGATCGCCAGCACGACAATGAGCGGCACGATCATGCTGCTCAGCACGTTGTAGTTGAATCCGCAGAGGTCGTAGAGGCCGAGCGTCCAGATCACGCTCACGAGAACCGCGAACATCGTCAGCAGCGTGGATCGCCACGACCGGAACATCACAAAAATCGCGATGAGCGTGATGAGCAGGATGGGCGGCGTGAACTTCGTCTGGTTATCGAGCGTGATGCGGTTGTACGTTTCGGAGATCTCGACACTTCCGTTGAAGTGCGCGCGGAAGCCGGCCGGCAGCGCGCCGGCGACGATCGTTCGGATGCGATCGAGCACTTGCGCGCGGACCGCGTCGATGCGTCGCTCGTCGAAGAACACAATCACGGCCGCAACCGTGCCGTCGGCCGAGATCAAGTCGCCACGGAGCAGGTCGTCCGCGAGCGCGCGTTCGCCAACCTCTGCCGGTGTTTTCGTCTCGAGGTCCTTGATGAGCCTCCGCACCCGAAGGTCGGCATCTCCACCGGCGTCTCGGGTCGCGTCGATGACCGTTGCGGTCGCGAGGCTGCTGACGCGGTCCACGGCTTCGACGCGTTCGATGTCCGCGCTGATATGCTCGAGAAATTCGAAGCCCTCGACGCTGAGAAGCCGCTCCCGCGCGGGCGCCTCGATCGCGACGATGAGGGTGCGGGTGCCGCCGAACTCATCCCGAAAGTGTTCGTACTCGCGATAGACGGGATCGTCTTTCGAGAACCAGGCTGTCAGGTCGTTGTCGATCGATGTGATGTTCGCGCGAGGGGCCAGCACGGCCGCGCCCACGAGAATCAGCACCACCAGAAGGCGGCGATGCCGATAGAGGACGTCGGCGATGACGCGACTCACCGCACGACCGCCGCTGGCGCGGGGTCGGGCCGGCCGCCGCCGCGCTCCAGTTCACGGCGGCTGAAGTCATCGGCTTTGAGTCCGACGTCGTACTCGACCTTCTCGAAGACGAGTTCCGTCCGCGTCCGCTGGATGGCGTCGGACATGCGCATCTCGCGCACCGTCCAGTAGCCGGCGACCTTCTCGACACGCAACGCCTCGTACGTCTTCTGGATTTCGTCGCGCTTGTTGTGTATCTCAGCGTGGACGACGACGAGGCTGTCGCGGCGAACGAGGGAGACGACGCGTGGGAATCGGGCGTTGGCGTCGCGGCTGCGTGATTCCAGCACCGAAACCGGATACGCCGCGCCGTCAGGCGCAGTCCACTTCGTTGGTGCCGTTCCGCCTTCGATCAAACGATACGTGTAGTCATCGAACTCGCGGCCGCCGATGTCTTCGTAGGTGAAGTCGCTCCCGACGAAACTCTCCTGCGCCTCGGACCCGGCGATCCGCCGCACGCGGCCCAGCGACGGCAGGTAAAGGAACCGTTCGTCGTCGGCCTGCGGCTGCTCCCAAACCAGGAACGCGGTGCCTTTGATGTCATTGGGAAAGGTGAAGCGGATGAGGCTGCGATCCCCAGGAACCGGCCGGCCGGCGCCGCCGCGCATGGACGTCAGCGTCAGCGCGCGTTCGCGAACGCGCTGCTGGCGGTCGAAGAGGCGCATGCGCATGGCAATCCGCGCGTCCTTAGCGGATTCGCGGTCCTCGACCTGGCGGGCGAGCAACGCGCCGCGGGCTTCGGGCGTCGAGGCCTGTCCCCCAAAAAGCTCGCTCCCGGCCCAGGTATTCAGGAAGAGCGTTATGAAGCAGATTGTTTTAAGGCGTGACATCGAACTTACGCTGTCTGGCGGCGTCCGGGGAAAGGAAACCGCGTGGGTCATATTCCGTAGTGTTGGGCCGGGAACGACTGCGCTTATTATGTGAAATGTTTCACAAGGTGTCAATTCAACCCTGAATCGACCCAATTGGCGCCGAAAGCAGGCCTTTCGTCACATCAGTCAGGGGCACCGGCCGCTGCGCGTCGTAGTCGTACCAGACCTGAATCGTTTTGGCAGCCGCGACCAATCGTTCGCTCGGCACGTGGACGATCTCGTAGGCATAGGTGGCGCTGCTCCGCCCGAACGACACCAAACCCAAGCGCACTTCAAGCTCATCGCCATCGTGCGCCTGCGATCTGAAATCGATCTCGGTCCGCGCCAGGATGAATCCCTCACCGCGCTTGCCGCCAGCCTGCGCCGCGCTCCGCAATTCAAACCCCGCCTGCTTCCGCCACAGCACGATGCGCGCCTGTTCGAGATAGGTCGAGTACGTGGCGTTGTTGACGTGACCCAGCGGGTCGCAATCGCTGAAGCGGACGATGAGCCTGAGCCGAATCAGCCAGGTCTGGCCGGCCTGTTCTTGGCTTGGCGGCATCAGCGGCTCAACCGTTTCTGCTCAATGCGCCGCTCTTCCTGCAGGCGCTCGAGCTCGACTACGGAGTGATCGGTGAACTGCATCGATTGCGCGATCGCGTGATGGCCGGCCACTTCACTAATCAACCGATGCATGCGCTGACACACTCGCCGGTACGCGGGATGTCCCTGCGGCGCCGTCCGCAATTCGATCACGTGCATGGCCTCTCTCGCGTTCATGTCCATCACGAAGCGCACCCGGTAGGCCATCGACACGGCATACGGCGCCACGGCGGACAGGCCGGCCGCAGTCAGCGTCTCGCACAGCTCGGCCGATCGATCCATCACCGTTCTGAAATCGGCCTGCCCGCCGGCTTCGACGATGGCTTCCGGCTCCGAATAGCCATGACGCGGAGAGAGCGTCTGCCACTCGATGGTCAGCAACCGATGACGCTGCAGGTCACGGAACGCGCCGTAATCAGTCAGGATGTCGAAGCGATAGCTGGTCCGCTCAAACGCGCGGCCCGGCCGATGACGTCGATTGGTGCGTTCGCCGACGTACGCGCGCAACACCTCTTCGCGGTCGACCGGCGACATCCGTCGTGCAATTGCCAACAGCTCGGCGTCGGGCAATGACGAGGCCTGATAGAGCGCGGCCGCCACGACCTTGGCCTCGCCCTCGGGATCGAAATCCACGAGCGTCACTTCATCCGCAGGCGGCATGGCCGCATCCGCCGTCAGCCGCGCCGTGACGTCGGCCGTGCGCGCCCGAGCGTCGGCGAAGTAGGCGCTCCATCGCCCGCCGCGGTCGGGCTGATCCACGCGTGTCAGAAACGCGGGAATGACTTTGCGCAACTCTTCGATCATCGCCGCGGCCGTTGCCTGCGACTCCGCCAGCGGATTGGCGCGCATCCGCAACAACAATGCCTCGAATGCCTGGCCGGTTCCGTACATGCCGACGCTCGACTGTGTGGCCGCCGGCAGCAGGCCACGCAACGTGTCCAGCGCCTTCGCCCGAATCGCCGCGCGGTACACCGCATCAGAATCGCCGGGGGCCTTCGGATGCCGCGCCGCAAACCACTCCTGCATCGTCGGAATCCACTTCGCGTAGATCTCGAACGTCGCGTTCATTACGCGAACGTACTCGGCATGGAGGGGATGGTTGTCGAGTTCGGCCGGCACCAGGTATCGCCACTGGTCGCCGCGGCGCTCGGTGTACGGGATGTAGCGTGTGGACTGCTCGAGATACGCCATCAAGCGGCCGCGCTCGAGAATCTTGGTCAGGATGTTCGACGCGTCTTCAACGGCGATGTGTACACCGCCCAACTGCGCGACCGAGTCGTCGCCGTAGTCGTTGAAGATGCGCTGGTACAGCTTGTCGGCGCGGGCCGCGCCGACGCCGCCGGCCTCGCGGTCGCTGCCGCTGACGCCTTCGTAGAACTCATCGAGGAACAAGCGGCGCAGCGATTTGGGTGAACGCGAGTACCGGGCGAACAACGCGCCCTTGACGGTCTCCGGCAGATTCACCAGCGCAAAGACGGGCCGATCCGCGTTCGTAAAATACGGCGCCACCGCCACTCGTTCGGCGTCGGTCAGGCTCATTCTTCGTCCCCGTCTTCGTCTTCGTCATCAATCCAGAAGCGTCGGTATTCATCCATGAAGGCGAGCGAGTGCAGCGACCGCATCCGGTCCATGAACAGGATGCCGTCCAGATGATCCGTTTCGTGCTGGATCACACGCGCCGTGAGGCCCGCGGCTGCGAAACTGACACGTTTGCCGGTCCGGTCATACGCGTCAACACGAATCGCTGAAGCTCTCGGGACCAGGCCGCGCACGTCCGGAATCGACAGGCAACCCTCCCAACCCTCGCTCGTGGCCTCACTGATCGGCGCGATTTCAGGGTTGACCAACGCCATCAACGGCATGTTCTCGTCGTCGTCAAGAACCTCAGAAATAGGGCCCTGGTGGACGCCGGCGACAAAAATACGCACGCCCTCGTGGACCTGCGGAGCGGCCAATCCAATTCCTGTGTATTCCCGCATGGTTTCGAACATGTCGTCGATCAGCCGCTGCACGGTGGCTGAACGAATCTGGTCCGGAGGCACCGGCAGCGCTTTTGCACGAAGTACCGGGTGGCCCATGCGGGCTACTTTCAGAATCGCCATAGACCGATGATTATAGAGGGGTGCGGACACGGACCGCGCAATCCCGCTGAACAGTGAGTAGAACCATGAAACGCCACACCATCATCTTCTTGACGATGCTCGCCGCCTGCGCGAGCGCGGCATGTTTTGAATTCTCGAGCAAGACCAGCCCGACGTCGAGCACCTCGCAGACGCTCGCCGGAGCGTGGTCGACGACGCAGTCGCTGCCCGGCGCGTCGGGATCGCTTCAGGACGCGTGCGTCAACTTCAAGTGGACGGTGACGCACATTGACGGCACGTCAGGATCGGGCACGTTCAGCGCGACGTGTCTCGGCAACATGCAGGTGACGGGGTCGGCGAGCGGCACGCTCGTCGGCAGCACACTCAACTGGTCAGCAAATGCGACCGGCACGGTACCGGGCCAGTCGTCCTGCACGATTTCGTTGACGGGATCGGCGACGCTCGAGCCCAATAATAAGATTCGAATCCCCTACCAGGGGACGACGTGTCTGGGCCCGGTGAGCGGGACGGAAGTAATCAGTCGATAGTCAGTTCACACGGAGTCACGGAGGAGCGCGGAGCCACGGAGAATTTTTGGGTAAGGCTCTTGTCAGACGGTCACTCCCAAGAATTATTCCGTGCCTCCGTATTTTCTCCGTGCCTCCGTGTGGACTGACAAGCGTTTTTTAGTGCCCTGCCAGTTCGTCCGCTTTCGAGGCCCCGTAGAATCCGAACCACGGTTGAGCGCTGGCGATGGCGGCGTTGACGTTGCTGATGTTCTCCACGCCCTTCGTTTCGAGCCAGCGACGGAACGCCGCAGCGCCCTCCTTGGCGAAGACCGGAATGCCGTCCTTCCACGTGGCGCGGCCGCACAGCACGCCTGAATAGCGCACGCCGGATTCCGAGGCCAGGGCCAACGATTCGGTGAACTCAGCGTTGCTGACGCCAGCCGACAAATAAATGAACGGTTTCGTCGCCACCTTGGCCGATTCCAGGAACCACTTCTTCGCTTCGTCGCGCGTGTAGGCGGACGGTCCGCCGCCTGCCGCTTTGGCGCCTTCCACGAATTTCATGTTCACGGGCACTTCGACCTTCATGACGTCCACGCCGTAACGGTCCTTGGTGAACTCGGCCATCGACCCCGTGACGATTTCCGGCTTCTTCCTCGCGTACTCGAGGCCCTTCTCGTCGGCGCCTTCTTCATAGCCGACGAATTCCAGAAAGAACGGCAGGTCATTCGCGCGGCATTCGTCGCCGAGCCGCTCGACCCATGCGTGCTTCTGGTTGTTGATGGCCTTCGGATCGAACGGCGTGTAATACAGCAGGATTTTGAGGCAATCGGCGCCCGCTTCCTTCAGACGGCGCACGGACCAGTCGTTCAACAGATCCGGGAGGCGTCCCGGCCCGGTCTTGTCGTAACCGGTCTTCTCGTAGGCCAGAAGCAGGCCGGCGCCTTTGGCGCGGCGCTTCGACGCCGGCAGGCCCCACTCCGGATCGAGCAGAATCGCGCTGGCGTGCTTGGTCAGTACTTCGGTGACCAGCGTCTTGAATTCTTCCATCATCGCGTCAGAGACATCGCCGCCACTTTCCTTCGCGAGCGCCTTCTGGAGCGAACCGCGCTGATCCATGGCGGCGGCCGCGATCACGCCTCGTTCGTTGGAGACGGCTTTCATGCCTGCGAGCTTGCCCACTGTCATCGTCATGCGTCTTCTCCTGAAGTTGCGCCGCCTGCCGCCGTCTTGCGCGGCGCCAAGTTTAGCATCGGGAATCGGAATTCCTCCACGGATGCCTCTTCCACCGCGCGTCGAACGAGCGCCACCACATCAAGATTCGCCTCAGCGAAATCCGCTTCGCCGGGTCTCGCGCCGGTCGTCGGATACCTGGGCGTGAACAGCGTGCAGCAGTCTTCGTCGGGGAGGATCGATGTCTGGTACGTGCCGATCTTCTGCGCGTCGAGAGTGATCTCTTCCTTGTGAAATCCGACCAGCGGCCGGAGTACCGGCAGCGTCGTGACGGCGCCCACAGCGGCCAGATTGTCGATCGTCTGCGACGCGACCTGTCCGACGGAATCCCCCGTGACCAGTGCGTGGGCACCAGAATCCACGGCGAGTCGTTCGGCAATGCGCATCATGAGCCGGCGATAGACGATCACGCGAAGTGAGGCCGGTACGTCGACGACAACCTGCTGCTGAAGACTGCCGAACGGCACGAGGAACAGGCGCGACCGGAGCTGAAAGCGCGTCAGCAGCCGCGCGAGTTCACGGGCCTTTTCCTGCGAGGAGTTCGACAGGATCGGATAGCTGTGAAAATGCACGAAGTCCGCGCGACAGCCTCGGCGAATCAGCCGCCATGCCGCAACGGGTGAATCGATGCCGCCGGATAAAAGGGCGAGCACTCGCCCGCTCGTGCCGACCGGCAGTCCACCAACCCCTGGTTCTTTCACGAAGTGAAAGAACGCGTCCGACGTGAGCACTTCAACGCGGATGTGCAGGTCGGGCCGCTCCAGATCGACGGGCCAGCCGGTCGCCGCCTGCACTCGCCGCCCGACTTCGCGCTCAATGTCCGGAGAAGGCACGGGGAAACGTTTGTCGGCACGTCTCGCGGTCACCCGAAAACTCCTCGCAGTCCGGCCCACCGCGCCGGCGGCAACAGCGTCGGCGATGGCGTCCAGGTCCGGCACAACGTGCATCGCACGCGAGAAGTTGCCAATGCCGGGAAGACGAGAGAGACGATCGCGAATCTCATCCCACTGCGCGTCACCATCCGGGCCGAGGCGAATCACGATACGGCCGACCACAGGCCTCACATCGCGGACGTCGAGGCCCGCCAGCACCGCCTTGATAGAACGCACCAGCGTGTTCGTAAACCACGGGCGGTTGCGGCCCTTGAGGGTCAGTTCGCCGTAGTGGACGATGACGGATGACGGCACAGGAAGATTATGAGATCAAAGTCAGAAGTCAGAAGTCAGAAGTTAGAAGCCAGAAAAGGTCAGAGGTTGGGAGGCGTGACTTGGCTCATCGCCGCCGCGGCGGCGGCGTGACCGCTCTGGACCGCGCCCTCGATGGTGCCGGGCAAGCCGGTGTCCGTCCAGTCGCCGGCCAGAAGAAAGCCGCGCAGCGGGGTCACGGTGCCGGGCCGCGCCGGGCCTCCAGGCGCCAGCGAGAAGGTTGCGCGATGTTCGCGCACGACGACCGAACGACGGATCGCGTGGGCAGCCAGTTGCGGAATTGATCGGCGCAGGTGCGCGACCGCGATCGACGTAATTTCAGCGTTGTCCAGGCGAGCCAGGTGATCAGCCCCACTGACCACGATCGAGAGGTGTTCCGCGCCGCTGCCGACAATCGCCGATCGACAGAACACCCAGTGCATGGGTCCGCCCACCAAACCCACAAAGGGCGCACCGATCGCGGGGCCGGCCGGAGGATCGAACCAGAGATTCACCGTCACAATGGGCGAACTCGCAAGCTTCGCCGCGTCACGTGCAATCGCAGCAAGCATGGGTGGCGGCGGACCATCCCAGATCTGATCGAACGCGTGCCAGGGCACGCTGCTGACGACGACCGGCGCGGTGATGATCGTGTCGCCGGCGCGCACGCCGCGAACCTCGGCGCCGGAATCGATCGAGGCGTCGAGAATCACGGTCGCCCCAACCTTGCGCATGATGCGTCCATTTCGAACGTTGAGATACGACTCGGCCGGCGGTCCGTACAGGTCTTCGAGCGGCACAACCGGCAGCCCAATCGCGGCGGCGGTCGGATCGGGCGCAAACAATTCGCCCAGCACTCGCACGAACGGCGCGGCGGCGGCGATCTCCGGCAACTGATTGAGCGCCGCGATAGCCAGCGGATGCCATAGCCAGTCGCAGAGCGCAGACGACTGACCATGGGCGCGAAGCCACACGGACACCGTCTGGTTCGGCGGAACGGCGTCGGCCACCGCTCTGGCGCCGCGCCGCTGGATTTGCCTCAGCAACCCGGCGAGGCGCATGGCGCTCGCGCGATCGGCCAGACCAATCGCGCGCCAGCGCATGAGTCCGGCGAGCAAATGCCACGGCGCCGGCAGTCGTGGCGCAGACAGCACCGACTGCCGTCCCTCGTTGTCGGCCATGAGCAGATTGAATTGCGATTGAACTGGCGCGAGATGATCCGTGCCGATGCGTTTCAGAAACGTGTAGGTCTCCCGGTAGCAGCCAAACAGCGCGTGCTGGCCGTTGTCCACGCGCTCGCCGGTGTCGCGATCGATGAATGATGTGGCCCGGCCGCCGAGTCGTGGCGCCTGTTCCACCACCACGACCGACCGTCCGGCTTCGGCCAGGCGAACCGCCGCACTCAGTCCCGCGAAACCCGCACCGATGACGACGACGTCCGCCCGCTGGGGCTCGCTCATTCCAATGTCATTCCAATGTCAGCGGCGCGCCCACCAGACACCGAGCGCCAGCCGCGCCTGCTGCGGCCGCGGCACGCGAATGACGGAGGTGAACACGTCGAAGTCAGCCGCTTCGATACGGCGAAGCAGATCGAAATACACCGCGCGCATGATTTCCGCGGCGACGAATCGGCGCGCGTCCTCTTTCGGGAGCGCCGCAACCGCGCGCGCAAAATACTCACGCGCCCTCGTGGCCTGAAACTCGAGCAGCGCCCGAACCGCCGGCGACTGCACACCCGCACCGGCGCCTTCCACCTCCTGACGGATGTCGTTTTCCGTGCATCCGAACCGCGCCAGTTCGTCCTGCGGCAGATAGACGCGGTCGCGCCTGAAGTCCACCGCTACATCGCGCAGGATGTTGGTCAGCTGCAGCGCCACGCCCAGGTCGCGCGCGTACTCCTTCACGCGCGGCTCGGTGTAGCCGAAAATCTCCGCGCACATCAGGCCGACCGACGAAGCGACGCGATGACAGTACGGCTCGAGTTCGTGAAATGTACGGTACCGCTGCGGCGTGGCATCCATGGCGACGCCATCCACGAGCGCTTCGAACTGCGCTCGCGGAAGATGGAACGGCTCAACGAATGGTTGAAGGGCCACGCCCTGAGGCGTTTCAGGTGCGCGGCCGTCGAACACGGCGGCAACTTCCCGCCGCCAGATCTCGAGAGCCGCCGTCGCGCGCTGCGGATCCGCTTCCAAATCCACGGCATCGTCCACCGCACGGCAGAAGTCAAAGACCGCCGTAATCGCCTGGCGCTCCGCGGCGGGCAGAGCTAGAAACGAATAATAGAAACTTGTCTTGCGCGTCATGGTGTCGCCCGCCGGCTGGTCTCCGGTCTCACCGCGCGCGGCCACGCGATGGCTCGGGTGCCGATGGGAATCATGTCGATCCAGCCCAGGGTCGGTCGAGATTTGAACACATCGAAGCCGTTCGCCGCGAGTCGATCCAGGATCCGCACGCCGCCGAGCCACGTCGCGCGGAGTTCCCACCGCAATCGTCCGCGAACGGCGTCGGCGATCGGACGGCCGTGGTCGAAGCAGGCGCGCGTGCGCGCCGCGGCATCGGCGAGCGCCGCCTGCCAGGCCGGCGTCAGTCGTTTGCGGCGCAGGTCCTCGACGTCCGCACCAGCGCGGCGGACGATGTCCTGTGGCAGATAGAGCCGGCCCTTCTGCAGATCCACCGCGAAGTCCTGCCAGAAATTGACGAGTTGGAGCGCCGTGCAGACGGAGTCCGAATAGTGATCGAGGCGGGCATCGCGATATCCGCTGATTCTGAGAACCAGGCGGCCCACTGGATTCGCCGATCGCCTGCAGTAGTCCAGAAGATCATCCCAGGTGTCATAGCGATGCGTCACGACATCCTGACGAAAGGCGCTCAGCAAATCCTCAAACAGAACAGGTTCCAGTTCGAAGCGCCGAATGGTGTCTCCCAACGCGACAAAGATGCCAGCGGCGTCGGAATTATCCGGAGCGGTCGCGCCCTGAACCGCTGCGTCGAGGCGCTCGCGCCAATTGTCGAGGAGCGCGAGACGCGCCGCCGGCGTGCGGCTGCCCTCGTCTGCAAAATCATCGGCGATCCGGGCAAACGCATAGACGGCGGCAATGTGCGGCCTGGCGGATTTCGGCAGGAGACGCGAGGCCACCGGGAAGTTCTCGTAGTGCTGGCGCGCGATGTGAAGACAACGCGCATAGGCGGCGTCTGTTACCACTCGGTTTCCGGAATACCCGAGCGGTGATTGACGAGCCGCGCCATGACAAACAGCAGATCGGACAGGCGATTGATGTAGGTCAACGCGACCGGATCGACACGGTCGGCGCCGAGAGAGACGATGCCGCGCTCCGCGCGCCGGCAGACGGTGCGCGCCAGATGCAGCATGGCGCCGGGCGTGGATCCGCCGGCCAAAATGAAGCGGCGCAGCGGCGGCAACTCCGCCTCGAAGGCATCGATGGCGCGTTCCAGCCGCGTGACGTTGTCGGGCCCAAGCGCGGCCTTGTCCACGCGCGCGGCGATCTTATGGGCCGGATCCGCCAGCACCGCGCCCAGCGCGAACAAATCGCGCTGAATCTGGATGAGGAGAGCGTCCAGTTCGCCGCCGGGCTTCGCCGCCAGAATGACGCCTATCCAGGCGCCGAGCTCGTCCACACTGCCGTAGGCGTCGACCCGCGGATCCGCCTTGGACACGCGCGTGCCGTCAAACAGCCCCGTCTCGCCGGCATCGCCAGTTTTGGTGTAAATGCGCATGTTGGGGGCCGGTGCGAGTTTTCCACAGGGGGGGGGGGGGGGGCGCGTCTAAAGAGTCGATATGACACACAGCATCAAAAAGAGATCAGCCCCCCCCCGGCAGGCTAAACAC